>ERZ506896.8-NODE-8-length-214100-cov-54.111449_pt1 | contig 214100 bp, 211 predicted proteins | sample MGYA00513176_ERZ506896 | MGnify/ENA metagenome assembly ERZ506896
GTATCCGAAAATCCGTCATAGAAATATGAAAATGGACGTCGGGTGCTTAGCCTACATCCAAAATACAGTCGGCAATATTTTCTCCGGACAGGTGGTAGGCGAAACGGCAAAGAACCTTTCGGAGCGTTTCGGCAAAATCCTTCAGCAAAGGCAGTCCATATCCATCAACCGGCAGGACACATCCACCTCCATCAACACGCAATTGGATTCCCTGATACCCGCTTCCAAGATTGCCAACCTCTCGCAGGGTACATTCGTGGGCAGCGTGGCGGACAACTTCGGTGAGGAAATCGAGCAGAAGATTTTCCATGCCCGTATCATCGTCGATAACGAGAAGGTGGCGGCGGAGACCAGAGCCTACAAAAAAATCCCTGTCATCAACGAGTTCAAGGATGCAGACGGTAACGACATCATGCAGCAGCAGATAGACCGCAACTACTCCCGTATCAAGGCGGACGTACTGCAAATAATTGAAGATGAGATGGAAAGAATTGCCAATGACCCGGATTTGAAACACCTGATTCCACAGGAGGACGGAAAAAAAGAGGAATAGGACACCGCTGTTTTATTTCAGCCTGCAAAGTTCGTCCCGTGCCTTATGGATTGTGCAAGGCCGGGCCCTTCGGGTTTCGCGGAAAAATCATCCTCACTGCGCTTGCGGTATTTTTCCCGAAAGCCTTGCGCAATCCGGCACGGAACGGCGGGGCAGGCAAGAAATAAAATCTCGGCTCTACAAAGCCGGGGATGTCTAACTCAAAAAACAAAAGGTATGAGCAGAAGCAACTTTACACCGATGGGACGGTTCAAAGAGATAATCGACCGATACGGACTGAAACTGATGGAGGTGGGAACCAACCACCTGAGAATATTCGCTGACAACAGGAAGCTGTTCGACTACTATCCGCTACGGATGAAACTGTTCGATTACCGACAGTGGAAACAGCTGACCTACCCGTCACTCATTGAGGGGGCGGACAAGTGGGAAACGGAGCTTGACGAAATTATAAAAAGACTTATGGTTTCACCCCAATAATCAGCAGGACTATGAATAACAATAACAGCAAGACGATCGTTTGGGACAACATTCCCGAATGGGCGATTTTTTCATTGGAGTACGGCATCGACGAGGAACTGTTCCTGCCCGATGAAGACAAGGAGATGATAACCAAGTTCATCGTTGAAAACTTTCCGAACGGTTACACCATGTCGGTGGATTGGGAGTCATACAACGAATTCGACACCAATCCGGCATTCGGAAAGGCGTGCAAGACTTATAAGGTAACTTTCTGTATCCTATAAAAACATTGACATGAAGAAGATAACATTAAGCGAATACAATTCCATATCTGAAGCCTATCGCGGGGTATGGACTACCGAGCGTTGGGATATACCCGACTGGGCGGAAATGCGTAAAAAACACATCGGCAAACGCACCATGATGGTATATGATAATGGTACTTGCCTGCTGGTCGAAGGGCTGGGTTTTGAAATCGTGGATGACAGTTCATGGAAAAAGCCGGATGAGGTCAGAAAGGAAATCGGAAGCCATTATCTTAAATTCTATACAGAAAAAGGATGTGAACCTCATTACGCGGATTGCGTGATACGGTGGAACGATACGTTGGAAACGGAAGAGGCAAGAATTGCTTTGGCTATGGATGCCGATACGGAAAAGGACGATGAAATATTCTTCTACTGCGACAGCCTGAATGATATGAAATCCATGGCGGACAAAGGCAGGGAAGATTTCACCATAGCAGAGTGTATCGGTTTCGGAACATACGAAGAACTATTATAAATCCAATTAAATCATGTTATGAAAATCAGATGTCAGGAACACTACGATAAGGTAGTGGAGTACGCCAAAAGTATCGGCGACACAACATTTCAGAATTGCATTGAACGCCTCAAACAATGGGAGAAGAACTCAAACGGCAGGTATGAAATTGAACTCTACCGGGATTTCGCCCCACATTCATTCGGTTTTGCGGAAGTGGCCGCTAACGGAAGCAGCGGTATTGTCGGAGGATTGCTTTACCATGGAAAACCGGACCAGTCTTATGCGGTTACACTGACTCCCATACACGGCTGGAGTATACATACTTGAACTTGTATATCTCTAAAAGGAATCCTGGATTATAAAAATGATGCGTAGGTCATCTTGTATAGAGACCTACGCACCATTTTTAGCACACCATTTTGCCCATATTGTAATTATTTACAATAGCCCCATTTCTGTATCTTTAAGGAAGTCAATCACATTCATGATTGATATGCCATCAGTATTCACATAAGAAGGGGTTAAGCCTCCAACTATGACTATTTTAGGGAATCCATCATTGATATGACGAAGTGAATTTGTTTCCTGATCAATTTTCTCAGGAGTAGGCATATCAAGTGCTGATTGTATATACATACGTTTGTTCCCACTGTTACAAATAAAATCCACTTCCAATAGTTTTCGTATTTTCTTTCCTTCGGCATTTGTTGTTCTCACCTCCACTTGCCCGACATCAACAGAATACCCTCTGATACGCAGTTCATTATATATAATATTTTCCATAAGGTGGCCACCGTCAATCTGACGATAATTCAGACGGGCATTGCGCAATCCTACATCTTCAAAATAGTATTTTGAAGGTGTATTGATGTAATGCTTACCTTTAATGTCATACCGAATGGCTTTTTCCACCATAAACGCATCTTGTAACATCCCGAGATAACTCTGTATGGTTGTATCTGAGATACTATGACCTTTCACAGATTTGAATGTATTTTCAAGGTTTGTCGGATTTGTCAGGCAACCGATATTAGAAGCTATAATGTCTATAAGTTCGTTCAAATCATCATCATTCCTAATATTATACCGTTCTTTTATATCGCGTATATAAGTACCCTGAAACAATGATTTAAGATAGTTTTCTTTCTTCTTTTTGTCAGAAAAAGACACAATCTGCGGCATTCCTCCATAAATCATATAGTCTTGCAGAGCGTTAAGTTCGCTTGCGTACTGTCCTGTCTTGAGAAATTCCGAAAAACTTAAAGGATGTACTCTGATTTCATATCCTCGACCACGAAATTCGGTTTTTACATCACTGGATAGCATTCGACTATTACTACCGGTCACATATACATCTGCATTTTTAATTTTCAGATAGCTATTGAGTACATCTTCAAATTCTGGAACAAGTTGAATCTCATCCAATAGTATGTAGTACATATCGTTATCTACAATATGCCCGTCAATATAATCCAATAATGTGTCCGGATTCCTGAGATCTTTACTACGTCGGTTTTCCAAATCTACTTGAATAACATGATCTTCATTCACGCCATTATCAAGTAATGATTGTTTGAATAACTCAAATAGAAGGTAAGATTTTCCACAACGTCGTACACCGGTAATAATCTTAATCATTCCGTTGTGCATCACACTTTGCAGCTCTTGTAAGTATTTGTCTCTTGGTATTTTCATGTTGCAAAAGTAGTAAAAATTATCTGTAGTGCGATTATTCTATTGGAAAAAAATGGGAAAAGTACCAAATTTCTCCAATAGCAATAGCCGGGCTTATTAATGTCGCTTCCCTTACCAAGTCCCATCAAGAAGGTAACTCGGAAGGCGAATACCTGCACGTTCAAGCCTTCGGTTTTCGGGACATAAAATTCCCTGCGGTAATTTTCCGCCCGAAAAAACGCTCCGGTATTGCCGTCCGAGTTGCGGAAAGGTTTGGGACTTGGCAAGCGAAGCGACCTACGACGCATAATACAAGGTCAATGAAAAAATCTGCCGGGGGATATTTTGCCGCGTTATGATATCCCAATGGGTCACGCCACCCGGAGTTTTCCAAACAAAATCTTCTTCCTGTCCCATCAGGGGATACCTCAAACGGGGACAAGGGCTGCGCTCGCTCCCAACTCTGCATATTACAGTTTTTCCTTTGCCGTTTGCGTGCCGTCCTTGCGGTTTGCCTCCGTTTTCCGTGTCGTCCCTGCCGTTTTTCCTCGATTGGTTGCGGCTGTCCGTACGCTTCCCCCTTTTTTCCGCTTTCGGGCTTTGGTGCGTTGTTCCGGCTTCTCCCTCCGTTTTTCCCATTTTCCGGCCCACACTCTTTCCTCTCGCGGTGAAACATGATGACACTTGATGAAATGGATAGCCTAACGCGTTGAAATATAGTTATTTATCAAAATTATGCCTATATATTTGCGGTGACAACAACAATTATCAACGCTAAAAACTCAAAGTTATGGCAAAGAAAAACGTGAGGGACGAACCCCTCAAACCGCAAGTCACCGAGAACGAGCAGATGAGTGACATCGTCCTTATCCTCGACAAGATGGAGCTGCTCCTCCAGGCGGTCAGCAAGCTCGACAAGGACGGCAGGTACGAAACAGTGCCGGCAGACAAGGAGCACCGCAACTCCTTCCTCAAAATCGACCGCTACGCGAACATGTTCGAGAATTTCCTGAAGAACTTCTGGAGCCAGCTCAAGGACCCGACACGCTTCGGCATCCTTTCCATCAAGGAAGACACGCTGGACGACCCGAAAGTGCGGCAGGCCGTCGAAGACCTCGCCGCCGGAAAAAAGACAGACGCGGTGGAGGAATTCCTCAAACAGTACGAGATTGTCCCCCGCGACAAGGAAAACCAAAGTATCAACCATCAAAATCAAGAAGAAATGGCAAAGAAAAACGAAACACAGCAGCAGGCCGCCCAAGGTGACGGCACGCAGCAGCAGCCCCAGTACCGCTACAACGAGTCCATGATCAACTGGGAGCAGCTGAAGAACTTCGGGCTCTCCCGTGAAGAACTCCAGGAACGGGGGCTGCTCGACCAGATGCTCAGGGGCTACAAGACCAACCAGGTCGTGCCCATCAGCATGAACTTCGGCTCCGCCGTGCTACGCACCGACGCGAGGCTCTCGTTCCAGCAGTCCCGCTCCGGAGACATCGTGCTGGGCATCCACGGTATCCGGCAGAAACCCGACCTCGACCGTCCCTACTTCGGGCACATCTTCTCGGACGAGGACAAGAAAAATTTGCTTGAGACGGGCAACATGGGGCGTGTCGTGGAACTGAAGAACCGCAACGGCGAGTATGTCCCCTCTTTCGTCAGCATCGACAAGCTGACCAACGAGGTGGTGGCGATGAAAGCCGAGAATGTCTTCATACCGCGTGAAATCAGCGGAGTTGAACTGACCGAGCAGGAGCAGAACGACCTGCGGGAAGGCAAGAAGATATTCGTCGAAGGAATGACAGCCAGATCGGGCAACCCGTTCGACGCCCACCTCCAGGTCAACGCCGAGCGCAGGGGCGTGGAATTCATCTTCGAGAACGACAAGCTCTTCAACCGGCAGTCTTTGGGAGGCGTCGAACTGACCAAGAAGCAGATTGACGACCTGAACGAGGGCAAGGCCATCTTCGTGGAGGGCATGAAGCGCAAGGACGGGGAACTGTTCTCCTCCTACGTGAAACTCGACGAGGCGACAGGCCGCCCGTCCTACACCCGCTACAATCCCGACTCCCCGGAAGGCGCACGGGAAATCTACATCCCGAATGAAATCAATGGCGTGAAAATCACTCCCGAGGAACAGAAAGAGTTGCGCGAAGGGAAGCCCATCTTCCTCAACGACATGGTGAACCGCAAGGGAGAGGAATTCTCCTCGTTCATCAAGGCAGACCTCGAAACGGGCAGGCTGAGCTACTCGCGCACCCGGGACGGCTTCGACCAGCGCGAGGAGTTCAAGATACCGGCCAAGGTATGGGACGTAGAGCTTACCCGCAAGCAGCGTGCCGACCTCCAGAGCGGCAAGGCGGTGCTGGTCGAGGGCATCAAGGGGTATGACGGCAAGACCATCTCGCAGTACGTCAAGGCGAACTTCAACCAGGGCAGACTGGACTTCTACAACGAGAATCCCGACCGCAGACGCGACGCCTCGCAGCGCAACGTGGTGTCCGCCACACAAAGACAGGGAGAGGAAAACCGCCAATCCAGGGGGGCGAGCATAGCCTGACGGTCAAAGCAAAACGAATGTTGAACCCAAAAGAATCAGAACATGGAAATGAACAAGGAAAACAACACGCCTTTCAAGGCGGAAGACGTGAACTGGGACGAGCTGGCAGCCATCGGCATCCTGAAGGATGAACTGGAAATGGCCGGGGAACTCGATACGCTGCTCAGCGGTGAGAAGACAAACGTGGTATCGCTCAGCCTGGTGCTGCTCGGCGTGGACGTGGTGATGGACGCCACACTCCAGTTGGTACGCAAGGACGGCGACCCGCTGCTCGAAATCCTCGGTATCAAGCCCGTGGAACAGTAACCCCGCCTTCTTATAATATGTAAACCGAATGTATAACCGCCGTTTCCCGTCTTCGCGTACCGGCAAGCGGGAAACGGCTTAAATTTTATCCGAATCATGATAGCAATCATAGCAGAGAAACCGAGTGTCGGTCAGGACATAGCCCGCGTAGTCGGGGCTACAGAAAAAATGGACGGCTACATAACAGGAAACGGCTACATGGTGACATGGGCGCTGGGACATTTAGTGTCGCTGGCATTGCCGGGAACATACGGCTACACGAGGACCACCGCCGAAGACCTCCCGATGATTCCCGAACCGTTCCGCCTTGTGCCACGGCAGATACGCACGGACAGGGGGATGGTGACGGACATCGCCGCCGGCAAACAGCTCAAAATCATTGATGAAGTATTCTCCAAATGCGACAGCATCATCGTGGCAACGGACGCGGGCCGCGAGGGGGAACTTATCTTCCGGTGGATATATTCTTATCTGGGCTATACCAAGCCCTTCAGACGGCTGTGGATCTCCTCGCTTACCGACGAGGCCATCCGCGAGGGCATGGCGAACCTCAGGGAGGGAAGCGGATACGACAGCCTCTATGCCGCCGCCGACAGCCGTGCGAAGGCCGACTGGCTGGTGGGCATGAACGCGAGCCGCGCCCTGGCGACAGCCTCCGGATCGGCGAACAACTCCATAGGCCGTGTGCAGACTCCCACGCTCGCCATGATATGCGCACGCTTCAAGGAAAACCGGAACTTCGTCTCCACTCCATACTGGCAGCTGCATATCGCGCTGAAAAAAGACGACGTGCACCGGCAGTTCTTCCACCCGGAGGACTTCAGGGACAAGAATGGGGCGGAGGCCGCGTACAGGCGCATTACTTCCGACTCTGTGGTGACCATAAATAAGGTAGAACGAAAGACGGTATTTCAGCAGGCTCCGCTTCTGTATGACCTTACCGCACTACAGAAGGACTGCAACATCCACCACGACCTTTCGGCGGACAAGACCCTTTCCATCGCCCAGTCCCTGTACGAAAAGAAACTGGTCTCCTACCCGAGAACGGGCAGCCGTTATATCCCGGAGGATGTCATGGCACATGTCCCGGCCTTGCTGGAAAAGGTCATCACCATGCCCTGGTTCAGGGAATACGGACGGACTTTCGACCTTTCCGGCCTGAACACCCGGAGCGTGGACGCCACGAAAGTGACCGACCACCATGCACTGATCGTCACGGGCGTCGTTCCCGAAGGGCTGTCCGAGGCGGAAGCGGTTGTTTATGAGATGATAGCCGGAAGGATGCTGGAAGCCTTCTCTCCACGCTGCGAGAAAGAGTCACTGAAGATGGAGTGCGTGTGCGAGGGTATGGATTTCCGCTCACAATCCGCCGTCATCGTCAATCCCGGCTGGCGTGCCGTGTTCTCCCGGAAGGAAGACCGTGAAAAGGACGAGCCGGAAGGTAACGGGGGAACGGCGGTGTTTGCCGAAGGCGAGGAAATCCCGGTCATGGGATACGGGCTGGCACAGAAAAAGACCCTGCCCAGACCCCTTTACACGGAAGCGACCTTGCTCACCGCCATGGAGAACTGCGGTAAGGAAATCGCTGACGGACAGGCACGGGAAGCGGTGAAGGAGCTGGGCATCGGCACGCCCGCTACCCGTGCCGCCATCATCACGACCCTTTTCAAGCGTGACTATATCGAGCGTTCCGGCAAGAGCATCCGCCCGACGGAAAAGGGGCTTTACCTCTACGAGTCGGTCAAGGGCATGATGGTGGCCGATGCCGAACTGACCGGTACATGGGAGAAGGCACTGGCACAGATAGAGGGGCACACCCTCGATCCGGAAAGCTTCATGCTCTCCATCCGGGAATACACCGGGAAAGTGACCGGTGAGATACTGCGTCTCAAATTCCCCGAACCGTCGTCACGCGCCTTTACCTGCCCCAAGTGCAAGACCGGCAATGTGATAGTGAAGGCAAAAGTCGCCAAGTGCGACCATGAGGGGTGCGGACTGCTGGTGTTCCGCCGTTTCCTGAACAAGGAGCTGACCGACCAGCATCTGGAACAGCTTTTCTCTTCCGGCTCCACCAGGCTGATCAAGGGGGTCAAGGGCAAGAAAGGGGCCTCTTTCGACGCCGCGGTAGCCTTTGACGCGGACTTCAACCTGAAACTCTCGTTCCCCAAGCCCAAGGGAGGGAAGGGGAAATAATGCACTGCCATTCCAATTCAAGGGCAAAGGTAGCGGAACCGCCCGTTTCCACCCGCAAGGTCGGGCCTTGCAGGTTTCGGGGAAAATCATCCTCACTCGCGTTCCGGTATTTTCCCCGAAAACCTTGCCGGTGGAGGCGGTCCGCTTTCCGGCCCCTGAAATTGGAAATGACATGTTTCACCCATTAACCATATACGGTCATGAAAACAAGGGAATGTATCGAAAAACTCAGGACAGCCAAATGGATAAGGATTATGGCATTGGCCATTGTCGCCTTCATCGTGTTCAGCTATCTCCACTCAAGAGGAATATCGCCCGTATGGGCGGCAGTCGCCATCGTGTGTTTCAAGGGATTCTTCAGGTTTTTATATAAAATAGCCTGCCTGCTGGTAGCGGCGGCTATACTTTTCTGCATTCTCAGCTATCTGGTTTTCTAAAGATACAGACATATGAAGCGGATATACCATACAGGTCCAAATATCACCTCGCGGAACAGGGCTGTCCTTTCGGGCGGCTCTTTTTGTTTCCCATGCCTTATGGAAATGAGAATGACGAGGACACGCATGGAAAAGACAGGGAAGCGCATACAGCCATTGACAGACCGTGAACTACAGGGCAAAGTTGGCAAACGCTTCTTTTCGGACGGCAAGGCCGGGCCCTTCGGGTTTCGCGGAAAAATCATCCTCGCTGCGCTCCGGTATTTTTCCCGAAAGCCTTGCCTTTCCGGAAGCGTTTACCGTAAAGCCCTTGTAGTTCAACGGGCTGCCAAAGCCCGGATATTCACAATTAAAATTATAAAGTCATGAACCAAGCAATCATCTCAAGACCGCCGATGGCACCGGTGCAGATGCCGATGCCCGCAACAAGAAGAAAAAGGACAGTGGAGCCGAATCCCGTAGTCAAGTTCCCGCCAAGAGGCACAGGACCGGTACACATCTCCACGCTGCTGAACCCCATCCTGGAAATATGCCACCATCCCGACAGGGACAGGCTGCTGGCGGAGTTCTTCAACCGATAAAAAATACGATTATTCACACTTTAAATTATTACAGTTATGTTTTTTACAGCAATCAACCAGATGATGACCGAGGGCGTGGACCTCACGATAGTCATCCGCAAAGCGAACGGACAAATGGCGGTATCCACACTGCCGAAGTCGAACGGGCTGAAGGACGAGGCCCAGAACCACATCGTGCCCCTGACGGTCAGCGGACTGCCGGAGGAACTGGACGCGGGATTCCTGCAAACCGTCGCCCGGCCGATACAGAAGGTGGCGGGACTGATCACCAACATGGCGCAGTTCGAGGCGCAGGCTGACAAGGCCGCTGCCGACAGCAAGGCGGCGAAGGAAGAAAAAGCCAAAGAGACGAAGGAGGAGAAGGAGAAACGCGAGAAGTACGAGAAGCATCTCAAGAAGGCGGAGGAACTGATTGCCGCCGGGAAGCACAGCGAGGCTGTCTCCGCACTCGGCCAGGCACGCCTCCATGCCAAGCCGCAAGACCTGAAGAAGATTGACAGCATGGTGGAGGAACAGAAGAAGGCGATGAACAAGGGCAGCCTGTTCGAGCTGATGGATGAACCGGCACCGCAACCGCAGCCACAGCCACAGCAGCAACCGCAACCTATGGCGGCAACGGCACAACAGCCACAGCCACGACCAATGGCAGTTCCCGTGCAGCAACCGCCCTATCCGCCGCAGCCCCAGGCTCCGAGACCGATAGCAGGACAACCGCAGCGGCCTATGACGGCACAACCGCTGCAACAGCCTTCGATGTGGCCACCGCAACAACCGCCGCAAAGACCGCTTCCGCCACAGCCGCAATATGCCGGACAACAGCCTACGGCTCCGCAGCCTCCATACGGGGCACAGTCTGACACGCACTGGCAGGAACAGGCATTCTCTCCCGAAGACTACCCTGCGCAATATCCCGCGGACGGAGAAATCAATTACAATCCCAAGGATTACGAGGAATATCCCGATTTTCCCCAATCCATGTTAGAACCCAAGTATTCACCTTATCAGACAGTTTAAGATTATGGCACTCGAAATCACAGGAATGACACGCTCGTTCACGTTCAAGAAAGGCAGCGGAATGATTACGCTCGACGATCCCAACCCGTCGGACAGCCCCGAAATGGTCATGAGTTACTACTCCAACTTCTACCCGGAGCTGACCACGGCGACGGTACACGGACCGGTCATCAAGAATGACAAGGCGGTGTACGAGTTCAAGACCACCATCGGGACAAAAGGATAGGAAACCATGAAGAAGGACAATAAAAAGAAGAAATCATGTGTACCATTGGACGAACATCAGTCGGCACTGCTCGCAAGGCTCATCATCGGCCAGACAGAACGGAATGTACGACACGGTGTGAACAGGACAGAACGGATTACGGCTCCAAGCGGGGCCGTAATTCTTTTCTGAATACGGCACTTGCCCCGATAGCACAGAAAAGTATTGTCGTGGATTCATACGGCAGTAATGGCATCAACGTGATTACGCAGGAAAACTACGAGTTCCTGCGTGACTCGTTTTTCAACTATGCCCTTTTGTTGAAACAGGAAGCGGTGCATACTCCGGGCAAAAGTATCGGGGCAAGCATAGCCAATCTGTACGACGAGATGGACAAACTTGTCGGGGAAGGGATGAACGTGAATATCGAACAGGATAACGGCAGGCTCTATTTCAATCTGTGGAAGTGTCACAAATGGGGCGAACTGACCTTGTACTATTTCCCGATGAAATTCGTGGAGGCTCTCAATCCCACGCTCAGGCGGATCTCAATTACGTTTATCCACAACCTGATGCGGGCGAACGGAATATCCACCATTCTGGACGAGGATGACACGGATTATGTATTAATGTGGCTGAAAGAGGATGATCCGCAGGAGGAGGAAGAGGAAACTGGTAAAAGGCTGGAACTGGTACGGTCATACGAGAAAGGGAAAATCGGCAGACTGCTGAAGCATGTTGAAAAAAAGTCCTATTACAAGGATTTGCCGAAAGCACTTGAAAAATACACCCCGCAAAACGACTTCGAGCGTTCCATTGTCGGAGCGATGAAAAAGGGATTGCCCTTCCTTAACCCGGAACACGGTATCATGCAATACGGCTATGATGCCTTTCACGAGGAAGAACCGGATTTTCAGCCGATGCGTCTGGATCAGCAGATAAGGGTGGTCTATGACTGCGACGACATGGTGTCCGAATATCTGGTGGACTATTACAATAATAACAGCCAGGAGACATACGATATCATCCCGATTACCACCTGTGCCCTGTCACCGGAAACCGACCGCCTGTTTATCATGGATGACTATCCGGAACGGTTCTTCAAGTGGGCGGATGAATTTATTAACATTGTATATTGAAAGATTATGGTAGAAACGAATGAACTTACAAGAAAACTGAGGACGCTGCTTCATCCGAGGGCGGCGTTGATTGTCTATGCGGAAGAGAATGACAACCACAGCACGGATGACGACGGTTATTTTATCGAAGTCAGGGACATAGACGAAAATGGGACAATGGGCGAAGGCCGTCCGGTGACGGTGGAGTTCATGAACGAACTGGTACGGGGCTATTCCGAAAGCCACAGTGTGACACCATACGGCAGGATACCGTCCAACCTGCTGTGGTTTGACCCGCGCAAGGGCAGTGAGAAATACATCTGGTACAACCCGCCCCAAAAGCGCATGATGTTCTTCCATGACATCCTGAAGATTGAAAGCGCAGAATACAACCTGCCGGGCGTGATCTATGAGGCCGGAGAAAACCGTCTGAATGTCTATGCCTATACAGATGTTGAACTGACAGACAATTCGGACCTTTTTGCGGCTCCGTTCTTCAATGTGACGGGAGCGAGCGTCTGTCTGGGCTCCGCAAAAATTGAGAAGCCGAAAGACCTGACCTACACGAACCTGCTGGAGTATTGGGAAAAGAGGTTCTGGCTGACGGAGTTCTCCCATCTGGGTGGAGGTGGGAACCCCACGAAATCCAATCTGGTACTGGTAACGAAAGCGGCAAAGGACAAGCCTTTTGACCTTGACGAACTGCAACCTTTAAAAAAACTGAAACTAAAAGACATATTGCGATGAAAAGAGTACATTATACAGACAGTTACCTGATGAACCCGCAACATCCGGTGACGGTAAACATCATAGGCGCGGGCGGTACAGGCTCGCAAGTGCTGACCGGTATGGCAAGACTGGATGTCACGCTCCGTGCACTCGGACATCCGGGATTGTTCGTAACGGTCTACGATCCAGACATCGTGACGGACGCAAACATTGGGCGGCAGCTCTTCGGACCGTCAGACCTGGGACTGAACAAGTCACAATGTCTGGTCACAAGGATAAACAATTTTTTCGGAAACGACTGGAAAGCGGAGGCGAGTTTCTATCCGTCGGTATTGAAGGAGGTAAAGCGGACCGAAATTGCGAACATCACCATTACCTGTACGGATAATATAAAATCCAGACTCGATTTGTGGAACGTGCTTGCGAAAGTTCCTTCATCCTCCTATACGGACAATAACACGCCGCTCTACTGGATGGATTTCGGGAATACAAAGACCGCCGGGCAGGTTGTACTGGGAACCGTGCCGAAGAAAATCAAACAGCCGGTTTCCACGATGTATGAAACGGTCGGCTCACTGAAAGTCATCACCCGTTTTGTGAAATATGCGAGAGTGAAAGAAGTGGATTCCGGACCGAGTTGCTCACTGGCAGAGGCATTGGAAAAACAGGATCTGTTTATCAACTCCACGCTGGCGCAACTCGGCTGCAATATCCTCTGGAAAATGTTCCGCCACGGGATGATTGAGCATCACGGGCTGTTCCTGAACTTAGAAACGATGAAAGTCAATCCGATAGGGGTATAAGACAGGCAAAAGCAAATATGAAAAAGTGGAACCGCCTTGCCGGAAAAGTTTCTGCAAAATAGTATCATTCAATTCATTGCGGAATGAGAAATTATTTGTACTTTTGCTATTGTATTTCGAGAATGTTTTGTTAACGATGTATGAACGGCAATAAAAGCACATATAAATACCACCCGTATATAACAAATATTTTTTGTTCAGGCGGTGCTTCGTCCTATAAGACGGAGGCTTTTTTCGTGTCATTACCGTTTCGTAAAGTTGTTTCCATATCCGGAAAATATTTGTCCGATGCGCTTAAAATGTGTGCCGATTATTTGGATATTCAGATAATTCGGTTACTCTCTCTCTCTCTCTCTCTCTCTCTCTCTCTCTCTCATGGCTACGCGCGTCAGTATACAAAATATTCCTTAAATACCAATCACTTACGGAGAGTCCGTTTTCCGGAATATCTCTCCTTTCCACGTTATTATCCGAACCTTTACATGCCGCCCTCACCAATCGGGGGCGCGTATCGTCATATCCGTCGGCGGTGTATGCCGGAGCATGGAACAACAATGCCCGCATACGCCGCCGATATGCTTTTTTATTAACCCGTAACAACAAATCTTATCAAATATGACAGTGATAAAACGAATATTATTGACGGTCTTTCTTGCCGTTACAGGATTGTCGCTTTCGGCACAGGAGAAGCCGGACTCCACTGCCTACCGTTTCCGGTTCGTGGCAGAGAACGATATGTTCTTCTCCCCGTGGAGCGGCAACGGACAGGAACTTGAGCGGTTGCTTGCAGCCATCGACGAACACCGCCCCGCCATCGAAGCCGGACAAATGTATCTTTTAGTGACAAGCTACGCTACGGACGGCAACGAAGAACAGACTGCGGCGCAAGTGGCAAAGACACGCCGCAATCGTGTGAAGTCGGAACTGATTGTGCGCGGCAAGATAAAAGAGTCGAACTTCGTCACCGACCAGTTGTTTGACGAAGCCTATACGGACGGGAACGGAAAATCCCTGCACAACATGGTCATCGTCACCCTCCCTGCCTCTGTTGAGAAAGTGGCGGAGATAGCCGGTGCGGAAGCCGCCGCCAGAGTGGAAGCCTATAACAAAGAGGTGTCTGGCGAGGCGGAGCGCGAACGTATGGCAGCGAAAGAGCAGGCAAAAGCGGAACAGACTGCCAAGGAAAAGGCAGAACAGGAGCGTATCGCTGCAGAGCAGGCAGCCCGAGAGAAAGCCGAGGCGGAACGGATGGAGCGTGAACGCATGGCAGCGGAACAAGTCGAAAAAGAGCGTCTGGAAGCGGAGGAACAAGCCCGCCTGCAAGCTGAAGAAACGGCAATAGCCACCCCGTATCATTTTGCCTTGCGTGCCAACCTGCTGCGTTGGGCAACCCTCACTCCCGATTTGGGTATCGAGTGGCGCATCAACCGCCATGTGGGTATTGCCGTGAACGGTACGTGGGCTTCATGGAGCTGGGACGACAAGAACCGCCGCTATGCCCTTTGGGAAGTGGCCCCCGAAGTGCGATGGTATCTCGGCAAGGAGAAACGGGGCTATATCGGTGCGATGTACAAGGCCGGGCAGTTCAACTACAAGCTGTCCGAAACAGGCCGTCAGGGCGACCTCATGGGCGGTGGTATCGTCGGAGGTTATCAGCTGAAACTCAACAATGCCCTTTCTCTTGATTTCAACCTCGGCATCGGCTATATCCATGCCGACTATGACAAGTATGTGGTCATCAACGGCGTGAGGGTAAGGCGCGGCAGCGAAACAAAGAACTGGTGGGGCCCCGTCTCGGCGGGTGTCACCCTGGTGTGGAACATCTTTTAGCGGAAAGGAGGAACAATGAATACAACGACAATCATACGACAGATAAAGGAATATACGGGAGCATACGGAAAGGCTTATACCTTATTATATCTAATAGGTGCGGTGACCATACTGACCTCGTGCGTGAAGGACGACCTCTATGACACGCCGCACCCCGACCGTGGGGCGGTGGTCGTAACCACGGACTGGAGCGGAAAGAGCACCGAGGCGGACATACCGCAGGCATACACACTGCGCATCGGCGGGAGGGAACAGAACATGAGCGCGGCGACCAACGTGTTCGACGCGCTGCTCGCGCCCGGTGGCTACGGTCTGACGGTGTACAACTCCCCGGAGGGGATTAGTATCGACGGAAACAAGGCAACGGTGAATCCGGTGGATCTGACGGGTGCAATAGAGCCGCACCTCGGCTACCTCTTCGCCTCGCACCAGGACATCAGCGTCGTGGCGGACGACACCCTGCACGTCACCGCCCCGATGAGACAATACGTGCGCAGGCTCGACATCGAACTGACCGCCACGGAAGGCGACTACAGCCGTGTACAGTCGGCTACGGCAACGCTCTCCGGCGTGGCTTCGGCAGCGGATATGGCAACAGGCGACCGGAGTGTAGCGGCACAAGTAACAAACGCTTTCAGGCAGGACGACAACAAGTTCACAATCTTTTTCCGACTGCTCGGCATCGTCCCGACGGAAACGCATACGCTGACGGTGGACATCACTTTCAACAACGGTGACACGCAGCGGGTAGTGAGCGACCTTACCGAGGCCATAAGGGACTTCAATAACGGCACCAAACCGGTTAAACTCACGGGTAATCTGCTTTTGCCCGTAGAGGCCGGGGTAACGGGCGCAACCATCACGGGCTGGAACGAGGTAGAAAGCGGCAATGGGGATGCTAACTGACGATAAATATTTTAATCAAAAAAACAAGATTATGACAATGAACATGAGGTTTTTCATTATTGCAGCAGCGGCAACGCTATTGGCTGCGTGTACACAAGAGAACGAGGTACAGAACAATCCGGTGGAAGCACGAATCACGGCAGGCGTGAGCGGGCCGAAGACCCGTGCTGTGGACAACGGGTGGAACGCCGACCGAATCGGCGTGATGGTGGTGGATGCCCCTGGCACGACCACGACCATGGGCGGCAAGTACAAGAACGTGGGATACGCAACCACGAGTACCGGCACCAACGCGGACTTCACCCCGATGACGGCGGGTGGCGGCATCTTCTTCGAGGACGCTTTCCTCGAGTTTACTTTTGCCGCCTACGCGCCTTACGCATCGGGCGCAAACGCCTCCACCCTGCCTGGTACAGACGGGAAGATTACGGTAAATACAAGCAACCAGCCCACGACCACGGAACAGGAGAAGGTGGACTACATCCATGCCACGGGAGCCAAGGCCGATAAAGACAGCCCGACCGTCAGCTTCACGGACAACACCGCCGCGGGCGGCAGCGACTGCTCCTTCAAGCACAAGATGGCCCGTCTTATCCTCAAGGTGCAGGTGTCGAACACTGACGGTTTCGACGACACTGCCGTGCTGGAATTCGCCGACTACAAGCTGGGCGGCCTGGTTCACGAGGGAACGTTCGATGTGAAGACCGGTACCGCCGCGACCGCGGGCAGCGTTGTGAGCGACTGGATGTTACGCCAGTGCACCGGTGCCCCGAAGACGGCCACGGACAAGTGCGTGGCAACCTTTGACGCCGCCACGGGCGTGATGACTTTCACCATGATCCTGCTCCCGCAGACACTCGCCAACGCTTTGGTGCTTGAGATATCTCCCGATGACGGGGAATACCAGAGCTACTCCAACAAGGACATGATCAAACCCGCGTTGGAGGCCGGTTATTCTTATACCTACACCATCACGGTGAAGAAGACGGGGCTGACCCTTAGCGGAAGCACCATCGAAAACTGGAACGACGGTGGTAGCCATGCGGGTGATGCAAAAATGTAGTGTGTCTGAAAGCCACTGCCGTGCATCAGGCGTAAGACGGAGGCACGCCATATATAATAAATGGTGCGGCAGCCCGCGTCGCAACGGGCAGTGGCACAAAACGAAATAAATAAAGACAATATGAAAATAATAAGGAACATAGCGAGAAGGCCGTGGCCGCGCATCGGCGACTGGTTGCCGGTTGTGATGCTCATCTGTGGGGTGCTCGCTTCCTGTAGCAGTGAGGATGAAAGCACCGCGCCCCTGCCCGACGGCAAGTACCCGCTGCAACTGACGGCGGAGGTGGCGCAGCCGCAGACCCGCGCCGGAGGTAAGGATGCGTGGACGGGCGGCGAGGAGATTAGAGTGTCACTGGAAGGCGTGTTTGGTAACAAAACATACGTGATGGACGCATCGGGCAATGCAAGCCCGAAGGATGCCGATAATGCCTTCTATTGGAAGAACACCGATGAAGCCCGCGTCAGTGCATGGACCCCGGACATAGAATCGGAAACGGATATTTCCGACCAAAGTGGCGGGTACGCCGCTTTCGATGTCCTGTACGCCAGTGCCATAGGGCGTTATGACCAAGCCATAAATCTCCGTTTCATCCACCGCATGGCGAAAATCGAAGTAATTCTCAAAGCTGGCGAAGGCATTACGGAAGAGGAGTTGGAGGGTGCGACCGTCACCATTTTCGGAGACCCGCTAACGCACTCAACCGCCGGCTTGGTATCACCGGGTGACCAATCGGACGGCGAGATAAAGCCCTATTACGATGCCGCAACGAAGAAATACGAGGCGTTAGTGCCGCCGCAGGATATGACGGGCAAGCCGCTCATCCGAATCAGCATAGGCAGCAATGACTTTACCTACACTCCCGAAACAGAAGCTGCCGGCAAATTTGGGTTTTTCGGTGGCAAGCGGTATGCCTACACCATCACCGTGAAAGCCAGTGGCATAGAGGTGACCGCAGCCAAGGGCGGAACGTGGAACGCCGGCGGCAGCGAGAATGTGGGCGTGACCATCACCTATGACGGCACGGAAACAGAACCGAAAATCGGCGACTATTACTACTCCGACGGCACCTGGAGCGACGGTGGCCTGCGCAAGCTCTATGCCGACGGCACGATGGAGTGGGCAGAGACCAAGCCGCAGCCGGAGAACGGTAAGAACGTTATCGCCATCGTGTTCCATGCCGGTCATCACGAAAACGATGCCTCCGATTACTCCGCCACCGGTATCGGTCAGCAGAAGTGCCACGGCTATGCCGTTGCCTTGCAGGATGCCACAAACGGTTATTGTCAGTGGGGCGTTTACGGAACCGAGTTGGGTTGCTGCCCCACGGATGGAAGCGGAAAAAAACAGAACAATTACTCTGCACCTGACATCGACTGGAGCGGCTACGCCTGGACACAGAAAATCATCACCGCTGCCGGCGGCAAGGACAAGTTGAATGCCACCGAAGATTCCGGTTATCCTGCCACCTACTATGCCGTTGTGGATTATGCGCACAAAGTCCCGTCCCCTGCCAACAGCACCGGCTGGTTTTTGCCCTCCATCGGCCAGATGTGGAATGTTTATCAAAACCGCGCTTCTTTGTTTGAAGGCAAGACAGTGGTATCAGGCTTAAAGTCTGACTGGTACTGGTCGTCCTCGGAGTTCTACTACGATCCGGCGGACGGCGCTCTTTATGTGTATGTGCGCGGCGGCGACGTGAGCCACGACAGTAAGGGCTTCAGCGGTAGTTACGTGCGTCCGGTCTTGGCTTTCTGACCTATTTACCTATTCAGCCTATTTATCTATTATGCGGCGTAGCCGCTCGTTGATAAAGGCTGAATACCCGCGAAGCGGGTCGGATTTACAAACGGAATTGTGGCAACGGCCGCTTGCAGTCTTTGCCCCGCAAGGAAGATAAAAACAAGTAACGTAAAGTTAAAATAAAAAGTGTGACAATGAAACGAAATATCCTACATACCCTTTGGGCGGCGGCACTGCTGCTGACCGGCTGCACGCAGGAGGAGCTTCCCCTGCCCGGTGCTGACAATGCCGCACCGCTCGCCATCACCATCACCGACGGCGGCTATGCCCTGACAACTTCGGCTGACGGCTCGCAGAAAGCCGCTACCCGTGCTACCGAGGACGGTTACCGTACCGAGTTTACCGCCAGTGACGCCTGCGGACTCTACCTTGTGCGCAATGGGGCGATAGTCTATGACAATGTGAAACTCACCGCCACAGCAGGCACGAACGGCAGTCTTACCTGGCAACCCGAAGCGGGCGTAACCCTTGCCGGCGGAATGGCGGGCGAGAAGTATTTCCTCTACTATCCCTATCAAGAGACAGCGAAGATGGCGGGCAAGGTAAATGCCACCGACACCACGAGCGATGGCGATTTCTTCGCCACGCTTATCAATGACTGGCAGCCGGAAGCTGATCAGAGCGACTACACGCAAGGCTACACAGCCTCCGACCTCATGACCGCCACGGGCTCGGGAAGCAAAGCCGACGGCAAGCTCTCGCTCTCATTCTCCATGACCCACCGCATGGCACTCGCCGTAGTCGAAATGCCCAAGACGGTGTATAAGTTCACCGACACCTCCATTCCCGACTATGTGATTGCTACTACAGCCGATTTCAGTGGAGAGGCCAAGCCCTGCCGCAATACGGACGGCACATACCGCTACTTCGTCCGTCCCGGACAAGGCAATACCGTAACCCTCACCGGCAGCTATGCCGACGGCAAGAAGGAGTTTTTCATCACCCCGAACAATATCAGCGTAAGCTCATACAAGACCTATAAGGTGGACGGAGCACCGACGATTGACAAAGATCACAATTTGCAAGTAGGGGACTACCTCCTTGCCGACGGCAATATTGTAGGCAAAGACGAAACTTTGACCGAAGAACAGAAAGCAAGCGTTATCGCCATCGTGTTCCATGCCGGTCATCACGAAAACGATGCCTCCGATTACTCCGCCACCGGTATCGGTCAGCAGAAGTGCCACGGCTATGCCGTTGCCTTGCAGGATGCCACAAACGGTTATTGTCAGTGGGGCGTTTACGGAACCGAGTTGGGTTGCTGCCCCACGGATGGAAGCGGAAAAAAACAGAACAATTACTCTGCACCTGACATCGACTGGAGCGGCTACGCCTGGACACAGAAAATCATCACCGCTGCCGGCGGCAAGGACAAGTTGAATGCCACCGAAGATTCCGGTTATCCTGCCACCTACTATGCCGTTGTGGATTATGCGCACAAAGTCCCGTCCCCTGCCAACAGCACCGGCTGGTTTTTGCCCTCCATCGGCCAGATGTGGAATGTTTATCAAAACCGCGCTTCTTTGTTTGAAGGCAAGACAGTGGTATCAGGCTTAAAGTCTGACTGGTACTGGTCCTCCTCGGAGTTCTACGGCTATCCGGCGGACCGCGCTCTTTATGTGAGTGTGCGCGACGGCCGCGTGGACGACGGCAATAAGAGCAGCAGGGATAGTTACGTGCGTCCGGTCTTGGCTTTCTGACCTATTTACCTATTCAATCTATTTATCTATTTGCGGCGTAGCCGCTCGTTGATAAAGGCTGAATACCCGCGAAGCGGGTCGGAAAAATTTTTGAAAAATCGAGTTATGGCATTATCCGAAGAATTACCCCTATACCGCGACACTTACCGGTTGTTGAACAACCTGTTGATCCTGACGCAGGATTTTCCGCGCTTCTTCCGCTACAGTATGGGCAGCCGTATGGTGGATTTGACTTTGGATATGCTTTCTCTGATTTACAAGGCGAACAGCAGCTATGAAAAAGTGGGCGTATTGACCGAATTTCTCGACCGTTACCGCATGTTGCAGATGCTTTTCCGCGTATGTGTGGAGCAGAAGGTCATTACCGAGCGCAAATACGCCTCGTTCGGGCTGCTGTTGGAGAAGATAGGCAAGCAGGCTACGAGCTGGAAACAATATAACGAACGCGGAATGAAGAAACAGGAAGATAAAAGGCAATGATTTATCAGTCGGGATTCGGGCGGTCAAGGCTTCCCGAAGCGAACTGTTTATTATTGAAAAAGGGTTGTCGGCAGGCTTTCCTCGTGCAGGGAGGCTCGCAAAGACAAAAACAGACAACATTTACTGGTCCTCCTCGGAGTTCTACAACAATCCGGCGAACAACGCTCTTTATGTGAATGTGAACAACGGCAACGTGAACAACAACAATAAGAACAACAGAAATAGTTACGTGCGTCCGGTCTTGGCTTTTTCAATAAAAACTTTACGATAAACAAAATGGTATAGCGATATGGAGTTGCAACAAAGTCTTTTTACAGATGAGGAACTCGGAGGCATTCCGTTGGAGGATGTCTTCGAGGCGTATTTCGAGTGCCGTAAAAAGAAACGCAATACCTGCAATGCCCTTGCCTTCGAGAGCGATTACGAACGCAGGTGTGTGGAACTGTGGCGGGAAATCAATGCCGGCACATACCGCCCTTCGCGTTCCATCGCTTTCATTATCAACAAACCCGTGAAACGGGAGATTTTCGCCGCCGACTTCCGCGACCGTGTTGTACACCACCTCATAGCCCACAGGCTCGTTCCGCTTTTGGAAGAGAAGTTCATCGATGACAGTTACAGTACCCGCAAGGGAAAGGGTACGCTCTACGGCATAGAACGGGTGGAAGAACATATCCGGCTCTGCTCCGAGAACTACACGCGGGATTGCTATATCCTGAAAATAGACATCCGTTCGTTCTTCATGAAAATATCGAAGAGGCGGCTGTATGACCTGACCGAAGAACTCTTGCACGAACGCTACGGGGGAAACGACCTGGCGATACTGCTCTATCTGCTCCGTGAGACGATATTCAACCGTCCGGAAAAGAACTGCATCCGCAAGACGCCTCCCCAAAGCTGGCGCGGATTGCCCAAAGACAAGAGCCTGTTCCATTCCGACGGCTCGTGCGGACTGCCTATCGGCAACCTGACAAGCCAGTTGCTCGCCCTTAACTTCCTGGACAGACTGGACCATCTCATCAGCGAAGAATGGGGCGTGAAGCACTACGGCAGGTATGTGGACGACATGGTGCTTGTCCATCCCTCGAAAGAGCACCTGATAGAGGTGAAAGCGAAAATTGCCGGCTGGCTCTCCGAACACGGGCTGTCGCTGCACCCGCGCAAGATCTATCTGCAACATTACACGAAAGGTGTCCTGTTTATCGGAGGGATGATACTTCCGGGGCGGAAATACCTGAGCAACCGCACAGTCGGCTTCTGCTACGATGCCATCGACCGCCTGAACCGCTTGGCGGCAGGCTCGCCCGATTACGTGAAAACCCACGGGGAGGAGTTTGTCAGTACGATAAACTCATATTTGGGAATGATGCGGCATTTTTCCTCCTACAACCTGCGGTGCAAGGTCATGAGCCGTATCGGTAAGGAATGGTGGCAGGTCATCTATTTTGCCGGACACTTGGAGAAAGTCGTGTTGAAAAAACGGTACAGACAGATTGAATGCAAAAAAGAGGAGATTTGTAATGAAATCAAAGAACTGAGGAGGACTGTATGACAGAACGCGAATTGATACAACAACAGCAGGAACTCGGCGACAGCCGTTTCCTCGTGACCCGGTCGGGCAAGTTTTTCTCCGCCTACGGTTGCGGGGCTTTCGCCTTGGCACGCGCCACAGGCTACCGTGTCATGCACCGGCAGCGTAAAGGCGGAAATTTTGTGCTGACCACAGGATTCCCGGAAAGCCATGTAGGGAAAGTGATGGAACAGATAATAGCCGCCGGAGGGAAAATCGACCGGCAGGACGACGGTTCTTTCGTCTTTTCCGGCATAGACGGCAGCGAAGCGGAGGCGTTGGTCTCCATCCCCGAAAAAACGGAGGGCGGGCAAGACCGCAAGGGCAGCAAAAGTTCGTATGACAACAGCCTGCAGGCTATGATACTCTCGTTCGACCTCTCTCGCTCCACCCCTATGGATGCCATGAACTTTATAGACCTGCTGCAAAAGAGGATTTACGATACAGATGTTTAATATGACCTTGTTATATATGAACAGAAACATACCCCTGCAAGCTAAAATCCTCTTCGGCTATATGATGTTAATGGCGGTCATCATCAGCATGGCCGCTATTCTTTTCCATGAACACGCACGCCTTCGGAAAATCGAGGCCGACACCTACGAAATCAGACAGGCACGCCGTGACATATCCGAGATACACCGCAACATCACGGTACTCGCCTCATTGGGCGAGAGCGTCATCGCTTGGGAGGATGAGGACTACCATGCCTACCAAACGAGACGGCTGAGGGTGGACAGCCTGCTGCAAATGCTGCAAACGAACCATAGCTACATATTCGGTCTGTCGCAGATAGATACCCTGCAACAGTTGTTGGCGGACAAGGAGACACACCTGCACCAAATCATGCAGGTGTTCCACCGGCAGGACAAAGCCGACAGCCTGCTGGTGAACCATCTGCCAGAAGCTGCAAGGCAAGCGACACAGACCCGTACCGTCGTGCAGAAGAAGAAAGGCATAGCCGGATGGTTCGGCGGCAAGGAAACGGTGCAAGTGCCCGCCTCGTCCGACAAGCTCCGCTCGCTGAACGAACAGCTTATCGCCCTGCAAGCGGAGCGGATACGCAACATGGAGAATTACACCGACAGCCTGCGCATCCGCAACAGGGAACTGAACCGCAAACTGTTCGCCCTGCTCGGTAACATCAGCGACCATGCACAAGCCGCCTTCCGGGACAGGGAAGAGCAGATAGCCCAAGCGCACCAACGCTCCACCTCCATCATCACCGGGCTGATCATCGCCGCCATCCTCCTGCTGGTGTTCTCGTACCTGATTATCCAGAAACATCTGAAACGGGATTCGCTGCTCAGGAAAAAGATGGAGGGTGTCATTGACCGGAATAATGAACTGCTGGAAACGCGTAAAAACGTCATACTTACTATCTCGCATGACATACGCGGCCCCCTGAACATCATTTACGGATATGTCGAACTGGCAAAAGATACCCGGGACAGGAAACGCAGGAATCACCATTTGGAAAATATCGAAACGGAGTGCAAACATATCCTGCACCTGCTGAACAATCTGCTGGACGTGTACCGCCTGAACGAGTCCAAGGAAACCTGCAACAATGTACCGTTCAACCTTAATGATCTGTTGGAACGTATTGTGACCGGATTTTCACATATTGCCAATAATAAGGGAATCATATTCCACCATGATTCCCAAAATACGGATGTCGTACTGTGCGGTGACATGGATCGTATCTCTCAAATTATAGACAATCTACTGACGAATGCTGTGAAGTTTACAAACGCCGGTATGATACAGTTCAATGTCCGATATGAAAATGGAATGCTTTATATAGAAATAAAGGATACGGGAATCGGTATGGATCAAGACACCGTTTCGCGTATCTTCCGTCCGTTTGAACGCCTGTCGTCTGAGGCGAATGCCGAAGGTTTCGGGTTGGGCTTGCCCATCACAAAAGGATTGGTCAAACTTTTAGGAGGCAGCATTGATGTGGAAAGTAAAATCGGGCATGGCAGCACATTTCGTGTATCCCTGCCGTTAGCGGTTTCCAATGAGAAAATCAATAGTGAAGCGTCGGCAGTTCCGCAAGACCGTCTGCCATTGCCACAGCGCGTACTTGTTATAGACAATGACACATTACAACTGGAAATAGCCAAGGAAATGCTTGAACGCAACGGAGTATCGTGTACCACCTGTTCCAATGCCAAAGAACTGGTCAATGAGATGCGCAGGCAGGATTACGACTTGCTGCTAAGCGACATACAGATGCCGGAAACCAACGGTTTTGAAATTCTGGCATTGCTTCGCAAATCCAGCATCGGAAATTCACACACAATTCCGATAGTAGCCATGACTGCACGAGGAGAAGGAGAAAAAGAGGCATTCATAAAGGGCGGATTCACGGACTCCATCCACAAGCCGTTTTCCATGAGAGAACTGTTGGATATGGTCTCTTCTGTGGTGTCACGCGATGTGGAAGAGTCACATACACCGGATTTTGTCACGTTCACGGCAGATGTGCTTGATAAAAGAGAACTGCTAAGAACTTTCATTATCCAGTCCGAACAAAATATGGCAGACTTGCAATCGGCAATAAAGACAGGGGACATTGAAAAGCTCCATGACATAGCCCACGAGATAAAGCCCTCGTTGGAGTTGTTACGGGCCGATGCTCCACTGGTAAAACTCCGCACCACGTTAAACGATTCTGCATGCGATATGAATACCGTCAATGAACAGGTGAAGCTGCTGATAGGACACATCTCCGGACTTATAACAGAAGCTGAAAAGGAAATAAAGAAAATGAGCGATGAAACAGAAGGTACTGATAGTTGAAGACAATATAAGTTTGTCACAACGCCAGAAAGACTGGCTTGAACAGGCGGGGTACGATGTAATGACCGCCATGCGTGAACCGGCCGCACGTGCATTGATACGCAAGCATCGGTTCGACTTCATATTGTCCGATGTGCGCTTGCCTGAAGGTGACGGAATATCGCTTTTAGAGTGGCTCACAAAAGAGAAGAAAGACATTCCATTCATAGTGACAACGGAATACGGGTCTATACCGGATGCGGTACGCGCCATCAAGTTGGGGGCAAAAGACTATCTGCCCAAGCCGGTACACCGGGAACACCTGCTTGAACTGGCGGAAGAGATATTCCGTCCGCTCGCGACTGTCCGCACGAAACCGAAAGACCTGTTCAGACGTACCTGCCCTAAAATACTTGAGGTGGAGAGATACGCGAGGATAGTAGCCCCGTCGGATATGTCGGTGCTGATACTCGGTGCCAACGGTACCGGCAAGGAGTCCGTGGCACAGGGCATTCACGCGAACAGCGGACGTGACGGCAAGTTTTTAGCGGTCAATTGCGGAGCGTTGCCACGCGAACTTGCGGCATCCCTCCTGTTCGGACACGAGAAAGGCGCCTTCACCGGTGCGGATACGGCAAAGAACGGATATTTCGACATGGCAAAAGGCGGTACGCTCTTCCTGGATGAAATCGGCACGATGCCTATTGACATACAGTCCATGCTCCTTAGAGTGTTGCAGGAGAATACCTATACCCCTATCGGCAGCGACAGGGAGCGGATGGCAGACGTGCGGATTGTGGCGGCAACGAATGAAAATCTGGAACGGGCCATCAAGGAAGGACGATTCCGGGAAGACCTGTACCACCGTCTGGCAGAGATGGAAATCAGGATGCCATCTTTGGCCGAGTGTGCTGATGACATTTTGCCTTTGGCGGAATTTTTCCGTGAACGGTTTTCCAAAGAACTTAAGAAAGAGACAAAAGGCTTTTCAAAAGATGCCATATACCGACTTCGTTCTTATCGTTGGCCGGGCAATGTCAGGGAATTGCAGAACCGGATCAAACGGGCGGTGTTGCTTACGGAAACCCCTGTATTGGAGTTGCCGGACTTGAACGCAGACAGTCAGACTGATATTCGGATTACGGAGAAAACTCCGGACATGTTGCCTTTGAAAGACGAAAACAGCGAGAGGGAAGCCATTGCAAATGCCCTTCAAGCGTGCAACGGGCATCGTGAACAGACCGCACGATTGTTGAATGTAAACTCTTCAACACTGTACCGGAAGATGAAGAAATACGGGATAAGATAATCCCCGATATTCTATCTATTTCCGGCAACAGTGTTGACACAGAATATATTGAAATGATTTTTCAATCCGACTGAAATTTTGTAAATTTGCAAAAGATTTGGCAGGGTATAGCCTTGCCGGTCTGAAACATAGAAGAAAACCGGTGGAGGGAAAACCCCTCTGCTGATTATATAACATAAGAGCGCAAGCTTCTCGGACAGAAATCTGGTAAATTGACGTTAAAGGAGAATGATTGCGTAATGCTTATGCTATGCTCTGTCATAGCGTGGTGTTGCGTGTTCTCCTTTAGGCTTTACCAGAGCCTCTGTCTGAGTGCGTGGCTACCACGCTTCTTTTTTTAGACGGACAGGTATGGCAAGAATACAAATCATAACGGCAGTGACATTGGACGGTTATCTTCCCGACCCGAATGAAGAGTTGTTGCAATGGGTGAAGACGGACAGCCAAGGTTTCCCGTTCTGGCACGAGAGGAGTACCTTCACGCTGTTTCCCGGCTATCCCATGCTGGACTTGATTTGTGAAAAGGACGAGAAACCGGACTCCTTTACCTTTACCTCAGAAATATCCGACCCAAAGAGCCTTGACTTGCTACACGGGCTTTCCATCTACCACCTCATTGACGAAATCATCATCTACATTCTTCCTCTGACAACAGGCAACGGTACGGACTGCCTGCATCGACTTCCGGTCAATCGTTGGAAACTTTACAGGACAGTTGCTTTCAAAAACGGGATTGTCCGTCTCATTTATCGCAAATCCTCGCGATAGTCCATTGCATCCTGCAAGGAAATCTTGCAATTTGCAAGATTCGCCATTTATTCATTTTTACAGCCTCAGATTTTTATTTCACTGATATACAATGTTATATCAGTTCCTCTTGGTGTCTATCGGTGTCATTGGTACGCTGTTGGCCTTATAATATGATATAACCTGTTGCGCAACAAGGTGTAAGCAAACGATAAGTTACACTTAAAACAGATTACTCATGTTACAGATAAACAGCGAGATGTTCGCCCAAATCATGGAACGGTTCGACAGGATAGAGCGGGCATTGGAGCGTATGAACAAGCTGAAGGAATGCCTGGACGGCGACACGCTCTTGGACAACTACGACCTGTGCCGGCTGCTCGGCATCACCAAACGCACGCTGGCGCGTTACCGCCAGAAGAAGCTCGTGACCTATTACATGATTGACGGGAGAACCTACTACAAGGCATCCGAAGTGGAGGCGTTCCTCAACCAAAAGGGCAAGTCATTGCCGGCGAGGTTCAGACATCAGCCAAATGTTTAATTAAAATGAAGCAAGGATTATGGAAATAATATGTGTTGACAAACAGACTTTTGAAGAATTGCGTGTCCGGTTCTGTGATTTTGAGGAACGGATGACGCGGGTATGCCGTCCGGCCGAGGACCTCGGCTTGAAAAACTGGCTGGATAATCAGGAGGTGTGCGATGTGCTTCGCATCAACAAGAAGACACTACAGGTATATCGCAACAAAGGGATATTGCCTTTCAGCCGTATCAAGAACAAGCTGTTCTACAAGCCTGAAGACGTACAGAGATTGTTGGATTTGAATTATCACCCTTTAATAAAAAGCAGATTATGAGCTATCATTTCTTGGACGACAAAGACCCTCGGATCGACGTGATGTTTCAAGGGCTGGAAAAAATGGAGAAGATGCTCTCCGTGATTGAGAAGATGCCGAAATCCCTCTTTAACGGTGAGCGCTTCCTCACTGACGAGGAACTCTCCAAAGTCCTGCGGGTAAGCAGGCGCACATTGCAGGAGTACCGGACATTCGGGGTGGTTCCTTATTACATGGTGCAGGGCAAGACTCTGTATAAGGAATCGGATATTCTGAAGATACTGGAGGATTCCTACAAGCGTTGCCGGGAAGAACAACGATGGGTATAGCATCGTTCACTAAAAGAGACGGAGAAATGATTTCCTTTTTACAAAGGGCATTTCTCCGTTTTTATTTTATGCCATTTCAGACTTTCTTCCCCGTTTTTTCTTGACGATGAAATCTTCTTCGCAAAGCTGTATCTGTTTTCCGAAACCTGTGGACTTTAGCCGTTTCATATCCTCGTCCACTTTGGTGTCCGTTACTTGGGCATACAGCTGGGTGGTGGAAATGGAGTTGTGTCCCATCATGCGGCTGACCGTCTCTATCGGCACACCGAGCGAGAGGGTGATGTGGGTCCCGAAATTATGCCTGGCCTGATGGTAGGTCAAATCAAAGCCATATACCTGTCCCAGCTCTCGTGTCAATGTTATAAAATATCCACGATTGTAAACATTGAATACCTTGTCCCCGGTTCTTTGGCTACGATATTTCTCGATGATTTGAAGGGGAATATCCAACAGGCGGACAGACGAAAGCGTATCCGTCTTTTGCCTGTGGATGTGAATCCACCATGTGCCGTCCTCAGCCTGCGTGACATCATTGACCGACAGTTTTTTCAAGTCCGCATACGCCAATCCGGTAAATGTCGAGAAAATGAACATATCCCTTACGAATTGCAGTTGAGGCTTCTCCACCGGGGTGGTCATCAGTGTCTTCAAGTCCTCCAATTTCATGTGCCGGCTTTTTCTTTTTGGCAGTTCGGGATGCAGGCGGCAGTAAGGGTCACGGCGCAATGTCCCCTGGCTGACCGCCCGCATTGTCAGCTTCTTCAGGCGGTACAGGTGTTCATGTACGGTCTTGGGTTTTTGGTTGCGGTTCGTGCGCAGGAACAACTCGAAGTCGTCATAAAACGCACGGTCAAGGCTTCTCAATGTCACGTCCTCCACGCCTTTCTTCTCCTGAACAAAAGCGGAAAGGTGCTTGTAGGAACGCTTGTAGGAGTCGTATGTTTCCTGTATGCGGTCTATCCCGATACGCTTCTTGAACTCCTCGTTATGCTCCCTGAACAAGGCAAGCAGGGTAAGTGGTTTCTGCCCGATGCCTTTGACTGCATTCTTGACAAGTTCCGCTGTAATGAACCCCAGACTGTTCTTTATCCTGTCGTAATGTCCGGTTATCTCGTCTGTCAGGTCATCTATGGCGCGGTTCACCGTAACTGCATTTTCACTCCGTCCGTCGGCGCGTCCTTTGTCGGGATTCCAAATAGAGGGATTGACGGATACTTTGGTTCCTATCTGTGCCCATTCGGCATCGATGCTTACCTTGCACAATAACTGGCACATTCCGTCCTTGCGGACTTTCGTGCGGTTTATATAGAACAATACGGCAAATGTACTACGCCGCTTGATATTCTGGTTTTCCATATTCTTTTCCATGTTCTTGTTTTTTTAAGAGGTAATCAAATCACGACGGAAAAACGTTCCGATATTTTCCGGTTCAAAGTCCTTGTGTCGGAATCAATCTTGTCATCGGTCACTTTCGCGTAAATACGTGTGGTTTCAATCCGGCTATGTCCGAGCATTTTGCTGACGGTTTCAAGAGGAACCCCATGCGAAAGGGTGATTTCCGTGGCGTAGGTGTGCCTGGCCACGTGAAATACCAGCGGACGGTTGATGTTGCAAATCCGGGCAATCTCTTTCAGGTAGAGATTCATGTTGGAATTACAATACATCGGTAGCAGCCTGTTATCAGAAACGGCATCACTGTACTTTTTCAGAATCTGTAACGGCAAGTCCAACAAGGGGATTTCAAATTCTATCTTGGTCTTCTGGCGGGCACTTTTAATCCACCATGTGCCGTCTTCCGCAAGCGACAGGTTTTCTTTTGTCAGCGAGCGCATATCCCTGTATGAAATGCCGGTGAAGCAGGAAAACAGGAACATGTCACGGACAAGGTAAAGTGTCTGCCTATGGAGCGGAGTGGTCATAAGCCGTTGCAGCTCTTCATTGGTAAGATACTTCTGCACCGCTTTCGGACGAACCGGCTCGTAACCCATGAACGGATAAACGGTAATGATACCGTCAGCGATAGCCTCACCCACGATGGTTTTCAGTTGGACGGTCAGGTTGATGACGGTTCCGGGAGCGAGATTGCGTTCGGTACGAAGGTACAGGTCGTATTTGTCGATGAAGGAGCGGTCCAATGCCGAGAAAGGAATATCCGTTAGCCTGTATTTTTCTTGCAGAAACTTCTCAATGTGCCTATAGGCATTGCGGTATGCCTGCAAACTTTTGGCTGTGCGGTTGACTCCAACTCGCTTTTCAAAGTTGTTGATGAATTGCCTGAAATAGCTCAACAGTGTTTCCTGCCCGCTTGCCATTCCAAGCAAAATGCTTTTCACTTCCTCAGCGGTCACACCGTCACGGACGGCAGACTGCTCGTTATAGATACTCAACGCCACCGCACGGATCTCATCCAGCCGGTTGTTGATTTCCTTTGCCGTCACACTCTTGCCAGACGCACGCCCCGAAGTCCATCGGGATTGCGGCACTTTCATCTTCACGCTGAATGCCGCTTCAGAGTATTTTCCGATGTTCAACTTAGCCATTACCGGACATTCGCCATTGGCATCCGCCTCGCTCTTTTTCAGGTAGAACGACACCTTTACATTTGCCTGATTCATAACCTATTCCTTTGTTTGCAAAATTATTATATAGCGAGCAAATGAATGGCATGAAAAATATAGCGGAATATAGAAAAAGCCCCCTTGACTTCCAATCTGAGACTGTATTTTTTCCTGATACGGAAAATTTTGACTAACTTTGCATTAGCAAAAAACAGACAGAACAGCGTTCTTGCGGTGGTGAACAGGGGTAGAAAAACAGTTTTGGAAGTAAATTTCATACCTATTTTCAATCCCGAAAAGGCAACGGATAAGTAGCGATTTGTTTGCCTAACTCCCCAAAAACAGGTCAAAAACCTCAAATGGAAGAATGTGGAACAAAACGACTTATCCCTTTCTCGTCCAAGCACTTTGCATTATTCCTTTGAAATCCATCCGTATGTGAGCGAGTTTTGTTATCTTTGTATTTATATGTACGACCTGATATGGAATTAGGTGTTTTTTGTAAAACAGATAATATGATAGAAACTATAACTGTAAAAAATTTCAAGTCAATAACAGATATGACATTATCTTTAGGTAATGTCAACGTTTTTATTGGTGCTAACGGTTCCGGTAAATCAAATATTCTTGAAGCTATAGCAATGGTTGCAGCTGAGCGTTCTGCCCAAATAGAGGTAAACTCCATGATACAGAAAGGTATCAGAATAGCAAAACCGGACTTAATGATAAGTTCATTTTATGGCCAGCCATCCAACAACACCATTAATGTAAATATATCTGGAACTGAAGGAGAACGTATAAAATATGCAGTTACCAATTTAACTCCAGAGGATATTTATTCTACTTGGAATGCTCCTTGGTCAACTGGAGCCAGGCGTGGAAATATTAAGGAAGCTGTAAAAAAAACAGATAAGTTAAAGGAATATTTGTCCAAGTATCTTATTTATTCACTGTCTATCAACGCACTTCGTGGATTGACTTCAGACAGCTTGCAATATCCTCTTGGTTTGAATGGAGAAGGCCTTGATGTGCTTCTTAACAACATACCCAAAGAAGAAATCATGCAGATAAAAGAATCTGCTAAAGACTATATATCCTGGATTGAAGATATATTCTTTGACAATGAAGAAATATACAAGATGCAGGGATATAAATTGGGAAGAAGTAAATCCAATCTCTATTTCAGGGATAAGTTTATGCAGAAAAAGAACAATCTGTTTTCTGCGGAGAATGCCAATGAAGGTGCGTTGGAATTATTGTTTTATCTTACACTCTTTATCAGCAGGAAGACCCCGGACTTCTTTGCCATTGACAACATTGAAAATGGGTTGAATCCCCGTTTGTGCAGGTTTCTCATGAAGAAAATCTGTGAATTGGCTGTCAAGAATGGTAAGCAGGTACTTATAACAACGCATAATCCGGCCATATTGGATGGCTTGAATCTTAATGACGGCAGTCAGCGATTATACGTTGTGACCCGTAACGATGAGGGAAAAACGCAGGCTAAACGTATCCAGACAAAAGAACAGACAGGTGAACAGCGCATGATGCTTTCAGAAATGTGGATGAAGGGACTTATTGGCGGTGTACCTTATAATTTCTGATGATATGAGATTGGGTATTATAGCAGAAGGAAAAGCTGACATAGCTGTAATAAAGGCAGTTCTGAAAGCTTTGAAGGGTATTGATGGTAGTGATGTCGTTCAATTGCGTCCCAGTGAACAGTTTGACGAGACTGATTTGAATGAAATGAATTTCAGTAACTGGAATCTGGTTTTGAAATCATGTGAGGACATTAGCTTGCTCCAGTCTTTTTTTGATGTATTGGCAGATGATGCTTTGCTTGTTGTTCAGATAGATACTGCAGAACGAGGTGAAGCTGGGTATGATATAAATGAACCATTACGTACAAAAGATACAGATTGGAAAGAATATTGTGATTATCTGTATAAAGCAGTAGAATATAAAATCTCGAATATTGTTCCGGAGACTTATCGAGACAAGGTTGCATATGCAATAGCCATTGAAGAGACAGATGCATGGCTTATACCTCTATTTGACAATTCCTGCAAGGAAACAGCACAATACGCAAATCCAAAGGAACGTCTACATTATCTGATCAGCAGGATTGACGGTAAAAAAAGAACCAGATACATCAACACTGACAAAAAGAATCTGGACTATGATAATATATCAAAAGATATGAGAAAAGGGCTTAAGACATGCCGTCAAAAAAGCCGGAGTCTTGATTTGTTCTGTTTGGACTTGGAGAACAAATGCAATATATAATATTATGCCAATAAAAGATAGATTTTCTCTCTTTTGTTGGCATATAAATTTTATAAGATTCTCATGGCGGTGAATGGGAAGATGTAAGTTTTGGAAAGCATGTTAAATCTCAACTATAGCAGGAATTTCGGATAAACAGTAATATTGTAAAGCTGAAATTCATAATTAATTTCTTGCGATTTTTGTTATTAAATTTCTGATTATCAGAATATTTTCGTATATTAGTATAGCAAAAAAGATTATAAACAAAGGTATAACAAATAAATCCTATGATTATGGCAAGAACATTTACTATTACCTGTTATGGTAAGACTAAGGAATATCCAGAGAGCCAGCGTAAGAAAATGATTAAGGAGTTTGAGACGGCTATGCTTTGCTGTGATGGCAGTGAGGCTGAACGTTACAGGAATATATATGGTGACCTGGTTGCCGGTGAGAAGGAGTGTATGGACACAGAACGTCCATTGAGTCCTGAGCTTGAAGCAATGATTGAGCGAATGTATACTACTCAAAAGTAATATTTCACCATTGCAGATTTCTATGTTGCATACCTGTTTCTGATACGCCCAATCTTCTGAAGCAGTTTAATTCTCAACTTTTCCGGAAAAGTAATCTCCACCTTATCACCAAGAGCCAGGATTTCATCTACCAGTTCGTCAGTCACAAGAAGTGTGTAATCAAATGAAGTGAAAGTCCCCATATCATTCCTTTCCACCTGAGAATGGTGGAAAGGATGCTTTCTCAGATAATCGGCAAATGGACCATAAGCCCGTAGTGTAACCTCTTCCGGCTGCTGTCCGGTCGGAGCCACAACGCCAATGGAGTCCGAAAGACGATTGGCAAGCGAAAATCTGCAGTCAGTCTGAAACCTGTTTCCGCTGAGATAAATTCTTGTCAGTGTATCAAGAGGAACAGCACAGAACTCTGATCCGTTCCTATACCCAAGCAGATACCAGCGATTATTAAACAGCTTCAAACCTTCCGGTTGGAAACGGCCTTCCACTTCATTGCCCTTGTCATTGGTGTAGAATATGTACAGCTCATGTCCATCGCTGATACACTCAGATATATCAGGAAGGTATTCAATACCGCCAGACATGTCAGGCAGTACGACACGATGGAACAGACACGGACTGCTTTTCAGGGCCACATCGATGATACGGATGTTGAAGAGCCAGTTGCGGCAACTGTCACCGAGTATTTCATCCAGATTCTGGATGTAGTATGTATAGTCCTTTCTGTTACATGCAATGACTATATCAAAATTTTCCTCAATCATTTTCCGGTGATGATGGAATGTGCGCAGACTCAACGGCTTTCCATTGTACAGGAAATGGTGCTTCCAAATATCACAAAGCCTTTCAAAAGTGACCTTTCTTTCCTGATAGACCGTATGCAGCAGCCAAATGTAGCGGTTGTAGATATTGTTCATAAAACTACCTCTTATAACTTGTTTAACTATCTAAATATAAGCATTATAAATGAGATATGCAAGAAAATTGCATATCTGTTTTGTACAATATTTTCAGTATAATCCGGGCAGGTTTTCAGTACAGATTGATTATATCCATACATCTTTTCCTTGCCTCCTTGCAGGTATAGAATGTTCCTCCATAAGGCTTGCCGTCATAATAGGCAATCACGCCACATGAATGCTCCAGCATGAAGTCATTGCGTCTTAGAAGGCATCCTTTGAAATAGTGTTCACTCAATACAATAACCCGGTCGGCCCTGGAAATTATATTCTGATAACGTTCATTTTCCATGGAAGGCCACCGGTAACTCTGTCTTCTGAAAGGAACAACGGCAATGAGCCGTATATTTGGATACCTTCCCTTCAGTGACAATATAGTCTCAGCAGCCATCAGGTCGAATCCCATGGCCATGCCTGAATAGAAGCAGGTTATACCCGATTTGCAGGCGACGGACACGGCTTCAACAAGCCGGGCCCTTATTTCATCCTGCCTTTCTACGGGAACAGTTCTGTGTCCCGTGAAAGCCAGTGACTTTGATTTTTCTGATAATATTCCGTTCATAGTTCTATACTTTATAATGGGTTCTTGCAAGGAAGATGCCTTCAATGACATTCGCTCCGAAACTCTCCAACTGATTCGCATATATACCGAAACTGATTCCGCGTGTTATTACATCATCGAAGATTATGACTGCCTTACCTCTGAACCACTCTTCATCAAACTCGATGATGCTCACCTTTCTGATTTCCTTTTCAGCCTTACGGTTTTCATGAATAGCAAGTCTTTCTCCGCATACCCTTACATGGTCATATCCGTTTATAGCTCCTGTGAGTTCACATACCCTTCTGCAGAAGTCCATGTACCGGATTTCATTCTTTCTTACCGATGATGCCGGAACCGGAATGAATACCAACTGTGAGCATCTGCTGCCGTGTTCCTCAATCATTCTTGCTGCCGTCATCTGTGCCACCTCTTCATGAGACCTTCCATCCTTGAAGTTATAAACCAACTGTCTGTCAGCGATTTCCTTCTCGCCCACATTCTGAATACGTTTGGGGAAATACTTGCAGAACCATGTCTGCGGCTTTTCCAACTGCTTTCTGATGCTTTCGTCCATCTGTACCATACGCTCTGATTTTTTTCCCTTCTGTCAGCAAGTTTTTCAGCTTGCCCGAAGGATATTTTTTGCAGTTCTCAGAAGCGCAGGCATTCAATAAGGCAAACTTCAAGGGAAGCTGAAAATACGCTCAACCTCGTTTGAGGAAGATTTTCAGCCCTGTGTTTGACGTTTGCAATGCCGGAGATACCTTTGCAAAAAAATATCTGCAGAGGCATGCTGAACAAACCTGTGGATGTAATGGTACATTAGGATAACCTGTATCCCTTTCGCATCAGATATTTTCAGATAATAAAATGCACCCGTTTCAGGGGTGACAGTGTTGACAGAGAGTATCTGCCAGTGTATCAGATACTTCATATAGAAATCATGCGTTGACAAACGTTGACAAGTGTAGCCATAATTTTCAGTCAGCTAAAAATCCATAGCCAAACGTTGACACATTATAATACCCTATTCTTTATAAGTAAAATAAGAAAGAATATAACATACTGTATTACAGAAACTTCCCAAACAGACTTTATGCCGGATTTTCATTGGATTTGCTGTCAACGCTGTCAACCATCAAATATATGCCTTCCTTATTTCCGTAAAAACAGATTTACCATCAACCGCCTTAGTCCAGCCGTATTGAATATGATGGTAACACATAATCCATCGTATTCCCACAATCTCCGAAATAATCCCATATTTGACGTATTGATAGCTAATAATCAACTGTTTACCTTTACGGCATCCAATAAAAGAAAAGATTAACCAGCATGAGAAATAATGAAAGTTGTTCCGGAAAAGACATATTCAGTAAAGGAGGCAGCACGTTACCTGGGTGTTCACCGCTGCACCATCTATGCCTATATCCGTTACCTGGAAAAGCCGCTGGCTTTCCTGAAGATACCTGACAAGGCAAAAAGGGTGTTCAGAGGAACTGACCTGATAGCCTACAAGGAAACCGGTCTGCCCAAACGTGGCCGCAAGCGTAAGAAACACCGTTAGTTCAGTCTGTCCCATGGAATGGTATCCAGGACATTATATCTGACATTCATAGCTGCAAGTTCAAGAGCCAACAGCTTTGCCTTTAGCCTGACATCCTCCATGTCAGCCACGGCCTGAAGGAACTCCGACGCTTCCATCGCTCCTGACTGAATCATCCATTTCCTTGCACATTGTTCAGGAACAGCGGCACTGACGAAAGAGAATATTTCTTTTGCTATGCAGCCGGCTGTACCGTCACCGGCTTCAATTGTAAAGCAGAACGGCACACCGCTCGAAGTCTTCCGTTTGAAATTGAGAAACCGGATTCCATCCATGTTTTCCATAGAAACGCTCCACCCATGCCGAGCAGAGATATTAAAAATATTACGACAATTTTCCATTTACCATACAATTATAGTTTTGTTTTCATTTACCTGCTATAATAAGCAGCCGGTCTTGTCCGTGACGGATAGGACCGGCCACTTCTGTTTTCATACAGCCTATTCAAACCTTGCAATAAATTCCTGAAGCCTGCTGTCCTGAATCTGTTTCAGCGGAACCGGCTTAAAGTTCTGCTGCTGTCTTACCTGAAGCTTGCCAAACCCCTGAGCACTCAGGTCAAGCTCCACATCCGAAAGCTCATTGAGGGAAATATATCCGTATTCATCCTCCAAGAGTCCGACTACGATACCGAATAGAATCACATCTTCATCCTCCCTGTTTCCTTCAAGGATAAACCACCTTACAGAACCAAGGGTAAAAACCGCACGGCAAACAGCCTCTTTTCCCTTGCCGTCCTGGGAGTAGAGCGGATAACCCTCCAGAGCTTCCGCCAGTTGTGTTGTCATCAATCTGCACATATCAGTTAAAAATTAAAAGATTGTTTGATACTCATTCTTTTTGTTCGCATAACACTTGATTTTGAAGTTCCAGTTCTTTTCCCTCCAGTAAAGCTAATTGAGCTTCATGGCCGGGATAAACCGTTTTATGTGCATTTGTGACTGCGGACCAAAGGGAGAAAAAGACAAGTGTGAAGTCAGAGAATGCAGACGGAATACCCAAATTTTTGAGGCATGAGAAAATTTGCGGAAGGCTGCCGTCAAGTCCTCCGACTGAAAGCGCAAGCGTCACTTGGCGTTTCTCCAGTCCGCAGTACCTTTGCACATAAGAAACGGCTCCGGCTATGACGCACCAATGATTTTCTGATATTCAGTATTCAAAGATTTCTGAAGAGCATAGTATCCGTTTTCAGACAAACCACCGGTAACCAGTTGCCAATGTCAGAGCCTTTGAAGTGAAGAGTAGCGCAACCTTAAAGGCTCTGTCTTTGGCAACTGCCCTGATTTATCTGCATGATGGGATGAACCTGTCGGCTGAAACTTGCCTGGTATTGTAGATACGAAGCAAGTCAGCCGGTTAGTTTCCGTAGTATAAGGCAAGTTGTTCCGGCATCGCATGAAATACGAACAGTCGGAACAGCTTGCCTGTATTTTAAGACGAGTATTCAGGGATATAGGACGTTCTGGCATTGCAAGCTTTAGCCTGCATCATCGGAACGGTCTGCTTGTTTTCGTTTTCAGACGAGCCACCGGTAACCAGTTGCCAATGTCAGAGCCGTTAAAGTGAAGAGCAGCGTAACCTTAAAGGCTCTGTCTTTGGCAACTGTCCTGATTTATCTGCATGATTGTATGAACCTGTCGGCTGAAACTTGCCTGGTATCGGGATACGAAGCAAGTCAGCCGATTAGTTTCCGTAGCGTAAGGCAATTTGTTCCGGCATCGCATGAAATACGAACAGTCGGAACAGCTTGCCTGTATTTAAAGGTAAGTCTTCAAGGAAATTGGCCGTTTCGGAAGTGTAAGCTCTAGCCTGTATCAACGGAGCGGACTGTTTGTCTCCGTTTTTCAGACCATTTCTAAGTGTAATATAAGTTGTTAATGTCATATGCCTAAAATACTGTAAAGCTATTCAGTGCAGCAAGAGTCACTCAAATCTGACAACCACTTTATTCTATTGCATAAAACGCAATAGAAATGGAGATATAGCTCGAAAATATGGCTATAAATCTTACATATATACATCTTTTTATATTATTTTTGCACAAACAATTATATACTTATGGCAAAAGATATAAATCGTATTAAGGTCGTTTTAGTGGAGAAAAAACGAACTAACAAATGGCTTGCAGAAGCTTTGCAAAAAGACCCTGCTACTGTTTCAAAATGGTGTACAAACGTTTCACAACCATCAATAGAAACTTTAGTTGAGATTGCAAGAGTACTTGAGGTCGATGTTAAGGATTTATTGGTGTCTACCACCAATGACTCTGTTTATATAAAGATACCTAAAGTATGATTAAATAGTGATTCCCCGATAGATTTTCTATTATATGGTTATCACCCATGATAATGTAAGAATCATAATAATAAGAGTATGATTTTTATAGATAAAAATATCTTTAAAACATTATTCTGGTTATTAAAACGGGATGATTAAGAAAGTATTGTATGGGCTTAAATATGAATGAGAATTGGTTTGAAATAGTTGAGATATTAAGAAATACATTAGACAGTAATTACAGCAAAGCTGAATTTGTTTCTGCAGTAGAAAACTGTTTTAGAGTCCTAGGATGGAGGAAGACTAATGGCTCTTTGATTAAGAATTATAATTTACCTAATGGCTCTAATGTTGATATTGTATTGTCTAAAACTTATGGAGGAAATGTGCAATCCGATTATATTCCTGTTTTTATCCAGTGTGGAGAATTTCAGTATAATGAAACAGATAATGTAAACTTTGCAATGGATGAATTATTGACAGAGGCAGCCATATCCTTCGGTAGTTGTATTAAGTTTTTCTATCGTAATAATCAAGATATAATCCTTAGTAAAGAAATCCTATTAGAGGAAAGTAATCATGAAGGAATACAAATATCAGAATTACTTTTGTTTCAACATTTCAAAAAGTCTTTAGTTCATGACTATATAACTTCACTAAATGAAAAAAATGAGGTTTTATCTAAATTACGTTTGGATATTAAACGTATTTCAGAGGACAGGAATATACTTAAATCCATATTCTCAGATTTTCTCGTGCAACAGGGATATGACAGGGTGCTGATTGAAGAAGAAATGCGGAATCTTGAAATTGTTGTATCGCAAAAACAGCTTTGTTCTAAAGAAATGGAAAATCATTCTGCGAGTACAAAGGATACAACACGTTTCTCTTTTAATGGAAGCCAGTTTTATCCTAAAAAAAGGTTTGTTCTTGCTGTAGTAAAGCAATATGTTAAAGAACATCCTGGTATCACATATAATGAACTTGAAAGAGTGTTCCCATCGGGCATAATAAGTAAACAAAGAGGTGTCATACGTCCATTATCAATTGTACAGGAATGGATGAAAGACAATGCTGATTTGTCTTCAAGATATTTTCTTGAATCAGATGAATTAATAACACTAAATGACGGACTTCAGTATACTGTTTACAACCAATGGGGGTTGAAACAATTTAATAAATTTCTGGAAATTGCTCAGTCCATGTATATTGTAAATAGTGATAAAAAGAATAATGATGTAATAGATGATATTCCTGAACATTTACATAAATCAGTATTGCAGATTTCCAAGGAATCTTTACAATCGTTTGTTAAAAAGAAAAGTTGATGAAGAAAAATAAATTTACATTTATAGATTTGTTTGCTGGTATTGGAGGCTTTCATACTGCAATGCATAGCGTTGGAGGAAAATGTGTGTTTGCCAGTGAATGGGATAAATATGCACGAATTTCATATGAAGCTAACTATAAAGATATAGAACCTGATCTTTTCCAAAAAGATAGTTATGGGAATTATCTGTTTTTTAACAACGATATAACAGAAGCAATACCAGAAAGTATTCCTGCATTTGATGTCTGTTGTGGAGGCTTTCCTTGTCAACCCTTTTCTATTGCAGGTTTAAGACGTGGGTTTGAAGATACTCGTGGAACTTTGTTCTTTAATATAGCTAATATTGTTAAGCAAAAAATTGATTCAGGTATTCCACCAAAAGTGTTGTTCCTGGAAAATGTGAAAGGATTGAAGACTCATATGAAAGGCGAAACACTTAAAACGATTTTAGCAACATTAGATGAATTGGGGTATGCATATAACTATGATGTTTTAAATGCAAAATATTTTGGTGTACCTCAAAATAGAGAAAGATTGTTTATTGTTGCATGGTATAAAGACATTGTTAAAGCTACAACTTTTAAATTCCCCTATGGAATAGCACCTGATGGTAGTACAATATATGAAAAATCGAAAGATCTTGGAGATAAAGTAATAAAGACCAAAGTTTCAGATATTTTCGAGCCAGAAGATTCTATTGATAGTTACTATACTATTAGTGATAGGTTATGGATTGGTCATCAAGAGAGAAAGAAAAGGAACAAGGCTAACGGTAAGGGATTTGGCTATTCACTTTTTAATGAAAATAGCGTATATAGCAGTACAATATCTGCAAGATATTGGAAAGATGGTAGCGAAATTCTTATTGATCAATCTGATAAAGGATTAAATCCCAGAAAACTAACTCCAACTGAAGCAGGTCGTTTACAGGGTTATCGAATTATAGGGAATGGCTGGAAATATCCGGAAAATGCAGATAACCAAAATTATAATTCTGATAATCTGGAATTTCATATAGTTGTTCCAAGAAAGGAGGCATATCATCAGTTTGGAAATAGTGTCGCAATACCTGTTATTAAAAGATTATCAAAAGAAATTGTCGAACAATTATTAAAAATATAGGCATATGAACAAAGTGATAGATACAGAACAAGTCATTGAATCAAAACAGATTCTGAAAGATTTACATCAGGTTCTTATAGATGCAAAGAAAAGATTTACTGATGAGTTCATAGCGCAGGAGGTTAAGCTGAGTGATACATTCAAAGTTACCTTTCGTAACATGTTGAATAAAAAAAACTGTACGGTAGAATATTTCAGTTATACTACAGTTGTAAATAATACTTTTGGACAACAAATTTATATAGCTAACCAATGGTTTGTAATTGCTTCATATTTTGTTGATTTTTGTTCGGAGATGTTAAGCTATCAGAGTCTGTTCTTTAAGATTTGTGAGCGTATTGGGCTTAATCATAAAGGAATGAAAGAATATGCGACCAGATTAAAAGAGGCTCCAACTATGGAAGATAAATCCAGTTTTATGGCTACAGCATTGGAAATGCTTAATGATGATTACTCTGATGTACATGATGATAAACATAAAGTTGCAACATATCTTTGGAAATTTGTAAGTGATTATTCCTGGTGGGCGGGAAATAAAACTGTGGACAGAAATGACTTTTATTTCTCTGCGCTTCTTAATCAAATGAATGTAGTGAATGCAAGTGCTGGATATTTGGCAACAATAGCATGGTATTATTCCTGTGTTCTTTCTTTAAGGTTGTTGGTAGATAATACAGATAATTTTACTATTGACTTGAAAAAGAAAACTATAACTGTAAAACCATATAAAACAGAGCCTCAAACTGATACTAAACTTTGTGAATCAAACGAGATTTATAAAGCCAATAAAGGTATCTCTATAAGTGCGGCAAGTCTGGAAAGGTTTCAATCTATGAGTTAATTATGAAGGCAAACTGGATTATATGTGATAACCATTTGGCGCTGAAGGATGGTAACAATATTTACCATCTAAGTGCTTCAGAGATTTATTCTTTCTCTGATATGAATAGAATAGACGGAATAGAATGTGAAAGCCCTTTAGTAGATTTACCGGCTACTCGTTTCTCTAAAATAGGAGCTGCTGCAAAAATCATGTTGACCAGCAGTGTCGAAGGTGATATATATTTCAATGTTTATGCTATTCGTAAAGGTAAACAGATAACTGTAGATATTGTAAATGGATTGCTTATAGATCAGTGCATATGTGACAATATATGGTTCTATATAACAGAAACAAGCAGTATAATTCAGGAGATAATTACAAAGTCTGGAATAGTATCTTCTGGGCGTATTAATTTAAAACAGTATTTAAGCGTTATTGAACAAAGTATATTTGGTGACTTAGATGTTGTTGAGAATCATGTAGAGCAATCCGTTTTACATAAGCCAGTAGTTACAGATTCAAGTATACCAAAGGACCTTAAAGCCACATTATTCCCTTATCAAGAATCTGGATATTCATGGATAAGGACTATGTTAGAAGTAAATAACGGATGTATCCTTGGAGATGAAATGGGATTGGGGAAAACTATGCAGGTAATAACTGAAATGTTATATTTGAAAAGTCAGTTTATGACCCCAATAATCGTTGTTGCACCAATATCACTTCTTACTAACTGGCAAAGGGAATGTAAGAAGTTTGCACCGTCACTTAATGTTATAGTTCATTATGGGCCTTACAGGATAAGCAATTTTCGGGATTTTTCTGAATTTGATGTGATCATAACTTCCTATACTACTGTAATAAGTGATATTCATATGCTTAATATGATTAAGTGGAAAATGGTTGTTTTGGATGAAGCTCAAAGTATAAAGAACCCTGACAGTTCCAGAACTAGAGCCTGTAAGCAGTTGAATAGAGTAAGAAGCCTTGCGGTTTCTGGAACCCCTTTTGAAAATCATATAACGGATATATGGTCATTGGTAGACTTTATTCAGCCTGGTTTGCTTGGCACACTTAATACATTCAAGAAAAACATTACTGATGACATTGAAGGTGGTAAGAAAATTGAGCCAATACTCTCTGCACTAATGGTACGTAGACTTGTTTCAGATGTAGCTAAAGACTTGCCTGAGAAGATAGTATCTACACAGCCTCTTCGAATGTCGGAGATAGAGTGTCAACAATATTGTAATTATCTGGAAGCATTGAAGGATGGAATGGATACAGAAAATCCTTCTCTTGGAATGTTACAACAACTACGCATATATTGTACACACCCGTATGCAGTAAAGGATAGTTCTTGTAAAGATGATCCATCTGTAGTGTCGGTTAAGTATCAAAGATTTTGTGAAATTGTTGAAGAAATTATAAGTAGGAAAGAAAAAGTAATTGTTTTTACTTCATATAAACGTATGTTCGAAATATTTGAAGAGGATATACCTGTCAGGTTTGGAATTAAAATATGGTCTATAAATGGAGAGACACCAATAGAAGACAGGCAGTGTATAGTTGATAAATTCAATCATTTAGATGAACCGGCAATGCTGGTCCTTAACCCGAGGGCAGCTGGAACAGGACTTAATATAACAGGAGCGAATCACGTAATACACTATAATCTGGAGTGGAATCCCTCTCTTGAAGACCAGTCCTCAGCACGTGCATACAGACGAGGTCAAGAGAAGACTGTATTTGTTTATAGATTATATTACACTGATACAGTAGAAGAGGTTGTAAATGAAAGGATTGAAAGGAAACGTGATATTGCTTCATACGCAATTATAGGGAATGATGGTAAGAGCCAAGATAAGGCAGACATTCTTAGAGCTTTAGAATTAGTACCTTCAATAAAAAATAATTAAAAAAACATATATATGATTACGACAGTTCAACAAAAAACAGAAGAGGATTTTGAGTTACTTCCTGATCCTGAGAGAATTGTAAACGGATTAAGGGATACTGGTTACAATTTTAATACAGCAGTTGCCGATATCGTTGATAATTCAATTGCGGCAAATGCAACAAAAATCAATATAGAAGTAAACATGGATCCAAACATGCAAGTTAAAGTCTATTTTGCGGATAATGGTTGTGGAATGGATTTGGACGGTTTGAAGAATGCAATGAAATACGGTTCAAAAGAACGAATAGAGAAAAATTCTTTAGGTAAATTTGGATTAGGACTGAAAACTGCATCAACAGCATTCTGCAAACAATTCTCATTGATTTCCAGAAATTCACCTGATTCAGAATTGAGGAAGGTTCAGTGGGATTTAGATTATATAGCAAATAACGGTTCTTGGTTATTACAATTTCCTGTTATTGATTCAGATGAAGAGGATATGTTGAATATGGTAGCAGAAGGAAGTTCTGGTACTCTTCTTGTTTGGGAGAAGATAGACCGTCTGATGAAAAATTATAAGAATTTTAAGAATGCACAAAATGGGTTGAATAAAATCTTAGAAGAACTTCGATTTCATCTGTCTATGGTATTTCAACGCTATCTAGATAAAAACGATAGCCGTGCACAAAATGTTGAGATAACAGTAAATACACAATCAGTTTCTCCATGGGATCCATTTTGTACTAAAGAGAAAAATACAGAACTCTTACAGGAAGAAGATGTACCGGTTGATATGCCAGATGGTACACAGCTTAAATTCCATATTGCAGCTTATATTATTCCCAAAAAAGGAGAATATTCCAGCATAGAGGCTGAGAAATCTGCCCGTGGTAGTAATGATTTTCAAGGAATTTATGTTTATAGAGAAAATCGTTTGATACACAGTGGAGATTGGTTCAGCCTTTTGAAGAAAGAACCACACTATTCATTACTGAGAGTTGATTTTTCATTCGATTATACACTTGATGAACTACTTAGTATCGATATTAAAAAGTCCCGTATTCTTCTAATAGGAGAATTGGCAAGCTTTATAATGAAATTTTTAGGAGCACCCAGACGTGAAGCTGAAAAAAGATACAGAGATACGGAGAATAAAAATGTTCATAATACTGGTAGAGGTGCGCACATCTCATCCAATCAAAATATTGACAGTAAAGCTCCCGAACTAGAAGGTTCAACTATTACTCCTATTGATGATGAAAGTGCTGAAATAGTTAATAGCAATGGTAAGTTTACCAAAGCTATATCAATTCTTCATAATGTAAATCCTCAGGAGAATCGTGTTATACCAGTTAAAACCATTGAGGGTAATGCATTATGGGAGCCTGCACTTGCTGATGGAAAACATGCTGTTAATATCAATGAAAGCCATCCATTCTATAAAAAAATATATGGACCTTATTTAGCTCAAAATTTAGTTGTTGAAGGTCTTGATGATCTGTTATGGGCACTTGCAGAGGCTGAAAATACGACAGTATCACAGTCATCAATCGAGAACTACGAAGATATGAGATATACAGTATCTAGAATTTTAAAGAGGCTTGTAGCAGATTTACCTGATCCTGAACTCCCAATAGAAGAATAATATGGAAGAGCTGTGTCTTAAACTAAAACAAGATTTAGAGAACTACTTTTCAATGCCATTTGAAATACAACCTGTCTTTAAAGATGGAGAGGTACATTATGTGTGTTCTCCTTATAATGAAGACCAGATGTATTTCAGTGTAGAAGTTTATATACACAATAAAATCAGGCTAGTTATTGAAATATACCCACAAAAACACGGTGGGTATATTCTCAATGAAATGGCTCATGCACCAGAAGAAAAGCAATCTACTTTCTTTTCGTATAAACAGATGCTTGTGGATAAAGGATTAAAATCTTGTTATTCAGTAAATAAATCTGATTTATTGGAAAATAAATGGCCAATTACGTGGAGAACATTTGATTTTAAAATGACTAAAATACCTATACCGGATAATGTTAATGAATGTGAGTCTATTCTTGTTGAATTGGTAAGATACAGCTTTGAATTAATATTCTCTCTTCTCACTATAACTGATATAAGTGAGGAAGAGTTCTTACAAAAAGCTGTTCAGACTGAAGGTACCATTCAAGAAATTAAATCTATTAGATACGAACGTAACCCTATTAATCGAAAACTATGTCTTTATAAAAAAGGATATACTTGTGCTGTCTGCGGTATGAATTTTCAAGATGTATATGGGGATATAGGAAAAGGATTTATAGAAGTACATCATACAACACCTGTTTCTAAAATGGGCGAAGGGTATAACTTAGATATTGAGCGAGATTTAGTACCACTTTGTTCCAATTGTCATTCTATGACTCACAGGAGGAATCCACCTTATAGTGTGGAAGAATTAAAGGAAATAATTAAACTGAAATAATCATTTATGGCAGACCGATTGACTAGAGAACAACGACATAAAAATATGTCCGCAGTTCGTAGTAAGAATACCAAGCCGGAGTTACTGGTCCGTAAGTTCTTGTTCAGCCGAGGCTTTCGCTATCGGCTTAATCATCCTCGTCTGCCGGGGCATCCTGATCTTGTATTGCGGAAATACAGAACTGTAATATTTGTAAACGGCTGTTTTTGGCATGGCCATGACGGATGCAAATATTTTGTATTACCCAAAACAAACTCTGAGTTTTGGAAGAATAAAATCCAGAAAAATAAGGAGCGTGACATAAAAGAGCAAAAAGAGCTGGCTTCCATGGGATGGCACTGCATAACAGTATGGGAATGTCAACTGAAACCAGCACTTCGTGAACAGACTTTAAAATCACTGGAGTATACGCTTAATCATATTTTTTTGAGTGACAGAAGGGTAAAACCTTATGAGGATTATGAGAGTGAGCATTTGTTGGCTGCTGAACCTGATTGTGACTGATAAATGTCTGTTAAGAAGAAAGTCTAAATATAGTATCTGAAACTTCACAGATGACTATATTTAGACTTTTATTTATTTGGTTGTATATATAGAAATTATCGGCCTGGATTTATGAGGTTGATCTTTCGGTGTCTCCTGAATAGTTCCTGACTGCATAGAGTAAAGCCAGGCCTTATTCTCCTTTTGCCCTTCCACTTCAGTAGAAGACCATAACCAGCATTCACCAGGATTCAGATTAATCGAAGTTCCACCGACTTCGGTTATACACTTATTAATCTGATGCCGGACAGCGAACAGATAAGAGAGTTGCCGGACAGAAGGAATATATGCCGATTGCCCATAACTCCACAAATCAAAAGTCCTGATAGCCATCGGTGACTTGACTTCATCGTTATTGAACAAAGAATAGGTGTTCTCATTTCCGTCCTCGTCAGTCAATGATGCAGAAGTACCCTGGTCAATCCCAAGACTGTCGGCAAAAGCCAGCGGTTCAATATCATGAATGTAAACTGCATAACCAAGATTGTCAGCTTCAGCACTACGGTTTACATGGAAAACTATGGCAACAGCTTCTTTGTCAGATTGCTTGAATTTGTCCATGGACAATATATTGCCGTCCGAACAAACCACATTGCCGACTTGGAGGGAAGATAAAAGACCGTCATCTTCTTCATGCTCACAATGACAGGAAGTGAGCATCAGCCCACTCCATGCCAGAATCGGTAATAAAAATCTTTTCAGCTTCATAACAGTGGAATTTCAAATGATCTGATTACACATTGCGCTTCCTTGTCCATAATGAACCAGTATTCAGAACGGTATGGCTGTCCGTCAGAATCAGTGGCTTCATATTCTATCTTTACCTTCCAGCCGCTGAACGGCTTGCGTTCCTGACTGGCTTCATCACCAGCAGGCTTCAGTTCCTCCGTAACCATCAGAGAGCGGAGTGCCGTCATGGCATCCATCTGACGTTTCATCTGTCCGGACATCCCGTGACATTCTGAATCCGGATTATCAAAATCCGTATCCTCCATAAACCTGCGGCTGATTTTCATCATGGCCACAGAAAGAGCCATCTTCTCCTTCATGGTAACATACTCACGGCCAAATACAGAATCCGGTTTGCTGATACCCACAATCTTTACAGCTTCTGGGTTATCCACCGAAGCCATCAGTGCCTTTCTTGCCATATCCTGAGCCTTATTCTCGCTGTTGCCGGAACAGGCACTTCCCATTCCGAGCAGAACTGCCACTGCAGGCAGTATCAATAGTTTCTTTCCCTGTTTCATATCTTTACGATTTGAAGTTTGTCCGGAGCCAGACCGAGACGCTTGCGGTAAATGGAACCGTCCTCCCGGTACATCTCCAGTTCGGATGAAGTAATGTTCTTCTCACAAAGTTCCTTCGCCTCTTCCAGTGTCAGCTGATGGCCTCCTATATTCCTCCAGATGGCGAATGAACACGGTGCTTCCTGATTGCTGTAGTTGGAACAGTTGAAAGCCCTTGTTCCCACACGTACCTCGCCGCCGCAGTGCGGACACCTGCCGATTACAGACTGCATATTGACTGCACCGTCATCAGCAAGTTCCAGCACTGTCGGGAAAGTCTTTCCTTCCTTGGTGGAAAAGCCGTCTAGAAGGATACGGCGTTTCTCTAAAAAATCAGCAATCTCCCCGTCATTCATTTTCCGGTTGCCGATAATGGCATTGATGTTGAGCACACATGAAGGATGCTCACCTGTGTTGTTTTCGCAGCGATACCCCTTGCAGGTCTTCACCACGTTGCCGCCACAGAACGGACAGCGTCCTATAATCTTCTTTTCTGAATCCATATTCCTGATAAGTTACATTGTTTGAATTAATTGAATGAGAATCCACGGTTCCAGTCCGCAACGATTCCGCCTATTATGTTCTTGCCGGACATCACGCTTGCCCATCCTTCCGGGTCAAGAGAGAACCAGAGGTCGTTCCATGAGAGTGTGCGTACCTGCCATGCCAGGATAAAGAGGTCGGTATTGACAGCCTCCAGTCTGGTCAGTACCTCGTTTGCTATGTAGTACCGCTCGGAAGAACTGAGCAGGTTTACCTTGTGCTTCTCCTTGCCTCCATCAGAACCGCCTGTATCATAGCTTCCGGAAGTCACCAGCTGCTTCATGAACGGATAAAGCGCGGCCATCTGGGTTGCGGCATCAGCCAGTTCGTCCGAGACGATTGCAGCAATGACTGTTCCCTTCAGATTGCTTCCTACCGATTTGAGCAGCAGGCTGCAGTTCTGAGGTATCTCCGTGGCCACCAGTTCCCCGGCACGCTTAATTTGATAGAGATTCTGCATAGCACCCTGTGCATTGGAAAGATATTCCAGCATCTTGTTCTCCACACTGTGTACCCTGTCGAGTGCAACCGTTACGGCAGTCTCGGCAGCAATGATTTTCTCATGAGCCTTCTGGCGTTTGTCATAGATATTCTTCAGGGTAGAAGTCTGTGCAAAGACAGCACCCGTCAGCGTCGGGTCTGTCTGTTGTGCAAAAGTGTCCGCACCTTTCAGTAGAAAAACCGCAAGGGCAGCCACTACCGTTATTCTTAACTTGATTCTGTCCATATCATTCAGATTTTACGTCCTTTATTCCTTTGTTCGCTCAGATTCTGTTCACGTTCCTCCTTATGAGGTGAAATGACCGGCTCCATCGGCCTGTTCAGCAGACAGTCGTTCCAGTCCTTGAAAGCCTTCGGAGGAAGCCACTGTCCCATGCGGTACCGGATGTTCAGCTGCCTGGCAATCTGGGCCAGTAGGGGACGCTCCATGTCAGGCTCGAATACCTTTCCCTTCGCTTCAACCCGGATGCCGCTGTCAGTTCTGCTTATTTTCATCTGAATACCTTCAAGCAGAGCCATCATGCGCAGTCCGTATATCCTCCCGGCCAGGTCGTTGTCAAAACAGTCGAAGGCACGTGCATTGGGAAAGCGTTCCATGACTCCGGTTATCTGCCTGTCAGAGAATGTGCCGCCCAGTGAAACCAGAGCCGCACTGTCCCCAATCTGTATCCGGTTCATCTGGTAGAAGGCCATAGCATCGAAGGCAGACTCACAGAAGAATACGCTTCTTACATTGTCCGGACTGATACCTGAAGGAACAGCCACCCATGCCGAAGATGATGAATCCGTACCGGCAGCTTTCGACTTGTAACCGCCATGTCCTCTGATTTCATACCCCCTGACTTCATTCCCCTTTCCGTCAGTATATGGGAATCCGATATTGTAGCCCTCAAACTTCCCGTTGTTTCTGTCCCTTATAAGGGAAATAAAGGGCGAAAGAGCCGTAACGGTTGCTTTTGACAATCCACGCTGGAAGAACAGTCCCGGTATTTTCCCGGTGTCAACCTGCTTCACCTCATATCTGGAAGCGTCAAACACACCGCATGATTTTCCTGCCGATTTAACATACTCCCTGTCCTCCCTGTATTCAGGTTCAGGCATGTTGGCAAAACGTGCCATGACCTTGGCTATCTTCTGCCATTCATCTTTTCCTGATACCGTAAAGGAAGAAAGATTCTCACGGATGAGTGTTACCACATCGCCCTTGGAACCGTCACGCCGGAAGAACGTCTGTGCTGCCTTGTCGTTCGGATGGCTGACAATCAGCGTATCCCTCCTGTTACCGCCTTCACCGAGTACCAGCTCGATGTAACGTCCGACACCGGCCTTCCTGTCCAGACGGTATCCCAGGGCGTATGCAATATCGTCAATCCCCACACGGGATTTCATTTCCCTGAAATTAACCTTGTAGTCACCCATGCTTTCCGATTTAAGATGTTATACAGAATTTCATATACCAAGTCCTGTACCGGCATTCCGGTTCCTGCCCATCATAGTAATCTCCGGTTCGTATGTCTTCCGTGCCGTCATGTTCAGGAAAGCCTCCTTGTCCTTCCAGTCCGTAAGTTGAAAGAATGTTTTGGCCGTTTCCCTGGAAACCTTCTTCAGCCCCAGCTCCACACCATCGTATGACGCACGGATGGCATAGTCTCCGGAACGGGTCTTGACAATGGCCGCATTTTTGAAAGGCATCTCCTCGTCCGCACTGACAGGAGTCAGCGGATCATTCTTTGCCAGATAAGGCTGCTCGCCGAGAGCCAGACGCTGTCTGTCCACATGGTCAAGAATCAGGTCCGAAGCCTTGTTCACGTCAGCCATGACCGATACGATAAACTTCGGTTCCTGTTTCAGTACACCAATCCACGAGTCCAGATAGGCAGCCGAGTTGTCCGTTATCCTGGAATCAAAGCCCATGGAATGGCTGATCATGGCAGCCGTAAGTTCCGCTACCAGCTCCTCCTTGGCATATTTCGGGTCACCGAACCTGCCGCCCATCTCCCTGTTCAGACGCTCCGGTGTCATGGTAGAGTGAGTCATTTCATGGAGCATGGTAGAATAATACTCCATTCCACCACGGTAGGTTTCTTCCGGAGAATCACCGATATTGAACTGCGCCTTCATGGGCAACACCACAATATCCTTTGAGGGAGAATAATAGGCACCGTTCTCACGCTTGTCGGCACGTATCGGACAAAGCCACTGCTGCGTCTCCACCATACGGTCGAGTGCGGCATGGGTGTACATACCTTCCGTATCCCGAAGTTCCGGAACCTTGAACCTGTCCATGAGTTTCTGCATCCTCTCCGGCTGTACTTCGGCCAGATTTGTCTGCGCCACATTGTACACCGGGAATGACTTGATGAAAGGAATGACATCCATATCCTTCTTCTCTTCCTTGCTCATTGCACGGTATTCCTCCGTGCTTATCCTCTTGCCGTGACTGTCCTTTATCATCATATCCCAGTATACTACCGGGAAGGCCTTTTCACCCTTCAGGACATGAGCCTTCAGGTTATGCGCCTGTTTGAAGGTCAGATATACCGGAAGCTGGTAGTTCATGGCTGCAGTATGCATCTGAAGGAAGAAGGAATTGGAACCGGAATAGTTGCGGCCACCCACATTCTGCGGAAGTCCGGCATAACCCGATGCACCGCCAATCCATCCCTGTTTCCATCCGGTATCCTTCATCTGCTGCATACGCTCAATCATCATTGCAGCGAAGCGGTCTATGGCCGCCTGTCCGCTGTTTCCCTGAGAATCAGTTCCAGATGCCATAGCTGTCGTCATCCATTACCTGACGGTCCATCTGCTCGATGTCCGTCTGTTCCACATAGAACTCAGCCGATTCATCCGAAGGGTCCGTACCGTGTGACCGGCACCATTCCAGATAATCATCTGCATTCTCACTGTCCATAACAAAGCGGAGGAAACCGATTTTGCCCTCCTGCAGAAGCTCCACAAGCTCCTCATGATTCATTTTAGCTGACATATAATTTGTATTTTAGTTTTCTGATTATGTTACATTTTCATAGAAGCCGATTTCTCCACCTTTGCGGTGTTGGCGGCAAGCATACCGGTTATTTCCGTATTCAGATATTTGGCCGCAATCTGTTCCCTTGTGGCTGTCTTGGTTTTGAAAAGCGAATAACCGTCATCAAAGGAGATTTCATGCCGGGAAGTCTGTCCCTTCTCTCCGAGGTCAACCGACACCTTCCACTTGTTGTCGTTCCTGTCCTTGGCCACACGCACACCTTTGGGGTCAACACCTTCAGGAAGCTGATATTTCTCGTATGCGGATTTCAGATGCAGACGTTCCCCGAAGTTCTTCTCAATAAGCTGGTTTGGAGTGGCCACCCTGTCAAAGTAGGCATTCAGGTCCTGGCGTGAAGCCACGGCAGACATGTTCGTATCCCCAACCTGAACATAGAACTTGTATTTCCCAAAGTCAGGACGCTGCTCATCCTTCTCTTTATAGACATTGAACTTGTTAACGGTTATGGAACCGTCCGGTCCTGCAATCTCCATTGGCATTCTGAAGGCTTCCTCAGATACCTTCGGCATCAGCTTTGTAGGATAGTAGCGTTCCATCAGCTGCGGCACTGTCATTTCCTTGTTCTGATAGGCTGCAAGGTCGGCTGCATCCATCTTCTGCGGTTTGAGCTGCTGTCCGTCAATCTTTGCGGTAAAGTACCAGTCGGCAGGATTGGTGGTACTTTGGTAGGCATGGCCATGAGTAACCTTTTCACCATTGGCAGTTACCATCTGCGGCTCACGGGGCTTTCGTTCCTGGGCTGCCTCCGTTTTCTGTTCGTCCTTCTTTTCGGTCTTTGCCTCATTATCCGTCTCGGTCTCAGCTTTGGTTTCAGCTTTGGCTTTCGACTTCTTTTCCCTTGCAGGTTTTACATCAACAGTGTTCTCCACTGTTCTGTCAGGAGTTTCCTGCGTACCCTGTTCCTTTTTCTTCTTTCCCATATCTGTACTGTTTTGAATGGTTCTGTCATTATTCTCAGCCTTGTCCTGTCCGGCCTTCTTCTTCAAAGGACTGTCCAGTGCATCACAGATTGCAACCCTTATTCCTGAACGTATCAGCCTGGGCAGATAAACGTCAAGTGCCGATTGTGGAAATGATGCAACCTTTACAGGTTTCTTGTAGTCAGGCAGAATTCTGTCTGCAATCTCGATGGCAAGTACTGCGGCTGCCTTGACGGCATCCTGCTTATAGAGTTCATAGAAACTGTTCCGTCTGAACAGCAGCATGGCATCCGGATGCTTCTTCTTCAGTTCGTTGAACTGCCGTATGATACCGGTATCATTATCTGAATCTGTCTTTTTGGCCATAGGAATCAGTATTAGAGTTTAAGGCTGTTTGCTTTTGTTTCCTTCCGGGATGGAGAGAGTGAAATGGCACGTTCTACGGACTGTCTGTCCACCACCTTCTGATACTCCCAACGGTTCTTGTCAGTCATGACAAGGCCGAGGTATTCAGGATGAATCTCATCATAGCGGAGTTTCTGCTGCCTTTCCCATTCCTTCATGTCACCCTTGATAAGCCTGAATCCCTGCTGCTCCTTCAGGTCAATGCCGACCGAAACCTTCTCGCCGCCCACATTCAGTTCAACAGGTTTTCCCTCCCGTACCTGCTGCTTCTGCTGCGTACCCAGTTCAATGTCGTTTACCTTCTCCATGTCCTTCAGACGCTGCTCCAGCTTTATGTCTGTGACACGTCTGTGAATGACGGATTTTGTTTCCGGATCAAGCTGGAGATACTGCTGAGTCTTTTCACCGTTTACGTTGACCGCCTTCTGTATTACCTCACCTCTGGCCAGACGTTCAGCCTCCTGCTGAGTGAGGTTGAGAACCTTGTTGCGTTCCCTATCCAGTTCTGCACGTACCGGATAGGCAATAAGAGCCGGAGCACCGTTTTTGTCTGTAGTCATCTGAAGTTTCATCGGCATGGTGATGATGCTGCCGTTCCTTGCGTTGATGGATACCTGCATGATGGGGGTCACTTCACCTGCCATCAGCTTCTCTTTCACTTCCATGGGCAAGCTGTCCGCCTTTTCACGGTCGATACCCAGTATTGCCAGTTTTTCGTATGGCAACAAATCGGACTGATTTCTGTTGTGCATTTCCATATTACTGTAATTAAGCTGTTATATTTGCGGTTCTAACCGCCTGAATGCCACAAATGTATTCACGGCAATCCCCTGAAAAAGAAATGCGCAACACTATTCTGATTTCACTGCTGCTGATGCTGCTGCCGGTAAGCGTATCGGCACAGTTCTATACGATAACCAGAGATTCGAAACTTATGCCAACAGAAAGACAAAAGGAGGCTTATAAGAGTGCAGGAAAGGATGTTACAGAAGGGAAAAAGAAAGAGATGATGGCAAAGGATGCCCTGACTGTCGGACCGGACAATCAGAAGAAATTGGATGATAATAGCCGGAATAGTGACAGGAAAGTATCCCTAAAAGCAACGCTGCAAAATACTACAAAGGATAAAAATCAAGCAGAAAACAATCTTCCACAACTTACTATTCCCAACCTTTATAAAGAAATCATAAGAAACAGAATCCTATATCCCAAAATCGTATTGGCTCAGGCTATACTGGAGACCGGATGGTTCCGTTCATCAGTATGTCGGAATAAGCACAATCTTTTCGGACTTACCAATCCACGCACAGGGAAATACTATGAATTCAATCATTGGACGGAAAGTGTACGTGCCTATTATACTAAAGTTCAATACAAGTATAAAGGTGGAAACTATCTGCTTTGGCTTGATGAGATTGGGTATGCAGAGAATCCTAGATATGCAGATTCTATTATTAACATTCTAAGATATAATCTATTATTACTAGATTAAATCTATGTCATTAAAAATATTATTTGTATTTTCGAATAATAGTTTATTCAATAAGATATACTTTTTTGTATACTACATACATATAAAAAGATAATTTATGAGAATTGTAGACATTGCTGGGGTTAAGTTAACAGTTTCAGAAGATAATTACAACTATTATTGGAGGCAAAGAAGTGTTGGTGAAAATTCAGACTCCTTTAAGACGGCTTGTAGAAGAATATTAGGTTTAGGAGTATATGATCATAATTTAAATACTTCTTATATAAGAAGTATAATATGGTGTACTAATAATAAAGATATAGAAATTTCTATAAATAAGATTCTAGAAAGCGGAATAGTTGACTATGAGGAGAAATGGTGTAAAACTTCAGACTATAATGCGTTAAAAGGAGCTTCATATACTTCTCATTGTGAACAACAACTTATGACTGATGTAGATGAAGAATTTGAGAATGAATTAGAGTTGTAAAAAAACTTATCCATCAATTTATAAATCATTCACAACATATGACTATATATACAGGTCTCAAATATAGTATAATATGTTCAAATGTTACTGATTGTTTATAACACATAATTGGTAAGTGTAAGATTGTTTTTTTTAGTCGTGATGCCCCCATAGCGTATCTCAAATTTTGAATTATAAGATTAACTGTATATTTATTTATGGAAGACATTACTAAAACATTCACAATACAATGGGTTGGCCCTTTTAAAGATATGTGGCAAATGAGACATTATTTAAAAGATGAATCTACATGTGATAAGTCTTTATTTAATTTCTATTATTTTTCTGGCAATAAAAAAGGAAAAGGATATTCAACACATAGAGTTTATTCCTATTTTGGGATACATAAAAAAACAGATGGAATAGAGCAACGTCTGAATAATTGGCATTCACATTATAGAGATTTTCATGAGAATGAAAATATGCGAATTTGGATTGGTGCTTTTGGAAATGTCAGTGATCAAAATGAAGAGAACATTGAAGATGCAGAAACTCTTTTTATAAGTACATATGGGAATAATTTCTTAACTGAAAATGAAAAGAAAGTAAAGGCAAATATAAAAAAGTCGATTTGTATAATTAATCTTTTTTATAAAACTACAGAAGAACCATGGCTAAGAAAACCTGCTGATATATCTTTCATGGATGATGTTCTTATACATGAAACGGAAGATAAAATTAAACGTACTCTCGTTGCTAAATTAAAATCAATTAAATGGTAAATTGGAACGCGAATAATATGAGTGAAACATTGAATAAAGGTAAACTAGGAGAAATAGGTGAGAATTTAGTCCAAACTAAGTTGATGCAATTGGGATTGAATGTTATAAATGCCAATACAATTATGGCAAACTATGAATCTGTTGACTTGATTTGTGTTAAGCCTGGAAATAAGAAAAAGGTTTATGTACAGGTCAAGACGCATAAAGGTCATAACTTTCCAATAGGCATAACTTTAGCCAAATGTACAAGAGATTACCTGGAAGGGAAGATTAAAGGTCCATGGGTTTTTGTTCATGTCACTGGAGAAGGTGTAGATATGGATTTCCATTATTATATTCTGACTAAAGAAGAAATGATTACTTTGTCATCAGAGAGTAACTTTTGGTACATTAATCAATGGAAGCCTACATATAGGCAAAAGCCTGTAAATCCTAATAATTTATGCGGAATTGAACTGAGATGGCTAAAAGGAGAAGGTGAGAATGATAATTACAAACATGAAGCCTTTATTAATCCAATAAAATTAAATTCAGAAAATATGTGGAAAAAAATATTGGATGAATTTGAAACTGAAGATGGAATTAATGCTATTCTTACAGCTTTTAAAGGCGTAGCCGATTTGGAAGGACAAGAAAAAGAGGATGATTTGTTAATACAGTTTTCAAGTCTTTCAAAAAAACTTTTTTATGGTGGATACTTTCTAATAAATGATAAAAGGCGTATTTATTTGGAGGATGTTGAGTTCTATTATCATGAAGAACAAAATAATGGATTAAAGGACCCTATAATGTATCATACATCAGATCATGAAAAGTGTAGTGATTTACCATATTTTGAATGCGGCTCTTTTAACTGTCACGTATCTGGGATCGATATAACGTTTGAAAGCAGGGAAAAATGTTTTAGAGCTTCATTTCTTATCAGGGGGTACAGTGTGTATTCTCTTGTCAATCATGAATGGGTTAGAACTAAAAATCATGAAGCACGCCCTACATACCTTTATGAGGATCTTATGAACGGAATCCCATTGAACAATAGTCTGAATATTGAATGGGTAAATGAGAATTTAGTAGCAGATAAATGTGAAATCAGCAATGGATGCAGACTCAATGTCCCGGCATATATAAAAGATGAATCCGGTCATTATATAAAAGACAGTAATGGCAATTACATTAAAAAAGAAATTAGTGAAGAGCAGTTTAAACTTCTTCCGGAAGGATTTAAATCACAGTACTTCTTATATTCAGGAAAACGATACAAGAAGTGTGATAGACCATGGAGGTTCTATAAGAAACAACTATAATAAATATATTTATGACACCAGAAGAATATGAACACTATGTAGCTCAATCGTTTAAGGAAATGGGATATGAAACGGTTGTAACATCATTTTCCAATGATTATGGGGTTGATGTATTTGCTATTAAGGGTGACGAGAAGATAGCCATACAGGTTAAAAAATATGGAGATAGCAATCGAAAAATCAATCGTGATGTCTTTTTAAAGCTACATGGCTCTAAAGACTATTTTGACTGTACAAAAGCTATTGTTGCAACAGATGGTAGTATTATGCCGGATGCTAAGCAAGTCGCTGAAAAGTTAGGTATAGAAATTATGTATATTTCAGAAAAGGAAGCTCTTTTTCAAGAAAAAAATGATAAAGTCCAAGTTCAGAAACATATTAGCAAGAAAGATGATTATCCGGATTTTTCTATAATATGGAAGGAATATATTAAGCCAATGGAAGGAAAGTATGTATCTAACTCAAAAGGCTCAAACAAGATTATTGAGGTAAATGATTTAGAACTAAAACGTTGCTCAATCAACAATCGAATCAGTAAAATAGATCGTGATTCATTTAAATTTGCTTATGAATATCTTGTAAAAAATGGTTCAGTAACAAGAGATTATATCAATCAACAAATTGATAAAAGATGTTCATCTATTATTTATTATGTTCTTGCCCAGATTCCTTTTGTTGAGATGAAAATTTCACCCAAACAAATATTGATTTTAAAAACGAAATAGAGCTTGTCATTTGTGTAATGAAATAATTTAAGGAAGCAGCATAAAGTTTGAAAGAACAATTAAATGTACAGGGTAAAAAGCATAGAAAACATATTTGGCTATGCTTCCCTGTACAAATCCTCTTGTTCCATTATATACATAAAGAATCATGCAGGCCATTACAGCACCAATACCCCCATAGTGTATCATCAAAACCAATGTGCAAAAAAATTGCATACCTCTACTATATGGGAAAGAGTGACCATGTCTATTAAAAAGATAAAGTATAACAATAAGGAGTATCCCTCTCCACTCATAATCCACTCCAGACCAGGAAGCAAGTCCGGCCATGCCAAGCGTCCAAAGAAATCCCAGCACCAGACTACGTTGCAGAAGATTTTCAAGAACCATAAGCGTGGCCACACCCAAAGCCAGTGTAAACATCACATTATGTGTCCCGTCAGCACCATTCAGCAGATACCAGGGTATTTCACTGATTACGGCAAAGCCCAACAGGGTAAAGAAATACCTGTACCTGCTTCTTGTATGAATAAATCCTTCAGCAATCAGGAAGGCAAATACAGGAAAAGCGATGCGCCCGATACAGCGCATCGTTTCGTATAATACGATACCATGCTCCATCAGATAAAGTGCAACGTGGTCTATCACCATTGAAATCATGGCTATGACTTTCAGGGCACTGCCGCTAAGTCCAAATACCGGTTTTAAGGTCAGATTCATAGGCTATATGTTTAGCTGATACCGAGGAGTTCCTTTACCATATCCTCCACTTCCTGATTCACACGCTTGAAGTTACGGTTCAGCAGGATTTCCTTCTCTTTGTCGTTCTTGAACTCATAGATTTTGGGTAGAGCCACATAGTGTTTTTCCTCGTCCTTAATCCTTTTCATATCAAAGTGTGTCTTGCAGAAATACTTGGTAGTCTTGAACTCTTCCGACTGCTCGATGTCAAAATGGTCAAGCATACTGTCATCTGTAGCCGTAAAGTCACGTGCCGCCTGTCCAGCCAGCCAGCCTGTTGCCATATCCGCAATCTTGGCTGCAGGAACCAGAAAGTCCATCTTCTCGGATATTGTGGTTGATACCTTGTGGTCGTTGATGGAAATGGAACGAGAGGTCTGCTTTGCCTTTCCGAACACATCATTCTGCGCCCACTCCAGCGTCTCCTTGTTACGTGCCGCACCCATGAAGATATTACCGCAGGTAGTGATAATCTTCTGCATACCGACCTTGCCGTAGTCAGCCTCCAACTGTGGAAGCTCCTGGAAACCTAAAGTCACGGCTACCTTGTTGGAACGAGCCGTACCGATAAGACGGTCTATCTTGTGAAAGTACAGTGTCGGAAGCTCGTCCACGATGATGCTCACCGGAATGTTACCCTTTGAGTTCACCCTTGTAATCAGACGGTTCAGAACCAAGGCATTCAGAGAACCAATAACCTGTTCCTTTTCCGGGTCATTTGCAATCACCAGATAACTCGGATTGGCCTTGTCAGAAATCTTCAGGTCGAAATCATCCCCGGTGAATACCCAGTAAGCTTCCGGAGATACAAGACGTGCAGCATTCACACGAAGCGTACCGACCATACCTTCCAGCTGGTCATTCGCCTTGTTCTCGTAAGCACTCTTGAAAGGAGCCATCAGTGAAGCAATCCTGTCATCCTGCATCAGGATATTGAATACCTGGTCGTATGGCCTTCCGAGGAATGAAAGCACATGCGGCATGTCAGAGTACTCTCCGGTTACGGTATCCGGCTCCACCTCATTGCCATGCTCGTCCTCATACCAGCACCTCTGAATCAGAATTTTTCTGCCGGTCCGGTCCTTATAGCTGTATCCGTTTAGGTCAACAAACATACGGTCCTCATCAGTCGATACGTCATTACCGTTCTCATCCACGAAGTCAAGAACCACGTTACCGTCCTTGTCCATGGCATTGAAGTCATCCCAGTTGCGTATGACAATCTCCAGTTTCTTTCCCTCCAGTGATATAAAACGCTTCAGTTTCCTCCCGTTTTTGTACCCTACCGGATGGAAGTTTACAAAGAAATAGATGATGGCAGCCAGGAAGTTTTCCGCAGAGTTGGTAAAGAAGGCTTCCGAGCCGCCCTTCTTCTCTCCACCTCCCTTATTGAGCGAGGCCAAAAGAGTAGCCGCCGTTTCGGAAGCTGCAGCCAGATCCGGGATATATTTCCGCTGAATCGGATTGATGCGGTTAGAGTATTCCACATCGGTAAAGTTGATGGTACGGAATCCGCAGTTCTGAGGCAGTTTGCCTGCCTTGCGGTTCTTGCAGTACTGATAGAAAAGCGTCTTGGCCAGTGTCGGATACTTGAAATCATATACCATCATGGCAAATCCCTTTGCTGAATGCTGCCTGATGAACGGGTCAATGATACCGAAAGACTTACCGGAACCCGGCGTACCCAGAACAATCGTACCACGGAACGGATTGATGATATTGATCCATCCCCTGTGCATCTTTTTCTTCCAGTAGTATATCATCGGAATGTTTACCGAGTAACCGTTGCTGACCAGCGTTTCCGACTGCTGGAACGATTCGTTCTCAAAGTTGAAACGGTCCTCACCGACCTTGTAGTTGTAATATTTGGCAATCCCGTCCAGTCCCTGATGTACCAGCATGGTACCCACCACCGAACACACCGCATACAGAAGCCTGTTGGCCGGAAATCCCATCCAGCTGAATCCGAAATTCATGCCATGGAATACAAAACAAAGCCCTACAAGTGTCAGACCGGCCAGTACCGGATAGATGACCATTGTCCTTACATTGAACTTCAGGGACTTTTCAGCCTTTGTGCCGATACAGACAATACAGATGCATATCAGTTCAGCCACCTTGCATCCCGATACGGAATTGAATACCCTGAAGCGTGCCAGCAGGTCGAGTACAAACTGCGTAACCCTATTGTCTGCCGTAAGAGGCAGGTTCATGATAATTTCAATAATCAGAAAGATATAGATGCAGCTCCTGAAGTAATTGTACATCTGCTGCTGTTCCCTTGTCTCCTCAAATGCCATACGCCGTAAAATTTATATTGTCAGAAAGGAATCTTTATACCCAACAGCAGACCGTTGCGGAAGGTATCCCCATGCAGGAAGTTCACATTGTTCTTCTGGATTATTGAAAACTCCAGTCCGCTGCGGAACACATAGCTGTATTCAAATCCGGCCTCCAGTCCGAAGAAGAATTTTTTCTGTACTGCACCGAACTGTGGTCCCAAACGAAGGCGCATCATGCCGTTCTTGTACCGTGCCAGACGATGCTTGTAAACCATACTGCCATCCCAGAAATATCCTTTCCAGAAATTGTGACATACCGGTTTCTGCCAGTGATTCCCGACCTCACCGTATACTTCTACCGCATTTCCGTATGAAAGCGGATACTCATAACCCAAAGTGGCATTCAGCGTACTTGGAAAAAGGAATCCGGCATTGACGGAAACCTTTCCGGTCTGTGCCGATGCACCGATGAATGCAACCAGGCAAAACAGAATGAACAGAATCTTTTTCATGGCCTATCTTTTTATGGAATGATCAATATAATAGTAGGGGTAATAGTCTGCACCGTCCAGAATATCCGAGTCGAAACCGTCCGCATTGAGAATGTCCTCATACTCGATGGTGAGTACCACTACACGTCCGCTTATTTGGTTTTCGGAAATCTCCAGACGGAGTACCTTCTCTTCAGGGAAAGTCAGCTTCGGGAGTACGAGCACGTTCCTATAGTCTTTCTTGAACTTACGGGTGTTGTTCATGGAGAATACCGGAGTAAGCTCTATGGTCTGTGAGTTAGTGGCCTTGGTTTCCTTTTTGTCAGTAAGTTTTACCCTTATTTCCTCAATGTCGTATGCAATCCTGGTCCTGTTTTTCAGCGTATAGTCCAGAAAGAAATAGTCACCGATGGAATAGATATTGTTGATGTATGCCCTGATTCCGTTTTTATTGGATACAATCTGGTTGAACTTTCTCCTGCTTCCATAGACAGCCCAGGCATATCGTGCAATCTCGGCCATCGGCATGGAAACCTCCGGATTGATATAGGACTGTGTCTCATTGTAGGATACATTGTAGATGGTAGAAGCATATTTGGGTGATTCGGTATAGAGGATGTCATACTGTGCGATATGACGCTCACCGATAATGGTGAGTGTACCCAGCAGTTCGTTTTCGCTGTAACCTTCAGATGATATGGAATCATTCTCCAGATAAGGCTTGATGCGGACGACGTTGTCTGTACACTGGTTTCCTATAATTTTAGTAGTGGAAATATCCACCATTTTGATATTCTCAGGCATGACAATGTGCGTGGTCACTTCCCGGTTGATGTATATCTTCTCATTGGCCGACAGATGTACGGCTATGCCTGTGATAAGGCATATTATCAGAAAAATTCTGGTTTTCATATTGGAATATTAAAATGTTACTATAATCTTCTTTGCTGTATTCACATATATTACCTTGCATCCTCCGAGTTTATCAGGTAAACAATGGTATTGTACTTGATTTTCGCCTTGTTCTTTCTGATATTGGAAGATATTGCAGAGGTAGCAGAGTTGTACATGTTCTGCAGCGACTGGAGTGCAATGGCCTCAGTCGAAATACCTGTACCGTAACCGTCAGTGGATTCAAAGCTGATATTCTGCTGTACCGTGTTGGAACCGGCATCTTTCATGAAATCACGGAATGCAGATTCAGGAACATAGAAACCTTCCATACCGTCATTGTCAAATACAGAAAGCTTAACCTTGATGAACCTGTCGCCGATAAGGATACTGGTTATGGAAGCCCTGACACGCTGCTGTCCGAAACCTGTTACCGTTCCATAGAGGTAAGTTCCCTTTTTCAGCTTTGTATCGCTTACCGTCACATCGTCTAGAAGCTTGAACCGTAGACGTGTGCCTTCATGCGCCTTTGTAGTCTGGTCAATCATGGCACGTATCAGCTTGTTCTCGGCAAATTCATCCGGAGCAGTAACCGTATTGAATCTGTCAGCATTGGTGTCATCAGACTTGATTACCAGACTCGGACGGTTGCGTTCCCTTTCCTCCTGACGTACTTTAGCTATGGAATCAGCCCTGTGCTTTCTTTCCGCTTCCTCTGCTTCCTGGTCTTTGATACCCAGTCCGCTTTCAATGGCCTTCTGCCGTTCATAGCTCCTTCGCTGAATCTCTTCAAGGTCACGTGCAAACTCGTCCTGTGAGGAATATCCCATACCTCCGTAACCCGTTTCACTGTTTTCCGAAGGACCGTTACCGTAGGCATATGCATTGATATGCTTTCTTGATTCTGCAAGGGAACGCTCCAGTTCTTCAAGTTCCCTCTGCTGCCGCTGTCTTTCAGCTTCAGCTGCATCAAGACGGTTCAGCTCCTCCTCGCTGTAGCCGTGTTCCAGTTCCTCCTTCTTCTGTTCTTCCTCCCCGATACCGCTGACGGCTGTGAAGGCATCCTCGTCACCGAAACGTCTGGACATCTCATACATCTTGTCTCCGGCTTCCTCGGCATTGGCCTGGGGAAGCTCCATGTTGATACGGTCTGTAGCTACCGTTCCGGCAGTCTCCTCACCGCCGGAGAAAGTCTGCATCACAAAGTATACCAGTGCGCACAGCGGAACGAATATGACCAGCGGAAAGATATACTTGGGCTGTTTGAAATTAATCTTAATCATGGGTTATCATTGTTTTTAATGGATTTGACTATATTTTCCAGCTGCCGGTATTTGAGGATGATCCGCAAGGAATCCTCACGGCTCTTTACAGGTATGGTAATCATGGAGTCCAGTTCATGACGCAGTAACTGTCCCTTCACCGTCATGTCCGTCAATACACTGCGGTGAATGTCCTTGTTTGCCTGGATGGTACGGAATCCCTGAAACACCGGTTCCATATTGGCAATCGAACTGACATCCGGCTCACTCTGTTTTCCGTTGCCGGAATCTATGGCTACGGTACTGACAAGTAGCAGAAGCAGCGTTCCCGCTACACCTGCGAATGTCGTTTTCGGATGTTTAGCCGCCCATCTGTTGGCCAGTCTGATTCTTGCGGCCAGACGGTATCTTGTTCCGATGACACCCAGTTTGGGCTGCAACCACGACCTGGCAAGCAGATGCGTTTTCAGACGGCTTTCCTGTATCTTTTTTCTGAATGATTTCATAATATCAGTATATCAATAGTCCAAATCTTTGTTCTCAAGAGTTCTCCAGCCGGTAATGAGCAGACCGTGCGGATTGTTCCTTGTCCTCGGTACGGACTCGATGTAACCGGTTGTCACCATCGAGCGTCTGATGTCCCTGGTCCTTCGCTTGATAAGCTGCGTACCGTAATAGGTAAACTTCCGTTCATGTTCGTCAAACTGAATGGAGTCACACATAATGGTGCAGACAGCCGAAGAGGAAATGATGTCCGAGTAGAAACCGTTCTCGTCCATGGCCTGTTTCTGTTTCAGCGCAGTCCCGTCAGCCATATACATTGCTTTCCCTACCGTCCATTTGATATAGTCGTTGTCGGGCGGCAGGTTGAAGAAATACTGGTGGAACAGCTGTATGTGCGCCTTGGCCTCCATGGTGAAGTTGGCTTCCAGCCGTGCACGCTCGGCAAGAAACGGAATGTCTCCGTCAAGTACATAAATCTGCTGCCTTTCCTCATTGACCAGGGAAATGCAGCACCAGACCGTAAAGGCACAGATGACGGTGCAGCCTCCGATTACCGCAAATACTGTCATCATGGCCAGTTTGGTTTTCTGTGCAAGGGATTCAATAAGCATATTGTAAAAAGATTTGAAGTTATTTGACTAATGATTTTACAGCCGAACCGGCTCCCTTCAGGGTTGAACCTGCCGCACCTCCGGCCATGGCACCTGCAGTAGTGGTGATACCCATTGCAGCCGAACCGGCTACGGAACCTGTACCCGAACTTACACCTCCCGGAATCAGCCATGAAGCCACTTCAGGAACGAAGCGTATGATATAGGCACCCACGAGCATACCCATGGCATACATACAGTTGGAGCCTATTCCCTGCAGTCCCAGTGCGCCAATCTGTTCCCAGGAGTTTACCGAGCCATGAAGCAGATGGTCGTATGCCACCAGATCCTGCTGCAGGTTATAAAGAAGGATGAAGTCTATGTAATAGATGCACATATAGGTCACGAATCCCCATAACGAGAGGGAAAGGAACTTGGACATCCACTGGCTCCAGGCCGAGTTCCATGGCGGTGCCAGCGAGAGAGCAAACATGATCGGACAGAATATCATCATGATGGCCATGAAAATCCTCTGTGCCACGAGCATCCCGTAATACGACATCTGGAAAATCAGTTCCCCGACAAAACGTATGACATCGTTTATCCATTCACTGACCTTCGTCTCAGCCGCCACGGCAGCCCTTTGGGCGTAGTTGTTGATGGTTGAGCCCAGATTCTCCACATTATATATAAGCTTGTCCCACCAGGCAGCATCCTGACCGATTTCGGCCACCTGCTTTGCCGTGGCTATGGAATCCTGCACGGTTCTCAGCCTGTCGAGATATTCACTCTGTTTCTGTGCCACCTTCAGCTCGAAGGCCGCCACTTCCTTGTTCTTTGCCTTGGCCATAGCCCATGTAGCGGATTCCAGACTCTTTCCCGGAACCTGCAGAGCCGAGCATATCCATGAAGAGGATGAAATACACAGGGAAATGCCAATGATACGCAATAGTTTCATGACATCCATGCCACGCCTTCCGAGCATCATCATCCAGCATTCGTATGAACCGACACACAGGGCCAGGCACAGGCCGAGAGCCTTTGCCATTGAAACGGCATCACCGAGAACAGCCACATTGGGAAATGTCTCCATGGCCGTCAGCAGCTTTTCCAGACTTTCGTCAATAGCCGGAAGTCCTATTGTCAGCGGAATAAACAGTAAATTCATGATTGACTATATTATTTGTTTAATATTATTACCTGAATTATTATCGATTATAGAGAATGTCTAATAATGTGTAGCGGCAACGGCACAAAGGTGTGCAGTCCTGTTGACCAGTTCTGCCATCCTGGATTTGGCTTCCTCGTATGCCTTCTGCCGCTTGGCGTTCTCCAGTCCATAGCCGACACCGGTTTTGTGTATATAGGCTATATCCGCGCAGAGTATTTCATTCTGGCGGCTCAGCTCGTCCACCTGATAGCGGAGCTTGCCGTCACTCTTCTGCATACAGTAGAGCAGTCCGTCCGTGATACAGTCCTGCATACGGTTGAACTCGTCCCTGTAAGTGGCATACATCAGGTCAACATTTCTGTCAGCCTCCCTTGCCAGTTCTTCCTTATACAGTTCCTCGATATATTTGCGCTCACTCTCCACTTTCCTGATTTTCTGCCTCTGCGTCTCTTCGGCAGTCACACGCACCGGCATGATACGCTTCACGTCAGACTTTGGTTCCTTGAAACGGACACGGAATCCGGAGTTGAACCAGTCCCATTTCCAGTACATTTCCGCACCTGAGTATTTCTTATGCAGGAAAAAGTAATACCAGTCCGGAGCAAAATCCCACGGACCGTTTTCCATAGACTTCCACTGCTTCTGCTTTTCACTGTCACTTACTATGCTTTGGGCATTGGATGTAAATATGATACATGATACTGCCAGACACATGATTATTGTAAATATTCTTCTAACCTGCATATCCCTGATTCCATTTGTTGATTACACGCTCAGCTATCTCATTCTTCACATTGGAGTTCAGTATCTCCCAGATATAGTCCGGCTTCCATCCGCAGTCCGTGACAAGGAAACAATACAGATTAGCATTGTCTATTATGTACCTTGCCCTGTCGATGGAAGCCTTCAGTGTCATTACCAGATTCAGCTTCTCATCCATGGAAGCCTTCATCAGGTTTATACCCGAAGCGGCTACGGATGCATACAGTCTGTAGCAGTGTTGTATCTCCCTTGATATTGCCACGTTGGCATCGGCATAATACCATGCCACGAAAGGCTTCTTTGATACATGACTGAAAGTATTGCCGGTAAAGTCCTTGTATTCCGTTACCAGCTGATACAGTGAGTTGGCCGTTGAAGAAATGGCACCGGCCAGTACCAGATACGAATAGGCATTGTTCAGCCTTGTATCCAGAGTGGTCCTGACATCATTGAACTTTTCCGCACCCTTTTCAATGAGCGACTGCTCGCCATAGCTTGTGGCCACTCTTGTCAGAGCCTTGTCCTCGTCCTTCTTTATGGCCTTGTGCAGGGCTATGAGTGCTTCGATAGTCGGCAGGTCTTTGGGTATTATGAAAGCGGAAGCCTTTACAGGCAGCAACAGCATTATAATACCGGCTGATATGATACTTATATTCCTGAGTTTCATGACAGAGATATATGAAAGGTTAATAATTTGAAGCAACCAGGCCGTTCCAGTCCTGTACAAGATTTCCCACATGATTCTTCATGGTCATCACATTTGCCCATCCTTCAGGATCTATGGCAAAGAAGAGGTCGTTTGCAGTGGCATATTGTGCCATCAGAACCATCCCTTCCACCTTGTAGCGTATCCTGTTCAGGTCAGTATAGATGCTGTTGGCCAGTGTCAGCCTTTCATACCTGTCCAGCAGGTTGTAGCCGTCATCCTTTTTCTCGGCAGTTGCCTGTCCCTGCAACGGGTTGGGAATCCTGGCATTGTTCACGATATTGACAAAGTTGCCGACCAGCTGCTGGGTTTCCGCTACAAGATTGCCGAGTTCGTTCAGACAGAGCAGCTTGTTTGAAAATTTAGCCTTGTTTACCGTACTGACAAGTACCGGAACATTTCGCAGAATATCCAGAGCACACAAGCCTATTTCCTTATAATAAAGACTTTCAGTTCCGAAACCGGATATGTTCTCCATGCTCAGCTTGTATAGTTCCTTCATGGTAGCCATACTCACCGTATAGAGTTCCACTTTCTGTTTCTTGGCGGCGATGGTATCCACACGCTGGTTGTGCTGTTCCTCGATAAGTTTCTGTGAAGCGGTATTGGCCATGACAATCTTCAGACAGTTGCGGTCGAATACGATTCTCCAGGCAGCATGTGCATTAATACAGACAAATGCAGAAAGCATTATAACCGATATGATTCTTAATACTGTTCTTACCATAGTGACATAACTTTTTGATGTTGGTTGACTTTTCTTGCAAACTCCAGATACAGAAGCCCTCCATCCGCCTTGCGGTCTTCCTCAATACGGGTGATGGCCTCCTGCAGCGTACCGTACCGGGCAAGATAAATCTTCAGTGCCTCCTTCTCGGTACGTTCTGTAGTATATGCCCAGTAACATTCCGGTGCTTCCTCCACGCCGTACACATCCGAGTGCTGTCCCCGGCAAATCCACACCTCCTTGAAGTAGCTTCTTCCCTCATGGTTGTTCAGCGCATTGATGGTGAAAATCTGCTGACGCTGTATGTCAGTGAGTCCCAAAATGGCTGCAATATCCTCATACCTGTCCTTGAACTTGGTCTGGTCAAGCAGAATCTTCACATCCGAGTTATTGATGATGGCCTCCTTCACAATAGGGGAGTCAATCACGTCATTAAGCTCCTGTGTAACCACACCGGCTATTCCGTGAAACTTCCGGACGGTCTTATACAAATACTTTATATATTCTGCCATGGTAGGTGAAGCAATTGCCTTCCATGCCTCTTCAATGATAAGAGCCTTCCGTCCCTTTTTGATACGCATCTTCTGCAGGAACACGTCCATGATAATCAGTACCACAATCGGGAAAAGCACCGGATCATCCTTTATCTTGTCAATCTCGAACACAATGAAACGCTCGTCAAACAGGTTAATGTCCAGGTCGGAGTTCAGCGTCATCTCCAGCTCGCCGCCACGGTAGAACTGTTTCAGAATGGCCGCAAAGTCATGTATATTGAAACTGATTTTCTCCAGCTGTGTAATCTGCGGAATGCGCTCCAGGGCAAACTCATAATAGGAATTGAACGAGAGTTCCTGAACCTTCAGCCTGCGCTTCTGTTCCTCCATGTGGTCAATCTGCCTGTCTATCTTAATCAGCATGGAATTGTTATAAAGTTCCCTTTTATATTTTTCGATAATGGCAAGTGCACGTTCCTTTTCCGATTCTGTGGCCGCTTCATCATTAATCAGAGCAGTCAGTGAACGGCACTGTCGGATAAGCTTCAGACGGCGTACTTCGGAAGGCAGCAGCAGGGCACGGCTTTCAGCCTTCTCCTGAACCTCTTCCGTATTTATCTGCCTGTCGATGTCCTCCATGCTGTGCGTGTACTGTTCATAGTCATCCTCCATTTTGGCGGCGACCAGCAGTTTCTGCCTCAATGCCTCACGCTCACTGTCACTGAACCCTTCAAACGGATTGAAATAGGCCTCGTAATATTCCACTATGGTCAGGTTTATCAGCATGTCCTCAATCTTTGTTGGAAATGCGTTACCTTTGAATATCAGGAATATCAGCGATTTGAGAAAGTTCTTCTTCTCACCGAAATTAAGTTCATACTCCTCCTTCGTGACCTTGAACGGATTCATGGAAATGGGCTTCTCCTTCGAGTAGGCTATGTATGTACCCTTGTAATATCCGCATATGCCTTCGTAGGAATCACCCGTATCCACCATGACCACATCCGTATTCTGTTCCAGAAGCTGACGTACCACACTGTTCATGTGGAAGGACTTGCCGGAACCTGAAGGACCGATACAGAAGAAATTGGCATTGTCCGTCATCTTCCTTTTGCCTTCCTTGCCGGTAATGTCGATACAGACAGGCAATCCTTGACGGTCGGTGTAGTATGTAGTCAGTGGTGTATCCTCAGACTCCTTCAGATGCTCCTTGAAGAAAAAGCAAAGTGCAGCATCCGAAAGCGTCAGGAACAGGTCATAGTCCGGATTGAAGGCATAGCCGTTACCGGGAAAACAGTCCATGAAAAGCTCCAGCTGGTTGTAGGCCGTTCTTGACGGCATGATGCCGCACTCGTACAGCTTTGTCTCCAGAAAGGAAGTTACCGGAGTAACCTTGTCAGGGGGGCAGCTCACCAGAATGTTGAAGTTGCAGTACACAAGCATGGTACTATCAACGGCCAGCCTGTCCAGCACTTCCTCAATATCAGCCTTGGCAATACGGTTGCTCGGGTCCGGCATGGAACCGTGACGCTTCGCTTTGGCCTGAAGCTTGCGCAGCAGCTTCCTCTGTCCCGGTATCTGAATGACCTGGTTGAACACCACACAGTCCGAGTAGGGGACGCCGGTGAGGAAAGAAAGCAGGTCGGTTGCGATACCGTAGCCGTTGATGTTCATCTGTGTGTACGGCTTTACCATGGAAGGCAGGTTTATCTCGTCAATATCGACCAGCGGATAGGAACGGATGATACGGTCACCTGTTCTGAGATATTCGTCCGAAGCCTTGAAGTTGGTCATCGAGAACGGTCCGTGCCGGAACTGGAATGCCATGAAACGGTGGCAGTACTCGCTGACTTCCTCCTTGCCGAGCTTTCTGTGCCGGATATGCTTTTCCGTCAGAATATCATCCGTTTTTGATACCTTGGAATGGAAGTCGAGCCATCTCTTCGGGTCATACTGGATGAACTGGCTTCTCTGAGTCTCCTGAGTGAGGATAAGAAAAGTCCTTATCTCTGTGAACTCCCTTCCCTCAAAGTATCTGAAATAGCTCCTTGTCAGGAACTCCGCATCATCCGGCACGTCATGGTGATATGCCTGTCTGCACAGAATATCCTGCTTCTGCAGTGCATATCCCTCACCGATGGTCTGAAGGATATTGGATAGCACGTCATGAAACAGCATGTACTGCTGCGCATCCGTACAGAGCTGCTGGACCGGATTGGTTATTTCGAAGATAACGGACGGCTCGCCTCTGGCCGAGAACAGCACGACATTGCCGTCCGTCTCCTCCAGCTGCGCATAGAGTCCGTCAAAAATTCTTTTCCTTTTGTGTGCCATACTGTATAAAGTGATTTACTGTTCTTTTCTCAGGCTTCTGTAGATATAGATGCCTCTTGCCCTTTTCTTGTTGTGGAGTCCTCCACGCTGCTTGATGTAGATGGTTATCAGTCCCACCAGTGCCATGACCATCATGGCTATGAACCCTGCAATCTTCCCCAAGGCGATAGAGAAACCGATGAAGCCTACGAATGATACGCCTATGGCTGCCGCTGCCAGAGTGAGGAAACGGCCACGTATGCCCATAAACTCCAGCGGTTTCTGCAATCCCTTGAACACAGGGTAACCTTCCTGATTCATTGTCATGCCGAGATAGGATTACTGGAAGAACAGCGGAAGAGCTTCCGAAAGTGCGATGAATGCGATACAGCCTCCGATGGTAAGCATGATGGTCTTCTTCACGTCCTGGTCTCCGTTCTGCATCTTGAAATAGACGTTGAATGCACCGACCAGAACGATAACGGCAGCAATGGCCTTCATCAGGTTCGATACCGGAGTCTGGTAGGAACTGACTTCCTGAGTGGCCTTGGTAAAACCTGCGGCACCCTTGCTTCCTGCCATTGCATTGGATGTGGAAATAACGAGTGCAATGGCTGCCACCACACACTTCTGTCCAAAACTTGAACCGATGAAACGCTCCGTAAGATTCCGGGCATTTTTCTTTATTATCTGCATTTCTGAATAATGTTAAATGATTTCATCGCCAAAGAAACAGATGTCACTAAAGGAACGGTATATATATCAGGCATTCTCACAGCTGAAGATAACGGCACCGAGGTCACAGCTACCGGTCTCTGCCAGCCGGTTTATTTCCTGTATGATATTCTCAACCAGAATGCCGTCAGTCATGATGGCCTCCCGGTAAACGTGTCTGGAAGATTCTGATTGGGATGCAGATTTCTCTGTACCGCCAGAATTATTGCTTTCATTATTTGATTCGGGATTCTCAGTATTATTCTGTTCTGAGCTTTCTTCTTTTGATTCAGGCTCATCCCGGTTTATCCTTATCGGCCTGAAGCTTCGTGCCTCTTCCGATATGTCTATGTCCTCTTCTTTTTGGCTGTCCTGCTCGGCATTCTGTGCGGCCTTTGCCCTCTGGAAGTCCATGAAAATCATTGCCGCATAATAGAATACCATTGCCACGAAGAGAAGGAATACTATCTGTCCGTACTGCATGGCTGTTGTAATATGATGTTGGATGAAAGAACGGTACTGTCCTCCGGAAGCGGAAGGATATGCAGTCCCAGTCTGATGCCCCGGCTTTCCAGACGTTCCCTGCGTTCCATACTGCCGGTATAATAAATCACGTTGTGTTCCTCACTGATGATGTATCCGTTTGACTTCATGTTTGAGCGTACCCTTACCTTTGCCCTGTTTGAAATGACACGGATACCGGTTATGGGTTCCAGTCCGAAGACGATACGCCGTCTTTCCCTCTTTACCATCTGAGTACGGATACGTGATGAAATGAGGTGTTTCTCTTCACCAGTGCGTTTGAGTCCGATTGCAGCGGCTATGCGTCCGACACTCATCCGGGTAATGCCGAGAGCTTTCCCTATCTCAGAGAAGGAACACTCCTGGAAATGGTTTCTGATATAGTCTGCACGCTCCATCCATTTGGATTTGGCCATTTTTACAAGTCCAAGCTCTCGGGCTTTCAGCTTGACTGTTGACTCGCTAAGATTGAGAACGGCAGCGGTATAGGCTGTGGTCTCTACCGGATACAGTTCAACAAGAGCGGCCAGCATCCTGTCGGTCCAGTTTGTTTTTTTCATATCCTACAGATTATAACTGTTAAACAATGATTTCTTTTCCCTTCTGTATTCTGCCAGACGTGGCAGGTAGGACTTGAAGAATGCCCTTACGATGGCATTCACCAGGTCAGAGCGGCATCTGCCATGTATATCGCAGTCGTCAAGTGAATCCGCAAGGTCACGGTCGAGTTTGCAGACAAGTCTTTCTGTTTTGTCTGTTCCTGAACTGTCCGATTGCAGGAATTCCATGAAGTCATCCCAGCATCTTGTATCCGAAAGGGAAACAGCAGTATCCTTTTCCTGTGCTTCGTTATTATTTTCCTTTTGCTCAACCTGGGTTTCTACGGAATCTTGCGTCAATATAAGTTCTGAATCATTGATGCCTCTTGTCAGGTCATCTATTTCTGGTATATCCTTACTCATAGTGCTATGGTTATTGAAGTTTACTGATTATTCTGGTTCTTTATTCTGATTTTCGTTACTGTCCTGTGAAGCTTCATCAGACGGCTGCTCCTTCTTTTTCTTCTTAGGTTTGGGATTCAGATTTTCCGTCAGCTGTATGCCTTTGAGTTCTTTTTCCCTTATCGGTTGAAGTGTATCGAAGATACTCTGATATACCTTATCAAAGACCGGTGTAACGATAGCGGCCTGCATATCCAGTGCCGCCATGGTGCTGAACCGTTCCATATCCGCACGTTTGGGAATCTTCGCAGTGACGTATCCATAGTTGGAGAAGGTATCCCTTGCATTGTCCCAGATAAGCAGTTCGGAACGCTTGCCGATTCTTCCGTCATTCAGATTGGGAATGATGAAGAGTCTGGCTTTCATCCTTTCACCGACAGCCTTTTTCAGCCGGTCAACAAACATGAGGAAACTGGCCGTGGACGGAACGGTTACCAGGTCATAATGAAATGGGACAATAATGATATCCGAGTTGACAAACATGGGTATCAGCCCTTCCGCCTTCAGACTTCCGGGAGAGTCCATAAGCACAATGTCAATTTCAGGATCGTTGTGCAGCTTCTCCATAAGGGAAGTCATCATTGCCTTGTCGTTGGCTTCGTATGCCCATACCTCGTATGGCATTTCCTGTTCGCCGTATTTCCTGATGTCAGCCTTTCGGCACTTCATAATGGAGTGTTGGAAGTCGCAGTCTATGACCACAACTCTCACACCCTTTGTCACTAGATAGTTAGCAAAGGTTACACAAAGGGTAGTTTTTCCTACACCTCCCTTCTGATTGGCAAATGTCACTATAACCGGAGTCTGTATCATTTCAAGTATTGATTGATTTTGTGACAAATGTATTAACCAAGATTTTCAGGTAAGAAATGTGCAACACATTTGTGATTTCGGTTTGCTAAACCTAGATTTTATGATTTTAATTATTTAATTATCAAGATTATTACAGCTGAAAAGGTTACAAATAGAAATCCTATTATGTAAGGAAAATAGTTTTAAAAAAACGTTGTTTTTGAGATGTTGTGTATATTGACCATTTTTATAAATCATAATACAAATCTTCTATGTGATTGTACTATTAATAAAAAAAATGTGAGTATTAACGATTTTACGCTATCTTTGTGTAAATCACACCTTTTTTGGGTATATCTTTAACATAAAAGAATAATCTGTAATTATTAAATTTGTAATAGCAATGTTGGATCAATCGTTTTCAGCACATAATTTTGATATAATTTACGGAATAGAAAGCCGCAAAGGAAATATTGATATACATAGTATGCCTACAAAGTATCTAGATATTGTCAAGAAAACAAAGGATATAAAATCAATAATTAAAGAATTAAAGAATAAGGAGGATGATAAATCAATCGTCATAATAAGGAACTGTTGCTTGAATTACAAGAAAATAAAAAACAAGCTTTGTATGAGCATTTAGAGGAGATTTCTGATATCGTTAATAGCTCTTCGTTTAGATTTGAATTAAAGAAATTGAAAATAAAAGGGAAAGAGGCTTTTTCCATTGATACAACTAAACATACTCAGTTTTTTGCAATAAAGCAGTTACAATACAATTTGAGAAATGTTTTTAAAGTAAGACAAGCGAATCGGCATCAGATACTGTCAAATATCAAAATATTTTTAGACTCCAGGATTCCTGTTTATGTAATTAGAACAGATATATCAGGATTTTATGAAAGTATTCCACAGAAATCTTTGATTAAATCTGTAGTAGAAAATTCTTTATTGAATTATAAGTCAAAATCTTTTATTCGAGGAATATTGAGAGAATATGAAACAACTAAGGACAAATCATTGATTCCTGAGAATTATGGTGTACCTCGTGGTATTGGAATAAGCTCATATTTAAGTGAACTTTATATGCGTGACTTAGATAAAAAGTTATCATCCCGAAAAGAAATAATATACTATGCACGGTATGTTGACGATATATTCATTATTTTATCATCATTACCCAATGGAAAAACGTTGCAATCATATTATGATGACATTGTAGCTTTATTCAATGATTATGAACTAACATTAAAACAACCAGGCATAGGGAATAAATGTGAGCTAATTGACATGTATTCATCACTAAACCTAAAATTACAAAAGATTGAATACTTGGGATATTGTATTGAAATAGAGCGTATCAATGGAAAAATTGATTGTAAATTTCGGATGAAGAAGGAAAAGCTTGATAATATAAAAAAGAAAATGGATAACGCTATTAAGCACTTTAATGACTTAAGTGTCATAAATGTTAAACAAGCATATCGTGATTTAATGGACTCTTTAGATTACATTACGGGAAATATAGCTCTTAATAAAACAAAGTCTGGTGTAAAAACTGGTTTATATTATAGTAATGATTTGTTAGACAATGATTTGCCTGACCTTAAAGGGTTAACACGTTATCTTCATAGTCGTAAAGTTGAACCATATAATAAACTCAAAGGTTATGAGGTCTTAAAATCACGAATAGAAAGTAAGATAAAAAAAATAGATTTAGCAAAACGGTGGAATGAACGAAAATTTAATAGATTCTCATTAGAACAAATTGAAAGAATAGAAAGTTGGTTATGAAACGTCGTAAAAAAATTAAACTTCAATACAAGAAAGAACGTGTGGTTTTTTCAGATATTCTCCCATATGAATTGCCGATTATTTTTTCTAATCGGTATTTCTATAGATTTCTTGTGAATAATAAAATTGCAATCTGTAATATTAACTCTAAAGATTGTAATGTTTCTTGGAGTAATGAAATGCCAGATGGAGCAAGATTTATTATGGCAATATTAATGAATATGAATGCATCTTCTTTGTTAACTTGTCATGAGTATAAGTATAATGAATTTAAGTCAATTCCATTTGTCTATAATGTCCAACATAAACCGACAAAACCACGTCAATTGGCAATTGTTCATCCAATTAACCAGATTAAAGTGGTTGAATTTTACAATAAATATAAGGATGCTATTATCTATCTTTGTTCCAAAAGTAATTTTTCTATGAGAAAACCTCAAAAGGTAGCTAGCTATTTTTTCTATAAAGATAGGCTTCATCATATTCTCTTAGGTAGAAAGACTGATAAAATGGAAATGTATTTTAAAGAATATGAGAACTTAAAAACTTTTTTTAGTTATAAAAAATATACGAATATCTATAAATTCTATGAGGATTATCGTTATCAGAGAGCTGAAAAAAAGTATCAGCATTTGCTAAGGACTGATATACAAAGTTGTTTTGATAGCATATATACCCATTCGATTGCATGGGCTGTGAATGGAGGAGCTAATATATATAAAGATAACTTTAAAGGATATGATATGTCTATTGGTTGCGTTTGGGATAAAATGATGCAAGAAATGAACTATAATGAAACCAATGGTATAGTTATTGGTCCTGAATTTTCACGAATATTTGCAGAGGTTATACTTCAGCAAATAGATACGTCTGTTGAGCGAGAATTATTGAAATTGGGGTATATACACAAAGTAGATTATGAGTGTTATCGTTATGTAGATGATTATTTCTTTTTCTTTAATGATGAAAAGGTAAAAGAAATAGCGATTCATCTATTTCAAGATTATCTGAAAGAATATAAATTAAATCTAAGCCAAGAGAAGACTGTTGTATTAAATCGTCCTTTTATAACAAATATCACTAAGGCAAAAATCAAAATAGATAGTTTAATTCAAGAGTATGTAAAATTTTATAATGATTCTGACAATCAAAACATTGATGAACATACAATAGAGCAAGAGAATATTGATATAAATGATCTAGATACAAATGAAGAGGAGGAGTCTATAGTTAATATAAATAGAGAAAAAGCTGAAGAATGCATAAATAGTAATGGATTCTTTAAATTAAAGTCAACAAACTTCAATAGGAATTTCAAGGCTATTTTAATAGATAATGATGTAAACTCAAAAGATGTTTTAAACTATACAATTGCACGTTTGGCAATAAAGCTCGAAACTTCTCTGAAAGCTTTTGATAAAATTTATAAGGGTTTGTGTCTAACTTTAAGAAATGAAAAGTTATATGACCTTCATGAAAAGGCATCTTGTAAGATAAAGCAGATGGAAAAGATTCTTTCCAAATATCTTTACGAAGTATTAGATGTAGTTTTCTTTATGTATTCAAATAATAAACGTATTAATACGACATTAAAAGTTATGCAAGTCCTTAATGCAATTATAATTTACCTAGATAATGATTATATAGTCCAAAGAGGAAAAATTAAAAATAAAATAAGACGTTTTAGTGAGTATGGTCGTGAAATTGTTTTTAAAAAAATACGTGATGAAATAAGCCTCGTGCTAAAAACATCTCCTATAGATAATAGAATACAACTAGAAACACTTTATTTTCTTATAACTTTAAGAAGTATGAATAAAAAATATAGACTAGTTTCAGGAGAACTAATAACGTATTTAAATATAGAGAGGCAAGAAAATGGTAATCTTAATTTTCATCATTTGAATGCTATTGCTATAATTCTTTTATTATATTATATGGGTAACGAAAAAGAATATATAAGTATTAAAGATGCATTAATGAGATATATTAAAAGAAAATTTGATGAAACTCCAGAAAATAGGCGAAAAATAATGTCTGAATTTGTAATTTTGTCATTAGATTTAGCGACTTGTCCTTATATTAACCCTAGTCTTAAATATAGATGTTTAGAAAAAATGGGGTTAAATACAAGTGAGGCTATTGAAGTTTGTAAATATCTGAAAAGACAGAAGTATATGTTTACTAAATGGACGGGAGTAAACATAACTAAGGAACTAAACGCAAAGATAAGTCAAGAGGTATATTCATAGGCCTTGGGTTGGAACAGGCCTATGATATATAAACTTTATGGCAAGTCTTCACGTTTTGATAAGGTAGAGAGGTTGAACTCAACAAATCTTACACACATTACCTCAAGCCAGTCCGATGGTGGACAAAACTTGGAGGACGGACAGAGTTCGCCGTCCTCCTTTTTATTTTATTTTCATTGAATGTTCATCTTCAACATTATCATAGTTACCTTTTTGACCAACTTCCCACTCACGTTTCTCACTATGGCTACCACCACCTGCATCACGCAGCTTGGCCTTGTCAGATAAACGTGAAGTAGTTTTTTTTGATTGCAGGTTTTTTTGCCGTTCAATTTGCTTCATTGGCTGTTTCTTCAATTGTTCAAGATTGAAGTTTTCTTCAGTAAGATTTATAATGATATGCTGCTTGAAGTTGATGGCATAAGTTACATCTTCCTCTTGACGGATGGTAAAGCCTTCTTCATGCAGTCGGCTTCTGATAGAGATGACTGTTTCATCATTGAATATCTCACGCAACCGATTCACTGCATCTGTGTAGTAGTGTGTTCTTTCCGGAGATATATCTACTAAATCTGTCCGTGAGACCTTGAATATCTTACAAAGTAGGTCACGTTCAGCTTCAGTAGCCGGGCTGAACATTTCTACCATAGCTATACGGTTGTTACGCTCAATAGCTTCTGTCATAAAAGGTTTTAACGGGCGACTTTGGCCATCAAAGTAGATAATGCCTTTCTTGATATAGGCATGTTGCTTCCTGATTTTACTGTATATTTCACCCTGGGTAATCTTCGGATTAAGTGTCAGTAACCGGTCAATATAGTCCTCTATCCGATTGAACCGCTCTTCAGGAGTAGTGAAGTCCAGGAGTTCCTCTACAGCCAGCACTCTTGCACCATGAATGACTGTCTTGTTTGCATGATCAACAAGCATATACCCGTATGGCGCATCCTTCTTGCCGAAGAATACAATGTCAATGCCGAACTTCGTTTTCAGTTCCTTCTGCAGTTCCTCCTTGTTGGAACTTACGTCACGGTACTTCTTTAATATACTTCTGAGCTGACGGCAACGTGTCCTTTCCCGATAACCGCTCTTGAAAAGACTTTCTATTTCAGTAAAAGGGATTTCCTTCTGAACCTTTCCACCATGCTTGACGAATACATTTCCATCTTTCTGATAGACTTCATATCCCATGGAAACCATTATAGACTTGAATTGGGCAAAGGAAGAGAACGTGTACTGCTTGGCCAAATTAATGTCATCTTCCGTTTTCTTCTTCCTGTCGTTACCAAGAATACGGTCTATTACCTCCTGGGAACGTCTGCGCTCATGGCTGTGCTGAATCTTTCTTCCATCAGGTGCCACTCTCGAAGTGATGATATGAAGATGGGTATTCTCCGTGTCATAATGGGAGTAAATAAGCAACGGCTGACCGGATTCTCCGTATCCCATTTCCTTGAGATACTGGTGAGCAAAATCCAACAACTCATCTTCCCACATTTCGTGTCCCTTACATGATATGGCCACATGAAACTGTGGTTTTCTGATTCTGCTGTTCTGTGAACTGTACTTCTGGAGATAACCGACCAGTTCACTCGGGGTAGGTTTGTGAAATGTTCCGAGTGAACCGAAATTCTGAATCTCGATAAGCCGTGCAACACCTTTCGAGACTTTATGTTCATTGTAACCGACAGCATGGAAGTTAGTACTTCCCGGTAATATGGTTGCTATCATATCGAATCCTAATTATCATGGTTTATGTGACTGAGTAACCGAAATACTTCAAACTCATTAATCCATGGTTATACTTTAATAATATCTGAAATGATTGAATACCGTGTAATCTGCATTCAGATTCTGACAGCTTTCTGTGTCAGAGAATCAAGGTCTTTCTTTATTCGGTTCAATGTTTCCTGAGTTTCGAGGATAATAGGTAACAAAACTTCCTGAATATAGCTGGGTGCAAGTAATCCGGCTACCGCAAGCTCATTGGCACGTTTAACTGACTGATTAAGGTTACCTCCAGCCCAGGAAAGTTCATTCTGATATTTCCGGTAAAACAAACCCAAATCATTCATCAGTTCGAGCTGCCTTTTGGTACCGATATTTGAATATTCTGCCAGTGCCGAGCGTATATAATGGCTCACAGATGAATAGGAGGCAGATTTCTCCTTAAACTGTTGTACTTCCTCCGGTGTCATTCTGACCTTGATGTACTTGGTTCTCTGATTCTTCATACTTGGATACATTGGTGGTTAGGTTTCCCGGACCATTTTTCGCCATGCAAAACAGCGGCCAGCCGCTCCGATGCGCCAGCATTCGGCAAGTTACTTTTGTGAGTACGAAACGGAGTTTTGTGGCCACAAAAGTACAACTTGCTTGGAAAACTCTGCACGGCAGAACGATGCTATCCGGGAATGATTATTACACCCAAATTTACCGGAGAAAGCCGTTGCAAACCGAAATCAACAACACAATTCTTTGGAGGCGTATTCCTGTTAACCGTGTGCTGTAGCATCCGGTTGTCTTGGAATATACATATAGCGGAATATTGTTGTATAGAGTCCTAGAACTTATCAAACCAATTTTTGTGTATTCAGAAACAGATGCTATAAGTATTATTCGATTTTAGAACCATAAAAATCGTAGTAATAAGAAAATAATGTTTCGATATATATGGTTGGATAAACCAAAGTCTCAAAGACACACAAGATGTAGTTATATGGGATAGATGGTTATTGTTCTCATAAAACCTATATCCAATATAATATGTAGTCCCGATACCATGATAGCATGGTAAAAGTAACCTGCTTATCTAAGTTATTGGAATCCCAATAAAAGGGAAAATATAATCTTGTAGCTGATTCAGCTGATGAAATGGCTATCGGGAAATCTTATTTTATCTGAATTTGTATTGTAGAAACATTCAGACAGAATAACCTTGTTTTCAGAGCCTGGAGATACCTCGTTATCGTGGTGATATAACACTGATAATCAGTAAAAAATCTACTCGAATAACAAGAAAATAGTGTTGTGTAAATTTCTGTATCTCATTGATTTTTAGTATATTTATATACTTAAATAGGTTTTATATTCACTAAATATTACACGCTATGTTTGAACTGCTGTTGATTATATATCTACTGCCGGTACTTATTATAGGTATGCTGCTCCTGAAGCTGGTATTCTGGCTTTTGAGGATTGCCATACGTCTGGCTGTATGGCTGGTTAAGAAAACCTTTATACTTATATGGAAGTTCATCGTACTCGTTTTTGCCATACTTATAGGTCGTGAAGTATTGCCTTGGAATCAACCAGACAAATAGAAAGAACCGCACCAATATGAGAAATGGTGCGGTTCTGATAAAGATAAGTAGAATCCTCCCTTTGCGTTAATGGCTTGTTCAGGTTTTCCGATTACATAAAACCTTTTCCCTTGCTTCTTTCATACACAACTTCTTTCTTGGAATCACAATTCATAAGACGGAATTGAACCATGCATCCGGTAGGGATATCCTTGGGTAACTGTTCAACCAGTCTGTCAATAACTTGGTCCACATTACTGAAACCAATATCTGTTATTTCACCGATAACGTCACCTTTGAAATATGCACGGCCATAGATCATCATCTTTTTGGTGATACGGAACATCTTGTCTGCCGGTGTCTCGAAGTCACGTGCCTTGCCTTGCTTGCTCTTCTTGCTGCTGAAGAAAATGAAGTCAATCACTTTGGCATTGAGTTCCCAGGCAGGAGTGAAGTCTATCTTGACATAGCCTCTTGTTATATTCAGTCCATGACTATGGTTCATACCGAAAGCAACCTCATACAGATTGGCATCACAGTCATTTTGGGCAATTGTAGCCCATGTATGACGAAAAGTATAATAACAGTAGTAATCCTCCTTCTTCATTCCCATATCGGCACATATCTTTCTGATTCCAATGTTTACGTTGGCATTGAAACTGTCCGGGTTGCTGTAACGCTTATGGAATTTGAAAAGATATTCGTCATTCTCGTCTGAAAGATACTTGTCAAATGTGGCCTGAATGAACGGTTCCACACGCATTTCAATATAAGCTTCATCTTTCCGGCTGTGCTTTGTCTTAGCTCTTTTATATCCGATAATTCCATCCTTATAGTTTTCTTTTTTAAGCCCAAATATATCTACGGTATTTATTCCGCCCAGACACAAAGATAGGAGTGCCACGTCTCTGCCCAGTTCCGGAAGAGATGAAATCATTTTGGTTTCAGGTAGGGGACGATTGAAAAACTCCCTACATGCCTCTGCACTGATGGCTCTTTGAACTGTACTGTCAGATTTTGGAATGGATACTTTTAACCAAGGATTGTATTTGATTCGCACGATACCACGTTCTTCATCGTTCAGCTCTACAAGTGCCCTTTTGAATATCTGTCTTAAACAAGTCGGGTACATTTCTTTCGCCCTGTTCGTCAACGAAAGGCTATTAATCCATCTTGTTAAAACAGAAGAAGACAAGTGAGTAAACATCACTCTGGTTGTTCCCAAATATCTTTCGAGGTGGTTTACAGCCAGACGATAATTCTTAGCATTACGTTCATGTCCTTCAGAGGCCATACGATTAATGAACTTTGTTGCATAGTCACTAAAGCATACTTCCATATCAGAGTTCATTAAGTATTCTATCAATTCTGTTACAGAGTATCCTGACACATCTTTACGGTTTACCAGTTCGGTATAACGAAGTATTTCTTGTGCACAATATTTATTTATAACAGCATCCTTAATCTCGCCAGATTTGGATAGCTGTTTGTCTGTAACGAATTTGTCTGTCTTAATATATCCTGATTTTGAACGATGAAGTACTCGAATGTACACTTGGTAAAAGCCATCAGCTCGCTTATACCTTACAATAGTCTTAAATGTTGCCATACCTTATTGATTTACAGTTGTTTTACTTTTGTAAGTTCTTTGTAAGCGTACCCTCTCAGTTTTGTAAGCTATTTGTAAGCAAGTACCGTTTATTTGGCTCATTTTTTGCGGACAAATGCACGAACCGCCTAAAAACAACTTAGGCTGTAATGTCTGAAAAACAGTCCATTACAGCCTAAATCAATGATTATCTTATACTATTTATGCTTCCTCTATTGCAGCCTGCGCCGCCGCAAGTCTCGCAATAGGCACGCGGAACGGAGAACAGCTCACATAATTCAGCCCTACCTTGTGGCAGAACTTCACGGAAGAAGGCTCACCGCCATGCTCGCCGCAGATACCGCACTTCAGATCCGGACGGATGGCACGGCCCTTTTCGGTAGCCATACGTACCAACTGCCCTACTCCATTCTGGTCGAGCACCTGGAAGGGGTCTACTTTCAGAATCTTCTTTTCCAGATAAATAGGCAGGAAGGAAGCGATGTCGTCGCGTGAGTATCCGAAAGTCATCTGCGTCAGGTCGTTTGTACCGAACGAGAAGAATTCGGCGGAAGAAGCGATGCGGTCGGCCGTAAGAGCTGCACGCGGGATTTCAATCATCGTACCTACCTTGAACTCGATGCTGTCGCCTGCTTCGGCAAACAACTTGGCAGCTTCGGCACGGATAACCTCTTCCTGCTGCTTGAACTCGTACAGGATACCGGTCAGCGGAACCATGATTTCGGGATGTGTCTCAACGCCCTCTTTCTTCAGTTCCAGAGCAGCGCCGAGGATGGCACGCGTCTGCATCTGCGTGATTTCCGGATACGTATTGCCCAAGCGGCAACCGCGGTGACCCAGCATCGGGTTATGTTCGCAAAGCGCTTCCACACGCTGCTGGATATACTGCAAGCTTACGCCCATGGTATCCGCCATTTCCTGCTGCCCCTTCAAATCGTGGGGAACGAACTCGTGCAAAGGAGGGTCGAGCAGACGCACGGTTACCGGACAACCTTCCATAGCCTTGAAGATGCCCTTGAAGTCTGCCTGCTGGTATGGCAGAATCTTAGACAACGCCTTGCGACGTCCTTCCGCGTTTTCCGCCAGAATCATTTCGCGCATCGCCTTGATTTTCTCACCTTCGAAGAACATGTGTTCCGTACGGCACAGACCGATGCCCACTGCCCCGAAGTTACGTGCCACCTGTGCATCGTGCGGCGTATCGGCATTGGTGCGTACCTGCAATTTCGTATATTTATCGGCCAGCTGCATCAGTTCGGCAAAATCACCGGACAGCTCGGCGGCCTTCGTTTCCACTTTTCCTTTGTAAACCTCGCCGGTACTACCGTTCAGAGAGATGAAGTCGCCTTCTTTCAACACAACGCCGTCCACCTCTACCGTGCGTGCCTTGTAGTCGATGTTCAACGCTCCCGCACCGGATACGCAGCACTTACCCATGCCGCGAGCCACAACGGCAGCGTGCGAAGTCATACCGCCACGTGCGGTCAGGATGCCTTCGGCAACGGCCATACCTGCCAAATCTTCCGGAGAAGTTTCGATACGCACCATTACCACGCGCTTGCCGGCAGCGTGCCATTCGGCAGCATCATCGGCAAAGAACACAATCTGGCCGCAGGCCGCGCCCGGAGAAGCCGGCAAACCGCGGGTAAGAACCTTCGCCTGCTTCAAGGCCGCCTTGTCGAATACGGGGTGAAGCAGTTCGTCCAGCTTGTTGGGTTCGCAACGCAACAGCGCCGTCTTTTCGTCAATCATACCCTGGTGGAGCAAATCCATGGCTATCTTCACCATGGCGGCTCCGGTACGCTTGCCGTTACGTGTCTGGAGGAACCAGAGCTTGCCTTCCTGCACGGTGAACTCCATGTCCTGCATATCCTTATAGTGGTTTTCCAGCTTCGTCTGCAAAGCATCCAGCTCCTTGTAGATTTCGGGCATCGCCTCTTCCATGGAAGGATACTTGGCGGCACGCTCCTCCTCGCTTACGCCGGCAAGTTCCGCCCAGCGTCTGGAGCCGATAATGGTAATCTGCTGCGGGGTACGGATACCTGCCACAACGTCCTCGCCCTGTGCGTTGATCAGATATTCGCCGTTAAAGAGGTCTTCGCCCGTGGCGGCATCGCGGCTGAAGCAGACTCCCGTGGCGGAAGTGTCGCCCATATTGCCGAACACCATTGCCTGCACGCTTACGGCAGTACCCCACTCATCGGGAATTCCTTCCATTTTACGGTAGAGGATGGCGCGCTCGTTCATCCATGAGTTGAACACGGCGCAGACAGCACCCCACAGCTGTTCGTAGGCGCAGGTGGGGAAATCTTTTCCGGTCTGCTGCTTGACGGCAGCCTTGAAGCGCTTGACAAGCTCCTTGAGGTCTTCCACTTCCAGTTCGTTGTCCAGTTTCACGCCTTTGGCATGTTTCACCTCTTCTATAATGGCCTCGAACGGGTCTACATCTTCCTTGTTCACCGGCTTCATGCCCAGCACCACGTCACCGTACATCTGTACGAAACGGCGGTAGGAGTCCCATGCAAAGCGGGGGTTGCCCGTCTTGCGAATCAGCCCTTCCACCACTTCATCGTTCAGGCCGAGGTTAAGAATCGTATCCATCATGCCCGGCATGGAAGCGCGTGCGCCCGAACGGACGGACACCAGCAGCGGGTTTTCCACATCGCCGAATTTGGAGCGCATCAGTGTCTCCACATGCGCGATGGCGTTTTCCACTTCCTGTTTCAACAGGGCAACGACTTTTTCCTGCCCCATTTCATAATATTCTGTGCAAACTTCTGTCGTGATTGTGAAGCCCGGAGGAACCGGAACTCCGATAAGGTTCATCTCTGCCAGGTTGGCTCCCTTACCCCCCAAAAGGTTTCTCATGCCGGCTTTTCCTTCTGCCTGGCCGTTACCAAAGGTGTAAACTCTTTTTTTGTCCATAATATCAATTTAAAGTTTCTGATTGTGATTTTTTCATTTTTTCTGCTCGCAAATCTAAGTATATTTCGCAGACTAGAAAACTTTTTGAGAAAAAACTTTAAGTCAAAATGCAATTTCGAGATTGCAAAATTTAATATTCCCATTCATAGAGAGAAATTACGGAAAAATACCTATTTTTGCCGTTGAATTTATTATACTGGTGTAAAAGTGGCAAGAAAGAGAAAAGAACTTCCCCTGTTGGAAAAGGTGGAAATTACGGATGTGGCTGCCGAAGGAAAAGCCATCGCGAAGGTCAATGATTTGGTAATTTTCGTACCGTACGTCGTTCCGGGCGACGTTGTAGACCTGCAAATCAAGAGAAAAAAGCATCATTATGCCGAGGCGGAAGCGGTGAAGTTTCACCAATACTCACCGGTAAGAGCCGTTCCGTTCTGTCAGCACTACGGTGTATGCGGCGGCTGCAAATGGCAGGTGCTCCCCTATTCGGAACAGATAAGATACAAGCAGAAGCAAGTAACGGACAACCTTACCCGCATCGGAAAAGTGGAGCTCCCGGAAATATCGCCGATACTCGGTTCCGCAAAAACGGAGTTCTACCGCAACAAGCTTGAGTTTACTTTCTCCAACAAGCGCTGGCTCACGGCGGAAGAGGTCCGGCAGAATGTGGTGTACGAGCAGATGAATGCGGTAGGCTTCCACATTCCCAACGCCTTCGACAAGGTACTGGCCATCGAGAAGTGCTGGCTGCAGGACGACATATCCAACCGCATCCGCAACGCCGTGCGCGACTATGCCTACGAGCACAACTATCCGTTCATTAACCTGCGCACGCACGAAGGGATGCTGCGCAATATGATTGTGCGCACTTCCACCACCGGCGAGCTGATGGTTATCCTCATCTGCAAGATTGAGAAGGACGAGGAGATGGAGCTGTTCAAACAGTTGTTGCAGTACGTAGCGGACACTTTCCCCGAAATCACGTCGCTGCTATACATTATTAATAATAAGTGCAACGACACCATTACCGACCTCGACGTGCACACGTTCAAAGGCAAAGACCATATCTTCGAGGAGATGGAAGGGCTGCGCTTCAAGGTGGGTCCCAAGTCGTTCTACCAGACCAACTCCGAGCAGGCATACACTTTGTACAAAGTGGCCCGCAACTTCGCAGGGCTCACCGGCAACGAGCTGGTTTACGACCTTTATACCGGCACGGGAACCATCGCCAACTTCGTGTCCGGACAAGCGCGCCAGGTCATCGGCATCGAATATGTGCCCGAAGCCATCGAGGACGCCAAGGTCAACTCGGAAATCAACGGCATCAGGAACACGCTGTTTTTTGCCGGCGACATGAAGGACATGCTGACGCAGGACTTTATCAACGAGTACGGGCGTCCGGATGTAATCATCACCGACCCCCCTCGTGCGGGTATGCACCAGGATGTAGTGGATGTTATCCTGTTTGCAGAGCCGAAACGCATTGTGTATGTAAGCTGCAATCCCGCCACGCAGGCAAGGGACTTACAGCTGCTCGATGCCAAATACCGGGTGAAGGCCGTCCAACCGGTGGATATGTTCCCGCATACGCATCATGTGGAAAACGTGGTGCTGCTTGAGTTGAAAAATCCGGCGGAAAAAGCAGAGGACTGAGGCAGCTCTTCGGGAACGTGAAAGCATAAGGGGCTACTTCGGGAATGTGAGTATCACTTTGGGAAATTTAAAGGGCTACTTTGGAAACGTAAAGGGCTACTTCAGGAACGTAGAGTGCTACTTCAGAAACGTGAAGTATTACTTTGAAAACGTGAAGTGCTACTTAGGAAACCGAAGCAGAGATTGAGCAACCGGAAGCCGCACTCCCGAAAAGCGGTACGGCATTCCGGTAAGCCGATGCAAAGCCTTGTTTTAGAATTGAATCATTAATCGCAAATTATTATCCTCGTGGCAAAAGAAAGAATTATAGCAAGAGCCCGCACGCAATATACGGACTATATGGTAAAAGAGCCTATGGAGCTGATGGAATTTCTGGCAGCGAAAATGCCGGATGCCAGCCGCACCAAGCTGAAAGCATTGTTGAGCAAGCGGGTTGTATATGTAGACAGCGTCATCACAACGCAGTACAACTTCCCGCTGAAGCCGGGTATGAAAGTCCAGATCAGCCGTGAGAAGGGACGCAAGGAGTTCAACAACAAATTACTGAAAATCGTATACGAAGATGCTTACCTCATCGTGGTGGAGAAGATGCAGGGATTGCTGTCCGTCAATACGGAAAGGCAGAAAGAGCGTACCGCCTACACCATTCTGAACGAATATGTGCAGCGTTCGGGCAGGCAGCACCGCGTGTACATCGTGCATCGCCTGGACCGCGACACCTCGGGACTGCTTATGTTTGCCAAAGACGAAAAGACGCAGAATACACTGCGCGACAACTGGCACAACATCGTAACCGACCGCCGCTATGTAGCCGTCGTTGCGGGTGAAATGGAAAACAATGCCGGCATGGTGCGCTCATGGCTCACCGACCGCAAGCTGTACGTATACTCCAGCCCCACGGACGATGGCGGCAAGGAAGCAATCACCCACTACCGCACCATCAAACGCGCCAACGGCTTCTCGCTCGTGGAACTGATGCTGGAGACGGGACGCAAAAACCAAATCCGCGTGCACATGCAGGACCTGGGACATCCCATCATTGGCGACGGACGCTACGGACTGGAAGAGATAAATCCTATCGGACGACTGGCGCTGCACGCCTTCAAGCTGTGCTTCCGCCATCCTGTCACCGGAGAGCTGATGCAGTTTGAAACGCCGTATCCGGGAGAGTTCAAGAAACTGTTTCTGAAGAAATAAATAAATCAAAGGGGTTACAAAAACCGCTTATCAATCAATCGAGGGGGATATCAATACTAAAGCCCGCTTACTGTTGGATGATTTTTAGGCACGGATTACGCGGATTTACACGGAAAAATAATAAAGAAAATCCGTGAAATCCGCGTAATCCGTGCCTAAAAAAATTATCAAGAGTGTTTTAACACCCCACTTGCCTATTCTCAGGATGTCCGGACATCCATATTCTTAATATTGCCTTTCCAGCATGACAGGCCCATCCATGTGCCCGTCCACGTATAATACGCCGGACAGTCTGTCTCCTGCAACATACACGTCGTAGATTTCCAGCAAAGGATAATTGTAACCGTAGTCCAGCCGCAGAATCCTGCCGTGGATGTCCCAGCGGAAAGGCAGGCTGAATGCCACCTCTCCATACGGATCGTTGTAATACGCCTGCTCATCTCTTCCCAGCCCGTTGCCTTCAAAGTAAAGCCCGCTTTCCAACGGAGAATTATAGGCATCGGCAAAACCTAAATCTCCTACCCAGATACCGCCCAGCAGGGTATCGTAAATGTAGTAATCCTCACCGTCGTCCGGTTCGCACGAACTCAGGCCCAAGGCCAGCGTGCACAGGAACAATATGTTCAAAAACTTTCTCATCTTTCTCATTTCCAATTCTGATTAACCATATACCTGGAAGCGGTCAGCATCATGATTTCACCGTCCAGCTTTCCGGACAGGTAATGCTCGCGCACCCATACGTTCTCAAAGATTTTCACGTCGCCCGAACCGTAGTTCAGTATCAGTCCCTCGCGTGAGTTGTCAATCCATTTCCAGGTAAAGTCATGGGTATCTGTTTTCGTATTGCCGGTAGTGGTTACGATAAAGGTCTCTTTTCCGGAAAGAACTTCCTTACCGCCCTGTTTCCCTTTGGTGAATTCCAGGATGTGCCTGCACGCTCCTTTTTCCGTGTCGTACTCCTCTACCCAACTGTCGCTGCACAGCTTCTCGTCGCTGTTTTGTATTGTATAGTAGTTATCATCCCCGCAAGAAGCCAGCCCCGCAGTCATTACACACAACAACAGTATCTTCATTAAGTTCAAAATCTTCATATTTATCGAGTTTAGTTAATATTTTACGGGCAAACTTACGCAAAAATAATGATATGTTTAATACCTGGACTGGAATTTCTTATAGAAGACAACGAATAAGATGAAACCCGTCAGTGCAAAGGGCACGCCTGCCAAAGCCGGATAGCGGTATCCGCCGCCAAGAGCCAGACCGCCTACGTATGCCCCGATGGCGTTGCCCAGGTTGAATGCCATCTGCACGCAAGCGCCGCCCAGCATCTCACCCCCGGGGGCCACGCGGATAATCAGCACCTGCTCCGGACTGGACACCGCAAACAAGCCCGCCGTACAGAGCGCCATCAATATGGCGGAACACCACGGATGGGGCGAAAGGAAAAATATCAGCAGCAGCACAATGCAAATCATGCCTTGCACCACCATGCCCACCCTGCCCGGAGTGTATTTGTCGGAAAGACGTCCGCTCACCAGATTGCCCACCACCATGCCAAAGCCTGCCAGCATCATTAATGCCGTGATACTTCCGGCGCTGAATCCCGACACATTCGTCAGCAACGGCGTGATGTAACTATACCAGCAGAACACGCCGCCATTGCCCAAAGCCGTCGCCCCCAATATCAGCCAGGGAGCGGGAGTCTTCAGGAAACGGAACTGTCCCTTGAATCCGGTATCTTTCAGTCCCTCCACCGCAGGAACCCACCGCCATATATAATAAAGGACTATCACTCCCCAGCAGGCCACCAGCAAGAACGTGACACGCCACGAGAGTGTATGGCTCAGGGAAGTGCCCAGCGGAACGCCGAACAGATTGGCAACCGTCATGCCCGCTATCATAATGGATACGGCCTCGGAGCTTCTCCCCTCGTCCGCCAGCTTGCCCGCCACAATGGAAGCGACTCCGAAATACGCCCCGTGCGGCAAACCCGAAATGAAACGCGCCGCCAGCAGCGACCAGTAGCCAGTGGCCATCGCAGCTCCCAGATTTCCTATCAGCATTAAAGCCATCAATGCCAGCAGGATATGCTTCAACGGACGCTTGCGCGCTAAAATCAACATGGGAGCACCGGCACATACACCCAGTGCATAGGCGGAAATGAAATGCCCGGCAACCGGAATGCCGATGTTCAAATCGGCGGCAACATAGGGCAAAATACCCATCATCGTAAACTCGGCAATGCCCAATCCCAACGTGCCGAACGCTAATGCAATAAGACTCTTCTTCATTTGAAAAAATACAACCTGTGAAACAAACTTTTTACCGCCGCAAAAGTAGTGTATTCTTCCCGCACAAGTTCTTTATTTTATAAAAAACTAACTAAAAATTTGTACAGCATAAATATAAGATATACTTTTGCGCCCCGAAAAAGCAGGGCATGCCTTGCTTTTTCAGCATTCAACAATAATTTAAATAATCAAAAGGTAAAAAGAAATGAAAAAAATTGTATTTTTCTTGTTTGCAACCATGCTGGTTGCATCGGTAAAGGCACAGGTTTATGTAGGCGGAACGGTAGGCTTATGGCACAACGACGACCTCGACGCCACTTTCTTCAAACTGGAACCGGAAGTAGGATATAACCTGAGCGAGAAATGGGCAGTAGGCGGTGTGCTGGCATTTGCACACGGCAAGGCAGACGAAGGTAAATACAACGCTTTCGCCCTCGCTCCCTATGCACGCTACTCCTATTATGAAAACAAGGTAGTACGCCTGTTTGTGGACGGCGGCTTCGGCTTCTCCACCCAAAAGGTGAAGGGCGCCGACTCTGTAAACGGCTTTGAAATAGGCTTCAAACCGGGCATCGCCATCAAGCTGAACAGCAAGTTCAGTGCAGTTGCCAAATGCGGTTTCCTGGGCTACAGAGACGATTACATGACCGGAGACAACGGCTACGGATTTGCCTTCACCAGCGAAGACCTCTCATTCGGTTTCCACTACGAGTTCTAATCCCGGACAAAGCATACATCACAAGGGAGCGGCCGCCTCACAAACCCGGCGGCTGCTCCTCTCCGGATACGGTTACTCCCGTATATAATGGGGCATCTCCCCGGGTATCTCCATGGATATTTCCACCAGTCCGCATACCACACCCTCACGCTTCCATGCGGTCTGATAAATCATTTTCCTGACCCCTTTTTTCTCTATCGTATAGGCGTTTACGCCACCCGTCTCCAGGAGTTCGCGTATCTTTTCCTGCGATTTCGGACTGTGGCAGTCAAAAAGATTCCTGCCTATCAGGTTTCCGTGCCCGGCAAACGTGCGGCATGCCTTTTCGTTCATATAAAGGATGATTCCCTGCGTGTCGCATACGGTTACGGCACAGTTCATTTCATCGGCCCATTCATACATATTCATTACATTTATTCGGTTGTTGAGGGAAACAAAAGTACAGATTAGTTTCTAATTATTCAAGCATTATAAATACGCACACCCAAATTATTCGTATTTTTGCACATCGTTTATAAAATATGCAATCATGAAGAAGTTCGTAAAAGGAGTCCGGTTTGCTCCTAAAAACTATTCCGATGAAGTAGAAGCCAAGATACAGCATTATAAAAGAGAAGGATACAAATTGCCGTCACGCCATCTGCTGCGTACGGAAGAGCAACTGGCAGGCATACGCGAAAGCGCAAGGATAAACACCGCCCTGCTCGATTACATCTCGGAGAATATCCGCGAGGGAATGTCCACGGCAGAGATAGACCACATGGTATACTGCTTTACGACAGACCACGACGCCATCCCCGCTCCCTTCCTGTACGAAGGCTTTCCGAAGAGCGTATGCGTCAGCATCAACGATGTGGTGTGCCACGGCATCCCCAGCACAAAGGAATTCCTGCGCAGCGGAGATATTGTAAACGTAGACGTGTCTACCATCTACAAAGGGTATTTCTCCGACGCATCGCGCATGTATATGATCGGGGAAGTCAGCCCCGAAATGCAACGCCTGGTGCAGGTGACCAGGGAGTGCCGCGACATCGGCATACAGGCTGCGCAGCCCTGGGCACGGTTGGGCGATGTGGGCGCCGCCATCCAGGAGCATGCCGAGAAGAACGGCTACAGCGTGGTGCGCGACCTTTGCGGGCATGGCGTGGGTATCAAGTTTCACGAAGAGCCGGACGTGGAGCACTTCGGCAAACGCGGCACGGGCATGCTGATAGTACCGGGCATGACGTTCACCATCGAGCCGATGATTAACATGGGCAGCTACGAGGTATTCATTGACGAAGCCGACGGCTGGACGGTGTGCACGGACGACGGTCTGCCTTCCGCCCAGTGGGAAAGCATGATTCTTATCACCGAAGACGGAAACGAGATACTGACACAATAGATGCAAGACGGCAGGCCGCAAGATGTCCCCCCGTGCGGTACACTCCGTACCAACGGTTGGTACTCCTTGTACCACGCTTTGGCATTGTCTGTACCAACCGTTGGTATTCTTCATACCAACTATTGGTATTTCCCGTACCGCCCGATGGTATTGCCGGTACCGCCTGCCGAAACTTTATTTCCTTATATGCAATTATGAATATCATCCTATTACCCGCCGGGATTATCGCAGGAGCCGTTATAGGCTATCTGACGGCCGGCAGAAAAGCCGCTGCCCTGAAGACTCAGGTAGAAGCCGCCGGAGAACGTGAAGCCCTGCTGAACCGCACCGCCGAAGAACGCATCGCCCGCGAACGCTCCATTGCCGAGGAACGTTTGCAGGAAGCCGCCCGCCAGGCTTCGGAACGCCTGGATGCACAGGAGCGGTTGTTTGCCGAACGCATCGCCGAACAGGCACACAGTTTCAACGAACGCCTTGCCCAGCAGGAACATTCCTTCGGCGAGCGCATCGCCCAGCAGCAACGGCAATGGGAACAACGCCTCGCCGAACAGAAAGAAGAGGCCGAAGCCCTGCACAAGCGTATGAACACCGAGTTCGAGAACCTCTCGAACCGCATCTTCCAAAGCAAGACCGAGGATTTCACCAGACTGAACGCCGAGCATCTGGGCAACCTGCTGCGCCCGCTCGACGAGAAGATTAAGGACTTCAAGGAAAAAGTAGAGCAGGTGTACAGCACCGAAGCCAAAGAGCGCTTCTCGCTGGGCGAACGCATCAAGGAGCTGGTGGAACTGAACAACCGCCTCAGCGAGGATGCCAACAACCTGACCCGTGCCCTGAAGGGCGACTCCAAGATGCAGGGCAACTGGGGCGAAATGATTCTGGAACGCCTCTTGCAGGCATCCGGCCTGATTGAGGGCGAGCACTATTTCCGCCAGGAGTTCCTGAAAGACGAGCGCGGCGAAGCGATTGTCAGCGAAGAGAGCGGACAGAAGATGCAGCCCGACATCCTCATCAGGTATCCCGACGAGCGCGAGATGATAATCGACTCCAAAGTCTCCCTCACCGCCTACGCCGCCTACACCTCCGCCGAAGACCGCGACGAGCAGGCGCGCTGGCTCAAGGCGCACTTGCAGTCCGTCCGCAGCCACATCGACGAGCTCAGCCGGAAGGACTATTCGCACTACGATATCAAGGCGCCGGACTTCGTCATGATGTTCATCCTCACGGAGGGCGCATACCTGCTCGCCATCCAGAGCGACGCCAACCTCTGGGAGTATGCCTACAACAAGAAGGTGGTACTGATGAGTCCCACCAACCTCATCAGCGCCCTGCGCCTCTCGCTCGACCTGTGGAAGCGGGAAAACCAGGTGAAAAACGTGCAGGCCATCATCAAGCGCGGCACTGCCCTGTACGAAAAGATTGTAGGCTTTACCGACACCTTCCTCACCCTCGGCGACCGCATGGCAACCTTGCAGAAGGACTACGACAAAGCCCTCAACCAGCTCTCCGAAGGCAACGGCAGCGTAGTGCGCCAGGCTGAAATGCTGAAGGACATGAGCCTCACCCCGAAGAAGCGCATCTCGGCAAGGCTGCTGCCCAAAGAGGAGATACAGGAAGATGCAGAACAAGAAGACAATAAATAACTCTTAAGACAAGACTTGATACATTATGAAAACTTTAAAAGACCGTATTCTCAAAGACGGAAAATGCTATCCGGGAGGCATACTGAAAGTGGATAACTTTATCAATCACCAGATGGACCCGATACTGATGAAATCCATCGGTGTGGAGTTTGTCAGACGTTTCGCCTCTACCAGTATCAACAAGATTATCACCGTCGAGGCCAGCGGCATCGCTCCCGCCATCATGGTGGGCTATCTGCTGGAGCTGCCCGTAGTGTTCGCCAAGAAGAAGAAACCGAGCACGATGGAAAATATGCTGGTTACTTCCGTGTATTCGTTCACCAAGCAACGCTCGTACGACGTATGCGTCAGCAAGGATTTCCTCGCGCCCGGCGACCAGGTGCTTTTCATCGACGACTTCCTTGCCAACGGAAACGCTGCCAAAGGCATCATGGACCTGGTGAAGCAGGCTGGCGCGGAACTGGTGGGCATGGGATTCATCATAGAGAAAGCCTTCCAGCACGGTGGTGACGAGCTGCGCAGCCAGGGCATCCATGTAGAATCGCTTGCCATCATCGAAAGCCTTGACAACTGTGAAATCAAAATCAGATAACCCGGAGCGATGGAAAAACAACAGGGAAACGGACTGATTTACGGCTTGAACGACAAGCCGCCTTTTAAGGAAGCTTTCTTCGCTGCGCTGCAACATCTGCTCGCCATATTCGTAGCCATCATCACCCCGCCGCTCATCATTGCGGGCGCATTGAAGCTCGATGCGGAAACCACCGGCTACCTGGTTTCGATGGCGCTGTTCGCATCCGGCATATCCACGTTTATCCAATGCCGCAGGTTCGGCGGACTGGGCACGGGGCTGCTCTGCATCCAGGGAACCAGCTTTTCGTTCATAGGTCCCATCATCTCTGCCGGAATGCTGGGCGGGCTTCCCCTGATTTTCGGTTCCTGCATGGCGGCTTCAAGCGTGGAGATGCTGATAAGCCGGGTGTTGAAATACACAAAGAAGATTATCACGCCGCTGATATCCGGCATCGTAGTCACCCTCATCGGAATGAGCCTGATAAAGGTAAGAATCACAGCCTGCGGCGGCGGAGCCACGGCACAGGCGGACGGCAGCTTCGGCAGTTTCCGCCATGTGGGCCTTGCGGCGGCGGTACTGCTGCTTATCATCGCCTTCAACCGGAGTTCCAACCGCTACCTGCGCATGAGTTCCATCGTCATCGGACTGGTGATAGGCTACATCGCAGCCTGGTTCATGGGCATCATCGACTTCTCCTCGATACAAAGCTACGGCGGCTTCAACCTGCCGATGCCTTTCCGCTACGGACTGGACTTCGACCTGTCCACCATCATCGCCCTGGGACTTATTTTCATGATTACCGCCATCGAGGCATACGGCGACATCACCGCCAACTCCCTTATCTCCGGCGAACCGGTGGAAGGGGACACCTTCGTAAAGCGCGCTTCGGGCGGTATTCTTGCCGACGGCTTCAACTCCATGCTGGCGGGTGCGCTCAACTCCTTCCCCAACTCCGTCTTTGCACAGAACAACGGAATGATACAACTGACCGGAGTTGCCAGCCGGTATGTGGGCTATTACATTGCAGCCTTTCTTGTGCTGCTCGGCCTGTTCCCTGCTGTGGGACTGGTGTTTTCACTGATGCCCGAACCCGTATTGGGCGGCGCTACTCTGCTGATGTTCGGTACGGTGGCGGCGGCAGGCATCCGCATCATTGCAGCGCAGGAAATCAACCGGAAGGCTACCCTTGTCATGGCTGTCAGTTTCTCGCTCGGCCTCAGTGTGGAGCTGGTTCCCGAAATATTGTGCCAACTGCCGGAAACGCTACGGAACATCTTCGCATCCGGCATCACAACGGGCGGGATAACGGCTATTCTGGCAAATCTGCTGATTCATATCAAGGAGTAATATTATTCTATTTTAGGCACGGATTACACGGAATTTCACGGATTTGCTTTGTTCTTTGTTCTTTCGGACAACATTACCTTCTTTTACATTTCCATGAAATCCGTGTAATCCGTATTAAATCCGTAAATTCTGTGTAGTTCGTAAATTCTGTATAATCCGTACCAATCCGTGTAATTCCTGAAATCCGTGTAACTCCCTAAATCCGTGTAATTCCGCGTAATCCGTGCCTAAAAATCTCCCCGGAACAAACCACCTCACTTCTCCCTCTCCGGTAGCACCCAATTCAGCACCACATACCCCAGCACCCCGGCAAGCACCGTCCCTACAAGCACCCCGAATTTCGCCTGGTTCAGCAATTCCGGATATTCATCCGCAAAGGAAAGGTTGGCAATGAACAACGATACGGTAAACCCGATACCGCCCAGCAGGGAGACGCCCGCTATATTCTTCCAGTTCATCCCCGCCGGCATCAGCGCCACGCCGCTCTTCACCGCCAGCCACGTAAACAGGTATATCCCCAGGAACTTGCCCAGCAGCAAGCCAGCCGCCACAGCAATGCTCACATCCCCCACGATGCTGCCGCTACCGCTGAACACCACACCGGCATTGGCAAAGGCAAACAGCGGCAGTATCACGAAGCTCACCGCCCCGTGCAGGTTATCTTCCAGCGACTGCAACGGGCTGATAACATAATCCGATGCCCGCTCCACCTGCTTCAACGTGGCAATCTGCGCATTGGTCAGCACGATATTATCCGACTTGGAAACCGGGAACTCCCCGATGATGTCGCGAATCCGCTCGATGTATTTGCCCGCATCCAAGCGCGGACGCGCCGGTATCACAAACGCCAGTATCACACCCGAAATCGTACTGTGTATGCCCGATTGCAGGAACAGATACCAGATAATCACACCGAAGAAGAGGAAGAATATCTTCTGCGTTACGCCGAACTTACCCATATAGTAGAGGAACACGTACAGGACAGCCGCCGCAATCAGGTATCCGTATGCCACGTCAGCGCTATAGAACAATGCGATGACCAGTATGCCGCCGATGTCGTCCACCACGGCAAATGCCGTCAGGAATATTTTCAGGCTCAACGGCACACGCTTGCCCAGCAAACTGAGCACTCCCAATGAGAAAGCAATGTCCGTGGCCATCGGGATAGCCATCCCCCTGGTTTCGGGAGTGCCGGAGGCAACCGACAACGCATAGATAACAACCGGAACCACCATCCCCCCGCATGCCGCAATAAAAGGCAAAGCCGCTTTCCGCACAGATGACAGTTCCCCCACCAGCAGTTCGCGCTTTATCTCCAGGCCCACTGCCAGAAAGAAAACGGTCATCAGGCAGTCGTTAATGAATTCTATCATCTTCAGCGGATGCCCGCCGTGCGAAAACAGATTGAAGTTGCCGATGCGCAGATGCAGCTCCTGAAGCAGGAAATCCTGGTATACGGGCGACAGGGACGAGTTGGCAACCACAGCGGCCAGGATAGCCGCCAGAAACAAAAGCACGCTCGCTGCTATGTTCAGCGACGAAATGTTTTTTACGGTACGTAGGATAATCATAAGTGTTTTTAATTGAAGGATTCGTTCATTTTCGGAAAAAGACAAAAAAGGGGGCAGCCCTATCATGAAAGAACAACCCCCGAAAGATATGATTGGTTCGGCAGCAAACCGCTAATCCAGTTTCAGCACCGCCAGGAATGCTTTCTGCGGCACTTCCACATTACCGATTTGCTTCATTCTCTTCTTACCCCGTTTCTGCTTCTCGAGCAACTTGCGCTTACGGCTCACGTCGCCGCCGTAGCACTTGGCCGTAACGTCCTTGCGTACAGCCTTGATTGTTTCGCGGGAGATAATCTTGGCGCCGATGGCCGCCTGGATGGCGATGTCGAACTGCTGTCTCGGAATCAGGTCCTTCAGCTTCTCGCACATGCGGCGTCCCAGCTCGTATGCGTTGTCAAAGTGCGTCAGGGTGGAAAGGGCATCCACCGGTTCGCCGTTCAGGAGAATATCCAGTTTCACCAGCTTGGACGGACGGAAGCCGTTGGCATGGTAGTCGAAAGAGGCGTATCCCTTGGAGATGCTTTTCAGCTTGTCGTAGAAGTCGATGACGATTTCGCCCAGCGGCATGTCATAGTATATCTCCACGCGATTGCCGGAAATGTATTCCTGCTTCACCAGTTCGCCGCGCTTGCCCAGGCAGAGCGTCATGATGGGGCCGATATAGTCCGTGGCGGTAATCACCGAGGCGCGGATATAAGGCTCTTCGATGCGGTCTATCAGGGTGGGGTCGGGCATGCTGCCGGGGTTGTGCACCTCGGTCATGTGCCCCTGCTTGTCGTAGATGTTGTACGACACGTTCGGCACGGTGGTAATCACGTTCATATCGAATTCGCGGTCCAGGCGTTCCTGCACAATCTCCATGTGGAGCAGTCCTAAGAACCCGCAACGGAAACCGAAGCCCAGCGCCAGTGACGATTCGGGCTGGAACGTCAGCGAGGCGTCGTTCAACTGCAACTTCTCCAGCGAAGAGCGCAGGTCCTCGAAGTCTTCCGCCTCAATGGGATATACGCCGGCAAAGACCATCGGCTTCACTTCCTCGAAGCCGGCAATCGCCTCCTTGCACGGACGGGCTATGTGCGTAATCGTGTCGCCCACCTTCACTTCCCTGGAAGTCTTGATACCCGAAATGATATACCCCACGTCGCCCGTACGCAGCTCCTGACGGGGAACCATATCCATCTTCAGTACGCCGATTTCGTCCGCATCGTATTCCTTGCCCGTATTGAAGAACTTCACTTTGTCTCCTTTGCGAATCACGCCGTTCACAATCTTGAAGTAGGCGATGATGCCCCGGAACGAGTTGAATACGGAGTCGAAAATCAGTGCCTGCAAAGGCGCTTCCTCATCGCCTTCGGGATGCGGGATGCGCTCAACTACCGCCTCAAGGATTTCCTCCACACCCATGCCCGTCTTGCCGGAAGCGCGGATAATCTCTTCGCGCTTGCAGCCGAGCAGTTCCACGATTTCATCCTCCACCTCTTCGGGCATGGCGCTTGCCATGTCGCATTTGTTGATAACGGGAATAATCTCCAAATCGTGCTCGATGGCCATGTAAAGGTTGGAGATGGTCTGCGCCTGCACGCCCTGCGAAGCATCCACAATGAGCAGTGCGCCCTCGCAGGCGGCGATGGAGCGCGACACCTCGTAGGAGAAGTCCACGTGTCCCGGAGTGTCAATCAGGTTCAGGATATACTTCTCGCCCTTGTACACATACTCCATCTGGATGGCATGGCTTTTGATGGTGATACCTCTCTCCTTTTCCAAATCCATATCATCCAGCATCTGTCCTTCGGTTACTTGGATGGTATTGGTGAACTCCAACAGGCGGTCGGCCAACGTAGATTTGCCATGATCGATATGGGCTATGATACAAAAGTTACGTATATTCTTTTTCATTCGTTTCTAAAGTTTTTGGAGTGCAAAGATAGTGTATCTTGAACAAAGATACGAAAAGGAGCGCACAAAAAAAATGCGTTGATAACATATCCAATGTATCAACGCATTTTTTATAACATTCCAATCACTTTCTTAGTTCAGCTTCACAAACAGTTCGCCTTCAACTTCTTGAGTAGAGATTTTGTCCTCTCTCAATAACCATCCAAGACCCAGGAACAAATCTTTATCCACCAATTTTGTAGCTTTTTTGATTTGTTTTGCGGTTAAACCTTCGGTTTCATTCAGTGCGTTCCAAATTTTTCCTGCGATTTCACCGGCTTTTTCTTTTAACATTTTCTCTTTGTTTTTAGTTAGACATGCTTGAAAATCCGTTTCCCCCGACGGAGAAGACCGATTTTATTTCGGCGGCAAAGATAGTTATTTTTATGTTATATAGCACGTTAACTCTCATTTTTTTCCATTTTCAGCCGGAGAAACGGCACGATTTGCCCTATTTCCGCTGTTTTTCCAGATACTCCGCCCATATTGCCGCCGCCTCTTCCACCATTTTGGCGCAGGGACGCTTGGCGTAATACTGCTCCGTGCGGGCTTCAGGGGTGGAAGAGCCTTCGGGCTTCTTCAGTCCCAACAGTTCGGCGCAAATCATCGAGCCGTTGCGTTTCCTGAATTCCTCGGCAAGCTGCTGCACCAGCGCATAGTTGGCGGCTTTTCCCTCACGATCCTTGCCGTCTACGGCACCTTTCTCCAGTCCCGCCAGCAGGAACATGCCGCAGGCGGCGCCGCACGTCTGGCGCATCCGTCCGATGCCGCCGCCAAACGAGGCGGACATGCGCAACGCCTGTTCCTGCGTAAAACCATACATATCTGCAAAGGCAGCCACGACGGACTGCGAACAATTATAGCCGCTCTTGAACAGTTCAACGGCTTTTTCCACTCTGTCTTTCATCGTCATATCTTAATCTGTTAATTCCAACATCATGGGGCAATGGTCCGAATGTACCGCATCGTTCAGGATACGCGCCTCTTTCAGCATCGGACGCACCGCCTCGCTTGCCATGCAATAGTCGATACGCCAGCCTTTGTTCTTCGCCCGCGAGTTGAAGCGGTAGCTCCACCAGGTGTACTCCCGGCTGTCGGGGTGCAACAGGCGAAAAGCATCGATGAAGCCCTCGTTCAGGAAGCGGGTCATCCACTCCCTCTCTTCGGGCAGGAAGCCGCTGTTGGTGGCATTGCGCACCGGGTCGTGAATGTCTATCGCCTCGTGGCAGATGTTATAGTCCCCGCACAACACCAGTTTGGGACGGGTGCGCAGCAGTTCCACCGCATAGCGCCGGAAGTGTTCCAGCCACTCCATCTTAAAGGCCTGGCGCTCGTCGCCACTCGTTCCCGAAGGGTGATAGACACTCACCACGGACAGGTCGCCGTAATCGGCACGGACAAACCGTCCTTCGCTATCGTACTCCTCCATGCCCATGCCGTATTCCACATAATCCGGCTCGCGTTTCGTCAGGATGGCGACTCCGCTATACCCTTTCTTCCGAGCTGAATGCAGATAATGCCTGTATCCCAATGCATCCAACGCCTCCGCAGGATACTGCTCCGGCTGCAATTTGGTTTCCTGCAGGCACAGCACGTCCGGCTGTTCCTTTGCCAGCCATTCGGGAAGCCCTTTGGACACGGCGGCCCGCAAACCGTTTACGTTGTAGGTTATAATCTTCATATCCGTATATATTTTTTTTAATTATCCGCCCGGCAGCAATCGTTTGTCAGGTTGCAATCGTTCGTCCGCTTGCAATCATTCGTCAGGTTGCAATCATTCATCCGGCAAGCAGCGTTCATTACAAACTCGATATCAGCAGCATAATATTCAATACCGTCACGATGGCAGCAATCGTATAGAGCACGAATGTGCTCCATTTGCTGTTCACATACTGCCCCATCACTTTGCGGGACGAGGTGAGGCTCACCTGCAGGAACACCGTAAACGGCAACTGGATGCTCAGTATCATCTGCGAAATCAGCAGTCCCTTGAACGGGTCGCCGATAAAACAAATCAACAGCAGCGCGATGCCCAACGAAAGGATTACCCCCACCTGCGAGTGGCTGTCCCTGATGTGGTAGGACTCGCCGAAGATACCGGCAAAGATGGAACCTGCCGCCATGCCGCTCGTAATCGTCGAGGAGATGCCCGCCATCAGCAATGCCAGCGCAAACACCACGCCGGCGCTGCTACCCAGCAACGGATCCAACAGCGACTTCGCCTGCTGCAACTCCTCCACCTGAATCCCGCCCTTGAAGAAGGTAGCGGCAGCCAGCAGAATCATCGCACTGTTAATGGCCCACCCCACAATCATGGAGAAGAGCGTGTCGAACAATTCGTACTTCAGCACCCTGCGGATAGAGGCATCGTCCTGCTTGTTGTACTCGTGGCTCTGTATCACCTCCGAATGGAGAAACAGGTTATGGGGCATCACCACGGCTCCGAGCACACTCATGATAATGAGCATACTTCCCTGAGGGAACGAAGGAGTCACCCACCCCTGCACCGCCACAGGCCAGTCTATCCTGACAAGGAAAAGCTCGTAGATGAACGAAAGCCCTATGACGGACACGAAGGCGATGATGGCCCTTTCAATCTTCTTGTAGGAGTTGGTGAAAAGCATTATGGACACGAAAACCGTGGTCAGCACCGAACCCCATATAATGGGGATGTCCAGCAACATTTGCAGTGCGATGGCCCCGCCCAATATTTCGGCAAGGGAAGTGGATATGGAAGCCAGCACCGCCGTACCCAATATAGGGCGCGACACCCATTTGGGAGTGTACTGCGTGGCGGCTTCCGACAGGCACAGTCCCGTCACGATGCCCAGGTGCGCCACGTTGTGTTGCAGGATTATCAGCATGACGGTAGAGAGCGTCACCACCCACAGCAGCGAGTAGCCGAACTCCGACCCCGCCGCAAAATTCGACGCCCAGTTTCCGGGGTCGATGAAACCTACCGTCACCAGCAGTCCCGGTCCGATATATCTGAACACGTCCAGACCACCCAAATAGCGTTTGTGGTCTTTCCGTTGCAAGTCTTTAAAAATATTCTTCATTATTATGTTGTTCTTGTTTTGAGGATGTAAAAGTACTCAAATAAAAAACAAATGCACCATAAGTTGGTTCAAAATGGCAGACACGTTGCCTTGCCAACCAAAAAATCATCCCACGAGACGGATAAATTCATCCCGCAAGACAAATTTATCCACCTCGTGGGATGAATATACCCGTACGGAAAACACAGTTTTTCCTGATTTCCTTTCCGTGAAGTCCGTGAAGTTCACAAGGTCTCTGAAAGAGAGTGGTTGAAATACACTTGACGATTTCTTTTAGGCACGGATTACGCGGATTTCACGGATTTTCTTAATTCTTTTTTTATCAAAATCCGTGAAATCCGCGTAATCCGTGCCTAAAAAATCATCACGCCCTCTTACATCTTCAATCAAAGCAGCAGAATCAATACCCCATCTCGTGCAATGCCTTACACAACTGGTCGGGACAGGAAGTGGGACGTCCGCCGCAGCGGATACCTTCCAGGCGTGAAATCACCTCTTTCACCGGCATCCCGGCAACCAGGCGCGACAACCCTTGCAGATTGCCGTTGCATCCGCCCCAGAACGCGATGTTCCGCACGATGCCGTCTTCCACCTCAAGCTCGATATTGGTACTGCACGTACCTTTGGTCTTGTAAGTATACGTCATTACTCTTCGCTTTCTTCCGGCTTCATATTGGTGTACACCGTCTGCACGTCGTCAAACTCTTCCAGGCGTTCCACCATCTTGTCGATGGTCTCGCGGTGTGCAGGCTCCACATCTTTCAGGTCGTTGGCGATGTAGGTAAACTCGCCGCCCACATCCTCAAAACCGCCCTCTTCCAGGTGCTTCTGGATGGCTGCGTAGCTCTTCGGGTCACCGTAGATGGTGATAGTGCCTTCTTCTTCGTCCTCTTCATAGTCTTCGTCGATGTCGAAATCGATCATGTCGAGGATGAATTCTTCCATATCCATGCCGTCTTTCTTCTTGAAAGTGAACACGCATTTGTGGTCGAACAGGAAAGCCAGTGAGCCCATTGTGCCCAGGTTTCCGCCAAACTTGTTGAACACGCTGCGCACATCGGCCACCGTGCGGGTGGGGTTATCGGTCAGTGTATCCACGAATACGGCCACACCGTGAGGTCCGTATCCCTCGTAGGTCATGCTCTTGTAGTCGCTCTGATCCTTGCCCATTGCATTCTTGATGGCACGCTCGATGTTGTCCTTCGGCATGTTCTCGCGCTTGCAGGTAGCGATAACCGAACGCAGTGCAGGGTTGTTTTCCGGTTCGGGTCCGCCGGCTTTCACCGCAATAGCAATTTGTTTACCCAGTCTTGTAAAGGTCTTAGCCATGTGACCCCATCTTTTCAATTTGGCAGCTTTTCTATATTCAAACGCTCTTCCCATTGGATTGTATATTTTAATTTGTTCTTTAATTGGTTTCTGTCTTTACTGCCGCGTCAGTTTCCGATACTTCCAATATGACACGCCGCACATCAGCAGGCATATCAGACCGCTCACCCCTGCCAGGGCATTTCTCCAGCCCTCGTTCTCAGGGAAGTGCCAAAGCACCCTTACTGCCTGGAACAAGAGGAGCAGCCCTATGGTCAGGCCCGTCAGACACGCTCTTTTGGCTCTGATATGGTGGTCCGGTTTTATATCATACTTCTTCATAGCGGGCCAGCTTGTTTTTACCGCAGCACGGCTCCCAGTCGGTTCTGCAGGTTGGCAATCAGCTTCTGCATCACTTTGTCAATCTGCTTGTCGTTCAGTGTGGCATTCTCGTCCTGCAACAGGAAACTTACGGCATACGATTTCTTACCGGCTTCCAGGTTCTTGCCTTCATAGACGTCGAAGAGGGAGACTTCTTTCAGCAGCTTCTTCTCCGTTTCGTAGGCAATCTTTTCGATTTCGGCAAACTGCACCTTCTTGTCAATCAGCAAAGCGAGGTCGCGCTTCACGGCCGGGAATTTGGAGATTTCGGTATAGTTTACCTTCACGTTCCTGATGGCCTTCATCAGTTCTTTCCAGTTCAGGTCGGCATAGTACACCTCGTTGTCGATGTCGAACGCTTTCAGGAGCTTCCTCGTCACCACGCCGAACGTGGCAAGGCGCTTACCGCCCTTTGTCTGCACGGACAGGGCAGCGGCGTAAATATCGTCCGTAAGGTTGCCCACTACCAGGTCGTGCATCTGCAAGCCCAGACGGGCAAATATGTTTTCGACATACGCTTTCAGTTCGTACACCGAACTGTCCTCGTCCTGATGCGCCCATGAGTTGGACACTCTCTTGCCGGTAATCCACAGGCCCAGGTGATAGTCTTCGGAATAAGGAGCGAGCGCCTTTTCGGGGTTACGCTTCTCTTCGTTGAAGTAATAGCAGTTGCCGAATTCAAAGAATTTCAAATCGGCATTCTTGCGGTTGGCATTGTGCGCGATGCTCTCCAGTCCGCCGAAAAGCAGCGTCTGGCGCATGGCGTTCAGGTCGGCGCTGAGCGGATTCATCAGCATCACGAGGTTCTTGGCGGGATAAGATTCCAGTCCGTCGTAATAGGCGGCGCGCGTCAGCGAGTTGTTCAGGATTTCGTTGAAACCGCAGCCCACCAGTTGCTCGGCAACCAGGTTCTGCAGACGGTTGGACTTGTCGCACTCGCCCTTCGTTGTCAGGCTGGACTTCAAGGCTGTGGGAATCTCCACATTATTATATCCGTAAATACGGAGGATGTCCTCTATCACATCGCAGTCGCGCTGCACATCCACGCGGTATGGCGGCACGTCGAGCGTCAGGCCCTCTGCCGTTTCGCCTACAATCTTCATCTCCAGGCTCGTCACGATGCTTTTTATCGTCTCTGCCGGAATCTCCTTGCCTATCAGCGCGTGTACCTTCCCGTAAGAGAGTTCCACCCGGAAGTCGCGGGCGGGAGCGGCGCATACATCCTTGATGTCGGAAGAGATGGTGCCGCCGGCAAGTTCCTTCACCATCAGTGCCGCCAGTTTCAGGCAGTAAAGGGTGGCGTTGGGGTCGACGCCTCTTTCAAAGCGGAAGGAAGCATCCGTGTTCAGGCCGTGGCGGCGGGCGGTCTTACGCACCCAGGTGGGGTGAAAATAAGCGCTTTCGAGGAAGACGTCCTTCGTGGTTTCGGTGGAGCCTGAATCCAGTCCGCCGAACACTCCGGCGATGCACATGGGCTCTTCCCGGTTGCAAATCATCAGGTCGCGTCCGTTGAGCTTGCGTTCCACGCCGTCCAGGGTAGTGAAGGGAGTGCCTTCGGGCAGGGTCTTTACAATGACCTCGCCGCCTTTAATCCTGTCCGCATCGAAGCAGTGGAGCGGCTGGCCGAATGCGTGGACGATGTAGTTCGTGATGTCCACCACATTATTAATAGGGCGCAGGCCGATGATGCGGAGCTTGTTCTGCAACCATTCGGGGCTTTCCTTTACGGTGACGCCTTTCACGGTGACGCCGGCATAGTGCGGGCAGGCTTCGCTGTTCTCTACCGCCACCCGGATGTCGAGGTCGTGGTTATCGACGGCAAAAGCCTCCACAGAGGGTTTCTTCAAGGCGGCGGGCTTGCCGTTCTGCACCAGGTAGGCGTACAGGTCGCGCGCCACGCCGTAGTGCGAGCAGGCATCGGCGCGGTTGGGCGTGATGTCCACCTCCAGCACGTAGTCGCTCTTGATGTTGTAATAGTCCTTGGCAAGCGTGCCTGGCACTGCTGTTTCGGGCAGTACGATGATGCCCGCATGGTCTGTGCCGATGCCTATTTCGTCTTCGGCACAAATCATGCCGTTGGACTCTACGCCGCGGAGTTTGGATTTCTTGATTGTGAAGCATTCATCACCGTCATAAAGTTTTGTACCCAAAGTGGCCACCACCACTTTCTGTCCGGCTGCCACGTTGGCTGCGCCGCATACTATCTGCACAGGTTCTCCCTGTCCCAGGTTTACGGTAGTGATGTGCATGTGGTCCGAGTTGGGATGGGGCTCGCACGTCAGCACTTCGCCGATGACCAGGCCTTCCAGTCCGCCTTTAACGGTTTGCACCTCTTCCACGCTTCCCGTTTCCAGTCCTATGGAAGTGAGCGCGGCGGCTACTGCATCCGGTGTCAGGTCGAAATCCACATACTCTTTCAACCAGTTATAAGAGATATTCATATCATTATTTTTTTATTGTTTCCAAAAGTGACCCGCAAAGTTAATAAGATTTTCCTGTAGAAAGGGAAAAATTTCAGGAAATCTTCGAGAGTATATACGCTTTTACCTGTTGCCATGACTGATTTACAAACATATCCGGCATAGGGTCTGCCTCTGCATCGTCAAAATAGGCCAAGCTTTTCATTGCCATGAAAACAGAGGAGTCGTTGTATTTGGCTGCATAGAAATGCAGGATTTCCTCTAATGAAAAGTGATGCAGCAAGAAAGCGATATCTATAAAATCTTTCTTTGTACCCCTGCCTATGATTGCAGTAATCTTCATAGCTGCAATATCGCTTACACTCGCCAGGCGAAGCCCCTGCTCCAGGACAACATCATCAAGCCAAGGGTATTTATAATTTACAATATCAACCTTGATTCCATCTACTATATAGATGTGTATATGGGGAGATTCCTTCAAAATGGTCAGCGAAGCTATTCCGGCTATTGATTCCCGCAAATATTCAGCCTCACAATCTACCGTACCGAAAAAATCCAAATCAATAGATTTGCGATGCCCCAATTGCAAAGCGAGCGCAGTGCCTCCCACTAACCTTGTTTGCTCAAGCACCGGCAACCGTTGCAGTTTTTTCAGGAGTTCCAGGGTTGAGGATTCAACTGTTTCCAGGTATAGCATCTGAACTGTTCTTTAGGGGTTTTTGAAATAGCGGCAATGTATGCCAGCGCACGGGGTTCCAAGCTCCTCAATCCCTTTGCGGTCTCTACGATTTTGGGCAATCCGTAGTATGACTTAATGAGATTCCAGTCGCCCAGCAAGCCATATTCCAGCACTCTCTGTATCACATATTGCGCATGTGCGTCGAGGTCGATATCCTCTTTGCGCACATCCCAGAACAGATGCGGAGAGAATTGTTCCATACATTCATTTGCAGACATAGCCTTTACTTCTTTTATTTACAAAGGTAGCATTCTTTTCCGAAAATCAACCGATTAATCATTTATAAAAAGCCCGCGGGTCAAAGTTTATCCACTATCCGGTGCGCCCGTCTCCGCAGCAATTCGAACTCTTCATCGTCCAGGATGGCTTTCATCGCCTTATACCAGCGTATGAGCACGCTGATTTTCACATCCCCCCTTTTAAAAGGGTCTGAATGGTGGTATTACTCATGCCGGCATGGTCGGCAATCATTTTCAAAGACACGCCGGATGCCTTCAACAGATAGCGGAGCTCTTCACCTATCATAAGATAGGGATATTGCCCGTCCTCATTTTTTACACTCATTTTAGTATTAATTTTATTTAAAATACAAGGGAAATATTTAGGTTTATTAAGTTTCGTACATACATGTGTGTACGGTCATCTGTTTTATAATCACGAACTTTGAAGGGTATCCCTGAAAGATTCGGGAATTGCGATGCAAAATTAACAAATTAATAATCAGCACCAAAAAAACAAGTAAACAAATGAATGAATTCAAAATGTCCCTGTTCCTCGCCCCCATTTCGCCGGTGAAGGACGGCGGCACGGGGCAAATCATCAAACCTGCCACCCTGAAACCCTACAAAACCATGACCCTGCAGGAAGTGTACCGGACGATAACCGCCAACACACGCCTGCAACTGCTCACCGACCGCGTGCGCCGGGCATTCGACAGCGGCGACCTATCCGCCTACCGCGCCCTCAAACAGGAGCTTCTGCCCTACGTCACCCCCTGCGGCACGTTCGCCCGCCGGCGCAGCGACAGCCTTCTCGAAGCATCGGGACTCGTAGTGGTGGACATCGACCACCTCGACTCCGCTGACGAAGCCGCCCGGTTGCGCCGCCAACTGTTTGAAGACCCGTTTCTTAGGCCGGAGCTGGTCTTCATCAGCCCCTGCGGACAGGGCGTAAAAGCCTTCGTGCCCTACACCCCCGACCCCGCCCTGCCGGATGTGCGCCAGAATGCCGCCGAAAGCATCCGATGGGCTATGGACTACGTGCAGTGCGTGTATGCCGACGGCAACCGCAACTCCGCCAAAGGCGTGGATACTTCCGGCAAGGACCTCGTGCGGGCCTGCTTTCTGAGCTACGACCCCGGTGCGCTCATCGCTACCCGGAATAATCTTTCGCCGGAAAATAATCTGCTACAAAACCAGTAATTCATAACTCATAACAGATAACTCATAGCACATAATTCATAGCACATAACAGATTACTCATAACTCATAATTCATAACAGATAATTCATAACAGATAATTCATAGCACATAATTCATAACAGATAACTCATAATTTATAACCCCATGACCAATATCCTATCCGATTTGCGCCGCCTCACGGAAGCGGTTCACGCAGCGGGCGCCGACATCGCGCCCACCTACAGAGAGTATGTACAACTGGCATTCGCCATAGCCACCGACTGCGGCGAAGCCGGACGCAGCGACTTCCTGATGCTGTGCAGCCTCTCTGCCAAATACGATGTGCACGCGGCAAACAAGCTCTTCAGCAACGCCCTGAAAACAAACAACAACAGCGTCCACATAGGCACCGCCTTCCACCTTGCCGAACTGTGCAACGTGCGCCCCCGCCCCGCAGAGAAGCCGCGGCAGGACGCTCCCGCGGGTACACTTGGTACGCCGGGTGCACCGCATCCCGCCGCCTCACACACGCATGCGCACGGTTATTATAATAGAGCGGAGATGCCTGCGGAAGAATTTCCGGAAACGCCCGCAGCCAGCCTTCCCGCCGAAGCAGCCGATGCCGGAACAGCAAACTCCGGAACAACCTACCCCGAAGCAGCCGACCCCGAAGCAGCAGACGAGGAGACCTGCCGGGGCAGCGAACCCCTCACCCCGCTGCCCTGCTTCGACAACCGGACGCTCTGGCCCGCACCGCTGAACAAAATTACCGCCCACGGCACCACCCGCGCCCAACAGGACATCATGCTGCTGGGCGCCGTCACCGTGCTGGGCGCCAGCATGAACAGCCACGTGCGCTGCGCCTACGGCGGCAAGATGATATCGCCCAGCCTGCAAACGTTCATCGTGGCCCTACCTGCCTCGGGCAAGGGCGTGCTCTCCCTCGTCCGCCTGCTGGTGGAGCCTATCCACGACGAGATACGCCTGCACACGGCAGAAGCCATGAAGCAGTACCGCAAGGAGAAGGGCGCCTACGACTCGCTGGGCAAGGAGCGCTCGCAGGCCACCCCGCCCGCACTGCCGCCCGACCGCATGTTCCTCATCTCGGGCAACAACACCGGCACGGGCATCCTGCAGAATATCATGGACTCCGAAGGCATCGGCCTGATATGCGAAAGCGAAGCCGACACCATCTCCACCGCCATCGGCTCGGAACACGGCCACTGGAGCGACACCATGCGCAAGGCCTTCGACCACGACCGCCTCTCCTACAACCGCCGCACCGACCGCGAGTACCGCGAAGTGAAGCGCAGCTACCTCTCCGTCCTGCTCTCGGGCACTCCCGCCCAGGTGAAACCGCTCATCCCCACCGCCGAAAACGGCCTGTTCTCGCGCCAGCTCTTCTACTACATGCCCGCCATCCACAAGTGGCAGAACCAGTTCGACCGGCAGGATACCGACCTCGAAACCGTATTCACCGGCCTGGGCATGCAGTGGCGCGAGCAACTGAAACGCATCACCGCCGGCGGCCTCTTCACCCTGCGCCTCACCCCCGAACAGAAGGAGCTGTTCAACAACCTCTTCGCCAACCTCTTCATCCGCTCCCACCTTGCCAACGGCAGCGAAATGGCGAGCAGCGTAGCCCGCCTTGCCATCAACATCTGCCGCATCATGCAGGTAGTGGCCATGCTCCGCGTACTCGAATCGGACGACATCGCCCGCTCGCCCCACCTCACCCCCGACAAGGACATCTCCGGCGACAACCTCAAGGATGGCATCATCACCCGCTGGGACATGACCATCCTCCCCGCCGACTTCAACTCCGTGCTGGAGCTTACCGAAAGCCTCTACCGCCACGCCACGCACATCCTCTCCTTCCTGCCCGGAACCGAAATCAGCCGCCGGAGCAACGCCGACCGCGACGCCCTGCTGCAAAGCATGGAAAGGGAGTTTACCCGCTCTGCCTTCCTGCTGCAGGCCGAAGCAACGGGCATTAAACCCGGAACGGCATCCACATGGCTCAAACGCCTGGTGAAGCATGGGATGATAGAGAGCGTGGACGGAAAGGGGACGTACCGGAAACCTCTCCCTAATGGGGTGTGACAGGTTTGTGGGTGGTTGTTTTGACAGGTTTTCTGTGTATATACTATACGTGCGTGTGTGCGAAGCGGACGACGGGGGTGATTGTTGTGTACCAATTGTGTATTTGGAACGGAGGTAGAGACAGAAGAACAAAAGAACAGAAGGAGAAAAGGAGAAAAGAACAAAAGGAGAAAAGGACGGAAGGACGGAAGGAGAAAAGGACAAAAGAACAGAAGAACAGAAGAGTGGAAAAGGGAGGGGTTTCGGGTAAGAAGGGATTTCGGTCGAGAAAGGACTTCGGGTGGGAAGGACGGACGGTGAGGTGATGTTGCCGGAAACGGTCGGTAACGTTACTGAAGATGAAAAAGGATGAGAGGTTGCTTCATGTTTTTCCGGGGGGCTACTCCGGCAGCGTAGAGTAGAACTTTAGCGTTGCAGAGTAGAACTTTGGCGGCGTAAAGTAGAACTTTAGCAGCGTGGAGTAGAACTTTGGCAACGCAAAGCATCCTTGAGTGGACAGAGGGGGATTCGGGCTATGAAAGGCGGTCTTTTCGGTTGTAGATGCGGTTGGTATGTGTCGGGCTGCCGGGGGGTGTCAGTTCTCGCCCGGTTCTCCCAATGCCCCTACAATCAGTCCTACCTGGGCGGGCGTGTATGTCCGCGACTTGGGCGAAAGCCCTAAGGCAAGCAATTCTTCCCGCAGGTTCGGATAGAGGTCTATCCATTGGTTCAGTTTACGGAAAGCCGCTTGCGGGCACAACTCCGGACAGTAAAGCTGTGCAAGTTCCGTGCGTCCGAATGTGCGTATTTTAAAATTCGTCATAATCCCTGATTCTTTGGTTCTTACAGAGCAAAGATACGGAAATATCTCCACACTTCCGCATCTATATCCGTATATAACAACCTACAACAGACCATAACGTACCGAAAGTGACAAACCCTCTTCCCGCGCATCGTATCTTCGTAACGTGATCACAAAGAGAGTTGAAAACAAGAATTAAAAACCCAAAAACTTAAAGATTATGATTCGTTACAAGAAGTATCAAATGACCGGTGAAAACCACCCCCTGAAAGGCTTATGGTATGCCCGTCCCCTGATTGAGGACACGTTCGACACCGAGAAGCTCGCCAAGCACATGTCAAACCACAACACGCCCTACTCTGCCGGCTTAATCAAAGGCGTGCTTACCGACATGATAGCCTGCACCAAAGAGCTTATCCTGGACGGGAAGAACGTGAAACTGGACGACCTCGCCATTTTCTCCGTCGGCATCGTCAGCCGTAAAGGCGCTGCCTCTGCCGACGCCTTCACCCTGGCGGACAACGTAAAGGGCCTGAAGCTCCGCGCCCGCGCCACGGGTGAGCTGAGCAATGCCCAAATCAACCTGGAAGGCCAGCTGAAAGAAGCGTCCAAGTACAGCCCGGACAACAGCGGCGCGGGTGGCAGCACCCCCGGCGGCAACGGCGAAGAGGAGAATCCGTTAGGATAACAGAAGCAACAGATTATCAACATTAACACCTGAAGAACATGAGCACAAAATCAAAATCCGTATGGGGCATTGTCCTCAAAACCATCGTAGCAGTAGCCACTGCCCTGGCAGGGGTATTCGGTTTCAGTTCCTTCACAGGCCGATGAGAATCATCACGCTTGCCATCATTCACTGCTCGGCCACGCCCCAGGGCGTGCGCCTGAGCTTTGACGACTGCCGCCGCGAGCACATCCGCCGCGGCTTCAGCGACATCGGCTACCACTTCTACATCACGCGCAACGGAGAGATTCACCGCGGCCGCCCGCTGGAGAAAATCGGCGCCCATTGCCAAAACCACAACCGGCACTCCATAGGCATCTGCTACGAAGGCGGCCTGGACATCCGCGGCACACCCGCCGACACCCGCACACCGGCACAGCGGGCATCGTTAGTGGCACTGCTGCGCGAACTGAAACGGATTTTTCCGAAAATTCTGGTAGTGGGACATCATGACCTGAATCCGATGAAGGAATGCCCTTGCTTTAATGCGGTGGCGGAATATGGGGGCTGCCCAAACTGAAATGAGTGCTCCGAAAAGTTACGGATTGTAGCTATAACAACATGAAAGGGTCGTATCAAACTCTGTTTGGGGAGTGATGATACGACCCTTTCTTGAATATTTTTGAGTCTTTCTTGAGTCCTTCTTGAATATTTCTTGAATATTTTTTTAATCTATTTCAGCCTTTCCTGAGGCTCCCAGGATATTCTAATCTATTTCTTTTGCGACAAAGCATCCAGGCATTCTTTGTTTCTCTGTATTCTCTTTTTATCAAATACCCATCCCCACTTATTAAAATATTGAATAGCAGAGCAAATATGATATTTCAATAATTTCCAACTTTTATAAGAGCCTTTTTCATATCCATGATACACAGATGCCATAGGATAGAACATTGTTTTAGACACCTCTCCTATTCTACGGCATAAATCAACATCCTCAGAATACATAAAAAAACGTTCATCAAAACCACCTACCTTTTTTAAAACATCTACTCGCATAAACATGAAGCATCCGGACAGCACCGGAATCTCCATTATTTTGTCATACCCCATAGCATGCAATTCATATTTATAAGCACGTTTCTCCTTATATTTCTTTATAGGAATAAAACGTCTCCCAAACAAATCCATTGGAGAAGGCAACAACTTACATAGATACTGGATGTTACTGTCTGAATAAAGGATTTTGGGCATAACCTGCCCCACATCGGGGTTATGATTCATGTATTCACAAATTTTCGTGACAGCATCAGCCTTAAACTTTATATCAGGATTTAAAACAATATGATAACAAGCATTTTTCCTTATAGCTTCGCGAATGGCGATGTTATGCCCTGCACCGTATCCCAGATTCCGGTCGTTAAAGACATAAAAAACTCTCTTTTTATCAAATTTTGCGACAAAACTTTCCAGTTCCCTATTAGGGGAGTTATCTATCAGATAGAGAAAGGAAATACAGCTATCCAATACACTGGAAACAACCGTATTCAATTCATCTTTTGCTGTCTTATAAAGAACAATAGAGGAAGTTATCATTAGTTTTCAGAATATAAATGTATTTGTTATTTTAAATTTAAAAGTAATCTTTGCATTGTAACGTACAGATGTAGCATATAAAAACGGCGTTTTCTCAATAAATATAAAAAGCAACGTTTTCTTAATGGTAAAAGCTTTATATATTTATTTTCATACCACTGAGGTATTTTTCTTTCAAAACTGCATATAATGTCCTTAACAACTTTTTCATTTACTCCTGCATCTATTGCCTTAAATACAGCACCGTATAAAACCAAATGAATACCTCTATATGTTTTTTCTTCTTCAAACTCAACCGAAACATTTTCATATATGAAAGTAAAAGCATCTACAAAACCTTGATAAATACGTTTGTTTTGAGAAGTGGAAAGAGACTGTTCACGATATAGATAATTATAAAACGGAGTAGGAATATATGTAACTTTATGTGATAAAGATATTAATAATGGAACGGCTGCTGCATCCTCCGAGTTATATAACGAGGGTAACTTGATTTTCTTTATAATGTCCGATTTTACGACAAGTGCACACAAAGAATCAAAAGCTATAGCTACATAATCTTTAATGGAACGCGCTTCATCCAAAAAGCGGGTACACTGTATATGCTTCTTTTTACCACTTTTATAATTCCGATAAAAGTCGAAAAAAATCATATCATAATCATCTGTTGACAGCTTTTGATAAATATTCTCCAAAAAGCATTTTTCATACCAGTCGTCACTATCCATAAATGTTACGTATGCTCCTTTAGCGGCAAGAACTCCCGCTTCTCTTGCCTTACCCGGACCACCATTCTTCTCCATTCGTATCAAATGAGTATTTAATTTGGTCTGTTCACAAAAGGTCCGCAAAAAATCATAAGTATTGTCTGTGGAACAATCGTCAATAAAAATAACCTCAAAGTCTGCAAATATTTGCTTTTCCAATGAAGCAAGGCAACGCTGCATCAAATTGGAAGAGTTATAGCAAGGGATTATAACGGAAAAAAAAGGATGCATTTTAATAAATCTTTAATGAATAAGTAATTGTCCGAAAATAGTCTGGTATGGGTACACATTCAATATATTTCGTTCAAAGAAGAAAACAGACAATAAAAATAATGAAAAGACCACCAGTTTCCTATATTTCGAATCCAACTGATACAAAGCTGCCATATTGAACAAAGCCACAAAGAGGAATAAAGTATTTAAACGTCCGAAGATCTGTACCTTTATAGTCAGAATATTGACAATTACATAAACTAAATTTAATAATATAAGATACAGATTTTTAGGATTCTGTTCCAATAGTTTCTTTCTGAAAAAGAATATAACAAAAGGTATTGACAGTCGAATTAGGACTCCCAAGCCACTGCCTATTTCAACCTCCGAATTCCAGTCTGTATTCATATAACCTCCGTAACGGGGTATCAATAGCATTGCAACTGTGAAAATCACATTAATAAAGTTAAATTTAACAACAAGTATATAAAAAATAAATATCAGTCCATAGATATAAATCGGCTTGCCTAGTTTGAATTTCTTAAAAGGATAAGTGAGTAATGCAAATAACGCAGAGAAATGAAATAACAAGGATGAGATACCGTATAAATATGTCTTAAGTTTATTGTCTGAATATAAATAATAATATAACGCACATATTAAGAATGTTACAGCCAAAAATTGACGAACAAAAGATAAACTATCAATATATACATACAGAGTATAAAAAGAACTTATTAGAAAAAAGCTTTTTCTCCCAATACAAAAAGATATAGGAAAATACATTACGAAAGAGGTCAATATAAAAATCCATTGTGTCTCTAAATCAAGATAACGGGCCGAATTTTGCAACAACAAAAAACCTGGTTCATCAATATAGGCATCAACCAAATTATTGTATATTTCTGAATAATTCCCATAATCATAACCAACCTCGTATCTTATTGCAGCAGGAACAAATAAAGTAAAGAAAAATAACCAACGAGCCAATATGCGATGACTCCTATTGTTGCTGAATTCTGCAATATATCCACAAGCAATAGAATTTAATAATATGATATTATAAATCAAAAATGAAAACATTTTCTATAAAGAGCAATCGTATTGACCGATATTTTTTTAATTACTATATTTTGATTTCAGAACTTTTTGAACCCAAACAGGAAAAGCTTTATAAAACCACAGATATATATGGATATAAAAATAATGGCAGGTATCCCATCCGAAAATTCTATCAATGCTTTTCCTGTCAGAAACAGTCAGGCTATTGTCTTTTAGAATTCTTCCTATCGAAACACTTGTCCCGACAATGGCCAAATATCCTATGTTTTTTTGAGTCTTCCTACGAAGTTTTTTACTACTCAATTTTAACAAGTCCTCCGCTATAAACAATATATCATGAAATTTCTTCAACGTATATTCCGAACGAATAATAGAGCCTTGCCTCAAGTAGTAATTATAAATACAGATGTTTTTATAATATATAGCATTAGCATGCAATAACATTTTAGGCATCCAATTTACATCTTCAAAAAAAATACCTTTTGTAAAAAAAAGGTTATTATCCAGCAGAAAACTCTTTTTATAAATACCTTGTACAACCAAAATATTGATAGATTTTACGTAATACCGGTTAAAATAATCTTCACCGGTATAAACACGACTTTGCTCCTCGATTATAGCAGGTAGATAATGCCTGTTTTCGCCCTCTACAATATTAGAATAATTGCCTACAAGAACATCTGGAAGAGAATTGTACCCACTACGGAAAAGAGTAACCAAATTCTCAGCTTTAATAGTATCATCACTATCCAAAAAATAAACATATTCTCCACAAGCGTGCCGTAAACCGACATTTCTTGCTTCACCCAGGCCTTGATTATCTTGGTTTATAATCTTTATGTGAGGATATTTTTTTGCATAGTCTTCTACTATAGCCATACTTCCATCAGGCGTTCCATCATTGACTATTATTACCTCACAAGCTAAACCCAAGCCAAAAATTTTAGAAACACTATCCAAACATCGGCCTATATATGCCTCTACATTGTATATAGGAATGACAATAGATAATTCCATTGAATATTTAATTATATATTATACACTTAGCCGATATTTCTTCTTGAGAATACCAAGTTAGATTGGGAGAGTCTGTTACATAATTAAAATTAGGATCTGGAGTCATATAGCCTTCACCATAATTAGCCTTCAAGTACTCATCTGTATTTGCCGGTATTTGCACAATGGTATTTTTAAAATTCATCTCAGTAAATCCCTTACACGGCGTTTTTATCTCTGCCACAATAGCCGGTAACTCAATACCTTTTTCCAATAAAATATTTGGTGGACAACTGAAAGTATATGTATATAGATTGTCTGTATCATCTTTTTTATAATAAAAAAAGAAATCAAAATTGACATCCTTATATCTATAGGTCAATTCCCTCCCATATTCATGCCCTGCAATAAAAAATTCTCGTACAGAAGTGAAGCCGTTTTCCTGCATAAGTGTTTTTATTTTATCATAATCAGTACCAAATGCTCCAAAATCCATATCAAAATCATTTTTTATAAAGTCAGAATCACGATAAGCCCCCAATAAAGTCCCAAAGTCAAGCCAAACATGTATTCCATTCTTTTTAAGAAGCTGAATAACTGTATTAAAAACAACATCCGAGTTTTCAAGGAACTTTACCTTCTCTTCAGCTATTACTAATTTTCGGTGATAACTTAAGAAAGGTTCAAGCATTATCTTAAACAGATAACACTTTTTCAAATAAAAAAGAGTTTTGGTTATAAAAAAGCGCATATTTTCTTTACTTTAAAATTAATGTTTCTAATGTTTTTAGAATCTCTATATTCTGTTTTTTAAATCGGATATATATTTCTTCAAATCATTTTTATCTGCAATGAGAAATGAATAGATAACAGGGCGCATAAAACCGGAAATTATGAAACCGTACTTTTTTTCAAGAGACAGAAAATTTGTGTTTAATAATTCATTGAACTCAATCATATTCTTACAATACAGTTCGTATCTTTCCTTACGGTAATTTTTTCTCATGGCGTGTAAATGAAACCAAAGAAATCCTCCCCAATATATTTTTTCAGAGCTTCTCATTATCTCTACTATTCGGTTTAAATCCTTTTCATATAAAGGCTGATAATAAGTCTTACCAGATATTGGGAAAATCAAATGATCGCCAGAACCATTGATTGGTGGTTGTACTCCATTATCATATGTACCCGCTGCCACTCCTATCCGAGTCGATTTGAAAATATTCAGACCAGAAAAAGAGGATATAACCTTATCATTTTGTATCTTCTTTTTTGTATAACGTTCAACCATAGTCATCAACTTTTCAGGGAAAAAAAGCGGAGCGACAAAACGGTTAAACAAAAACGGGAGCTTAGCAAAAAGACGTATCAAAAAGAAATAGTATTGATATGATATATTTTCACTCAACGAGATAGCAACCTTCTCCTTACACCGATACAAATCACAAAAAGCCTTGAGTTTATCTGTAAAGTATATCTGATCTGCATCAATCTTCATTGCATAACGATATTGTGCCTTAGATAAAGTATAGTTATAATAATTGGCTAACAAATGCACTGAGTCCATAGAATAGCTGGTAGCAAGTTCATAATCCGCATCAGATAACTCATGAGACAAGATTTTAGGCTTATAATAATATATTCTAATCTTATCGGGATATTGTTTCTTCTTTTGAAGGATTATGTCCAATGTATTATCTACGCTATCCTGATATGTTATCACCAGCTCATCCAATGCCTCAATGCAGGAATCTATACTCTCAGCAACAAAATCCGCGTCATTCTTGATTCTTAATAATCCTGAAACCCCGACAGGTTTTACCCTGTCAAAAGATGAAATTTCAACGGAATAATCTTTTTCTTCCTTTTCTTCGAATACCCAATTATTATCTTCTACTTTTGACATAACAGATTATTTTTTTGCTGTAATTTACCAATATAATACTTTCTCTAAATTTAAATATGAATAATCCTGCCAATACAAAAAGCACAGCTATAGGAATCTCTATCGCCACTTTTGCATATGCATTATCTATTAGCAATCCCACTCCATATATAAATATACCCATTGATACTGAAATCGTTAAAACCGGCAGCAACTCTTTCCACTGTTCTCGCATAGACAGAGATATAACCTTAGAGGTGAAAAACATACCGACAAAAACATTGAAAAGTAAACTTACTGCAATTCCTGCACACATAGCTTTTATCCCCAATGGAATGGTTAACAGCAATACAGCTACAGAATTGATTTTTTTTAAAACTTCGGATTTCAAAACATAATCCGTACGTCCTACTGCATTCAATACTAAATAGTTGAAGTTTATCACAGGATACCACATATAGGCAATACATAACAACTGCAATAACACAGCAGCAGGACTCCACCTATCTGTTAAAACTATATTTATAATCGGGTCGGCCAAACAGCATAACCCAATCATTAAAGAAAATATCAGCAAGCAAGTCAATCTTAAATAATGTATGTAATGTTGCTTCAATATTTCCGGTTTTTCCTGCTGAGCACACAATAAAGGATAAATAACCCTATTTATAATGAAAGTTATATTATATGACGGTAATTGAGAAAAGACGAAAGCCCTATTGTAAAAGCCGACCTGGTCTGCCGAGAATTTTTTACCAATAACCAATGTATACAGATTGGTATATATAGTTTCCAATAATCCTGACAGCAATAGTTTAGAACCAAAATTAAACAACTCTTTAAAAGATTTCAAAGAAAAAGATAACAAAGGAAACCATCTGACACAACACCATAGTAGAACAACATTTAGCATATTGTTAAGCAAAGTTTGAACCACTAAAGTCCATACCCCATAACCTGTATAAGCCAAATAAACACCAACTCCACCACTTACAACAACAGCTGCCAAAGAAATAATAGCTTGCAATTTAAAATTCATATCTACCGTTAGTTTCGTAATCTGAACTATCGATAATGAATTAATTATTAAATTCAAACTGATAACTTTAGTTAGTAATTCAAGCCTTGGCTCACTATAAAATGAGGCTATAAAAGGGGAACTTACATATAATATTGCATACACAACAACTCCTATTAAAACATTAAAATAAAAAGCTGTAGAATAATCAATATTCGTCCGTTGTTGTTTATGTATCAAAGCATTAGAAAAGCCACAATCAATAAAAGTCTGAGCTATAGCCATAAAAATAGAAAGCATAGCAATCAAACCATAATCCGATGGCTGAACCAAACGAGCTATGATGACACTTAAAATCAATTGGATTGCTTGCACAGAGAAACGTTCTATTGCACTCCATAGAACTCCTGATGCCGTTTTCCTTCCCTCTCCCTCTGACATATCAACAGTTAGTAGCTGGCTTTATTATATTGTCAATAATATATTGTCCTACTTCATCAATATCATTAAAATGAACCTCTAACGGCAAATCTTTACCCCAAACGTTCTTCACTTTTTCCACCAATTCCGGTGTATAATAAAGATTACCTTCTTTTATATCCGCAACTCCATCCAGATAAATAGACTCTCTATTAATCATACGCATCTTTTCCATAGAAAAGATAGATGTGTCAAAATATGACGTTGCTACCGAACCGGTAGCATCAATTATATAGGGATAACCACCTATTTCACCGTTTACTCCAGGAGTATGAATTTTCACCTTCTTTTTATTAGAAATAGCATCCAATATGGAATATATGATATTGAAATTACTGGAAGCATTCATCATATTACGCTTTTGGTCAACAGGCATAGGAATCATACAAGCTTTTAATAAAGCATCCTTATCTATAGGCAGAGAATCACCCCGATAGCGAACATCCAACAATATATCAACCCCTTCGGAATGCCCTTCCTTACTAATCACAACATCATGAAAATGACTTACGCACAATGTAATATCAATCTCATTCAGATTCTCTATTCCATATTTATCAGCAATGTAAAATTTCATTCTCGGAATCAAATGATTCAAATTACCGCTTCCAAAATCAAAATAGGCATTCCCTGCTGATTTCAGCCAAGGAATTACGGCATCTGAATAAGAAGTATTTATAGATATAGCATTGCAGTCTGCCGCTTCATACGCTTTCATAATATTACGGGCATAACGAATGGACAAAGGAGTCCAAATTCCATAAGCACGCAAATTATTCCAAGAAAGGCTTCCATACTTTAACCCCGAATAAACACGGCTACTATTAATTATAAAATCAGGATGCCATTTGTCTAAACATAATGCTATAGATGAAACGTCTTCCAAATTACAATCTGCCTCCACATCTATCTTGCTTCGTAACTGACCGCGAATAGCAGCTGCCGTTCTCACAATATTGACATCCTTCTGCATTTTCTCTGCATTACGACCTGCAACCACTATGTGCAAGCGCTTGTCAGACAGGCTTATCAAATAATCTAACAAGTACACTCCTACACTGCCCAAGCCTATTATCATAATAGTTACGGGAGTATCAGTTTTCATTTTGGCCTGTAGCAAAGCCAATTTCTCATTTATTGATTTCATGTTGTTTTATTAATGAATAAACAATATTATAATCAGATACAGTATTACAATTATACCATGTATCAACAGGGACAAACTGCATAGTATCTAAAGGTAAACTTCCAAAATAACCTTGAATAATTTCAAGATTAGTACCACGAATTTGGGTTGGAGTCAGGTTTCTTATGACTCCTGATAATCTCTCGACAGAAAGGAACTTCCAGATTTGTGCCGAATTATATATGGCTTGAAACGGTTCTGCAATCTCTAACGACAAATGCTTGGTATCATAAAGATAATGTATATGACCGTTCATATCTACATATAAAACGACGGATTTTCGGGAAGTAATAAATTCACGGTTAGCTGTAATAACATTGTTGTTTGAAGAAATAACCTGTTCGAAGCTACCTCCATCATAAAACAGATCTCCTTCCACAAATATTACTTCATCACATTCCGATGGAACAGCCTCTATTCCTTTTATCAAACTATATCCCGATCCGTAATCTTCATAATGAGAATTATAGACCAACTCTATCTTATCTTTGAATTCCTGCAAATTACAATTTATAAAAGCGGACAGTTCTTCAAACAAATATCCGCCTACAATTATATATTTGTCAAGACTACGGGCTTTATCCAAAATCTGATAAAGCAATGAGTATCGAGGATTTTCCTGAAAATAAAGACACTTCAAGGTATCTCGAGAAGTATCCTTATTGAATCGGGTAGCTGTGCCCGCTACTGTTATTATTAAAGCTTTCATCTGTATTTAGAAAGATTTTGTACACACATATCCAACCCCTCCGATAATGAAACTACAGGTTTCCAGTTTGTACGTTTGCGAATTTTATCAGTATCCAATATCCTACGTTCCGGATCAGAAGCGCGATACCCCTCAAACTTTATTATAGGTTCGGCAATATTCAACTTATCGGCTATCAGCTTCACTAAATCAATAATTGAAACTTCTTCATCCGTAGCTACATTATAAACTGTACCGTCCAATGCAGAGGTAGAAGCCATCAACTCTAAAACTGCACGACAGCTATCTATATTATGCAGGAAAGAACGCATATTCTTTTTTGAATTTTCTAATAATATAACCTCACCGGTTTTCGATAAACTATCTATGATATGAGGAATTATGTGTTTGGCAAAACGCTCATGATTACTATAAACATTGGCAAAACGAATGGAACAACCTTTTATCAGCCCTTTATCCACCGCATCTTTCATAAAGAATTCGGTAAGTAATTTCCCTACGGCATAGCTGGTTCTCTGACTGTGCTCAGCTGTGGCAAGCAGCAAAAAATCATCTTCCTTTACTCCACCGCATTCATTCCAGGATTGCATGGAATAAACTTCCGAAGTAGAACAATTGATATAAGTATCGGCATGTACAGAAATTGCCTGTTGCAAAAAAGAGCGCATGGATACGACATTTGTTGTAAATGTATGCTCAACCTCATAAAAATGTTCTGTATGTACTACGGCCGCACAATTAATATATATAGTCCTTGCATAATCCTGCTGAATCCTCCCGACTAAACGAGATATTTCAGACATTTGCTCCACATTATTCAAATCATACTCATAGAAAAGAAAATTCTTATTGTTCACAATATCTTGCACAGCATCTATAGAACTTGCAAAAAAGTTGTCAAAGCCAATAACAGTATGCCCGTCATTCAAAAGTTGACGGGCAAGTTCATTACCGGTCATACCGGTAACGCCGCTTATTACATATAAATTCTTCATATCCAATTTAAACTCCAAGAATTAAACGTTCCTTATAAAACACATCCAAAAAATCCGGATATAGTCGATATTCTGCTTCAACATCGTACTTTACCGCATTATAATGTACCTTGCCTGTCGATAGTTCAAAATAAACATATTGGGCACAAGGATTTTGATTGCGTGGTTGTCCTACAGAACCGGGATTTATGAAAACTGTTTTTTTCTTATTACGCAAGCGAGGACATTCATCCGGATAAAAACATGACATATTATGAGGAAGATGGGTATGCCCCGAAAAAACATAGTCATAATTACGATAATAAATATTGGAAAAGGCATCAGGTCCTAATTTTCCCCAAAAAACATCATTTATACTCCCATGAAGAAACAATAGATGCTTGCCCTGACACTCTATTGCATGTAATCCTGTTGAAATCATATTTTCTTTTATGTATAAAAGAGAGGCTTCGCTCAGAATAGAAGAAGTATATTGAAGCATTTGTTTACCACGTTCCGTAGAAAAATGGCTCAAATCACCATCAAGCAAAGCCTTTTCGTGATTTCCCATCAGATTTACAACTACAGGGTAGGAAAGTTTCTCTAATTCTGAAATCACTTCATTGGGACGCATCCCGTAGTTAATGATATCCCCTAATATAACAACTGCATCCGGCAAATATCCCTGTGCTTGAATGTCAGACAAGACAGCTTTTAGCGCTGTTAAATTTGCGTGAATATCGGATAATATAACAAATTTATCTTTATTCATTATGCGAGAGGAATTCCATGAAACATTCCTTGTTTTCCAGTGTGGTAGTAGTAGGACGACCTAAATCTGTACGAGAATCAATCTTTACCTTCAACTCAAGCAGTACGGGACCATCTAACAATTGTAAATGTTGTAAAGCTTCCTGTATTTCAGACTCTGAAGTGACAGAAAATGCATGACGATAGCCACAGGCTCTTGCTATTGCAGGAATATCAAGTTGGAAACCCAATGTAGGCTGCCCCCCAACAGATTCGTGAGCACCATTATTAAAAAGAATATGATAATAATTAGCAGGAGAAAGACTGCCAATATTACTAATAGCGCCCATATGCATAATAAAAGCACCATCACCGTCTAGACAGTAAACTTTACGCTCGGGATGTTTTAAAGCAATTCCCAAAGCGATAGAAGAACTGTGTCCCATAGAGCCTACAGTAAGAAAATCACGACTGTGTCCATGTCCTTTGACCTCACGGTATTCAAACAATTCACGTGAGAGCTTGCCTGTAGTAGAAACGACAATATCTGTTTCGTGTAAATGATCTATAACCAGCTTCAATGCATCTTCGCGAGATAAAGGATAAACATTGTTCTGCTTTTTCTGAAGTTTATATTTATCAAAAGTATCTTTACGGACCACTATGGCATGAGGAACAGATTTCTCATAAGCAGACACAATAACTTCATGAATCTGAGCCAATGCTTCATCTTCATCCATGTCAAGAATGATATAGGGAATTTTCATAGCTTCCAATAAATCCAAAGTAACCTCACCTTGCTTTTTATGCTGAGGTTCATCTTTTGTTCCAGGCTCACCGCGCCAGCCAACCATTAATAAAATAGGAAGACTGTAAACTTTTTCATCGGCAAGAGACAATAGCGGATTCACCGTATTACCCAAACCTGAGTTTTGCATATATACCAAAGGTAGTTTACCGGAAGCCATATAATATCCTGCAGCAATACCAACAGCAGTACCTTCATTGGCGGCAATGATATGTTTGCCAGCAGAAGCATGATCTGTAATATAAGCGCAAATGTTCTTCAACAAAGAATCGGGAACCCCGGTAAAAAAATCTACACCGTGGGCAAGAAAAAGATTAAAGACTTTCTCGACATTCAGCATACTGTAAATATATTATTTAGTACCAGGAATCAATTCCAAAATCTCTTTAATAGGCATGCATAAATCACGGACTTCCTGAGCTCGTCCGTTTTCCAAAATAGTACATGCAACCCGCATCATGGCCGGATAAGCAGCACGAAGCATGTGATTGGCATAAATTACCACATTCACCCCCCACTTACGAAGTTCGCTTTCGTGAATATGATCATATGTAGTAGGAACAACAACAATAGGAACGTGGGCATACCTCTGACGAAAAGTAAGACAGAATTCCTTGATATCTTCACCGGACTTATTTTTACTATGAATCATAATACCATCAGCACCCGCTTCAACATAAGCATAGGCGCGTTCCAAAGCGTCACTCATAGGTTTGCCGGCAATAAGGCTTTCAATACGGGCAATAATCATAAAATCCTGAGTAACCTGCGCTTCCTTACCTGCTTTTATTTTCGCACAAAAACCCTCAATCGTATCTTGAGTTTGAATTGCATCAGTACCAAAAAGAGAGTTTTTTTTCAATCCTACTTTATCTTCGATAATAATCGCAGAAATACCATGGCGTTCAAGCGTACGAACTGTGAATGTAAAATGCTCTATCTTGCCACCTGTATCGCCATCAAAAATGATAGGTTTAGTAGTACATTCAAGGATATTATTCAAATCCTGCAAACGAGTTGTAAGGTCAACGGCCTCAATATCCGGTTTACCTTTACTGGTAGAATCAGTCAAACTGCTGGACCACATACCGTCAAAAACTTCACGTTTATCACCTTTCTGGATTTCAAGATTCTCAATAATAAGTCCGCAAAGACCATCATGCGCCTCAAGAATACGAACAATCGGTTTAGCATTTATTAAACGGCGAAGAGTTTTTAAACGAATATCAGGAGTTGTTCCAATAGATTTTATCTCTTTATCAAGAGAAGAGGAATTTATACCTTTCGTATATGGTATTTCTATCACCTTTCCTCCTTGCTCATTCATTACCTCAAATACCTGTTCACGAATTTCACGCAAAGGACCGTTTTTCCAATCATCGCCGTGAATGATATAGTCCGGTCTGATACGTTTTAAATTATCAACATAACTCCACTCTTCCTGAGGGATTACTTCTGAAACTCCCTTAATATTCTCCACCACTTCTTTACGCTGCTCGTATGTCAGATAAGGAAGGCGCTTATGTTCTGCAATGGCCTTGTCTGTCAAAAGACCAACTATTACATCGCCATATTTGGTGGCTTCATTAATGATATGGATCAGACCGGGATGCATAATGTCAGCGGTCATACCAATATAAACTTTCTTATTCATAAATTTTATATAAGTTAGTTATTATGTTAGCACTAAATTTGAACATATCGTGAAAAAGGAAGTAAGCACTCTATTAATTGCATACGCCTTCGGGAACACTTGTAAAGCACTCCAATCGTTTTTTACTAATTAATACGTTTTGATTTTGATATTAGCTTGTAGCTAAAGATTTTATCAGCTGTCGTGTTAACAAAGTCATGACAACTATTAAATACCCTTGGAAAGTGATAAATTACCGTTATCTCAACTTCAACATCACTGGCATAATGAAGTGAATTATTGCATTGAATAGCAAACTTCTGCTGCCCATCATTCAAACTAAATTCTGATAGAACCCAAGTTTGGTACTTGAAATAAAATCTTTTAGTCCTTCACTGTTATACATAACATTTTAGTTTGTAGCAAAAGTATCGCTTTTAAAGGAGAAGCCTAAACAGAGGGCTTACTCAATAACTCAAAATAAAGACTTAATTTTAAAAGTTTATGGACAAACTAAGATTTGCATATTTATGTTTGGGGAAGCATCAGAACCGGCTTCCGAACAATGCCAACTATCTTGACTGTTTTAATATTTCTGCTATGGTATGACGAATCATCTCCGGAGATTGCCGTGTATCCAAAATAGAAATAATCAAAATCTCGTTTCGGGATATGGCATAATAAATAACATTAGGAGTATTTATCAAATAACGGACATCGTATTTATCATCTGAAAAATAGAAATCGCGCATTCCCATACAAGGGAAAGAAGCCAACAGATTTATGTGAGATGAAATCTTGTATTTTACTTTTGTTGCAACTGCCTTTCCAAATAAAGAATCTACCTTCTCCAGCAAAGAAACGAAATCTTCTATGGCAGAAGCCAGCCATACTATTTCCATCCCATTCGCAGGTTAATCATCTCATCTACCTGTGAATTGGGAATACAATGCCCTGCACGTTGTTCTTCTATGGCAAAATCCACTAAATTACGCATCATCTCCTTAGGTAAAGAAGCTATGAAATCATCCACATTGCGGCAGGACGATTCGTATGCCATAGCAGCCTCATTGGCTGATTGAGGCTCCGGCTCTTGATTCTTATACAACTTGGCTTCGTTCATCGCTCCTTAATTTTCTTCAAAAATAAACCTAAATATCGGAAATACCTAAGGTTTACTCACTTATTTTCTTCACTGTATTTGCAATCATCTATCGTTTCCTATCTCTCAAATAATCCCACCACAGATTCAATCCTACCCAAATCACAATATCGGCAATCAGCAGCACCGTATTGTTTATATAAGGAACCAACAGGATATTGGCCGCACTGAAAGCGCAGGACATGGAGAGCAGACTCAGCATCGCCCTTCGCGGCGACAGCCCTATCGCCAGCAGTTTATGATGGATATGGTTCTTGTCCGGCTCGAAAGGGCTGTGTCCCTCGCGGATGCGGACCAGGACGACACGCACCACATCGAACGCCGGAATAATCAGGGTGCTGAAAGCTATGAGAAAGGCGCCTTCGGTGTAAGGCATGATATCCGTGTTGTGCTGGCTGTACTTTATGGCAAGGAAACTGAGGGTATAGCCCAAGGTAAGGCTTCCCGTATCGCCCATGAAAATCTTGCGGGCACGCTCCACACTGCCGAACACGTTGTAATAGAAGAACGGCACAAGCACGCCGAAAGTACCGGCCGAAAGCATGGCATAGCTCCACAGGCCCTTGCTGATGAACAGGAAGGTGAAAACCAGCAATGCCACACTGCTCAAGCCTGAGGCAAGACCGTCGATGCCGTCTATCAGGTTGATGGCGTTGGTGATGAAGACCACCGTAAGCACAGTGAAAGGTATGCCGACATAAGCCGAAAGCTCGTGTATGCCGAACAGGCCGTACAAATCGTTTATCCAAAGTCCCGACAAGGGGAAAAGGCAGGCACAGAAGATTTGGATGGCAAACTTCTGGCGGTAGCGCACACCGACAAGGTCGTCGGCAATGCCCGTCAGGTAGAGCAGCGTCATGCCGCAGGCAAACAGCAAAAGTTCCGGAAGCAGATAGCTGGCATAGAGCGTGGAAATGCTGTTGCCGTCCAGCAGGCGGAAAGCATAGACAAGGCAGAAAGCAAACAGGGTGGTGGGGAAAAATGATACGCCCCCCAACCGCGGGATAGCTCTCTTATGTATCTTACGGTCATCCGGTATGTCAAAAAGTTTTTTGCGCAGGGATATCAATAGGATACGCGGTATCAGAATACGGGCAATAACTGCCGATATCAGAAAGGTAAGAATAATAAAAATGAAGTTCACGGCAATAACTGTTGTTTAGTAATTAGCGGTTGATAGCTGAAAAACATAAACGCTTACTGACAGGGAGAGAGAGGAAAATTGTCAGGCAGAATCAATCTATAATCTCGAAAGGGTATTGATTCTCTTCCATATTCTTCAACTCGCCGATGATTTCCTTCTGCTCCGGCGTCAAAGAAGCCATATCCCAGGTATTGATAATGGAGTGGGCCTCAGCGGCAAGTTTTTCTTCGTATACCTCGCCGTAGCAGCAGGTTAGAAGACGCACTTTCAGAAGCGAATCCGGAAGCTTGTCGAGAACATTCAGGCAACGGTCGAGCAGGCGCTGGATATACTGCTGCTTGCGGCCATTGTCGTAGAATGTGGCATTCAGGGCTACGAGAATGGAGAGGCAAAGTTCGGCTTCCTCTTCCGGCGTGTTGCCTTCCAAGGTGTTGTACAAATCAAGCGCTTGCTCGTAAACTTCGCGATTCAGACGGGCAAAGTGATCGCTGTAAATGGGACTGCCGTCCATGCCCAGATTCAAGAGTTCATGGGCACGGACGTACAAAGATGAAACGTGTTCGTTCATTTTTATACTGATAAATAAATTATTGAATTACAAGTGTTTCAGATTACACCTATCGGTTCTATAAGCGAAGAGTGAATAAATGTAGTGGCTACTGCCATGACGCCTTCTATGTTTACCACCACACGGCGGTCGTGGCGCAGACGGACAAACTCGCCCACGGCTCCTTCGAAAACTCCGCCCGTGATGCGTACTTTGGTTCCTTTCACCAGTTTCAGTTCTTCCGGCTCCACGTAGATGACGGCCTCGTCGTACGTGCCTGCAACCAGTATGAAGCTGCGCATCTGCGCATCCGGAATAATAACCGGCTGATGGGTCTCACGGTTCATGATATAGCGTACCGGTATGTTCAGAACCGGATTGTTTTTGATTTCATCGATACGGGAACGGGTGGAACGGAGAAATACCAGGTTGTGTATGGCGGGAACGAGCTTGCGGACGCGGCGTTCGTTCCTTATGACATACTCGTAGCGCATGGGGATGAAATTCTCTATATTTTCCTTGTCGAGATAGTCCTTCAAGGACAATTCGCGGCTGTATGTTACGCGGACGGCATACCAGTGCAACTGGCAATCCTTGTGGGACTGACACACAGGGGCGTGCTGCAAATCTGCTTGATTATTGTCTGACGGACCGGGCATTACAAAATACGGATTGTAAGAGTTTGAGGAAAATACCACCTTGTGAAAAGGACGTTCTTTGGGGACACCGGTTCAAGAGCACTCTTTCCGGTCAATTCATGTAATGCAATTATAGTCAATAGTTTAGTCTGCATCCATATTATCCCAAAGCTCCCCACTATCACAGAAAGAGAACATTGAAACAGTTATGTGATCAATAAGCCTTCGGGAAGCCGCAAACGGATGAAACAGATACATTTCCGGACATTCCCGATTAATGAATGCAAAGATATGGCAGTTTTTTGTATTGGCAAAACATTTGGTGGAAATTCTTCGGTTTACCGCCTGCCTTCAAGCATGCCTTTCAGTTCAAGGCAAAGCCGCTGTTTCACTTCGTCTGCCGGCACTTCCCGTCCCAGCTCCTTTTGAAGCGAAGTCACCCCCTTGTCTATGAACCCGCAAGGATGGATATAGCTGAAATAGCGTAAATCCGTATTGACATTGAGCGCCAGGCCATGCATCGTAACATAATGGCTGCTGCGCACACCGATAGCGCAGATTTTACGGGCACGCGGCGAATCTCCGTCCAGCCATACGCCGGTGGCTTTCTCCACACGTCCGGCGGTTATCCCGTAGGAAGCGCATACGCGGATTACGGCTTCTTCCAGCAGATGCACATACTCTTTCAAGCCCAGAGAGAACTCCTCCAGGTTCAGGATAGGATAGCACACAAGCTGCCCCGGCCCGTGATAAGTGATGTCGCCGCCCCGGTCTATGTGATAGAGCGAAGCGCCTATGGCACGCAACTGCTCTTCGCCCAGCAGCATATTGGTTTCCTTACCGCTGCGTCCCAATGTATATACATGCGGATGTTCGCAGAGTACGATACGGTTCACATACTCCTCTCCTGCCTGCTTGGCATGCACAAGCGCATCGAAACACGCCGTCTGCCTGTCCCACGCCTCGGCGTAGGGAACGGTTTTCCAATCAGATATTTCCAGTTTCATAAGACAAACATACTATTTTACCGCCCAACCGCACGTGGCATGATTGGAGCACATGTCCGGAGCTTCATCCGGTCTATGCAAAGATACGAAATCCCGGAATTATACAAGCATCCCGGGCGCAGGCTTTTTTCATAATCTGACCATCGTCAAGGCACGAAGATTATTTTTCGGACGAAAGCATGCATTACCTCCCCCCTATTTTATAATTTTGTTGCCACATTATATATATAATATAAATTGAAGAGCATGAAGAAAATCGTTGTAGCACCGGACTCGTTCAAAGGCTCCCTGACTTCGGCCGAAGTGGCCGATGCTGTGGAAAGAGGAATCAAGGATGTTTTCCCGCAGTGCAATGTCGTCAAAGCCGGTGTGGCGGACGGGGGCGAGGGAACCGTAGAGGCCATTGTCAAAGCGGTGGGAGGAGATATGTACGCAGCCTCCGTTACAGACCCCTTGGGCAGACCGATAAAGGCAGCCTACGGCATTGTAAGGTCAGGCGGCGTGAAAACCGCCGTTATGGAAATGTCTGCCGCCAGCGGACTGCCGCTCCTGCTTCCCGACGAACTGAACCCGTGGATTACTTCTACGTACGGAACCGGCGAGATGATTTCTGACGCGCTGAACAGGGGATGCCGCAAATTCCTGATCGGAATAGGCGGCAGCGCCACCAACGATGCAGGCACAGGCATGCTCTCCGCATTGGGAGTGAGATTTCTCGACAGCCGCGGACAAAGGCTGAAAGGCTGCGGCAGGGATTTGGAAGCCATTGCCCGGATAGACATGTCGTCTCTGATGCCCGCAGCACGGGAGTCCGAATTTATCGTGGCTTGCGATGTCAACACCCCCTTTTGCGGACCGGACGGAGCGGCCCGTGTCTTTGCTCCCCAAAAAGGAGCAGACCCTCAAACCGCGGAAGCCCTGGATCGCGGCATGCGTTCCTTCGCCAGGGTGATAGCCGGACAGTTCCAGACCGACATAGTACCCCTGAGCGGAGCCGGTGCAGCCGGCGGATTAGGCGGCGCTTTCAAAGCCTTTTTAAATGCCAGGCTGACCGCAGGGATTGAAATGGTACTCGACGCCATTGCATTCGACTCGCTTCTCGAAGGAGCGTCCCTCGTCATCACGGGCGAGGGACGGATAGATGCCCAGACTGCAGCGGGAAAGACAGCCGCAGGAGTCCTGAGGCATGCCGCACGAAAAGGAATCCCCGTCATCGCCATAGGCGGGTCTGTAGCGATGTGCCGGGAGCTTAAAGAGATGGGATTTATCGGCATATATTCCATCATAAACGCTCCGGTGAGCCTTGAACAAGCCATGCGCCAGGATTGGGCCACAGCCCGCATCCGATGCACGGTAGAGCAAATCCTGACCACCATGAAACATTGCACCGGGACATTGTTGTTTCAAAAAGGCGGAGATTGAAAAATAAAAGTGTAACTTTGCACAGACCAAAAACGACAACGCTTATGGAATTTCCACACGTCGACCTCCCCGTAGACCTGATTGCATGGACAGATGTCACGGAAGACATCCTGAACATCTACAAGCAATCGTGCCGGCTGAAAGCATGTATCTTCGCCTTGTGCACCGAAGGCTCCATCACGGTATCCATCAATCTTATGGATACCGAAATCAAGCAAGGCAACTTCATCATACTGCTTCCGGGCACCATCATCCAGTTTCACGGGCAGAAGGAGAAAGTGCGCATCTGCTTTGCCGGATTTTCCGAACATTGCCTCAACGGAGTCAACATCATCCAGTCCACCATGAGCTCGTACTCCAAGATTATAGAAGCTCCCGTGATACCGCTCAACGAAACCGTCGCTTCCTATTTCCGGGATTACTTCGCATTGCTTGCCCGCATATCCACCGGGCCGTACATGCCCAAGACGCGAATGGCGCAGAACGTGCTGGACACCCTGCTTTATGGTGTCAACGAGCTATACAGCAGCCGTCCCGACTCCCAAAACAGGATTAAAAGCCGGAAAGAGGAAATCTGCCGTGAGTTCATACAACTGGTCATCGAGAACTACACCACCGAACGCCGCGCGCAGTTCTATGCCGCGAAACTGGGCATATCGCTGCAACACCTCAGCACCACCATCAAGCAGGTGACCGGGAAGAATGTGCTGGACCTCATTGCGCATGTCGTCATCATCGACATAAAAGCCAAACTGAAATCCACGGACATGACCATCCAGGAGATAGCCTATTCGCTGAACTTCCCCAGCGCCTCGTTCTTCGGCAAGTATTTCAAGCGGCACTTGGGAATGAGTCCGCTGGAATACAGAAACAGCTAACCCCTACCCCTTCACCGGCATGATGCAGGAGAGCGCTATGACCGTTACAGCCAGCATGGGCGTCAACAGTATTCCGTACACCGGATAGAGAATGCCCGCAGCTACCAGCACGCCTGCCAGATGAAAGGCCATTGTCCGGAAAAAGTTACGGCGCATCAGCCGGAGCGTATGGCGGGACAGGCCGAAGAGCCGGGGGAGCGACTGCAAATCGGCGGATTTCATCACTATCATAGCCTTGTCCGCCAGTCCATCACCGGCACTTGCACCCGCGGCAATACTTACATCGGCGGCAGCCAGCGCCTGTGCGTCGTTGACGCCGTCGCCCACCATAACCACCTTCTTCCCCTGCAAGCGGAGTTCGCGGATAAAGGCCTCCTTATCCTCCGGCTGGGCGTCGGACATGTAACGGATGATGCCCAGCTTCCCCGCTATGGCCGAAGCGGTACGCTCACCGTCGCCCGTCAGCATACAGATGTCCAGCCCCTGCCCCCTCAGCTCTTTGATTACACCGGAAGCGGTTGCTTTCAGTCTGTCCTTGACGGCTATTATGGCAAGCAGCTCATCCTCACGCCCGAAGTAAACGATGCTGTTTCCCTCCGATTCATACTCCACCAGCATATCTCCCAGCACATCGGAAAGATAAGCCCGATAGTCTTTCAGCAGCTTATGGCTGCCCACCCAATATTCCGTACCGTTGCAGAGGGACTTCACCCCCTTGCCTTTCAGCACCCCGCAGCCGTCCAGCGGTGCGGGAGTTATGCGTTCTTCGCGCAGGGCGGCGGTAATGGCTGCTGCCAGCGGGTCGGGCGAGTTCATTTCCGTAGCCAGCAATATCCGCTTGAAATCCTCTTCCTGATACTGCGCCCACAGCCAGGCGGTGACCGTAGGCTGCCCCTCGGTCAGCGTGCCGGTCTTGTCAAAGACCACTACATCGGCCTTGTCCAGCCGCTCCAGCGCCAGGGAGTCCTTTATCCGGATGTGCATATCGGCAGCCCTGCCTATGCCGCGCGTCAGGGCAAGCGGAGCAACCAGTCCCAGCGCACACGGGCAGGCGACGATAAAAACGGAGACGACCGCATAGAACGCATGCGGCACAGCGGTCATGCCGCCCCAGAATATCCAGATAAAAAACACGGCAACCGCCGTTCCCGCCAGGACGGGAAAGAAAATCCGGGCTATGCGGTCTGCACCGTGCCGCTCTTCGGGCAGGAAGCGGAACACCTTGCCGGTGAGCCCCACCGCTACAACCAGCACCGCCACTTCGTAGTAGACATACGGGTGAAGCCCCACCCTGAGCCAATAGTCCGGAAAGAACGTGTTGAACAGGCTGAAAAGGAAAGCAACGGAAGCGCCGAAGGCAATCAGCGTATCCAGCCCGATGCGCCTCGCACAAAGCTGCTTCCGGGCGGCCGCATAGAAAGCGTTTCCCGGAAACAGCAGCACAAGGGCAGCCAGCGACATCTGTATTTCGTTGACATAGGGCACCTCTCCGCCGAAGACGGAAAGCAGCGACAGCAATACGGCAAGCACCCACGCAGCGGCGGCCTTCATCTTCAGGCAGCGGTACCGGCTGTTCCGCTCTTCCATCTCACGTTGTTCCATACTACCGGCATGTTCCGCGCCATGCAGTTTCTGCGCAGAACATACGTTCTTCAATATATTGTTCATTCTATATAAACTTTAGGGGGTTGTTACTCTGAACTTAGTAAACAACCGGAACGGAGCGTTTGTTCAATTCCTCCTTCCCCTCCGGCCTGCACGCAAGCTGTGGCGCGCATCGCGGAGCGGGAATATCCGTCTTGTGAGGCGCACGGGCGGGGATTGCCGGAGATAGGAAGTTTTAACCGCCTGCCGGGATTATTTTTTTCCTTTTTATGCGTGGAGTTCACTAATAAGTTCTATATTTGTCGATAAAGTTTCCTGAATGAAATGTTGTTTTATAAACGAAATCCAATATGAAAAAACAAACTGTCAGCCTACTTGTCCTTCTGCTTGCGGCAAGCGGCTTTTTCTTTTCCTGTGGTAACACCATGAACAAAAACGCCGGAGCGCTGGAGTTCGACAGCATACAAGTGAACGAAACCGCCCATCTCTTCGGTGATACCGCCAAGCCGGCATGCAACCTTATCATCAACCTTGCGTACGCTTCCCAATCTTCGGACGGGAAGATGAAGGACAGCCTGAACACCTATTTCCTCTCCGCCTGCTTCGGCGAGAAGTACATGGGCATGACTCCCGAAGAAGCCGTAAAGAAGTACACCGAAAAGTACGTGGGCGACTACCGCAAAGACCTGGAACCGATGTACCGCAAAGACGAGCAGGACAAGGAGAATGCCGGAGAGATAGGGGCATGGTACTCCTACTATAAAGGCATCGAAAGCCATGTGCAACTGTATACCGGGCATCTGCTCGTTTACCGCATCGACTACAACGAATACACCGGCGGCGCACACGGCATCTATATGTCCACCTTCCTCAACCTCGACCTGCGCACACTCGCTCCCATCCGCCTGGACGACCTGTTTGCCGGCGACTACAAGGAGCAGCTCACCGACCTCCTTTGGAACCAGCTTATGGCGGACAACAAAGTAGCCACCCGCCAGGAACTGGAAGATATGGGATACGTCACCACCGGCGACCTCACGCCGACCGAGAACTTCTACCTGAGCAAGGACGGCATCACATTCTATTACAATGTCTACGACATCGCCCCCTACGTAATGGGCCCCGTAAAGATAACACTACCGTACGAAATGATGCAGCACCTGCTGAGCGACGAAACAATGGCGCTGAACGATGTGCGCAACCCATAACCCATAACTTATAACTCATAACACAACAATGGAACTTATCCTGAAATACTTTCCCGACCTGACAGAGGAGCAGAAAAGGCAGTTCGCCGCCCTCTACGACCTCTATACGGACTGGAACTCCAAAATAAACGTCATCTCGCGTAAAGACATTGAAAACCTGTACGAGCACCACGTGCTCCACTCCCTGGGCATAGCCAAGGTAATCCGCTTCAAGCCGGGTACGAAAGTCATGGACTTAGGCACGGGAGGCGGCTTTCCGGGCATCCCGCTGGCGATACTCTTTCCCGAAGTGCAGTTTCACCTGGTGGACAGCATCGGCAAGAAAGTGCGCGTGGCCACCGAGATAGCCGGCAGCATCGGACTGAAAAACGTAACCACCCGCCACGCACGCGCCGAAGAGGAAAAGCAACTGTTCGACTTCGTGGTGAGCCGTGCCGTAATGCCCCTTACCGACTTGCTGAAAATAATCCGCAAGAACATCTCGCCCAAACAGCAGAACGCACTGCCCAACGGACTCATCTGCCTCAAAGGCGGAGAGCTGGAGAGAGAGACGATGCCCGTGAAGAACAAAACCACGATGTGGAACCTCAAGGAATTCTTCGGGGAAGAGTTCTTCGAGACCAAAAAGGTGGTGTACGTGGCAAACTGAACGAGCACTCCGGAAAGCTGAAGTGGCACTCTGGAAAGCTAATGTAGCACTTTAGAAACCGTAACAAACAACATATCGAATTAAACGCCTATATATACGCCATGAAGATAAAGAGATTTGAATTTAACATGTTCCCGGAAAACTGCTACGTGCTGTGGGACGAAACCCTGGAAGCCGTAGTTATCGATCCCGGCTGTTTCTATGAAGAAGAGAAACAGGCTTTAAAGAACTTTATCATCAGCAACGGGCTGCAAGTGAAGCACCTGCTGAACACGCACCTGCACCTGGACCACATCTTCGGCAACCCCTTCATGCTGAAAGAATTCGGACTGAAAGCGGAAGCCAACCAGGCGGATGAGTTCTGGATTGACGAAGCACCCAAACAAAGCCGCATGTTCGGTTTCCAGTTGCCGGAACCGCCCGTACCGCTGGGCACTTACCTGCACGACGGAGACATCATCACCTTCGGCCATACGGAACTGGAAGCCATCCACGTGCCGGGACACTCGCCGGGCAGCCTGGTGTACTACTGCGCGGCAGAGCACTGCATGTTCTCCGGCGACGTACTGTTCCAGGGCAGCATCGGCCGTGCCGACCTTGCCGGCGGCAACTTCGACGAACTGATAGAACATATATGCAGCCGCCTGTTCATACTGCCCAGCGAAACGGTTGTCTATCCGGGGCACGGAGCCCCCACAACCATCGGCACCGAAAAGGCGGAGAACCCGTTCTTCAGGTAAGCCTCCCCCCGTTCTCCGGATAAAAAAGCCCGCCGCAGAAAGCGCAGGATACCGGTCCGCCCGTAGCAGACGCAAGTACCTGTCCGCCCCCTGCGGCGAAAACAATAAACTTCTAAATCATTACCGTTATGAAAAACGACCTATTGGCTAACCGCCACATCGGCATCAGCAAAAAGGACGAAGAGCAGATGCTCCGCAAAATCGGAGTGAGCAGCCTGGACGAGCTGATTGATAAAACCATCCCCGCGAATATCCGTCTCAAAGAACCGCTGGCACTGCCCGAAGCCATGACCGAATACGAGTTCGGACAGCACATCGCGGCACTGGCAGCCAAAAACAAACTCTACACCACTTACATCGGCATGGGGTGGTACAACACCGTGACGCCTGCCGTAATCCAGCGCAACGTGTTCGAGAACCCCGTTTGGTACACCTCCTATACGCCCTACCAGACCGAAGTGTCGCAAGGACGCCTGGAAGCCCTCTTGAACTTCCAGACCGCCGTATGCGACCTCACCGGCATGCCCCTTGCCAACTGCTCCCTGCTGGACGAGGCAACCGCCGCCGCCGAAGCCGTGACGATGATGTACGCCCTGCGCCCGCGCGATATGCAGAAGTCGGGAGCCAACGTAGTGTTCGTGGACGAAAGCGTATTCCCGCAGACACTTGCCGTTGTCACCACCCGCGCCATCCCGCAGGGCATCCAAATACGCACGGGCAAGTACGGCGAGACGGAACTCACGCCCGACACCTTTGCCTGCATTGTGCAGTATCCGAATGCCGGCGGAAACATAGAAGACTACCGCGCATTCGTGGAGAAAGCGCACGCCGCAGGCTGCAAAGTGGCGGTTGCCGCCGATATACTGAGCCTCGCCCTGCTCACCCCGCCGGGAGAATGGGGAGCGGACATCGTATTCGGAACCACCCAGCGGCTGGGTACGCCGATGTTCTACGGCGGCCCGTCGGCAGCTTATTTCGCCACACGCGACGAGTACAAGCGCAACATGCCGGGACGCATCATCGGCTGGTCCAAAGACAAATACGGAAAACTGTGCTACCGCATGGCGCTGCAAACCCGCGAACAGCACATCAAACGCGAGAAGGCCACTTCCAACATCTGTACCGCACAGGCATTGCTGGCCACGATGGCAGGCTTCTATGCCGTGTATCACGGGCCGGAAGGCATCCGCACCATTGCCGGACGCATCCACAGCATCGCCGCATTCCTGGAACAGGAAATCAATAAATTAGGATACAGGCAGATGAACGCCCAATACTTCGACACGCTCCGCTTCGCCCTGCCCGACAATGTATCGGCACAGCAAGTGCGCACCGTTGCCCTGAGCAAGGAAGTGAACCTGCGCTACTTCAAGAACGGCGACGTGGGCATGAGCATTGACGAAACCACCGACCTCGCCGCAGTAAACGTACTGCTCTCCATTTTCGGCATCGCCGCCGGAAAGGACTATACCAAAGCCGCCGACATCCCCGAAAGCTGCACCATTGCGGAAGCGTTCCGCCGTCAGAGCGCGTACCTGACGCACGAGGTGTTCAACAAATATCACACGGAAACGGAGATGATGCGCTACATCAAGCGGCTGGACCGCAAGGACATCTCACTGGCGCACTCCATGATTTCGCTCGGCTCGTGCACCATGAAGCTGAACGCCGCCGCGGAGATGCTGCCCCTCAGCCGTCCGGAATTCATGGGCATGCACCCGCTCGTTCCCGAAGACCAGGCGGAAGGCTACCGCGAGCTTATACACAACCTCAGCGAGGAACTGAAAGTGATAACCGGATTTGCCGGTGTAAGCCTGCAACCCAATTCCGGCGCTGCCGGAGAGTATGCGGGGCTGCGCGTAATCCGCGCCTATCAGGAGAGCATCGGGCAGGGACACCGTAACAAGGTGCTGATACCCGCTTCGGCGCACGGCACCAATCCGGCTTCCGCCGTCCAGGCCGGTTTCACCACCGTTACCTGCGCCTGCGACGAACAGGGCAACGTTGACATGGCCGACCTCCGCGCCAAAGCCGAAGAGAACAAGGACAGCCTTGCCGCGCTGATGATTACCTACCCCTCCACCCACGGCATCTTTGAAACGGAAATCGTGGAAATCTGCCAGATTATCCATGCCTGCGGCGCGCAGGTGTATATGGACGGCGCCAACATGAATGCCCAGGTGGGGCTGACCAACCCCGGATTTATCGGCGCCGATGTATGCCACCTGAACCTGCACAAGACATTCGCGTCTCCTCACGGCGGCGGCGGACCGGGCGTAGGCCCTATCTGCGTGGCAGAGCATCTGGTTCCGTTCCTGCCGGGCCACGGACTGTTCGGCAATGCCGCCAATGAAGTAGCGGCAGCACCCTTCGGCAGTGCGGGCATCCTGCCCATCACCTACGGCTACATCCGCATGATGGGTGCGGAAGGACTGACACGCGCCACCCAAACGGCCATCCTGAACGCCAACTACCTGGCTGCATGCTTCAAGGATACCTACGGCATCGTTTATCGCGGGGCAAACGGCTTTGTCGGCCACGAAATGATACTGGAGTGCCGCAAGGTGCACGAGGAAACGGGCATCAGCGAAAACGACATCGCCAAGCGACTGATGGACTACGGCTATCATGCGCCTACCCTCTCCTTCCCCGTTCACGGCACGCTGATGATAGAACCCACGGAGAGCGAAAGCCTTGCCGAACTGGATAACTTCGTACACGTAATGCTCGCCATCTGGCAGGAGATTCAGGAAGTGAAGAACGGCGAAGCGGACAAGAACGACAATGTGCTGGTAAATGCCCCGCATCCCGAATATGAAGTGGTGGCCGATACATGGGAGCACAGCTATACCCGGCAGAAAGCCGCCTATCCGATAGAAAGTGTACGCGACAACAAATTCTGGGTGAACGTGGCACGGGTGGACAATACGTTGGGCGACCGCAAACTGCTGCCTACGTGCTACGGGTGCTTCGAATAGGGCAGTGAAATATACCCGATGATTTTTTTAGGCACGGATTACACGGAATTCACGGATTTACTTGATTTTTTCTATTTCTGCGAACTCTGTGTAATTCGTGTAATCTGTGTAATCTGCGTAATCTGTGTAATCCATGAAACCTGTGTAATCCGTGTAATCCGTGCCTGAAAAAAATACATACCATTTGTTTCCTGGTTTATATATCCCCCCTGCTTTTATGCCACAAATAAATCTATGAGTACCACTCACAAAAGAAAAAGGAACGGTCTCTTCTACAGCAGAGGCGAAGAAACGATCAACAGCCTGTCTCACGGCATAGGCATCTCGATGGCGGTCATTATCGGGGGATTCTTCCTGATGAAATGCTACCGGGCACAAGACCCGTGGGCGATACTCGGCATGTGGCTCTACCTGTTCGGTATGGGCGGCTCCTACCTGTCCTCCACCCTTTACCACTCCCTGAAGCACCATAACCCGTGGAAACGGCGGTTGCGCCATTGGGACCACGCGGCTATCTACTGGCACATTGCCGGAAGTTTCTCTCCCGTTACGCTGATTGCCTTGCGCGATGAAGGGCTATGGGGCTGGGGACTGTTCTGCTTTGTCTGGTTGTGCGCCGTTGCGGGTACTATCATCAGCTTCCGCAAAATGAAAGAACACAGCTATGTGGAAACGGTGTGCTACATCCTTATGGGGCTGTCCGTGCTGGTGGTGTTCAAACAGCTTTTTGCCGTTGCGCCCGTGTCCTGCTATTGGATTATCGGCGAAGGGGTATGCTATATAGGCGGTGCGGCGTTGTATTCCATACGCAGCGTGCGCTATATGCACTCGGCTTTTCATTTCTTCGTACTGGCAGGGTCGGGCTGCCACCTTGTTGCCGTATGGTACATTCTGGCGGGGATATAAACAGGCTCTCCGCCTATACATGATACATGATACATGCACCGTCAGCGGATTACGGTTACCGTACCTGCCGCCAGCTTCTTCTCTTTCACGGGAGCGTCCGCAGGGGCATAGCCCAAGGCGGCACAGCCGTACACACGGTGATTTTCGGGGATGCCGAGGCGGGTGAGGAAAGCACGCACGTCGGGGTCGTCGCAGGTCTGCCCCAATTGGTTAATCCAGCAAGAGCCGATGCCCAAAGACTTGGCGGCAAGGAAAATATTCTGCAAGGCGCATGCGCAGTCCATAGGCGCCCACCAGCGGGTAGGTTCGTTGGAGACGATGACCAGCGTCGGAGCATGGTAATAGCAACAATAGGTTTCGCTATGTCCGCGCTCCTGCAAATGAGGGTCGTCGCTCTTGGCAAAAGCGCCTTTTATCTTTTCATTCAGTTCGGTCAGCACGGCGGCATTCTGGATGGCGGTGAAATGCCACGTCTGGAAGTTCATGCCGCTGGGGGCATACGCTGCCGCTTCCAGTATAAGGTTCAAATCTCCGGCGGAAACCTGCCGTTCCGTATAAGTACGCACGCTGCGGCGCGACTTGATGTTTTCCAATACTTCGTTGCTCATTGTCAGGATATATGTTTTTTTATGTAAGGAGAGTAAATGCGTTAAGTTTCAGTCTGCCGTTCCGCCCATACGGCGCTAAACAGACGGTCAGCGCTTCACCAATCCTATCTTTACGTTCAGTTTAAAGTAATACACACCGTTCTCCCGCTCCAGGAAGCCGTATTTGTCCTTATCTACCGAACCCTTCTCGAAACGGGTGTTCCGGTAAAGGAAGTCGGCAAAGGTCTGCCGGTCGGACTTATGGTAGCAGAGCACCCCGCCGTCTCCATTGGTCAGCAGCATGCCTTCCACGGCAGAGTCCGTACCGTTGTAAATCTTTGCCGGACGCATGCCCGTTGCAAGCGCCAGCAGGAACTGTTTCATCTTGAATTCGTAGAAGCGGTGCTTGTTTATCAGTTCGTCCTTGATTTTCAGGGGATTCATCTCCTTGATGTGTTCCGTCAGTTCGGCAACACGGGTAATGCCGTCCAGGTGCATGATACGCACCATCTCGGCCAGCATGCGGGGGAAGTGGAGGTCTATCATCAGCAAGTTGCAGCGGAACACACGGTCGGCAACGTCGGAATACTTCAACACGCCGCCCAGACGCTCAATCATCATCATGCGTTCGGCAACTTCCATAGGCGATTCGGGCAAGGCGTTCACCTTGTTTACCGTGGGCACGGCAAACTTCACGCCGCTCTGCTCCAGCTTCAGATTGGCCGTGCGCCCGCCGTCCAGCAAAGGATTCATGCGGCTGAGACGACAACGGACGGTGAAGCCCGTGAGCGGAGCGTCCGCACTCCAGAAAGCTACGGAGAAGTCGGTACGGTCATCGGTCCTGGACTCCAAGTCGTAGATGTTCACAGCATCCAGAAAGGCTTCCAGCCCTTCGGAAACTTCCACCTCCTCGCCTTGCTCATTTCTGAGCAGATGGAGTATGATTTCCGCCGCATCGCCAAAGTCCGCACGGGGAAACGAAAGCGGCTCTTTTCCTGCCGATGCGGTAAACGTACCGTCCTTCTCCACCGTACCGCTGACAATGCGCACATCCTCTTCCCCGATATAATAGCGGCGCGTGCCGTCATGTTCCTCTCTCTGTATCAGCGCCACAGGCCAACACTTTCTATCATCTCTCTGCGCATCCGGCGTTCCCGGAAAGACCTTTCCGTCCGCCAGCAGACGGAAGAAGGTATACAGTTCGCCCAGCTCGCGCTTGGTTGCTTCAAATGCCATATCAACTCGATTTTGATTAAATAAGTGTGCAAAGATAAGTAAATCCGTACAAAAGATGTGGAAAACCCGGAGACTTTACGCTTCCTCAAAACGTAAAGTCTCCACCTTCTCCAGACGCGCCCTCAACTTGGGCATTGCCGACTTGCGGATGCGGAGCGTCATGCGGCAGTCCATGTCGTACGACTGCTCCAGCATCTCCGGCTCCTCTTCCTTGACAATGCGCATCACATCGTTCATGAAAGGATACTCGAAAAGGACGGTCACCGTTTCGTCCACCGTCTTTTCAATGACGGTGGCGGCAGCGATAGCCTCGGCAGCGGCAGCCTTATAAGCCACTATCAGTCCGCTGGTTCCCAGCTTTATGCCGCCGAAATAACGGACTACGACAATCAGGATGTCCGTCAGTCCGTTCGAGTTTATCTGCCCCAGGATGGGCTTTCCCGCCGTACCGGACGGTTCGCCGTTGTCATTGGCACGGAAATCCTTGCGCTCGTGCCCCAGCATATAGGCATAACACACGTGGCGGGCATCGTAGTATTTCTTCTGATAAGTTTCCAGATGCGCCTTTACTTCTTCAACCGTACGCACCGGCAAGGCAATAGCGATAAACTTGCTGCGCTTCTCGGTATAAATTCCCTCGGACGGGACGGCTATGGTTTTATACGTATCTTCGCTCATGCCGCAAAGATACTACACTTTTTGCTATCCGCCTTTTGATAGCCGGCAAAAAAAACTTTATCGCGGCAGAAGAAAGAGCCGCTTTTCAGCCGATGCGCCTCCTCACCAGTTGCAGCAACGGTTTCGCTGCAATTATCAGTGTCACGGCAGTAAGTATCATCAGTACGCCGAGCATGATGCGCGGAGTGAGCTGCTCGCCAAACACCACTACGCCGAAGAACAGCGCCGTCACCGGTTCCAGCGCCCCCAATATGGCAGCCGGCGTGGAGCCGATGAGGTGGATGGAGAGCGTCATCAGCACCAACGAAATGATAGTGGGAAACAAAGCCAGCGAAAGGACATTTGCCCACAGCACCGGCGAAGGGACGGGCTGCAAAGCCGTGCAAAAGTCCAGACGCACCACATAGATGCTGATGCCGAAGAGCAACGCATAGAAAGTGAGTTTCGCCGTAGGCAGCTCCTTGAGTGAAGAGCGGTTCACGCCGACGATGTATATGGCGTAGGTCAGCGAGGAGAGAATAACGAACAGTACGCCCAGCATGCTCAACGTCTTCCCGTCCCCACCCTCGTACAGCAGGGAGATGCCCGTAAACGCCAGCGCTATGGAGAACATCGTGATGAAGGAGACCTTCTCGTGGAAAAACACCGCCATGATGATGGCAACCAGCACCGGATAGACAAACAGGATGGTGGACGCAATGCCCGCATCCATGTAGTTATAGCTCTCGAAGAGAAAGAACGAGGAAAAAGAGAACAGCAGCCCCATTACCGCCAGCGGAAGTATATCCGCCTTCTTCAGCGCAAAGGACTGTTTCTTTACTTTCATCAGGATGCCCAGCATCACAACGGCGAAAAAGTAACGGTAAAAGAGGACGGAGTCCACACTCATCCCCGCCCCGTACAAGGGCAGTGCAAACAACGGGTTCATGCCGTAACTGGCAGCGGCAACGGCTCCGTAAGTAAATCCTTTAAGACGATCATTGGTCATGACAGTATCTCTTTCTGAAAAATCGGGCGCAAAGATACCGCTTTTATTGATACTTAGCTCCATGAAGAACTAAAAAGAATCCTGCACAACGCAAGCATGCCGCAAGGGAATTGTTCATGCCCCGTTCTTCATTTTATAATACAGTATACCCACCGCGTCCGCCAGCAGCCAACCGATGGGAATAGACCACCAGATGCCCGTTACCCCGACAGAAGGAATAGCCGCCAGTAGGTAGGAAAGCGCCACGCGAGTGCCCAGCGAAATCACCGTGAGCACTACCGACATCCCCGGCTTCCGGACAGCCCGGTAATAGCCGTAAAGCAGGAACAGAATGCCGATGCCGCAGTAAAACGCACCCTCTATGCGCAGGTACTCCACTCCGGTAGCAAGGATTTCCGTTTCGCCCGGATGAACGAAAATCAGCATCAGCGGTTCTGCAAAGACGAACACGAGCACGGAGACGATAATCGAAAAGATAACCGTAGTAAGCAAGGCGCTGCGGACACCCCGGCGGATACGCCCGTAACGTTTCGCCCCGAAGTTCTGCGCGATGAAAGTGGAAAAGGCGTTCCCGAACTCCTGCACGGGCATGTATGCAAAGGAGTCTATCTTGACGGCAGCGGCAAAGGCGGCCATGACTGCCGTGCCGAAGCTGTTGACCAGCCCCTGTATCATCAGGATGCCGAAATTCATGACCGACTGCTGCACACAGGTCAGTGTGGAGAAAGAGACTATCTCTTTCAGACTGCCACGGTCGAAGCGCATGTCCCCGATATGCAGCCGCAGTTCCGGACGCTTCCTCCAGGTATAGAGCACTATTCCCGCAGAAGCGACTCCCTGTGCCATGACCGTGGCTATCGCAGCCCCCTCGATGCCCCAGTCCAGTTGCAGGATGAAAAACAGGTCGAGAACGATATTCAGTGCCACAGAGAGTGCCAGAAACCAGAGAGGAGTTACCGAATCTCCCACCGCGCGCAGCATCGCCGCATAGAAATTATAGATAAACGTAAAGACAATGCCGCAAAAGATTATCCACAGGTAACCGCGCATCATGCCGTAAATGTCCTGCGGCACTTGCAGCAAACGGAGAATAGGGTCCAGCCATACGAATACCGCCACATTCAGCACGCACGTGACCGCCCCTATCAGTACGAACGACACGAAAATGCTGCGGCGCAGGGCGGAATGGTTTCCCGCACCGTAATGCAGCGAGAATACCGTGCCGCTGCCGATAGACAAACCGAGAAGGATGGAGATAAGGAAGACCATCAGCGTATATGCCGACCCTACCGCCGCCAGTGCATCTGCACCGATGCACTGCCCTACAATCAGCGTATCGGCTATGTTATAGCACTGTTGCAGCAACGAACCCGCCATCATAGGCAGGGTGAAACGCAACAACGTACCCGTTATGCCACCCCGGGTAAGGTCTCCGTTCCGTAACATGATTGTTCACACCCTCTCTCAGGCAATGCCCAACAACTTCACTTCGAATATCAGTGTGGAGAAAGCCGGAATAGGCCCGCTGGTGCGTGTGTCGTATCCCACGGTGTACGGGATGTAAACCATCCAGTGGTCGCCCACGCGCATCTGCTGCAAGGCTATCTGCCAGCCGTCGATTACTTCGTTCAGCCGGAAAGCTTCCGGACAGTTGCGCTTCCAGGAATTGTCAAACTCCCTGCCGTTGATGAGCGTTCCCTTGTAATGCACCGACACAATACTGTTCGGGCGAGGAGTAGCGCTACTGCCCTGCCCGCTTTCCAGAATACGGTAAAGCACGCCGGCAGCCAACTCCTTTACGCCTTCTTCGGTACGCAGATTTTGCAGGAACTGTTCGTTCTTCAGTTTGTATTCTTCCTTTTTGCCCATATCGTTCTTTTGGTTTTAATAACTAATGCCGAATAGCGGTATCTTATTTTGACGGCAAAGGTCGGCATTTTCCGTATATCGGAAAAGGGAATGGCAATATAAAATAGCGAAGGTGCATCAAAACCTGCCAAGTTTCCATGCACCTTCTTCGTATCCGTTCTTTAAAATGATATCTGAATCAGTCCAGTTTATGAATTACCAGTCCCGAACGCAGCTTCGGTTCGAACCAAGTGGTCTTGGGCGGCATGATATTGCCGGTATCGGCAATGTCCATCAGCTGTTTCATGGACACAGGATAAAGCGCCAAAGCCACTTTCATCTCACCGCTGTCCACCCGCTTCTTCAATTCGCCCAGCCCGCGGATACCGCCGACAAAGTCGATACGCTTGTCGGAACGGAGGTCTTTGATACCGAGGATTTCATCCAGTATCAGGTTGGACGAAATGGTAACATCCAGCACGCCGATAGGGTCGTTGTCGTTGTAAGTGCCCGGCTTTGCCGTAAGGCTGTACCACTTGCCGTCCAGGTAAAGGGAGAAGTTATGCAGGCCTGCCGGCTTGTAGATTTCCGTTCCTTTCTCTTCTACCGTGAAGTTCTTGCCTACGGCAGCCAGGAATTCTCCGGGAGTCAACCCGTTCAGGTCCTTCACCACGCGGTTGTAGTCGATGATAGTCAACTGGTTGGCGGGGAAACAGACTGCCATGAAGTAGTTGTACTCCTCGTCTCCGCGATGATTGGGATTCTGTCCGGCTTTCTCCGCACCCACCAGGGCTGCGGCTGCACTGCGGTGGTGCCCGTCGGCAATGTAAAGTGCCGGCATCTTGGCAAACTCTTCGGTTATGACCTCAATATCTTCCTGCCGGTCGATAATCCAGAATGTATGGCCGAAACCGTCGTCCGGAGCCACAAAGTCGTAAACAGGCTTCTGTGCCGTGTAACGGGCAATGACCGCATCCAGCACTGCATTGTCGGGATAAGCGAAGAATACGGGCTCGATGTTGGCATTGTTCACACGGACATGCTTCATGCGGTCTTCTTCCTTATCGCGGCGGGTAAGCTCATGCTTCTTGATAACGCCGTTCATGTAATCGGGCACGTATGCGCCCACCACCAAACCATATTGCGTCTTACCGTTCATGGTCTGGGCATATATGTAATAGTTCTCCTTATCGTCCTGCACCAGCCAGCCTTTGTCCTGGAACATTTGGAAGTTCTCGGCCGCTTTCCGGTACACACGTTCATCGTGCTCGTCCGTACCGACCGGAAAATCTATTTCGGGCTTGATAATGTGATACAGGGATTTTTCGTTTCCTGCCGCTTCTTCACGCGCTTCGGCGGAATTCAGGACGTCGTACGGACGGGATGCCACCTGCTCTACCAAATCCTGAGGGGGACGAATCCCTTTAAAAGGTTTTATTGTTGCCATGGTTGTCTGAGTATAAATCCATTACTTATTTACGCGGAACTTCTCGCAGCCGTCTTTCAGGAAGCCCACAATCTGTCTGGCAGCGGCAATGCCGGCATTGATATTGGCTTCGGCCGTCTGCGCGCCCATCTTCTTCGGTGTGGAGAAGTAACGGCCGGCAAACTTGGCGGCAAATGTATCATTGGCTGCGGGCATAATGTCGGTCATGTACTTCAAGTCGGCACGTTCTTCCATCAGTTGTATCAGCTCGGCTTCGTTGATAACTTCCTTGCGGGCGGTGTTCACCAGCAGACCGCCTTTCGGCATCCTGCCCACCAAAGCATAGTTAATGGAGTTCTTGGTTTCCGCCGTTGCGGGAATGTGCAGCGAAACGATGTCGCAGGCAGAATAAAGCTCCTCGGCCGAAGCCACAGCCTTTACACCGTCTTTCTCGATAACCTCTTTCGGGCAGAAAGCGTCGAATGCGTAAATGTCCATGCCGAAACCTTTGGCTATGCGGGCTACATTGCGGCCTACGTTACCGTAAGCATGAATGCCCAGCTTCTTGCCTTTCAGCTCCGTACCGGAAGTACCGTTGTACAGATTGCGGACAGCCATTACCATAAGCCCGAAAGCCAGTTCGGCCACAGCGTTGGAGTTCTGCCCCGGAGTGTTCATCACACATACATTGTGGGCGGTTGCGGCATCCAAATCCACATTGTCATATCCCGCACCGGCACGCACTACGATTTTCAGCTCTTTGGCGGCATCCAAAACCTCGGCATCAATAATGTCGCTGCGGATAATAATGGCATTGGCATCTTTCACGGCTTCCAGCAATTTTGCCTTATCGCCATATTTCTCCAGCAAGGCAAGTTCATAGCCTGCTGCTTCAATTTCTTTGCGAATACCGTCTACTGCAACTTTTGCAAACGGCTTGTCTGTTGCAACTAATACTTTCATGATTCAATAGTATTAAAAAAAGATTCACCACAGAACCGCACGAAGTTTCACAGAGTTTTCCTTTTCATTTCATCTCTGTGGGACTCTGTGCCCTCTGTGGTGAACAAATATTATTAATGAAGTTTCTCAAATTCCTGCATGCAGTCTATCAAAGCCTGTACGCTTTCCTTCGGCATAGCATTGTAGCAAGATGCACGGAAACCGCCTACGGAACGGTGTCCCTTGATACCTACCATACCCTTTTCGGTAGCGAATTTCAGGAAGTCGGCTTCCAGTTCCTTGTATTCGGGAGCCATTACGAAGCAGATGTTCATGCGTGAACGGTCTTCTTTGGCGGCAGTACCCACGAACATCTTGTTGCGGTCTATCTCGGCATACAGCATATCTGCCTTTTCGATGGCGCGACGTTCCATTTCCTTCACACCGCCCTGAGCCTTTATCCAGCGCAATGTCTGCAATGCCGCATAGATAGGAACAACGGGAGGAGTATTGAACATTGAACCGCCGTCGATGTGAGTCTGATAGTTCAGCATGGTCGGGATGTAGCGGGACACCTTGCCTACCGCATCATTCTTCACGATGACGAATGTTACGCCCGCAGGAGCCAGATTCTTCTGTGCACCGCCATAGATACAGATGTATTTGGACACATCAATAGGACGGGAGAAAATATCGGACGACATGTCGGCAATCATAGGAACGTTTACGTTCAGGTCTTCCTTCAATTCCGTGCCATAGATAGTATTGTTGGTGGTGATATGGAAATAGTCCACATCGGCCGGTACCGTATAATCTTTCGGAATGTAAGTATAAGTGGCTTCAGCAGAAGAGGCAACCTCTACAACCTCGCCAAAACCTTTGGCTTCCTTCATGGCTTTCTTTGCCCACACACCCGTATTGAGGTAAGCGGCCTTCTTTTCGAGGAAGTTGAAAGGTATCATGCAAAATTCCAGACTTGCACCACCTCCCAGGAACAGCACCGAATAGCCTTCCGGAATGTTAAGTAGTTCTTTGAACAGTGCTACGGCTTCGTCCACTACGGGCTGGAAGTCTTTAGCGCGGTGGCTAATCTCCATAAGAGACAGACCGGATCCATTGAAATCTAAAATAGCCTTCGCCGTATCCTCTATCACCTCACGCGGAAGAATGGAAGGTCCTGCGTTGAAATTATGCTTTTTCATTTGAAGTTTGTTTTGGTTATACAATTTCGTTCGTTTATGTCTTTCGACATGGCGAAATTACGGAATTATTTCTGCATTGCAAATCTTTCCTTATAAATTTTCTTCTTTATCGCGTATTTGCCTTACTTTTTATTGGTATATACAAGAAATATACGCCAAACTGTTATGTATACTTAACAAGGAAAGTATTAAAAAGTAAACTGAAAGATAGAAGCTGAAAAAACTTTCTACCGGGAATAAAAACTGAAAAAAAAGTGCATGATTATCAAAAACAAGCTATTTTCCCATGCTTAATAACATCACCGGATATGCTTCATAACATACTGTCAACGAGCTTCTTCTATCAAAGTCTTCATCCCCTTGATTTTTTCCCCGCGCAGCAGTGTAAGCAATTGCTTCACTTTGCTGCGGCGGACTGCCACGAAAGCATAGTGCTCCTTCACATCCACCTGTCCTACATCTTCGCGCACCAGTCCGCCTTTCTTATACAGGAAGCCCACAATGTCCACCTTGTTCAGTTTGTCTTTCTTGCCTTTGCCTATATATAAGGTAGTCCAGCGGGGTTTGGCAGGTTTCGGCGTCTGCTCCGGCAATTCGAATACGGAGAGTTCCTCCGGAAGATAATCGGGCAGACGCTCTTCGGCATGCAGAAGCAGGAAAGACGAGCCGCACGCTTCCCAGCGTGCCGTGCGTCCGTTACGGTGCGTAAAGGCTTCTTCGTTGACAGGCATGTGATAGTGCACCACGTTGTCGATGCCCGGAATATCCAATCCGCGTGCGGCAAGGTCGGTCGATACTAGGACGGGGCAACTGCCGTTGCGGAACTTATAGAGCGCCCGCTCGCGGTCGTCCTGTTCCATACCGCCGTGAAAAGCATCGCAAGGGAATTTCTTCGACTTCAGATAGGCTACCGTACGCTCCACGCTCTCGCGATAGTTCACGAATACCAGTGTAGAACGGTCGCCCAGCGTACAAAGCAGCCGGTACAATGTCTCCAGCTTGTCTTTTTCGGGAGAGATTACCTTCTGCAAGTCCAATCGTCCGGATACGGTTTCGCCCGAAAGAAAATTCAGCTTGACAACCTGCGGTGACGACTCCCCCCCGCCCACTCCGGTGAACTGCGGGATTTCCTCTGCATCCGTTGCCGACAGCAATACCCGTTTCTTCAAGGCAGGCAACTGTCCGATAACTTCCGCCATCTCGTCGTGAAAGCCGAATTCAAGGCATTTGTCAAACTCATCTATCACCAATGTGGTTACAAAGCGGGTATCGAAGTTCTGCTTCCGCAAATGGTCGTTCATACGTCCGGGAGTGCCGATGATAACGGCAGGGTTGATGCCCCTCATCGTACGGTGCTCGTCCATTGCCGGACGTCCGCCGTAGCAGCTCATCGCCTTGAAAGGGACATTCATCGACTTGAATACGTTTTCTATCTGCAAGGCAAGCTCGCGCGACGGTACGAGCACCACCGCCTGTACGCCCTGCACATCGGCTTTGAGCGATTGCACCAGCGGCAGCAGGAATGCCAGTGTCTTGCCCGACCCCGTGGGCGACAACAGGACGAGGTCCTTATCCGATTGATAGGCATCCCGCGCTGCTTCCTGCATCGGGGTGAGTTGCTCTATCCGTAAGTTACGAAGTATGTCAAATTGTTCCATAAAGTACTTTGGTTTAATGGAGCAAAGATACGAAAAGATTGGCGGAAAACGAGGTGATGGTTTATAATGTTTGCCCACGCACGCTGCCAACCGTTTTCCGCCGATGTACTAAAAAGCCAGAACGGCACGTACCCGGTTAGACGTAAGGTCCTTACGGTCCATATTCACATTGCCGCTAAGCATATAGACCATGAACGCAATCTTTTCATTGTACCGATATGACGAGGATGACCAGTAAACCGCCCCTGCCACCTTTTCGGCATCTATGCCCGATACAGACAAGGCGGACAATTTTTCATTGACCGTATCAATATTACTGCCGGGACTGTCTGTACCGCCATACGTACCGGAGTCCGCCCAAGCGGACTGCCAGCCCGAACAAAGAGTGGAAAGCTCGCGAACGGAAGGAAAATACCAACCGCTGCTGCCTGCAGGAGCAGGATTGGCAGTGGCATATTCAGCCACCAATCCGTAGGCTTCGATGAGATTGCCGCTATGACTGTCTTTTTCATTCCATTCTTTCATTTGCAATGTATTGCCATATCCGCATATATCATTCGCATCGGCAACGCTCATACCGGTCGGAGTATAGTTTCGCTGCCAATAAGTACGGTTGCCCGCATCTTTCAAGGCAACCACCAACCCGTGAATATCATCCGACTTATAATTATCAGCGTTACCGCCACCTAATATTTCCTTCAAATGGCTATCCTTTGCCACAATATCGCCTACATAAAAGACGATGCCGACAGGAATCCTATCGGGATTACCGCTGATGATCTGACCCGAAACAGAACCGTCGCTATAATAGTAATCACCGGATTTGGGAACAGTCAGGGCACGAGTGGAAACCGTTTTACCACCATCCTGCCCTACAAGAGTCACTTCCAAAAGGGCACTTTCGTCCTCCCCTATGCCCACGGGCATTGTCACAGTTACTTTCGCGTCTCTTTTGTAACTGCCGTCAGCATTGAAAGTCGGCTTTGTTACAGCGACCTGCCACGAGCCTGTAGCTGCACGAGTCTGAATATCCGTATTCGAATCCTTACTGATGATTTGAGCCATAATGGCGGTATAGTCGTTCTTGGAAAAAGCATCAGGAAGTACAAGAGGAATTTCCGTCACCTTGTGGGTAACAACCAGTGCGGCATTCCGTACAGCTTTCGCATCATCACCGATATAAAAAGTCCGGTAAAGGGGAAATGAAATTTCCGTATCGGTTTCTTTTCCATCGGCATCGGTATTGGTTATGATAACAATGACCGGGTCGCTGCTATCATCAACCTTGATAGAGCAGGAAGTGCCGTTTACTCCGTTCGTACCGTCTTTTCCCACAGCCTTTACTCCCGTGGGCATCCAGTTAGCAGCGTTGTCGGTGGATATTTCCCATTCATTATTATCTGCATTAATCCGGACTTGCGGGGCAATGGCATCATCACCTTTTACTCCTGCATCCCCCTGTTTTCCCTGTTCACCTGTGACACGCAGGGGGTTGCCGTTACCGTCTTTTATATAATCACCGTCAAGTGTCCAGTAATAGATGCCGTTGTCTTCTTTGACACCGATATCAGGCGCATTACCCGGTATTCCGGTAGCACCTGTCTCCCCTTTATCTCCTTTGACACCGTTCTTTATGGTTATGGCTCCACCCTTCATGAAGTTTATCACGTAGCCGGTTCCGTCGGCCAATTCGCTGACACTTGTCACATAGTCATTATCCTCAAGGGCGGAGAAAAGATTTTGCAGACTCGCAATTTGTCCGTTTATTGCCCTTTGCCACTCTTCCAGAGCAGAAAGGCGGGTGTCAAGTTCTGCTTGTTTGGCACGTATTTCATCAAGGTCTTGCTTGGTGCAATTGCATAAAGCAAATGTTGCGGCAAGCAACAGGAATAGAATCTTCTTCATAAGTATAAGTTTTAATTTAATATGGGTTTTTAATCAAATGAACGGTTTCTGTCATTTCAAAGTCCAGAGTATGCCGAATTGGGGCATCCACAGGACATTATGGCGTGTATGCCCGTAAGGTGTAGTGATACCATCGAATTTATTATCGGTCATCCACAGCAAGTTGTTCTTCAGTTGCAGACTCCAATCGGAAGCGATACGATAACGGAAACTCAAGGCTCCGCCTAAGCCGAGAGAAACCGTATTCGGCCGGATAGTTCCATTGGAAAACCGGGTGTCGGTTGCCTTATTATATATGTCGGCTTTGAAGAATTGCCCATAGACGGTAGGAGTCAGAACAGCCTGGAACCGGCTGTACAAGGCACGGACACCAAGAAAACGATTGAAATATATATCCAAACCCAAACCTATATTTACTACGGATATTTTAGAGTAAAGTTCTTTGTAAGGTCGGGAGCAGTCAGTTCCGTCAGAATAGGCCGTCATACCGGAAGGAGAGAGTTGATAATGCTGTGCATAGTCCCGCGCACCTGCCTTGCCCTGTGCATAGTCTGCAGAAAGATTTGCCCCAAAGAAATCGGAGAAACGGTAATCAGCTTGTAGGCCTGCGGATATGCCAATGTAGGTTTTATCGGCAGACATGGAAAGCATATCACCCCAAAAGAAAGGAATACCGATGTTCAAACCCAGAGTCCAGCCTCGAAAAGAAAAGGTTACACTTGAATCGGATACATTTGCGGATGTGGAGAAAGGAGATTCTACGTTGCGGTCCGAATAACAGTTGTCAGTAACTGCCGGGGCTTCGTAAAGGTCTACTTTGGAAGTGCAAAGTTCTACTTTAGAAGTGTAAAGTTCTACTTTAGAATCACCACATTTCACATTGTCATTCAAAGAAGAGCCAGGCATTCTTTCTCCCATCATCGGCAGATCATCAACCGCTTTATCTTCCGGCAACACAATGCGTACAAACACTACATCATCCGCTTTCCCGTTGTCACCCGTGAAGTTTGTAGTATGAAAACAATCTTCACACAAGCCGTTACGCACTATCATTTCCGCTTTTACACGGTTGCTGCGTTCACGCACAAGACGGCGGTTCTCTTTAGCAGCCGATGCAGACCGGCAGAAACCGCTGACAAATACAGGGATATTCCCTGCAAGAATATCTTTCTGATGCTGTTTTATCAGAGCAGATAATCTTTCCAGCTCTGCACTGTTTTCCTTGTAGGGGACGTAGAACATTCCCTGTTCAGGAACGAAGCGGAATGTGTACAGGCTGTCTCTTTCAGCTCCCTGCATTACAATGTAGGGTGAAAATGATAAAAGTACAGCCAGTAGCATTACCGGCAATGCGGCAAATAGCCGCGCCGATGATGCTGTCAGTAATTTCGTCAGGATACAAATGGAGATGCGTTTTCTTTTCGTCATGTGCCATATTATTAAGTTAAACATACAAAAAACGTGAGTCGCTGTATCTGTTTATCCTACAATCAGGCCTTCGCATTGCCCAGTACTTGGATAAACAACAGCCACTCACGCCATTTTGTATATAGATACGACACTCCCGTATATCCCGGAAGAGAAGTAGATATATAACACAGACGTGAGCGTTGTTGTTATCATCTTCAAGTACTTTTCAAAGTTGCGAAGTTTGATTGTAGAAGATAATTTCAATAACGCTTCTTAAAAAACAACAGTTCCATTGCACCCAACGGGACTGCTGCAAAGATAAACAGTTTTTTGTCAGCAATAGCAGGATGGTATGCTTTTTATTTCACTATTTTTTTGAAGATGCACAAAAGATAAGGTTAGCTACCTTTTTGAGAGCAAAAAGAAGAACAACACGGACTTTCTGCACTGCATGAAGTGTATTACAATTTATCCCGGTCAAACTCCCGATTTATCCCGGTTAAACTTCAAGTTTATTGAGGATAAACTTTGAGTTTAACAGGGATAAACAAAGAGTACCCACTGGAAAAACAATCAGTATGTACTAAAGAAAAAACACATGTGTAGAAAAAGAGCCGGTACAGGCGGAGAAAAAACAATGGCAGCAATATGGCTGACTTAAAGTTCCTCTACCACCCAACGCTCGATATTGCGCGTAGTATTACTGAAATTCACCCCTATCTTGAATACCTCGCGGCTGTCTGCTGCAAAAGGCAGTGCGTACTGCTTGTCGTTAATCTGCTGCAAAGCCTCTTCCGCAGTGCCGTTCAGTTTGAATTCCATTACATAAACGTACTTGTCGGTTTGCAGCACAAGGTCTATCCTGCCCTGCGAAGTGTGATACTCCGCTTTTACATAGAACCCCACCAGTTTGAAAACGATGAAGAGCACATTCTGATAGTGCAGCTCCAGTTCTTTCACCAATTCGTAGGGAGTATCGGCAAAGAAACTTTGCAGACGGCGGAAGAAAGCATCGGGCTCTCCTCTCTCTATTTCCTGTACAAACTTTTGTATTTCAAACGGTGCCTCAATCTTGTTGAAACGTGTATAGTAAGGTATGAGGAATCTAACAAAACCTTCTTCCACCTCACGATTGGGGAAGCCGAGACGATAAATTCCAAAACGTTCATCATACCCCTTTATCGTTAGATAACCGCTCTGGAAAATTACGGGCAACGGTTCCTCATCCCCATAAATACTGTTCAGCACATCGGCATACGTTTCGGCATGCGCCATGTGTTCCAGGTCGTAATGGTAGCGTTTCAACAGTTCTATCAGGTAGGTGGGTGTTCCCGTCTCGAACCAGTAACTGCCGAATTTCTTATATTTAAAAGTATTCAGTAAGCTGAAAGGGTTGTAGATACCTTCGGTGTTCTCTACGAAATGATAGCCGTCATATCTCCGCTTCAACTCGGCACAGGCTTCCTCGTAGGTCATTTTCTGAGCGTCTGCCAACTCGTGAAGCTCTTCTTCAAGATTATCGTGAATCTCCTGTCCGGTTATTCCGCAAAGACCGACATACATTTCCTGCATGGAAATATCATCCAGGTTATTCAAGTCACTGAATACGCTGATCTTGCCGAATTTAGTGACCCCGGTAAGGAAAGCCAGTTTGATACAGCCGTCCATCGTTTTAAGCACACCGTAGAAAGGTTTCAGCGTGTTGCGGTATTCCTTTTGCAGTTCCCCGTTGCCGATAGCCTGGAGCATCGGTTTGTCGTATTCGTCCACAAGGATTACCACACGCTGCCCTGTCTGCTCGCAAGCACGCTTGATGATTCCGGCAAAGCGCAAAGAGTATGTACGTTCGGAAACATCGGCGCCATAAAGTTTTTCCCATTCGGAAAGGTTCTTCTCCAGTATATTACCCAGACTTTCGGGCGTATCATACCGTTCGATGTTCAAGTCCAGATGCAAAATGGGATGTTCCGTCCAGTCTTTCTCCAGTTTCTCGATGGCCAGTCCCTTGAACAATTCCTTTTTCCCTTGAAAGTAGGCCTCTAAAGTGGAAATCAGAAGACTTTTGCCGAAACGGCGCGGACGGCTGAGGAAGTAGTAACTGCCGGTCTTGGCCAACTGATAAACCCAAGCGGTTTTATCAATATAGAAATATCCGTCTTTGCGGATTTTCTCGAAGTTCTGTATTCCGATAGGATATATTTTATTGCTCATACCGTCCACTGTTTTTAGATTACGATAAAGCAAAGATACTCATTTCTTTCGAACCGCCTCTATCCTATGCCCACAAAAAAACTCCGGCAAGAGCCGTAGCCCTGCCGGAGTTTCTTCACTATTTTACTATTATGTGTCTTTGACAACACCGTTTCCTTATCCGCCGAAGTTGTCGAACATCAGGTTCTGAGCCGGAACGCCGAGGTCGTCGAGCATCTTCTCAACGGCTTTGGACATCGGGCCGGGACCGCACATGTAGTATTCGATATCTTCGGGAGCTTCGTGGTCTTTCAGGTAAGTCTCGTAGATTACGTTGTGTACGAAGCCCGGAGTATACTTCACGCCCGCTGCATCGGCTGCCGGGTCGGGACGGTCCAGTGCAAGGTGGAACTTGAAGTTGGGGAAATCCTTTTCTATCTGCAGGAAATCTTTCAGGTAGAACACCTCGTTGAGGGCACGCGCGCCGTAGAAGTAGTTCATCACACGGTCGGTTGTGTGCAGCGTCTTCGTGAGGTGCATAATCTGCGCACGCAACGGAGCCATACCGGCACCACCGCCAATCCACATCATCTCCTTCTTGGAATCGAAAATCGGATGGAAATCTCCGTAAGGGCCGCTCATCGTTACCTTGTCACCCGGTTTCAAGGTGAAGATGTAAGAGGAAGCGATACCCGGCATCACATCCATGAAGCCCGGGCCCTGGTCTTTCGGCTTGAAAGGCGGAGTGGCGATACGTACCGTCAGCATGATGCGGTCGCCCTCTGCAGGATAGTTAGCCATGGAGTAGGCACGGATGGTTTCTTCATCGTTACGGCATTTCAGGCCGAGCAGACCGAATTTCTCCCATGCAGGCAGATACTCCTCGCCGATAAGGGACTTGTCGATGTCCTTGTCGTAATCCATGGAGAATTTAGGAATCTTAATCTGCGCATAAGAGCCGGGGATGAAGTCCATGTGCTCGCCCTTGGGCAATGCCACGATAAACTCTTTGATAAACGTAGCCACGTTCTTGTTGGAGATAACCTCGCACTCCCACTCTTTGACGCCGAGTACGGACTCGTCGATTTTGATGCCCATGTCGCCCTTCACCTTCACCTGGCAGCCCAGACGCCAGTGGTCCTGAACCTGCTTACGGCTGAAGTGAGGTATTTCGGAAGGCAGAATCTCGCCACCGCCCTCTACAACCTGGCATTTGCACTGTCCGCAAGAGCCCTTGCCACCGCAAGCAGAGGAAAGGAAGATGCCGTTGACAGACAGCGTATTCAGCAGCGTCGAACCGGAAGCGACTTCCAGTTCCTTTTCGCCGTTGATAGTCAATTTCACATTACCGGATGGAACCAAGAAATTCTTGGCTACCAACAGAATAACCACAAGCAGCAGAACAACCACGAGGAATACTCCAATGCTTGCTAATATCAAATTCATATCCATTGTCTTATTCCTTTCTTTTAGATGTTCAAACCAGAGAAACACATGAATGCCATTGCCATCAGACCTACCGTGATGAAGGTAATGCCCAGGCCTTTCAGCGGAGCAGGTACATCAGAGTAAGCCATCTTCTCGCGGATGGCAGCCAGACCCACGATAGCCAGCAACCAGCCGATACCCGAACCCAGTGCATAGGAAACGGCATCGGCAACGCCACCGATAAATTTAGGATCGCTCTCGCCCACGTTGATGCGCTGCTGCATGAAGAGTGACGCACCCATAATGGCACAGTTCACGGCAATCAGCGGCAGGAAGATACCCAGTGAAGCGTAGAGCGAAGGGCTGAAACGTTCCACAATCATCTCCACCAACTGCACGATAGCGGCAATCACGGCAATGAAAAGAATAAAGCTCAGGAAGCTGAGGTCAACGCCTTCAATGATGGCATCGGGACCCAGCACTTTCGTTTGCAACAAGTAGTTGACCGGCAGCGTCACCACCAACACGAAAGTTACGGCGATACCCAGTCCTACGGCAGTCTTTACATTCTTTGATACGGCCAGATAAGAGCACATACCGAGGAAGAATGCAAATATCATATTGTCCACAAAAATGGAGCGGACGAATAAACTTAATAAATGTTCCATAATTCTTTTAATTAAGAACTAAGAATTAAGAATCAAGAATCTCCATACAGTGACGGCACAATCTTCATTCATCATTCCTCATTCTTCATTTATATTACTTTTCCTGCAATTCTTTATGGCGTGCGCGTTGATACCAGATAATGCAGGCACAGAGAATCAGTGCCATGGGCGGCATCAGCATCAAGCCGTTGTTTACATAACCGATCTTCTGCAAAGGCTCGTAGTTCAGGATGTTGAAACCGAGCAATGTACCCGAACCCAGCAACTCGCGGAAGAAAGCCACGATAACCAGAATCTTGGCATATCCCAAACCGTTGCCCACACCGTCGAGGAAAGACTCCCACGGACCGTTCTGCATGGCAAATGCTTCCAGACGTCCCATAAGGATACAGTTTGTGATAATCAGACCTACATATACGGAAAGCTGCACGCTTACATCGTAAGCAAAAGCTTTCAGAATCTCACTTACAATCGTTACCAATGCGGCAACTACCACCAACTGGACGATGATACGGATACGGTTGGGGATGGTCTTGCGCAACAATGAAATCACTACATTGGAGAATGCCGTAATCACCGTTACGGAAAGCCCCATCACGATAGCCGGTTCCAGCTTGGCGGTAACGGCCAAGGCAGAACAGATACCCAGCACCTGTACGGTAACGGGGTTGTTCAGTCCAAGCGGAGTAGAGAATACTTCTTTATTCTTTTTTGAAAACAATGCTCCCATATTCTTATTTCTCCTCATTATTATTGGTTAAAAAGTTCTTGTAGCTGTTCAGACAGGTTTTCAGCATGGCATCCACACCCACAGAGGTGATAGTACCGCCTGAGATGCCGTCTACCTGATAGTCCGGTTTCTCTACTTTTCCGTTCTTCACAACGCCGAGGGCAATTTCACCGTTCTCCAGTGTCTTCTTGCCCGGAAATTCTCCCTGGAACTGAGGGGTTGCGATTTCCGCACCCAAACCCGGGGTTTCGCTGGCATGAGAGAAGTAAACGCCGTAAACGGTATCCTTGTCGCTGTTCAGGGCCACATACCCCCAGATAGCGCCCCAAAGACCTGCACCGTAAACGGGGAATACATATTTCGTCTCTCCGTCCACTTCGGCCACAAACACGTGCAGACGGTGGTTTTCCTTGGCTTCTTTCTCGTAAGCGGTGGCAAATGCGCCGGTGTTCTCGGTCAGCGTACCGTCCTCGTTCATCAGCATATCGCCCTTGATGTACTTATTATATTCTGCATCGGCATCCTCTACATTCTTGATGTTGAGGGCGGCAAGAATCTGCTTCTTCGTATCCAGCTCCACGTTCTTGTTCTGAGTGGCACGCAGAGAAGAACTTACGAATGCCAGCAGGAATGCAACGATAACAACCATTACCGAAGCATAAATGATAGTATAACTGTTACTATTGGTATTCATTTCTTTTTCCGGTATTTTAATTGTTAGACTTAGCGGTTGCACGTTTCTCGCGGCGGCTGATGTTGCCCTGTACCACACAGTAGTCAATCAGCGGAGCGAAGATATTCATCAGCAGGATGGCAAGCATCATGCCTTCGGGATAACCGGGGTTCAGCACGCGGATGATGATAGCCATTGCGCCGATAAGGAATCCGAAGATGTACTTACCTGTTTCCGTACGGGCAGAAGTTACGGGGTCGGTAGCCATGAATACGGCGCCGAAGCAGAAACCGCCCAGCACGAGATGTTCGTACCACGGCATGTTGGCCATTGCAGTGTCCGGACCGATGGTGTTGAACACCCAGCCCATGAATGCACCGCCCACGAACACGGAGAACATCGTTTTCCAGCTTGCGATGCCCGTCCACAGCAGCAGGATGGCGCCGAGGGCGATGGCAATGACGCTGGTTTCACCGATGGAGCCCGGAATAAGGCCGGTCACCATATCCCACGAGAACTCCGGATAAGCGCCCGCAGTAGCGGCTGCTCCCAGCGGGGTGGCAACGGTGAGCCCGTCTACCGTCTGTCCCAAACCGAAGATGCTGTCGCCCGATACCCAAACGGCATCACCGGACATCTTCGTAGGATAGGCGAAGAACAGGAAGGCACGCGTAATCAGGGCAACGTTGAACACGTTCATACCCGTACCGCCGAATACTTCCTTGGCAAAGATTACGGAGAATGCAGTGGCCACCGCCAGAATCCACAACGGACAGTCTACCGGCACAATCATCGGAATCAAGATACCCGAAACCAGGAAACCTTCCTGAATTTCTTCCTTCTTCCACTGGGCCACAACAAACTCAATGCCCAGACCCACTACATAAGATACAATGATTTTAGGCAATACAGCCAGGAAACCGTAAGCGAACATTTCCCAGAAACCGCCGGCAGCACCGGTGGCGTGGAAATGCTGGTAACCTACGTTATACATACCGAACAGCAGCGCCGGCATCAACGCAATAACCACCATCGACATGATGCGTTTGCTGTCGATAGAGTCGTGAATATGCGTTCCCGATTTCGCAGTGGTGTTGGGCACGAACAGGAATGTCTCGAAGCCGTCGAACACCGAACGAAATGCGTGGAATTTGCCGCCCTCTTCAAAGTTCGGCTTTATCTTGTCGAGATAATTTCTTAACGCTTTCATTTATTAAATTGATAATTGAGAATTGAAAATTGAGAAATAGGCTGCGCCGTATACACTTGGCAGGTTATATCGCAATGTTTCAACCGTCATTTTTTAATTCTTAATTCTTAATTTCCTAAGCCATTTCGGCACGGAGCATGTCAAGACCGGCACGAACGATACGCTGGACTTCCACTTTGGAAGAGCATACGAATTCGCAGAGCGCAAAGTCTTCGGGAGCTACTTCGTAGATGCCCAGAGCTTCCATGCGGTCGATGTCTCCCGCGATGATGGCCTTCAGCAGATATTCGGGGTAGATGTCCATGGGGAACACGCGGTCGTATTCGTTGGACATAATCATATGGCGTTCGCCACCCTTGATACGGGCGTCGATTACATATTCTTTCTTACCCATCAGCCAACTGAAATAAGAGCGGTTGACACTGAACTGATTGAAACGCGGCATAATCCAACCCAGCATTTCGTGGATTTCATCTCCTTCGGGGATTACGGAGAGCTGGCTGTCGAAAGCGCCGAGGAAACCGTTGGGGGCAACTTTCTTACCCGTCAGCACATTACCGCTGATGTAGCGCAGGTCTTTGTCGGTGGTTACATTGCCTTTGAAAACGTTGGTGAGCAATGCACCTACACGCAACTTGCAGTATGCGGGTTTCAGCACTTCACTGCCTGTTACGGCTACGGTACGGGTGAGGTCTACGCGACCGGTGTTCATCAAACGGCCGATAAAGATTACGGCTTCCGCGCCGATGGTCCATACCGTCTCGCCTTTCACTATGGGAGAGATGTGGTTGATTTGTACACCTACGTTACCTGCCGGATTAGGCCCGTCGAATGCGGTAAGGGTAACGTTCTTCGCCTGCACAAGTGCGGCTGCTTTTTGTTTTACACTGATACTCAGATAGGTTTTTGCCATGCGGGACAAAGCGTCAAGTCCTGTCTGGAAGTTTGCTTCCTCGCCCTTCAGGACGAACTCGAAGTCGGGAGCCAGCGGGTTGCTGTCGAAAGCGGAGATAAAGATTGCTTTCGGCGTCACCGTCGGGTCGGCGATTACGTCGTACGGACGTTGGCGGATAAAGGCGAACATACCGGCTTGCAGCAATGCGTCCTTCACTTCCTGTGCGCTCATCTTGGACGGGTCCATCTTGCCAAACTCCTCGTAGTCCTGCTCAGCGGCAGCCTCTACCACGATGTTCAGCACCTTACGACGTGCACCGCGTTCCACGCTCGTCACTACGCCGCTTACGGGCGAAACAAATTTCAATTCAGGATGATTCTTGTCGATAAACAAGGGTCCCCCGGCCATCACATACTCCTGTTCTTTCACCACCACTTTCGGAGTGATACCCGTAAAATCATCGGGAACCAACGAGTAGAATCCCGGCTCTTTCACAGACATAAACTCTTCGGCAGCTTTGCCTTTCAGGTTGATGTCAAGGCCTTTGCGTAACTTAATTACATTTGCCATGCGTTTATATAAAATAATGGTTTCATTAATTTGCCCGCAAAAGTAGCAAAAAAGAATGTGAATAAAGAGCAAAAAAGAAAGGAATTACGGAGAAATTTCCGTAATTCCTTTCGTTAACGAACACGAGGAGATTGGTTAGTGGTTAGCGATTAGTGGTTAGTGATTAGCGATGAGCGATGAGCGGTTAGTGATGGATACCCTGCGGAATTATAGCGCAGCCTACTAATCACTAATCACTAACCACTAATCACTAACCACTAACCGCTAATCGTTTGCAAACATCGGGTCCCATGCCGGCAGACGGACGGGCTTTTGTTTGAAGAGTTCCATTATCTTGGCAGGGACGTATTTGGTTTCCACTACCAGGCGGAACATGTATTCGTCGAACCATTCGTCTGTCATGATGAGGTGGCCTTTGTAGCCGCTGTCAGCGCCCCAACTGTTTTCGACCATCCATTTGACGGGTTTTCCGTCTTTGTCCAGGTCTACCGCCATCAGTGTCATGGCGTGGGAAGAGCCGCTGGAGAAGGTTTGGATGCGTTGTTTCTTGTCCATTCCAAAGGTAGTGCCCATGAGCGATTCATAGTCATAGTTTTTCACATCGAGCAAACCGCGTTCCGAATTCAGGAATTTGCCCACGTCGCAGGAGAAATACATCATGGTACTGTCTTTCAATGAAGCGATAGCCATTTGCTTGATATCCTCTACGGGCAGGTTTACGTACGTCCAGTTCTTGCCGTCGTAGCGGTGGCGGTCGTAGTCAATCTCATAGCATTTGTAATACTCGCGGCTGGGGTCGTTCATCAGCATCACGTAGTTGGTGAGCAGTTGTTTGTCACCGTATTTCTCAAGGAAAGACATCGGGGTATGGTGCTCCGTCTCCACCGGATTGCCTTGGGCATCGGTACGCACATAGTCGAATTCCGTAGGCGGAACACCCAGGTTCAGCACCAGCATGCGATAGACAGTGCCCAACATGGCGGTTTTCTCTTTCTCCAGAGCGGCAGGCTTGGCGCCTTCGGCAGCAAGGTTGCGGAGCTGGAGGGCGTACTCTTTCAGTTTCAAAGAGATGAGATTAGCCATACGGGCGGTATTCTCGCTGCTGTTCGTCTCCGGCATGGCAGATTTGGGCACAAGGCCGTATTTGGAAACGATGTCCGCCACTCCGGTGAATGTGCCGCCATCGCTCAACGGATGTTTCAGCAGCCATTCCACCGTCTTGTCGTCCAGCGGTTTGTCGGCAGTGTCGATAATGCCTTGCAGGAAGAGATTGGATTTCTCCAACTGGTCCCAGAAGAAGGGATATATCTCCGAGAATTCGAAAGCCGGGAAGCCATAACGTGCAAGGGCCTTGGCACGCATTACGTTCAGCCCGGTGAACAGCCAGCAACGGCCGGAAGACTTCTGGTCGGTGATGCCTTTGGAATCCACCTTGATAGAAAAATGGGTATCCATATCCTGCATATTCTCCTGGTTGAGCGCCAGCTTGCGGATGTCGTTGTTGCCGATGGCATTGCGCAACGCCTTGTCGGAAGGCGTACCTTGATAACTCTGTTGAATCTGGCCGAGCATGGCAGGGCTTATCCCGCCCTTGCCGTCCTGCGCCTGCGCCGAAAGCAGTGCGGCGCCGAAAACAATTACAGATAAAATACGTTTGTTCATTTCATTATTTGTTATGTATGTTCGATATTAAACAAGATGATAAACAGATACTTTCACCACAAAGCAGACAAAGCATACAGAGTATTCTCTTATGTCTAAGAACTTTGCATTCCCCATCTAAAAGCCTTGACAAAGCAAATGTAATGTCTTTTTTGATAATTTTAGTGCCCTCTTTAGATTTATTATCTATTCTATTTAAAACCAATTCAAATAAAATAGTTTTCTTTGCAGCCATATTCGTACGATATGAGAAAATACATATTGAGTATATTTACTCTGATACTGATACTGACGACTGTTTCAGCACAAGAGCAGACCGTTACAGCTACCAACGACACCACTCCCGCACTGACCAAAAAGGAATTGCGCAAACAAAGGGTAGCCCGCAGAAATTTCCATTATAACATATTGGGCGGCCCCAGCTATACGCCCGATTTCGGCGCACTGATAGGCGGAAGCGCGCTGATGACTTTCCGTATGAATCCAAGCGACACCACACAGTTGCGTTCGGTGCTGCCCATGTCCATAGCCTATATGTTCAAAGGCGGCGTCAACCTGATGGTAAAGCCGCAGCTCTTCTTTAAAGGCGACCGCTTCCGCATCTTCGGAAAGTTTGTCTACAAGAATACGGAAGACAACTTCTACGGCATCGGTTACGGCACGAACAAAGATTACGTCCGAAGCGACAGTACCAGCAAATACCGTTACAGCGGCATACAAATCAACCCGTGGTTCCTGTTCCGCCTGGGAGAAAGCAATGTCTTTGCCGGCCCGCAGGTAGACATCAACTACGACAAGATAACCGACCCTGCCAAGCATCTCATCGAAGAGCCCGACTACGTGGCAGCCGGCGGTACGGCCAACGGCTACAAGAACTTCAATGCCGGTCTCGGCTTCCTCCTCACTTACGACAGCCGCGACATTCCCGCCAACGCCTACAAGGGTATATACCTGGATTTCCGGGGCATGATGTACAGCAAGGCTTTCGGCAGTGACAACAATTTCTACCGTCTGGAACTGGACTACCGCCAGTACAAGTCCGTAGGCCACCGCAAGGTATTCGCCTGGACTGCGCAAAGCAAGAACGTATTCGGCAACGTCCCCCTCACCCAATACTCCCTGACCGGAACCCCTTTCGACCTGCGCGGCTACTACATGGGGCAGTATCGCGACAAATCCTCGCACGTTGTCATGGCCGAATACCGCCAGATGATAAACACCGACCGCAGCAACTGGATAAAACGCCTGCTGCATCACATCGGCTTCGTGGCCTGGACCGGATGCGGTTTCATGGGTCCCACCATGGGCAAGATTGAAGGCGTATTGCCCAACTACGGTGTAGGTCTGCGCATCGAAGTCCAACCCCGTATGAACGTGCGTCTGGACTTAGGCAAAAATACCGTAAACGACCAGACGCTGTTCTATTTCAATATGACGGAAGCATTTTAAATAACTGACGGGCAGCCGTTAGCGCCATGCGGCATAATAAGACACTGTCTGCCCGTCAGCAATCATCTACCATTTACCTGCCAATCACTAATAAATTCTTCCTTTTTCTTGCACCGCCAAAAGATTATCCATATTTTTGGGCATTAATCCCCCTGCTCCCGAAATAGAAATATAAGAATCTGATACGGATGAAAATTTGCGAAACTGTCTTTTGGATAAGTTTACTCGTTATATTCTATACATATATAGGCTATGGAATGCTCCTTTATGTCCTGGTCAGACTAAAGGAATGTTTTCGTCAAACACCTCTCCCGCCCCTGCCGGCAGACTGCATGCTTCCCGAACTGACGCTATTCATTACTGCCTATAATGAAGAAGATGTCGTAGACGATAAGATGCGCAACAGCCTTTCCCTGGACTATCCGGCAGACAAGCTGCACATACTCTGGATAACGGACGGCAGCAACGACCGCACCAACGAACGTCTCTCGCACTGGCCGCAAGCCACCGTGCTTTATCAGCCCCAAAGAGAGGGAAAGACCGCCGCACTGAACCGCGGCATCCGGTTCGTCACCACCCCGCTTGTGGTATTCACCGATGCCAATACACACCTCAACCGTGAAGCATTGCGCGAGATTGTACGCGCATTCGCCAATCCCCAAGTAGGCTGTGTGGCCGGAGAGAAGCGCATCGCCATACAGGACAAAGCCAACGCTGCATCCGGCGGCGAAGGCTTTTACTGGAAATACGAGTCCGCCCTCAAGCAACTGGACTCCCGCCTCTACTCTGCCGTAGGGGCAGCCGGAGAGTTGTTTGCCATCCGTCGCGAGCTGTACGAGGAGATGCCTGCCGACACACTGCTGGACGACTTCATCCTCTCCCTGCGCATTGTGATGCGCGGATATACCATCGCTTATTGCGCCGATGCCTATGCCGTAGAAAACGGTTCGGCAGACATGCACGAAGAAGAAAAACGCAAAGTGCGTATCGCTGCCGGCGGCTTGCAGTCCGTCTGGCGTCTGCGTGCATTGCTCAATCCGCTGCGCTACGGTGTGTTTTGTTTTCAATACATATCCCACCGCGTACTGAGATGGTCGCTTACGCCCGTACTGTTGTTCCTGCTGTTCCCCCTCAATACGATTCTCATTTTTACGTCAAACACCCCTCTGCTCTATGCCGTCATTTGGCTGCTGCAAGCACTGTTCTACTTCATGGCAAGCTGGGGGCATTACCTGTCAGCGAAACATATCAAGAATAAAATACTCTTTGTTCCTTATTATTTTCTTTTCATGAACATCAATGTTGTCCGCGGTTTCAACTACCTGCGCAAACGGCGGGGGCAGACCGGCGGCGCATGGGAAAAAGCACGGAGGGCATAAAACAAGAGAACTATGAAAAACATCCTGAAAAACGCGGAGAATGCCGAAAAGCTGCTGGAGCTGACATCGGACACCATGATTTTATTGGACAGAAACGGCATCTGCGTGGACATCGCAGTACATAACGCAGACTTGTGGTTTTTGAAAGAAAATCAGTTACTGGGCAGGAACATACTCCAACTGCTACCGTCTGTTACCTACCGGCAGGTTTACCCCGAATTCAAGAAAGTACTTGCGTACAAGGAAGTTTCCGCCCGGAACTACGAACTGACTATCGGCAGCGAAACCTACTTCTTTAAGTGCATCATGCGCCCCTACGAAGATATGGTGCTCTGCCAATACCGCGACATCACCGAACGCAGCCAGCGCAAACGGGAACTGGAAAAGAAAAACCACGAACTTAATGAAATACAGAAAGCCGCCCTCATCGGAAGATGGAAATACAACTCCGGCAGGCAATGCTTCTACTACACCGGTCACTCCGGTGTAATGTGTACTGCAGAGGAACAGGAAATTCCGCTTCAGGACTACACTATGTACATCCTGCCCGAGGATAGGGAAATATTCGGCAAGTGGCTGGCACAGAACCTTCAAGGCAATACGGAAAACAGCATAGACTACCGCATCCTTTTCAAGAAACGGATATTCTATATCCGCCTGAAAACCTTCTCGCACGAAACACTCCCCGACGGAACCGGCATTCTGGAAGGCTACATACAGAACATCACCGACATCCAGCAACGGCGCAATGACATCACCCTGCTGACACACGCCATCAATAACTCCACCGAAGACATCTTTGCCGCCCGTGAAGACGGTACGCTCGTCTTTGCCAACCGCCGTTTCCGGGAGCATCACAACATCAGCATAACGGACGATGTCAGCACACTGAACATCTACCGGATAAACGCAAATGCACAAGACGAGAATTCCTGGCAAAGATTAATCAAGTCACTCAGAAAGGGAGAAAAACGTAACGGCTTCATCCTTTACCATCCCCTGCCCGAACACCCCGAAGTGCTGGCTATGGAAGGAAGTGCCTATTGGGTGACAAGCGACAAAGGCGAGGCCATCCTATGGGGATTCAGCCGGGACATCACCCAACGCATCAGGAACGAGCAGCAAATCAAACGGTTCAGCCAGATTCTGGACAAAACCATTGAAAACCTGCCTGCCGGTATCGTTGTCAAGGACATCCAAAGCGGCTTTAAATACCTGTACCGCAACCGCGAATCGTACAACCGCAACATCCCCCTTAAAGAGGCATTGGGCAAAGACGATTTCGACTTCTATCCTCCCGAACTGGCACAAGAGAAGAGAAAGCAGGATGTTGAAATAGCCCGGACCGGAATCGAGAAGCACTGGATTACCGAAGAGCACGACCAGAACGGTAAATCCATCTTTCTGGACAAACGGAAGATGCGTATTGAAAGCAACGACTTCCCACCCATCCTATTGAGTATCGAATGGGACATCACCGAAATGGAACGGATGAAACGGGAACTGCTCGTGGCCAAAGAGAAAGCGGAGACTTCCGACCAGTTGAAATCGGCTTTCCTTGCCAATATGAGCCACGAGATACGTACCCCGCTCAACGCCATCGTAGGCTTTTCCAGAATCATTGCCGAGAGCACCGATGCCGAAGAGCGGCAAAACTACTACGACATCGTGGAAGCCAACAACGAAAGACTTCTGCAACTGATAAACGAAATCCTGGACCTCTCCAAGATTGAAGCAGGCATCGTAGAATTCACCATCACCCCGGTGCGCCTGCACCCGCTCTGCAAGGAAATACACGACGCGCTGAAATTCCGCTGTCCCGAAGGTGTGGAGCTTGTTTACGAAGCCTCGAACGAGGAGATTACCGTTGAAGGCGACAAGAACCGCATCTTCCAGGTAATATCGAACCTCATCGGAAATGCCTTCAAATTCACCACAAGAGGCAGCGTCGGCTACGGATACCGCCGCAAAGGAAACGGAATAGAATTTTACGTCAGCGACACCGGCATCGGCATCCAAACTGACAAACTGGCAAAGGTCTTTGAACGCTTTGTAAAGGTGAATACCTTTGCGCAAGGCACGGGATTGGGGTTGTCTATCTGCAAAACCATTATCGAACGATTGGGCGGAACCATCTCCGTCTGTTCGGAAGTGGGGAAAGGAACGACCTTTACCTTTACCCTGCCTCTGGCAAAAGACAAAAGGGAAACGGCGGAAGAACAGAACCCTGTATCCGAAACCGGTTTCAATACTCCCGGCAATGCAGAAACAGGCAACAATACTTACGGCCCTGATGAAGAAACACACGAACACCAAGCGACACAAACAACCGGAGCATCCCGGGACACCCGGCAGCCCACTATCCTGATAGCCGAAGATACGGACAGCAACTACATCCTTGTCAAAGCAATATTAGGAAAGTCGTACCACCTGGAACGCGCCAAGGACGGCATGGAAGCCGTAACCATGTTCGAGGAGCTGCATCCGGATTTAATTCTGATGGATATGAAAATGCCCAACCTCAACGGACTGGACGCAACGAAAATCATCCGCGAGCTTTCGCCCGGGATACCCATCATAGCTCTTACCGCCTATGCCTACGAACATGACAAGCAAGCGGCTCTCGATGCAGGATGCAATGATTTCCTGATAAAGCCCTATACGCAGGAGATATTGAAAGAACTGATAAATAAATACCTGAAACAAACAGGTGTGTCAAGCCCCGGATAGGCCTTGACACACCTTTACCAATCATTATGCAAAGATATCGCTCCGCTGGATATACGCTATGACGTCTCCCTTATTGACGTTGGCGCCTTGCTGGGCACATACCTCCACAACACGGCCCGTAAAGCCGGTCATTACCTTTTCGTACTCGCCCCACGGTGTAGAGACATAGCAGAACACCTCATCGTGCTGATACTTACGCCCGATAAACGGCGCTGAGGACGGACCTTCCACGGAAACCTCCCAAAGCACCTGCCCTTTGGACGGGGCTATGATAGGATCGGCTTTGGCGCGTTTCAGCTTCTTTATCTCCTCTTCCGAATATCCGCTCTTTGCCATGGAAGCGTCCTTTACGCGCTCCAGCTCGTCGCGGAAACGCTTCTTGGCAACGCCCGACTTATAGTCACGGTACTGCCGGTCGTGCATAGCCAGCTCGAAGAGCTCCTCATCGTCCTCGCCATACTCCCATCCGTTTTCGTCCATCTCCTTGCGGTATTCGTCCAAAGCATCCGGATAGTTGGACTGCGGGTCTGTGTCGACAAATTCGTAACCTTTGGATTTGGCAAGCTCCACGATTTCGGGAGCCAGCTTACCCGGCAGGCGTCCGCTCTTGCCCAGAATCATATCCCACGTATGGTTGTCAATCATCGTCCAGCGTTCTTCGCCTTTCACCAGTTGCATCACGTTCATCAGCGCCACGTTCTTGACGTACTGGCTGAACGGGGTCACCAAAGGCGGATAACCCAGCTTGGGCCATACATATTCCACTTCATCGAAAAGCATTACCAGCAGGTCGTCTATGCTGAGTTCGGGCTGGTTCTTGCTTTTCAGTATCATGTTGATACCGGAGTGCACGCCTTTCAGGTCTGCCATCATGGAACCCATCATACCGCCCGGAAGCCCGCACTTCAGGAGCAGGGACGACATATGCTTGTTGGTGGGGTCCATAAAGTAACCGAGGAAATCGTCTATGAATTCCTGCGTCATGGCACGTGCTTTCATATAGGCTTTCATGTTGATGTCGGGCACCTGGAAGCCTTTGTCGCGCAGCATGGCCTGTACGGAAATGACGTCCGGATGCACCTTTCCCCATGACATGGGCTCCATAGCCACATCTATTATATCGGCGCCGTTCTCGCATACTTCAAGGATGGATGCCATTGAAAGTCCCGGACCGCTATGCCCGTGATACTGTATCAGTACATCGGGATGCTTCTCCTTGATAGCCTTCGTCAGCTCGCCCAGCATACCCGGACGGCCGATTCCTGCCATATCCTTCAAACAGATTTCGGGTGCTCCCGCCTCAATGAGCTGGTCGGCAATGTGTGCATAGTACTCTACCGTATGCACGGGCGAATGAGTGATGCAGAGCGTTGCCTGCGGTATCATGCCTGCCTCAAGCGCATAGCGGATAGAGGGGATGATGTTGCGCGTTTCGTTCAGTCCGCAGAAAATACGGGTGATGTCCACACCTTGTGCATGCTTTACCTTATACATCAGGCGGCGTACATCGGCGGGAACGGGGTACATACGCAGCGCATTCAGTCCGCGGTCGAGCATGTGGGTCTGTATGCCTGCATCATTAAAGGGTTTGGTAAAGGCACGTACTGCCTTGTTGGGGTTCTCACCATAGAGAAGGTTCACTTGTTCGAAAGCTCCGCCGTTGGTCTCGACCCGGGCAAAACATCCCATTTCGATTATTAACGGTGCGATGCGTACCAACTGGTCCACTCGCGGCTGGTATTTACCGGACGACTGCCACATATCTCGGTAAACAAGACTGAATTTGATTTCCTTTTTCATTGTAATAGGTAATTAGCTATTTGTTCACTCGGTTAACTTGATATATACAAATATAAAGGATTATTCTGACATATAGTCAAAATAACCCCATAAATATTCACTTGAAAGATATGTTTTATATCATTTGGTAAATTGGGAAATAAGAAATTGAGGAACAAGGGACGTAACGTTTGACTTGAGACATCCAAAGTGGCACTTTAGAAGTCTAAAGTACTACTTGGCGATTCTAAAGTTCTACTTTAGACTGCCCGTATCGCACCCTGTCTTTTGCGGACTCTTTCTCTTCACACATTTTCTTTCACCTCACCGCTGTTTTCCTCTTTTTATCCGTCACACAATCCGCTATGCTCCTCAGAGAAACAGCCCCAAGAACTCCCGAAAGAATGCCGGGCAGAAACCGGACAGACTCTAAATGAAGTCCTTCAATTCTTCCTGCAGTTTCTGTCTTGTAAAGAAGATGCGGCTTTTTACCGTTCCGAGGGGGAGTCCGAGGCGTTCGGCAATTTCGCGGTATTTGAATCCGGAAACATGCATGGAGAAAGGTACTTTATAATCGCGCGGCAATGAGTTGACGATGCGGTGCATTTCTTTCAGGTCGTATGCGCCTTCGGTGCTGGCGAAACCGGAATCCTGCGGCATGCTCAGGTGATACAGGTTATCGGTCTGGTCTACGAAAGTCTGTTCACGGACTATCTTCCGGTAGTTATTTATAAAGATGTTACGCATAATGGTATACATCCAACCTTTAAAGTTGGTGTCGGGTTCATATTTATCCTCATTGTCCAAGGCTTTAAGAGAGGTCTCCTGCAACAAATCATTCGCTTCTTCCCGGTCGGCCGTTAATTTGTATGCAAAGCGAAGCAGTTCTTCTTGCACGGCAAGTAAATCTTTTCTAAAACTGTAAGTATTCATACTTTGCTAATTTTTTAAAATGGTTAATATTCGTTTCGGTTTAGTGGTTGCAAGTATACGGAAGTTTCCAAGTCCTGAGGGCTGGAATACGGGTATTCTTTGGGGTGAAAACTATCATTTGACAGATTTCACCCCCTATCTTGACAGTTTTCAGGTGAGATAAAGCAGCTGGTTTTCAGCAGGAAGTACAATTTTGACTATAATCGGCGTACGATTTTGGCTATAATTTATGCCAATATTACCATAAGATAAACAAAATACAGCTATATGAGGTATGAGAGAGAAGGTATAAAGTATAAAGTCCCCCTCACCTATCCGTGAATTCCGTGTAATCCGTGCCTAAAAAAAACCGGTAAGCATTTCCTTATCCGGTTCCTCAAAAAGCATCGGCAGAAGCAACCGCAAAGTCACCCCTCTTTCTCCTGCCCTTCCTCATCGTTGCCCGAGAGTATGGGCAGGCAAATCTTATATTTCACGGCCAGAATACGGGTGATGAACACAGATATCCCGCCTATCACCTGGCAACCGTAAGACTGCATGCCGGCAAGCCCGCAAAGCCAATACATCGTACCGCCCACTACGCACGCCATCGCATAAATCTCCTTACGGAATATGAGCGGTATCTCATTGATAAACACATCGCGTATCACACCGCCCGCAGCTCCGGTGATGCTGCCCATGATAATGGCCACCCAGAAAGGATAGCCCAACGCCAGGCTCTTGCCCACGCCCACCACCGTAAACAGTGCCAGACCGATGGTGTCGAATATAAAGAATGTATTGTGCAGATGGATAAGGTGCTTTCCGAAGAAGATAACCCACAGCAATGCCAGTCCGGTACATATCAGATAAATGGGGTCGGTCATCCAGCCGGGAGTCACATCCAGCAGCAGGTCGCGTATCGTACCGCCGCCGATGGCCGTTACGAAACCCACGACGTAAGCGCCGAACCAGTCGAAACGTTTCGCCGAAGCCAGCCGTATGCCGCTGATGGCGAAAGCAAATGTACCGATAAAGTCGAGTATCTGAACAAATGTTGGCATGAGAGCATTTCTTTTTTTTGCAAAGTAACAAATAATTTCCCTAAGAAAGTGTATTTTTGTACCGCCAATTTATATCAGCAATGAAAATAACCATCGTATCGGGCGCACGCCCCAACTTTATGAAAATCGCTCCCCTCTGCCGCGCCATAGACGCAGCCAGAGAGGCAGGTAAAAATATATCCTATCGCATAGTCTACACCGGACCGCAGGACGACACCACCCTGGACGCCTCGCTCTTCTCCGACCTTGCCATGCGCAAGCCCGACGCCTATCTGGGCATCAGCGGACGCGACCACTCCCAGGTGGCAGCCGCCATCATGCTGGCCTTCGAGCGGGAGCTCGACGAACACCCCGCCCAAGTGGTGCTCGTAGTGGACGACATGACCGCCACCATGAGTTGCGCCATCGTAGCCAAGAAGCGCGGACTAAAGGTAGCGCACGTCATAGCCGGCACGCGCTCGTTCGACATGAACATGCCGCGTGAGGTCAACCGCACGATTGTAGACGCCATCTCCGACTATCTCTTCACCGCCGGCATGGTGGCCAACCGCAACCTCAACCAGGAGGGCATGATACCGGAGTATATCCACTACGTAGGCAATATCCTCATCGACACCATCCGCTACAACCGCCACCGCCTTGTACAGCCGCTCTGGTTCTCCAGCCTCGGACTGCGCAAGGGCAACTATCTCCTGCTCACCCTGAACCGCCACGACCTGCTGGAAAAGAAAGCCGTACTCGGTTCGCTGATGCAGACAGTGGCCGAAAAAGCGGGCGATATGCCCATCGTAGCCCCCATACACCCGTACGTGGAGCGTGCCGTAAAATCATTGGGGCTTGACATGCCCAGCCTGCACATCCTGCCGCCTCAAAGCTACCTGCACTTCGGCTTCCTCATCAACCAGGCCAAAGGTATCGTGACCGACTCCGGCAACATAGCCGAAGAAGCCACCTTCCTCGATGTGCCCTGCATCACGCTCAACACCTATGCCGAGCACCCCGAAACCTGGCGTATCGGAACCAACGAGCTTGTCGGGGAGAACTCCTTTGCCCTCTCCGCCGCCCTCGACCAACTGCTGCACGGCGAATGGAAGCACACCACCCTGCCCGACCGCTGGGACGGACGCACCGCCGAGCGTATCGTACAGACGTTGATAAACGGGGAGAAGCTATAAGACCCGCGTTCGGAAAACCGCATAAAAAAGGAGATGTGCCCATACAAAAAAAATGCTGGTCCGGCACATCTCCCCACACTAAACACAGTACTGTAAAAAAAGAAGAATAGTTTAAGCAAGTCTGTCCATATATTATCATTGGGAGTCATTCCGTATCGTACGTTACCGTACGGCAAGACAAAAGTATCCAATTATACCAAAGGCTCAAAGTTCCAATCCGCCCCATTCTTCCTATACGGCACAAATCCCGACCTATCCTGCCGATATTGATAAATAAAAGGAAGAAAAAGGCAACGTTCTCCTGCCGGTCCATCACCTTGCCCGTTCCTCCGCCTCTTAAACATCCCTCTCATTCTTTAAAATATATTTGCTTCTTGATTAACAGTAAATTGTTAACTTTGCAGCTTGATTATGAAACGTATGAAACGACTATATAAGATTACCCTCATCCTCTTGCTTTTACTATTCGCCTCTGCCGGCGCATCAGCACAGATAAGAGGCGTTATAACGGACTCACTCACCCACGAACCGTTGATGTACATCACCGTGCAATACGAAGGAAAAGGCGTAGGAGGCATCTCCAATGCCGACGGAGAATACCAGGTGGAGACGCGTAAAGGGTGGAATGAACTGACATTCTCCGCCATCGGCTACATCACCAAGAAAGTGAAGTTCGCCCCCGGTACGAAAGTGCTCAACGTGGCGCTGGCGCCTGCCGATGTAATGCTTTCCGAAGTCGTCGTCAAGCCCAAGAAAGAGAAGTATTCGCGCAAGAACAATCCTGCCGTGGAGTTTATGAAGAAGGTCATCGAGCACAAAAAAGCCCTGAAGCTCGAGGAGAACGACTTCTACCAGTATCAGAAGTACGAAAAGATGAAGATGTCCATCAACGACGTCACGCCGGAGAAAATGGAGAAAGGCATCTACAAGAAATTCTCTTTCTTCAAGGACCAGGTGGAAGTGTCGCCCAAGACCAATAAGATGATTCTGCCCATCTCCATCAAGGAGACGGCTTCCAGAACCATCTACCGCAAAAGTCCCAAGAGCGAGAAGACCATCATCGAGGGAATGAACTCCAACGGCATCGAGGAGTTCTTCAACACGGGCGATATGTTAGGTACTATCCTTACCGATGTCTTTTCCGACGTCAACATCTACGACGATGACATCCGCCTGCTGCAACGCCGCTTCGTAAGCCCTATCGGACGCGGAGCCATCAGCTTCTATAAGTTCTACCTGATGGACACCCTCATGGTGGACAAGCAGGAGTGCGTGCACCTCACCTTCGTGCCGCAGAACCCGCAGGACTTCGGTTTCACGGGACATCTGTACGTAGTGAAAGACTCCACCTATGCCGTAAAGAAAGCCGTGATGAACCTGCCCCAAAAGACGGGTGTCAACTTCGTGGAGAACCTCGACATCGTGCAGCAGTTTGAGCAACTGCCCGACAGCAACTGGGTGCTCACCGACGACGACATGACCGTGGAACTCGCCCTGATGAAAGGCATACAAGGCCTGGAAGTGCAGCGCACCACCAAATACAGCGACTATAAATTCGACGAGATAGAACCTCGCCTGTTCCGCCTGAAAGGCAGCGTTATCAAGGAAGCCAACATGCTTGCCAAGAGCGACGAATACTGGGCCAAAGTGCGCCAGGTGCCGCTCACCAAAAAGGAAAGTTCCATGGACGTGTTCATGAACCGCATCGAGCAGATACCGGGCTTCAAGTACGTCATCTTCGGTGCAAAGGCGCTTATCGAGAACTTCGTGGAGACGGGCAGCAAGAAGCACCCCAGCAAGTTCGACTTCGGCCCTATCAACACCATGATTACCAGCAACTACGTGAACGGAACCCGTTTCCGTCTCAGCGGCATGACCACCGGTAACCTGCATCCGCACTGGAGCTTCAGCGGTTACGGCGCCTACGGCACGCGCGACAAGAAGTGGTTCTACTCCGGACAGGCCGCCTACTCCTTCAACAAGCGCGAGTACGTCCTTTGGGAATTTCCCAAGCACTACCTCGCTTTCCAGTACACCTACGACGTGATGTCTCCTATGGACAAGTATCTGGCTACGGACAAGGACAATATGTTCGTGGGCTGGAAATGGACTACCGTAGACCAGATGTCGTACATGCGCGACGCCACCCTGACCTACGAACTGGAAACCAATACCGGCTTCTCCGTCAAGGCCATGGCGCGCCACCGCAACGACCAGCCCGCCGGCATGCTGCAATACTGGAAGAACAACGGCACTACTCCCGGCGAATGGGACGAGAAGAATACCCTGGTGCACGACATCACCACCACCGAACTCGGAGTGACCCTGCGCTACTCTCCCGGCGAAACGTTTGTCAACACCAAGCAACGCCGTGTTCCCGTGTCGCTGGACGCCCCCACGTTCACCCTCTCGCACACCGTCGGTCTGAAAGGCGTGCTGGGCGGCGAATACAACTTCAACCTCACGGAAGCCAGCATCCGCAAACGTTTCTGGTTCGGTTCGTGGGGTAAGCTGGACGTTACCGCCCGTGCCGGCGCGCAGTGGAACACCGTTCCTTTCCCGCTGCTGAACCTGCCCATGGCGAACCTCTCATACATCACTCAGAACAACGAATCGTTCAACCTCATCGACAACATGGAGTTCCTGAACGACCGCTACGCCTCGCTCGCTCTCAGCTACGACATGAACGGGAAGCTCTTCAACCGCATCCCCCTCATCAAGAAACTGAAATGGAGAGAGATGTTCCGCATCCGCGGCATGTGGGGCACGCTCACGGACAAGAACAACCCCTACAAAAGCAGCAACCCCGACCTCTTCCTCTTCCCGATGCGCGACGGCGTGCCCACCAGCCATGTCATGGGCAAGACCCCTTACATTGAAGCCAGCGTAGGCATCTACAACATCTTCAAGCTGCTGCATATAGAATATGTGCGCCGCCTCACCTATACCGACATCCCGGGGGTGAAGAAAGGCGGAGTGCGCTTTATGATATTGATGATTTTTTAGTTAGCGATTAGCGATTAGTGATTAGTGATGAGCGAGGAGCGGTTATATGGGAGAGGGAATATTAAAAAACAAATCAATGAACTTTGCTATACGCATTGTGAATTTATATAATTTCTTGAATGAACTAAAACAGGAAAGAATTATGTCTAAACAAATCTTAAGAAGCGGTACATCGGTGGGAGCCAATATCAGGGAAGGGCAATTTGCCGAGTCCCCTGCCGACTTTATACACAAATATTCCGTTGCTCAAAAGGAATGTTCCGAAACCCTATACTGGCTCGAATTGCTAAATAAAACAAACTACATCACCACAGAGCAATATGTGTCCTTGGATACCGATTGTACGGAACTGATGAAGATGATAACCTCTTCCATCATCACCCGTAAAAAGAATCTGCCCCCTAATCGCTAACCCCATGCAACCTTTAGCAGAAAGACTCAGACCCAAGACATTAGACGAATATATCGGGCAGAAGCACCTGGTGGGACCGGGGGCTGTGCTTCGTAAGATGATTGATGCGGGACGTATCTCCTCGTTCATTCTGTGGGGCCCGCCGGGAGTGGGTAAGACGACGCTTGCGCAGATTATAGCCAATAAGCTGGAGACGCCGTTCTACACACTCAGTGCCGTGACCAGCGGGGTGAAGGATGTGCGCGATGTGATAGACCGCGCCAAAAGCAACCGCTTCTTCTCGCAGGCAAGCCCGATACTGTTCATTGACGAAATCCACCGTTTCAGCAAGTCGCAGCAGGACTCGCTGCTGGGCGCTGTGGAGCAGGGAACGGTGACGCTGATAGGCGCCACCACCGAGAACCCCTCGTTCGAAGTGATCCGCCCGCTGCTCTCCCGCTGCCAGCTCTACGTACTGAAATCACTGGAGAAGGACGACTTGCTGGAACTGCTCCAGCGCGCCATAACCACGGATGTGCAACTGAAAGAACGGCAGATAGAGCTCAAGGAGACTACCGCCATGCTCCGCTACAGCGGCGGCGATGCCCGCAAACTGCTTAATATCCTCGACCTCGTGGTGCAGTCCGAAACCGCAGACCCCGTTGTCATCACCGACGAGATGGTGACCGAACGCCTCCAGCAGAATCCCCTCGCCTACGACAAAGACGGGGAGATGCACTACGACATCATCTCCGCCTTTATCAAGTCCATCCGCGGCAGCGACCCGGACGGAGCCATCTACTGGCTGGCACGCATGGTAGAGGGCGGTGAAGACCCTGCTTTCATAGCCCGCCGTCTCGTTATCTCCGCCTCCGAGGATATCGGGCTGGCAAACCCCAACGCACTGCTGCTGGCCAACGCCTGCTTCGATACCATCATGAAAGTGGGCTGGCCCGAAGGACGCATCCCGCTGGCGGAGACGACCATCTACCTCGCCACCAGTCCCAAGAGCAACTCGGCCTATATGGCCATCAACGATGCACTCGAACTGGTGCGGCAAACCGGCAACCTGCCTGTTCCCCTGCACCTGCGCAACGCCCCCACCAAACTGATGAAACAGCTTGGCTATGGCGACAACTATAAATATGCCCACGACTACCCCGGCAACTTCGTGCGCCAGCAGTTCCTGCCCGACGAACTGAAAGACCGCCGCATCTGGGAGCCGCAAGCAAATGCCGCCGAACAAAAGCATAAAGAAAGGATGCAGGCCCTGTGGGGAAAGGAAAGATTTTAGAAATGGAAATTCTGCAGAACAACATTAGAAACAACTTATAATAACACTTATGAAAATAGTAGTCCTCGACGGCTATGCCGCCAACCCCGGAGACCTCTCCTGGGACGAACTGAAGAGCCTGGGCGAATGTACCGTTTACGACCGTACCGCCCCTGCCGAAGTGCTTGAACGTGCTGCCGGAGCAGACATCCTGCTGACGAACAAAGTAGTGCTCGATGCAACAACCATCGCAGCCCTGCCCCAGTTGAAATACATCGGCGTACTTGCCACCGGATACAACATCATTGACACCGCCGCTGCCAAAGAACGGGGTATCACGGTCACCAACATCCCGGCATACAGCACCCCGTCCGTTGCGCAAATGGTTTTTGCCCACATCCTCAACATCACCCAACGGGTGCAGCACTACACCGACGAGATACACAAAGGCCGTTGGACCAACAGCCCCGATTTCTGCTTCTGGGACACTCCGCTCATCGAACTGAGTGGCAAGAAAATCGGTATCATCGGTCTTGGGCAAACCGGCTACAACACCGCCCGCATCGCTATCGGCTTCGGCATGGAAGTACATGCATACACATCCAAATCGCCTTTCCAGCTTCCTCCCGAAATCAAGAAAACGGAGCTCGACGAACTTTTTGCCAACTGCGACATCATCAGCCTGCACTGCCCCCTCACCGACTCCACCCGTGAACTGGTCAATGCCGCCCGCTTGAAACAGATGAAGCCCAACGCCATCCTCATCAACACCGGACGCGGTTCGCTGGTCAACGAGCAAGACCTTGCCGATGCACTGAACAACGGCACCATCTTTGCCGCCGGACTGGATGTACTCTCGCAGGAACCGCCCCGTGCCGACAACCCGCTGCTCACCGCCCGGAACTGCTACATCACCCCGCACATAGCCTGGGCAAGCGCCGCCGCACGCGAACGCCTCATGCAAATCATGCTGGATAATATAAAAGCTTTCTTGGACGGAAAGCCGATTAATTCAGTAATAAAATAACCAGCAAAAGGGTGTGACGAAAGCTCCGGCAAGCTTGTCGCCGGGGCTTTCGCCACACTTTTATAAAACACACCCGCGTTAATCATGGGAAAAACCGCCGTCAAAGGTCTGTTTCATCTGATACTGATAGCTACCACATTTGCACTGGCTGTTGTCACCATCATCGCATCCCGTTCCGGGCATTACCATCCGGAACATTCCACCATCATGCCCTTGCTGGGACTTGCCGTACCGGTACTGCTGGTATCCTGCCTGATTGTTGCCCTCTGCTGGGCATTGGCACGCAGGAAATGGGCGTTCGTCACGCTGGCAGCTTTCTTCTTCAACTGGGAATACCTCACAGCTGTTATCCGTTTCGGCTCTCCCCACGAAGTACCCGCCACCGCACCGGCACCGAACCGGCAAGGCGAAAACAGCGGTTACCTCACCGTAGCCACCTACAACGTTCATAACTTCGGAAACGAAATTACCGGCTACTCCTGCAAACAGATTGCCAAGTACATGCAGCAACAACACGTCGATGTACTCTGCTTTCAGGAATTCGGCGAAAACAAACACTTCACGGCAGACAGTCTGCGTCGTGCCCTTTCCCACTGGCAATATGCCATTATCCCCGCAGACGACTCCATCCGCGGCATCCTCCCCATCGCCGTATTCAGCCGCTACCCGCTTATCGGCGGACGTTTCATCACCTACCCTCACAGCGCCAATTGCAGCATGTTGTGCGACATCATTCTGAATACAGATACCATCCGCTTGCTGAACAATCACCTGCAAACTACCAGCGTCAGCCAGAACCGTAAAAAATGGGAACGCGAACTTGCCGCCGACAATACACGCCGTGAAGCGCAAGCCGTACAGGATGCAGCGGAAACCCTGCATGAAAACTCCGTGAAACGTGCTTTCCAGACCGACAGCATCTGTCAGCTCGCCACTGCCAGCCCTCACCCCGTACTGGTGTGCGGAGACTTCAACTCCCTACCCTCATCCTACACCTATCACCGGCTCTCCGAGAGTCTCAAGGACGGCTTCAAGACAGGCGGACACGGTTATATGTACACCTACCGTTACGGCAAGCGCATGCTACGCATCGACTATGCCTTCCACTCACCGGAGCTGGAATGCACCGACTACTACTCTCCCAATCTGGATTTATGCAGTGACCACAACCCGGTGATATTGACGGTGAAGTATTAAAAGACGATTCCAAACACCCTCCCACTCTGCCATACCGTATTTCCTCTTACGCTCAAGGTACAATAAAAAAATAGAGCTGCCCCGGTTTCCCGGAACAGCTCTACCGTAAAAATAAACATGAACAAAAATATCCTTAGAACGTCAAGCGGATACCCACCTGAGCATGCCAGCGTGAGGAAACATCGCTCTTGGTGATTTCGGACTTGTTGTAAATATAGTTAGGAGTGGTCTGACCGTCCACCGTTGTCAGTTTCGTAACGGAAATCGGTGAAAGGTTATAGAGTGAACCATAGGTTGCTCCCCACTTCTTGTTCAACATATTGGCAAAGTTGATGATGTCGAAAGTAAATTCCAGTTTGCCCAACCCCTTAGGATTATAGATGGTCTGAGCCAGATGGAGATTGATTTCATGTTCCCACTTGGTGAGGTTGGAATTACGCTCGGCATACTGTCCGCGATGATCCTTGGCATAAGCATCACCTTCAATCCACTGTTTGAAAGCTTGGCGGCTTTCTTCGGCAGTCATGGTTACTTCTCCCTTTTTGTTTGTAGCGTCCACGAACTTCATCTTATCCAACTCTTCGTCAGTCGGAATATACAGCAGGGAGTTACCCTTCTGTCCGTCACCGTTGAAGTCGGAAGTTTCATTCATGGTCAGGCTGTAACGGTTTCCGGAGAATCCGTTGTAGATAACAGAGATAGAAGTGCTCATCCAGTTGTTCCAGTATTTCGGAGTAGTATAAGCCACCTGAGCCATTACGCGGTGAGGTATATCGAACTTGGAGAAACCCAGTTCATTACCGCTGTTGGTGTCGCGGGAGTAGTTGTACTTCCAGTTAGAGTAGGCAACGGAAGAAGTTCCGTCGTTTACAGACTTGGAGTGTCCGAAGGTATAAGATGCAGACATGTCAAGACCGAACCCGAAGTGTTTCTCCAGCAAGGCCGAAAGAGCATAGCTATAACCCTTGTTTGTATTCTTCAGGTTGATAATAGAGTAATAGTCACCCGCCTGTACCTTATAAGAAGGAGAAGCGGAAGCCTCTACACCCGGAACGGCATACACCTGTCCGTTTTCTACAAGAGCAAGATTCTCGAAGAATACATTATTCATGGTTTTGGAGTAAACACCCTCGAGAGTCATCTTCACATCACCCGGCAAGAACTGTTCCCAAGCCAGATTGGCACGCAACACCTGCGGATACTTGAACTTCTTGTCGGTAGTCACGATATCCTGCTTCATGCTTCCTGTAGCGGCAGCCAGCGGATTATCCTTGTATTCTCCCAATGAAGGAGCTTCATTGGTATCGTTCTTGCCCGATTCATCCTTGGGCTGGAGAGTAGTACCTTTCTGTTCCATACCCGTATTGTTAAACGAGTTACTGAGCCATACAAACGGAACACGACCGGTAAAGATACCTACACCACCACGGATAAGCGTGCGATGTTCTTCGTCGGTATACCAGCTAAAGCCCACACGTGGTGAAACCATCAGCTTGGCACTCGGAGTTTCGCCTACGCGCACACCCATATTACGTCCGGCTGCAAAGTCGTTGAAAGTAGGATTCACAGTAGGTTTGTTGAACAGCAGAGGAATATCGAAGCGGATACCGTAAGTGAAGTTGAAGTCTCTTGACACTACCCATTTGTCCTGAGCATAGAAACCGAACTGGCCAGCTTTCATAACAGGAGCATATTTCAGGTTACCACCCGTCATGTCGGGGTCGCTGTACTTGTAAGTAAACTTGTAGGGCTTGTCTTGCAGGAAGTAATCCAAAGAGTTATAGTACCATGCACCTTCCGAAGCCTGGATAAACAAGTTGCTGATTTTGTAGATTTCGTTGTGAGTACCGAAAGTCAGTGTATGGTTGCCAAGATACCAAGAGAGGTTATCCTCAAAGCTATACACATCCTGATTCAGCTTGTTGGCACCGGAAGAGAACTCCGTACCGATATTGGCTGTAATCTTAGTTTCACCGTCACCGCCTGTGACATTGCTGATTTGTACGCAAGGACCTGAATATTCCGTATCGCGGAAGTCGCGGACAAACGTACCCGACGCACGCAACTCGTTGTAGAGGTTATCTCCCAGACGAGAGTTCAACTCGGCCACTACCGAATTCATCTTGTTGTTCATGCGATAACCGCTGTTGCCGAAATAGTAAGTGGTGGAATTTGCTCCGTACACATCTTTATAAGAGTTGTTGTGCTGGTAGCGTACGGCAAGTTTATGCTTTTCGCTGATATTCCAGTCCACACGTGCCAAAAGACCGAAAGATTTCTGTTCGATATCACGTTCACCGTAAGTTTCTTCTATACCGGTGAGCTTCTTGTATTGGTCAGCAATCTGCTTGGCAGTGGCGCTGGTGATGTAATTAGTGGTATATCCCGGATAAGTGCTTGAGGGATAGCTGTTCTTCTTACCTTCTGCACTGACAAAGTAGAACAGTTTGTTCTTGATGATGGCACCACCCAACGTACCACCGTAGGTACGGTCGAACTGCTGGGACATCGGCGACTTTTCGTAACCGCGTACGGCACTATACTTGCCATACATATTCTGGTTGTTGAAATAAGTGTAAGCGGAACCGTGGGTTTCGTTCGTACCCTGCTTGGTGATGGCGTTGATACCGCCGCCCGTAAATCCGCTTTGGCGAACGTCGTAGGGAGCCACCACTACCTGAATTTCCTGAATGGCATCCATAGAAATAGGATTGGCGCCTGTCTGAGCACCGTTCGTGCCACCGGCAGAAAGACCGAACACGTCGTTGGCCACCGTACCGTCAATCTGGAAACTGTTGTAACGGTTGTTGGAGCCTACGAAAGTGATACCGCCGTTTTTGGAAGTCATAGCCAACGGACTGTTCTTCACGATGTCGTAGATGTTACGGTCTACAGTCGGAGTATTTTCAATAGAGTTGGCAGAGAAGTTGGTAGCAGCACCGCTTTGTGTTTTGGCATCGGCTACGACAACCACTTCATCCAGCAATTCCGAACTGGGGTGCAGTTTTACGTTTTGTGTATAAGTGTTACCTAATTCCAACATGATACCGGTGAACACTGCGCTCTGATAACCTACATAAGACACTGTAAGCTTGTACGGACCACCCGTACGCATACCCTGAATCGTGTAACGTCCATCCACATTGGTAATAGCACCGTACTGTGTACCGGAAGGCTCATGAACGGCAACAATCGTCGCTCCGATTACCGTCTCATTCTGTTCGTCGGTCACCTTACCGCTGATAGCGGAAGTCGTAACCTGCGCATTTACGCCCGCAGCCGTCAGAACCAGCATAAACGTAAAAATAAGTCTTAATACTTTTAACATAATAGCTTTTAATTAGTTTCTTAAAATGTTATATTTTTGAAAACATTGGCAAAGATAAGCAAAATAATATATAAATACATTACAACCATGCTACATTTTTTAAGAATTAAGCCTGATTTTATTTGTCGCATAACCGACCCGCCATGCTTCTTATAAAAACAAACAATACTATTAAAGACAAACAATACTCTGCCATCCTCTACCACCGCCTTTTCTTCTTGCAGGCTTTCTGCAATGCCACACCGAACAGGCAGCAAGCACATTTCAATTCTTTTGGGGAGAGTTTATCCAAATTGTCGAGAATACCGGAAATCGAGTAGTTTTTATCAAGAAACTCATAAGGATCGGTGGCTTCTTCCAAATCCTGCTTTATCAGGCAGGTGCATAGAGGACTTTTATCCATTAGTTTATTTTTTGGGGTTATGTAAGGGGGTATCTTATCTGCTTTACAAAAACATGTTTGGGAAACACCCGCATCGAAAAAATGCACCTCACTCCCCTTACGGAAAGAAAGATGCTCAAAGATAACACTTTTTGCTATTATTTGCATGATTATGGATAAATAATACAATAAAAAGAAGAAATGACCCGCATGACAGAAACATTACCTGATCTTACTTATCGTTACTCAACCTTACCGGGACGAATCGTAAAACAATCCATATTCATAATTTAAAATCAAACATTATTATGGCAATCACTGCAGAACGCACACCAGGTTGTCAGAAAGTCGGGCACAAAACTACATCGATTCGTTATGCTAACATAGCAATATGCTAACCAATATTTTTACTGACATGAAATTGATTAATCTATAAGAAAACAGGAAAACAAAACGGGAGGAACTGCCCTTTGCAGGACAACTCCCCCCGTCTTTTTCAGAGTTCTTTGAAATGATATTACATCCTATTATTGCATAACGGGTGCCATTTCATCCCATGTATAAGTATTATCTTCCTTACTATAGTAGAACGACATTGCATAATTACCGTTGCCACGTCCGCCGTATATCTTATAGATAACAGTATAGCTTATATCCGGGTCGGGGTTATTCACCATATCGGGCAGCAGGATGAGCGGGAAGGCTTCTTTTGCCAGACGTTCGTCCATGATAGCCTGGATTTCCTCATCTTTCAAATCGTTCAGATAGCCGTCTACATTGTAATATTGAGTCCAAGTGGAATACTTGTTGTTGATATTGTTATTCTTTGTATCGGCGCCGAAATAGTACTCGGAAGTTGTGTTCTGTGTACTCATAAACTCCGGTTTGTTTTCCTTCACCCACTCTACCAGCTTAGTGTATTCAGCATTGGTGAGAGACAGTTCCTTGATATCGCTGATAAGGTTGGAGAGCTTCCATTCCTTGCCGTCGAACTTCATCACTGTGATGCGCTCGGTGATGGAAACAACAACGGATGCCTTCGGGTTATATACCTCCCAAGCGGAACCGTTGTAACGGTAAATAGCTTTTTTCTCTTTACCGGATACTTTATAAGTTACTTCTACAGTCAGACCTTCCTTGGCAACATAGGTATATTTATTCTGCAGGAATATCGGCAAACAAGCATCAGCCTGCTCATCGGAAACAAATGTGTCATTAGCTCCCGGCTCGCCGGCTTCTGTACCCATAGCGACATAATCCGACTCTTCCAATGAGTATTTCTTATCCGCATCGTAAGGAATAAGCGGCTCTTCTGTCCAACCGTCCGCACCTTTTTTGTAGTATTTAGCCTGAGTAGTGGTAACTCTGTTACTATAATATTTATATATTATCTTACAGATAAAACCTTCCGCCTTGTCAGCATACTTCCCTGCACAGAAATCCGGCAGATAGTCATTCGGATCGATTTTATACGAGAAGTTATCATGTTCACCCGGTTCATTCTTGCCCGTGCCCATTGCATCATAATCTGCTGTGCTCAACTCATAGGCATCTTCATAAGCAGGTTCTTTCTCCTGAGAAGGCATCACATCCGCCACCTTCACCTTAATCTTTGCCGATGATCCCTTATCACAATACGGATAGGTATCCTCAAGCATTTCGATCAATGCTTTTTCTATGGTTGCCTTTCCTGACTCTTCATCACCCTGCACAAGGCTGAAATAGCCTTCGGTAGGATACTTCCCGGTAAATTCTCCTTCGTAGTAGACAACGTCTGTCAGAGGTTCCTGGTCGAAGCCGGGGAAGTTATCTTCGTTATAGTCGCACGCCGTCATCAGGAACGAGGCAGCGCACAAGCCGTATATTAACTTTTTATTCATAATTATAGCTCTTAAAGGTTTAGAAATTGAATTTCAAGCGTACGGAATAAGTACGGCCGAAACCGTAAAGTACACGTGTTGCGGTTTCCCAATCGTGCTTGCTGCCATCGCGTGCATCGGCAATGTATTCCTGATCCAAGAGGTTGTTAACGTTACCGCTCAAAGTGGCACGTACCTTACCGAAGTCGAAGGAATAACCCGCACTCAGGTCGAATGTATGGTAGGAAGGTATCTCCCAGGGTTCTGTAACCACGTATTCATTACCCATACCGGCTTGTCCTGCATCGATGTCATATCCGGCATAGTTGCGGGCAAAGAAGTTCCAGTCCAGACTGAGGCGTAAACCTTTCATAGGACGTACATTCACACCCAAAGCGGCTGTAGTCTGTGCCGAACCACCTACGTGGATGTTGTCCATCTTGATGTTGGCACGGTATTGCTCTGCATTAGCCATATCGCTCACTACTTCACCGGTCTTCAGGTCGGCAAGCATCTGGCCTGCTCCGTTGTAGTAGAAACCTTTTGCGTTACCGTTCCAACGCCAGTCTCCCCAAGAGAACATACCCGTTACATCAAGCCATCTGAGCGGCTTGGCAACAAAATCAAACTCTATACCCATGTGGTTGGCATTAGCTCCGGTCATGTTCAGCGTCCAGCGGTCTTCTATCTCTACGCCTTCCTCATTCTCATAGTTGTATGTACCTGAGTCGTAGAGTGCCTTGTCTTTCCAACGGGTGTAATAAGCGTTCACATTGGCTGTGAAGAAACCTGTACGGAAACCGTAGCCCAACTCAAAGGACATTACTTTCTCGTTCTTGGCATCGCTGTTGCGTGCGTGTGAGTTCTGAGAGTTGATGAAAGATGTATCGAACATCGGGGCGCGGTTAATGTAACCGGCATTGAAGTAGATATTGTTGTACTCGTTGAGATTATAGTTAATACCGCCTTTGACGTTTCCGCCCAGGTAGTGTTTCTTGTCTGACTTGGCATGTGCCTTATCGTAATACAGACGGTCGTAACGCCAGTAGCTGGTGTTTGAAAGACCACCGGAAACAAATGCGCTCAGCTTGTCGTAGTTGTATTCCAACTGTGCGAATACGCCTTCAGACATTACAAAGCCGTCATAGTCGCGGTATATCACATCGCCTACTCCCAGTTTTTGATTCTTGAAATTGGGATCGGCAGCCGCCGCATTATTCTCAACACGTACATTTTTACGGTTGTCTATATCCACGAAGTATGAACCGCCAAAAAGGTCGGTAATTACATTCTGGTGCAATCCTTTGTAGTAACGCAAGTCGATACCGCCATAGAAGTCGAAGTTCTCGCCGAACTTGGTGGTATAAGTGGAAAGCAATCCATACCATGTATGGTTGTTCATTGCCTTGGACATTATCATCTTAGAACCGGTAGTACTTGCCGCATTCATGGCTTCTACCTCATCGTATGCAAATGTGCCGTCCACTTCGCGGAATTCATTGTTCACCAATCCGTTGCTTGCACCATACCACTTGCTGCGGTTGGCAGCATCGCCCGAACCGCTGTAACCGTTACCGCGACCGATGGATACGTACAGTGCCGTACTCAAACTTGATTTGCGGTCTATCTGCCACAAGTGGTTCAATGAAATCTGCGGCTTGTGGTATGAGTTTCTGGATGAGTTGAATACCTGTCCGTTTCTGTAACCGAAAGTGGGGTTATACTTATAAGGACTGTCCTCGCCCATGTATTGCTTTACGCGCTGCCATTCCTTGATGGTAAGCCCGTTCTGATTGTTGCGCTGATTGTGCCACTGCGGAGCACCGAACGCAGTAAGAGACAACTGGTGATTGTCGTTGAAACGCTTGGCAACACTGGCAAACCAGTTGTAGCCTTCAAACTCCGTACCCTGGATGTATCCGTCACCCCAGGTCTTACCACCCAATAATGTGAACGCCCAACCGTCTTTGGACAAACCGGACGATACGCTGAAAAGGATTTTATTGTAACCGTCGTTACCCATGCCGTAAGATACGAATCCACCTCGCTTTGCTTCCGTGCTCTTAGTGATGATATTGATAGAACCGCCCACTGCCGGAACAGACACTTTGGCAGCACCCAAACCGCGCTGTACCTGCATGCTGCGGGTTACGTCGGACAAACCTGCCCAGTTGGACCAGTACACCTTCTGGTTCTCCATACCATTCATGGGCACACCGTTAATCATCATGGCCACATTCTCGCTGGAGAAACCGCGAATACGAGTCTGCGCATCACCATAACCACCACCATCTTTTGTGGTATATACACCCGGAGTGGATTTCAGAATTTCGGGAAACTCCTGCGAACCGAGTTTTTCTTCAATGAACACCGGGTCTACGGTAGATACCGCAACCGGAGTTTTACGAGCCACTGCAACGGACGATGTAATCGTCACATCCGACAGCATCACTGCATCAGGTTGCATCTTGATGGTCCCCAACTCTACGGAAGCGCCTTTCTGTGTAATCTTTTTCTTCTGGTCTTTATAACCGATGTATTTGAAAAGTAATGTGGCATTCGAAGCAACGCTTTGCTTGAAATAGCCGTCAATGTCGGTCACGGAACCTTGAGTGGTTCCCTCTACCATAACGGCAGCACCTACCAAAGGTTCGCCGGTTTCAGCGTCGACAAGCTGACCATGCACTGTGGTCTGAGCCCATGCTGCGGAAGTAAATACCAACAACACGGCAACCAACAGAAATTGAATTAGATGTTTTCTCATAATTCTGCTTTTTGTTAATAGATAGTGTTAATTAAAGTTTAAAATGATATTGAGTTGCAAATATACTATTTATATATCAAATAATTATTACGTTTGCACTACATTTTTTCAGCCTAATAAAGCATTCTAAAAACTTTTTAAAAAAGAAGAAACTCCGCAAATATCTTGCAGAGTTTCTTTTTATTACAGATAAAGCAGGTATGCTTTCAGTTTAAAACCCGGACTAATCATTCATTAACTTTCTATAACGAACGCGAGTAGGTTCTTCCTTGCCCAAACGTTTCAGTTTATTTTCTTCGTACTCCGAATAGGAGCCTTCAAAGAAAAATACATTAGAATCGCCTTCAAATGCAAGAATATGCGTACAGATACGGTCGAGGAACCAACGGTCGTGACTGATGACAACAGCACATCCGGCAAAATCCTCAAGACCTTCTTCGAGAGCACGCAGTGTATTGACGTCAATGTCATTGGTGGGTTCGTCAAGAAGCAACACATTGCCTTCTTCCTTGAGACAGAGAGCCAGGTGAAGACGGTTGCGCTCACCGCCGGAAAGTACACCGCAAAGCTTTTCCTGATCTGCGCCGGAAAAATTGAAACGCGACAAGTAGGCACGGGCATTGATATCGCGCCCACCCATGCGGATGAGGTCGTTGCCGCCGGAAATTACCTGATAAACGCTCTTATTGGGATCGATGTCCTTGTGCTGCTGGTCCACATAGGCTACTTTTACGGTCTCTCCTACCTCGAACTCGCCACTATCGGGCGTATCCAGCCCCATAATAAGGCGGAAAAGGGTGGTTTTACCCGCTCCGTTAGGACCAATGATGCCTACAATACCGTTAGGCGGCAACATGAAGTTAAGGTCGTCAAACAAAAGTTTGTCGCCAAAAGCTTTTGCTACATGCTTAGCTTCAATAACCTTGTTGCCCAGACGGGGACCGTTGGGGATAAAGATTTCGAGCTTCTCTTCTTTCTCTTTCACGTCTTCATTCAGCAGTTTGTCGTAAGAGTTCAGACGGGCTTTTCCCTTTGCCTGACGGGCTTTGGGAGCCATACGCACCCACTCCAGCTCGCGTTCCAACGTCTTGCGGCGTTTGCTGGCAGTCTTTTCTTCCTGCTCCATGCGCTTGGTCTTTTGTTCGAGCCAGCTGGAGTAGTTGCCTTTCCAGGGAATACCTTCGCCACGATCGAGTTCGAGTATCCAGCCTGCCACATGGTCGAGGAAGTACCGGTCGTGAGTTACAGCAATTACCGTACCTTCGTACTGCTGCAAGTGCTGCTCCAGCCAGTCGATGGATTCGGCATCAAGGTGGTTGGTAGGCTCATCGAGGAGCAGTATGTCGGGCTTTTGAAGCAACAGACGACAGAGCGCCACACGACGGCGTTCACCACCGGAAAGATGTTCTACCGACTGGTCTTCGGGTGGACAACGAAGCGCATCCATCGCACGCTCCAGCTTACTGTCGAGATTCCAGGCATCGGTAGCGTCGATGATGTCCTGCAGCTCCGCCTGACGGGTGAAGAGCTTGTCCATCTTGTCCTGATCTTCGTAGTATTCGGGCAGTCCGAACTTCTGATTGATTTCCTCGTACTCTGCCAGCGCATCTACAATGGGCTGTACGCCTTCCATCACCACTTCTTTCACTGTCTTCGCGGGATCAAGGTAAGGCTCCTGAGCCAAATATCCTACCGAATATCCGGGCGAGAACACCACTTCGCCCTGATAGGATTTGTCCAAGCCGGCGATAATCTTCAGCAAGGTCGATTTACCCGAACCGTTCAAACCGATGATACCGATTTTCGCTCCGTAGAAGAACGAAAGGTAGATGTTCTTCAACACCTGCTTATTGTTCTGCTGAATGGTCTTGTTCAGCCCTACCATAGAAAAGATAATTTTCTTATCGTCTACTGTTGCCATGTGAGTTAAGTATAAAATATAAAGTATAAAATATAATGTTCGAGATGAAGTGTGAGACTCCTGCACACGAAATTTCGGTACAAAGATAAGAAAAAAAGCGAAATTTTTTTGCAACTTTCAAAAAAGTATCTATCTTTGCACTCGCTTAACAGCAATAAGGATTGATTCGCTAGCTCAGCAGGTAGAGCACAACACTTTTAATGTTGGGGTCTTGGGTTCGAGCCCCAAGCGGATCACTCAAACAAGAAGCAAAACGACGAAAACCGCTGATAATCAAACATTATCAGCGGTTTTTCTTTTTGTCTATACCGCAAATTTGGGCAGAATATAGCATCTAAAAGGAGGTGAAATAGGTGGACTTAAATTTCGCTTCTAAAAAGTCCACCTGATTGGGTTGTAATTCTCTGATTTTCTACATTTTGCATAAAACCAACTCGTTTTAAAAGCAGTATTTTTACATCACTAAAAACGAAATGGATATGGCAATGAAGAAGACTACATTCGCAGTGAATTTCTTTTTAAAGAAATCAAAACTTCTAAAAAATGGAGAAGCACCTATTTGCATGCGCATCACAGTCAATGGAAAACGTGCAGAAGTACAAATCAAACGTAGTATTGAAATAGAGAAATGGAATTCCTCAAAAGGATGTGCCATTGGAAAAGACAAGAAGCATCAAGAAATAAACCTATATCTTGATACCGTACGAAATAAGGTATTCCAAATACACAGACAAATGGAGGCTGACGGAAAACCTATCACAGCAGATACTATAAAAAACATTTACTATGGAGGGCACGAAACTCCCAAAATGTTGATTGAAACATTCAATGAGCATAATCTGGAGTACAGGGAACTAATGAACAAAGAATATGCAGAAGGGACTGTCTTGCGCTATGAACGTACAGTACGTTACCTGAAAGAATACCTCAGAGAGCAATACCATACAGAAGACATTCCTCTGAAGTCCATAGATTATGAGTTCATTTCAAAATTCGAACATTTCATAAAAACGAACAAAGGATGTGCACAAAATGCAACAGTAAAATACCTGAAGAACCTCAAGAAAATTACAAGAACAGCTTTAATAAAGAAATGGATATCAGAAGATCCTTTTGCTGAGATACGCTTCAAACAGACAAAGGCCAACCGTGATTTCTTAAACGAAACAGAACTTCGCCTGATTCTATGCAAAGATATAGAAGTGGAACGTTTGCAAACCGTAAGGGATATTTTTATATTCTGTTGTCTGACCGGGCTGTCATTTACTGATGTTAAAAATTTAAAGGAAGAACATCTTGTCCAAGATAATGACGGGAATTGGTGGATCAGAAAAACCAGAGAGAAAACAGACAATATGTGTGACATTCCCCTTCTGGACATTCCCAAACTTATTTTGGATAAATATAAGTCCAATCCAATATGCACAGAAAGAGGGGTATTGCTTCCTGTTCCGACTAACCAACGAATGAACGGGTACTTAAAAGAAATTGCCGATATATGCAATATCAAGAAAAATTTATCCACACATATTGCAAGACATACTTTTGCCTCCATTGCAATATCAAATCAGGTATCAATCGAATCTGTTGCCAGAATGCTCGGGCACACAGACATACGAACTACAAAAATCTATGCAAAAATCATGAATTCAACAATTGGTCATGAAATGCAAGTAATGAAAAACAAGTTTGCATTACCCATACAACAATAAAAGAGTCATTATTTCATTTCTTACCGCAAATTTAGCCCTTTGCTCCTGACCGTACAAGGCGGCCCTTCGGGCTGGTTGGCCGGAAAAAAATCATCCTCGCTACGCTCCGGTATTTTTTTCCGCCAAGCCTTGTACCGTCATTGGCAAAGGGCTGTCAGGCTGGCAAGAAATCGAAATACTGGCTCCACGGAGCCGGTCATGTCTAATTTAATATGAATAAGTATGACTGAAAAGGTTGAAATGAAGGTATGTGAAGAGACAGTAACAGACCTTATGGAGAACAAGGAAAACGTCATGTTGACGAAAAAGAACGCACACAGGGTAAAGCGTATCAGAAGATTGGGGACGGAAGAAGAAGCCGTCCTTTTTCATTTCCGAAAGCGGTGTACGGGAATGGGATCTTATGTACACACCATAGAATTAGCCGAAGGAGAAACGGAACTCCACCCGGCTGAGTTTGAAAAATGGGAAGTGGCAGAATTTTCCTATCCCGGTTATCTGGAAAATTTGTGGGAAACAGCCAACAGTGCCTACAGATGGAGTTCGTTTGAACCGGAAGCACGGGCAGAAACAGACATTGCACTTTATGAAAAACAGCTGGCAGAGGATCTTGAAAACATTCCCGAAGAAAAACATACGGATTATATCAGCACCTACCACAACAAATTCTCTGTCCTGCTGGGAAGCCTTTCGCGATGTGCTAGTCCGATGGTGACGGGACCGGCAAAATTCAACTGCCAGCGCAACAACAAGGCATTGGATGCGTATCAGAAAAAATACGATGAGTTTCACGAATGGCGTAACCGCTTCAAGGCTTCGATGGATAAGATGAAGGAGGCTGCCAAACCGGAAGAACAGAAACAGGAGGAAGCATGGAACCGCCTGAAGCGTGACATTGCAAGCAGCGCACAGACCATCCATGACATTGATACGGGAAAAGCAAGAGGATACAGCCGTGCCCTGTTCGTCAGCAGCATTCTGAGCAAGGTAAGCACTTATGCGGGAAAAGGTGAAGTAGAAATCGTACAGAAAGCGGTGGATTTCATCACCGAATTCAATTCCCAATGCAAGAAGCCGGTAATCACTCCCCGTAACCGTTTCTTCCAATTTCCGGAAATGGCCCGCCAGACCAGACTGAAACTTCAGGAAATCAGGGAAAGGGAAAACCGTGAACTGAAATTTGAAGGCGGAACACTGGTCTGGAACTACGAGGCAGACCGCCTGCAAATCCTGTTTGACAATATTCCTGACGACCGGAAACGCAAAGAACTGAAAAGCAACGGGTTCAAGTGGTCTCCCAAACATCAGGCATGGCAACGCCAGCTTACACAGAATGCCGTATATGCAGTCAAAAGAGTATTGAACCTTCAAACCATATAATCATGAAAAACCAGCAAAAATACATCATTGACTCACGTTACTTCAACGGAAGCTGCATAACCACCATGACAGACGGAGTACGAAGTGACTTCGGAGGAGAAACGCTTGAAGAATTGCGCAAGCAAGAAAACAACCCGTTTCTGATTGCCGTTCCCCTATCCAGAATCAGCAAGATGCTGCGTATTTATCACCAAAGTCAGTTCAGACCATTCAAAGAAATCACAGAAGAAGACTACTTCTATATGATGGACAGCCTGCCTCCTTTACGCTTAAAGGGAAACTCATTTTTTGTAGGTGAACCGTACTGTACGAACATATATCCATTCTGTTTTGAACGGAACGGACGCTATTTTCACGGACTGCGCTCCGTCAAAACTCCACAAAGTGAACTGGACAGACAAATTGACCGTCATATGGAAATCATAAACAGAAAAGCAGCCATTCTGAAAGACTGTCCGATCCATACTTCCGGGAACAATCCGGGCAAAGTCAAACTCATATCCTATTATTTTTCACTGGAAGGACAACAGCCTTTGTTCATATGTAACCTTATGGAACCGGACAGCCAACGGGCAAGAGCGGATATGGCAGGCACACTAAGAAGCCTCCGCAGCAACCATTATCTGTTTTACAGAGGAAAAGGAAGATTCGACACTCCTGATGATATGATGGATTATGCCGCCAATAAAAAGCTTACCCTGATTTCCAACGGCCATTTCTTCCAGTATCCTCCAGGCAAGGAATCGGTAACATTTGTCGGACAGATCAAGGAAACCGGCGAGGAGTTCCTTTTCCGTATCTATGACCGTGAATATTTCCTGCATCTTCTGAAAAGGCTAAGGTCGGTGAAGAAAGAGTCCGGACATAAAACCGAGAATATCAAAGCATAAAACCAATCCGGGAATATGGTGGCACATCCATCATATTCCCAATAAAAACGAACCGATATGGACACAAGTAACAAGTTATACTGGAAAACCGCCACAGAACCTGCGGGTAATATTGAAGTAAGGCTTATACTGGACAGCTACGCCGACAATGACAACCTGTACATCGGTCTGGAAACACCTGCGGATGAAAACCGGGAACAATGGAAAGCCTACACGGACCTTACCATCAACTGCAATTCACTTCCACCGTTCCATGCGTATGTGGACAGCCGGGACTGCAACAGGCACGCGCATGAATTTCTTATCCGCAACAGGATTGCCGAACCGACAGAGCTGGAATATAATGGATTCAGAATATTCAGGTTCAATCCTGAACGGCTCAAGGAACTGGCTCCAGAAAAATTCAAGAAAATCAGTGCCAGACTACCGCCACAGGATGACATGGTAGAATACATTACTTATAGAGAAAGGCGTTTCCCTATACGTACGATTTACGGTGATTACAATACATGTAATGTTTCGACCAAAGAGCTGGAAGACACATTGATTGAAGGAGCCAGAAACCTGGACGGCACTGCAATCAAACTGCTGGAAAGCATCTGCCTGTTCTGTTCAGAGCAGGAACTCAGGTATCTGACAGACGAGGAACTGATAGAAACGATTTACGAACAATAAAACTGAAAATATCATGAAATCCGGAGACATTGCATTTCTGAGAATACCCTACAAAGGTTACAGGGCTGTAGAACTGATTGAAAAGCTACAATACCGCTGGCTGGTACGGATTATCGACAGCGGGCTTGAGCTTGAAGTGTACGAGGACGAACTTGTCGAGGAAGATTAAACGAAAGAGGTTATGAAACAGTATCAGTTTAAATTCCATTCCGAAATCATCGGATTCACATCCCCTGATATAAGCAAGGTACGCAGGGAGATAGACAAAAGGGTGGAAAAGGAAAAGACGGACGCCATAAAAAGGGACATCGAACTCCACATGTACGAGAATATTGAAGGCATTCCGCGCCTTGTCAGCACCTGCTATCTTTATGACGGACACGGCAGCCTCATACACGGGAGCATAAATGAGACGAAAAGGTATCTGACAGAGACATGGAGATACCATAAGAACAGATCACATTCCAAAACAAGACCCGGTACAAGCTGTGGTCAAGAATATTGTCAAACCTAAGAAACGACTGACATGGATATAGATGAATATACCAAAAAAGAGACTTCATACCCGAATATGCATGAAGCGGAACAGTTTCTGAGAAATCCGAAGAATCCGTCCGTCCTTCAAGTCATTATCGAAAAGAAAAAACGCACACTTTTCATCAACAGGGACAACGGCATTATCGGAATTAAAATACCCCAAAAGCGTAATAAAGGACCTGTCTTTTCCTCATGGGATACCATAAGTAAAGTCTGTTATCCGCAACCGGAAGAGGAAAGGAACGAAAAGCTGGTCAGGAAATACCAGTCTCTGGCCGCAAAAGCGACTTTCTCCAATCCATACCTGAGAAAAGTGAAAGCTGCCGTTCCGGGAAAGAGCCTGTATGAAAACGGCCTGACAACGGGAGTTCCCATAGAAGGGGAAGTCATTACATTGGAGGCCATAAGAAAATGGTGCGGGGATTATACATATAGCCAGTTCCAAAAAGCACTGAAGGAAAAAAGACAATACAGGTCCGGGCGTTTCAACTTTCGGGGGTATGACGGAACCCTATGGCTGGAAACATACCAGGAAGGAGACAGCTATATGAAACCGGGAGACATACACGGAGGTTTCTCAAAAGAGCGGAGGAACTGCTTGAACGGATTCTACTATCTGCTGATAAACGACAGTAATTTTATAGGATACGATATAGACTGATAAAGAAACTAATATAAGGATATACGAATATGAGAACAAAAGTCAATATAGTAAGCAGCTTCATGTTCTACATGTGGAACAGGTGGAGCCGGGAGGAATGCATGCACGTTTTCAACAACGACCCGCATTTCTGGAACAAATGGGAATACGCCTGCGAAAACGGGACAATGGGAGCGGCCGAAAGGTTCTATGCGGAACTGTCAGACCATAACCGCGAAGTCCTGGTAAACAGGGCGTGTGAACTCTATGACGGAAACAGAAACAGACCAATAACGGCGGATACTGTGCAAAGAACACATAGAGTACATAAAAATGAAAGCTTACAAGGGCCTGCATGACAAGCAGGCTTTTTTGTTTTATCCCCAAATAAAAAAATATGTATGACATGCAACAATCTTTAGAGCAATATCTTCCCGAATATACAGACCTGTTCTATGTGGACTACAGGGAAGATTTGGACGAACACGAGGAGATCCAGGAGAAATGTATCCGTTCCAACAGTCTTGAAGCCCTTTATGAGAAGGTCTATGAATGGTATGAGGACCAGGAAAGGGAAAATATGCAGGAATATCTGGAGCAGGTAAGAAAAAATATGGAATCCTGCGGCCTTCAGGACGTATTCCATGAATGTGAGGAAAATATCAGGGACCTGATATATGAGCGTAACCGGTCCAATCCCGTCAAGGACCTGATACGGAATTCTTCCGTCACCAACATGTTCTATTCCCTCGGCATTGAAATTGACGGCTATCACACCGGCTGCCCGGAACGGGGCGAATCGGTTGCTATGGCCTGTTACAGGATACGCCGTGCATTGCGCCTGAAAAAGGGAGAGTTTGACGAACAAATCGAGGAACTGGTGGAAAACGCCACAGGAGGCGGCGAGCTCCGTATCTATTTCAATGCCATGTTTGACAGCCTTATCAGCGGGGACAAGAAAAGTGATTTCGGAAGCATACGCTTTTACGGCAATGTAGTTGTAGCCATCGCCGACAGCCGTGAGGGTTCAGGACACCACGTGAGAATTCCGCTTGACCTTACATTTCCGTTCCAAAGGACCAACCTGTTTGTCGACTCACAGGTACATTACTCCTATGCGAACGAAATATGCGGCATGAGCAATGACTGGTGCGATTCAACCCGATGGGAAACCGGTTACTTCCCGGTTAACGGCAAAGTCTACAAAAGCAGGATGGCAGAACACCAGAAGCAGGAAGCGGAATATGAAAGAACATTCCGAAACGGGAAATGCACCTTCGGCGACATGAACTACAAACGTCACCGGAATGTCCGTTACTCCAACTCGTATCCGGCGGGATGCCGATGTACGGATTGCGGAACATTCTGGATTGACTGAAAACAAAAAATTATAAAACAATGGAAAAAGCAGATATACAAAAACTTGCAGTCGGAACAGAAGTTTTCTGGAATGACCCGGAGCAAGTCACTTCCGGCATACATGAAGTATTGAAAATGCCGGACATGACCGGACTGAAAAAGGAAGAACTCGAAGAAGATGACTTCATCGTACTTATAGGCAACGGGTATAGCGGGGCGGAAGTATCAGTCCAGGAACTTGAAGCCATAAAAGACATACAATAAACATATTATCAACAATAAAAAAACAACCGTTATGAAAATCATGTGCACACAGGAGCATTACGACAAGGTCGTACAGTATGCAAAATCCATCAATGACAAGACCCTGGAAAAGTGTCTTGAACGTCTCAAACAATGGGAAAAGAACAGGAACTGTCCCTGCGAGATCGAACTCTATTTCGACCATGCCCCCTATTCCTTCGGGTTCTGTGAACGTTATCCTGACGGAAGGACCGGCATCGTCGGAGGACTGCTGTACCACGGGAATCCGGACGAATCATATGCCGTCACGCTGGAAAGAATCCACGGCTGGAGCATCCATACCTGACAAAACATAAGCCTATATGGTAAATATAAAGAAGCCTCATTCTCCCGAATGGGGCTTCTTCATACAATCAATAATTAATAAAAATGACATTACTATGTTATACTATCAATTCAACGATTACGAAGGATTCAAGACGGATTTCGGACTTGAACAAAGAAACAATGGCGTTACAATAAGAAAAAACAAAATACTACTCGGGCACCTCAAACATCGTCCGCTACTAAAGTATTGCAAAGAAAACAATGACTACACGCTGCTGCATATCCGCAATATGGCAGAACTTCAGAACAAGATACAGGAAGCCATAAAAAAATCCGGGAAAGAGGATGAAAACCTTCCTTATAAGATAGAACTGATTGGCGAAATTTACTGGTCGGCCCAATATAGGACTGATGAACACAAGGGACTGTGCGAAAATTTGGATAAGTCCTCCATACGGTATGTAAACATAAAACGTAACCGGTCGTTCAAAATGAAATCAAGCAAATTCATGAGAGCAATCATGGCCGAAACACAAATCGGGCAGATTCTGTCTCCTATCGTCCTTAATTGGATTTCAGGAGATATTTTTGCGCAAAAATGGTACACATATGCATATGGACAGACACCAGATGTGGCACTTCATGTAGATAACGACTTCAAGAAAATATATACAAGTGATGAATACAAGGGTAATTTCAACTCATGCATGACTGATATGAATAGGGATGCTTTCTACAGGTATTCCGTAAAGGCCCAGGCCGCCTATATAACCGATTCCGATGGAAGCATTTTGGCAAGAGCGATACTGTTTACCGATGTGACAGACAGCGATGGAGGAAAATGGAGACTGCTCGAAAGACAATACGCATCCGATGACAGTGATATTCTCAAATATCTGCTGATAGAGAAACTGATTCATGAGAAGCGTATTGACGGTTACAAGACTGTAGGGGCCTCATGCCATGACGCAAACTCTTTTGTCAAGATTGACGGAACCTCACTGCATGACAAGAAATTTGAAATCGAGTGTGATTTGGAGGAAGACGGTACCCTGTCCTATCAGGACTCTTTCAAATGGTATGACTACACGAACAGAAAGGCTTACAATTATGCCCACAGCAACTGCTCTCACGAACTGGATACGACATATGAAACTCTCTCGTATGCAGAGGAGTGCAATGAGGAATGGGATGAGTACCACCAGTATTATTGTGAGGAAACAAGAACCTGCTATCGGAGGGGAAGAGAAATAAGTGTGGATGCCAATAATCTGGATGACTTCGAATGGATATGTTCAAGAAACGAATACCATCACTATTCCGATATAACCGTTTGTAACGAATGTGAGGAAGCCGTGCTGATTGAGGACACGAAACGTTCGGATCTAACCGGAGGACAGTATTGCTGCCAAACGTGCAAGGAAGAGGCTGAAAAGAGATTTAAATCCAAAAACTGGCATTATTCCGAATATGACGATGAATGGTTCGAGAATGAATATGATATAACAAACATCAATATCTACAACAATCAGACACGCTTATACGAAAAAAAGACCATCAGCATAAGCACATTACAGGATCTGATCATGGATGAAAAAATATGGTTTTTCGATGACGAGGCCTTTAATGCAGTCAATCCGACTACCCGTTTCCCATATAATTACAAACATCAAAACAACCCGAGCCATGAATACACAACTTCTGAAGCATCTGTATAGCATCTACAGTCCGAGCGGCAAGGAAACCGAGATGATCCGTTTCCTGTGCTCTTACATAAATACACTTCCCGGAAATATCAGTATTTCAGAGGATTGTTATGGAAACCTTTATGTGGTAAAAGGAAAGAGCGATACCTATCCTTGCCTCATAAGCCATATCGACCAGGTATCATGCTGCAATCATTCCATTGATTTTAAAATCATTGAAACAAAGGATATAATTTTCGGATATGCCCATTCACGAAAACATTTTGAAAATTTGGGAGCAGATGACAAGAACGGCATATTCGTATGCCTGGAATGCCTGAATAAATTCGATACCATCAAACTGGCATTTTTCAGGGAAGAGGAAACCGGATGTCAGGGAAGCAGCAATGCATATATGCCGTTCTTTGATGACGTGCGTTTTGTCATACAACCTGACAAGAAGGGCAATTCCGATTTGGTTACAAGCATAGGCTGGCAGAGCTTATGTTCTGAGTGTTTTATCGAAACCATAAACCCATATTCATGGGGATATAATGAAGCAAAGGGGGTGATGACCGATGTCATGGCATTGAAAGAAAACGGGTTGTCCGTCAGCTGCATCAATGTAAGTTGTGGATATTACAATCCGCATACGGATGAAGAAATCACAGTAAAAGCCGATCTTCAGAAATGCATCGGTTTTGTGGAGCATGTGATAACCAACTGCACAGATGTCTACACACATCTTCCCGACAGTTCTTTCGACAATTTTTATTGGTGCGAGGAGGAGATTCATGATATATTATGGCACAATCCTTCTCTTACCCCTGAAGACCTGTGGAACATGTGTTCAACCAATTTTCCGCATCTGAAACTGGAAGATTATCAAAGAATCCATGAAGAACACCACATGCCTTGAAACGAACAAGATATTCCGAAAAACAACATCAACACTTAAAATGACCAATCATGAAAGATTTATGTATTGACATGCAGGATGTATATGATGCATCGCTTATATTATGGTTCGTCGCCATCGGACTCGATTTCCTGGAACTGGTTGTCTATGCGCTGTGTGTATTCCTAAAGAGCAAAAACCAAAGACTGCTGAAAATGCAACATGAATATCTTGACATATGGCATCCGTTCCTGGCTCCAAGAATCACTTCATTACATGAGGACGCGCTTGCTTTCCTTTCCTTGAACCTGCTGTACCAATGGATATTCCACTGAATATATAAAAGATGGCATTCTCATTTCTTGTAGCAAATATAGCCGTTTGCCGCACAGCTCCCGCAAGGCGGCCCTTACGGGCTGGTTGGCCGGAAAAAAATCATCCTCGCTCCGCTCCGGTATTTTTTTCCGCCAAGCCTTGCAGGGATGCGGGCAAACGGCTGCAAGGCTATCAAGAAATAAAAATGCCTGTAACACAGGCCGGTATATATAAACCATAAAATCAGAAACAATGATTACAGATCCAAAGACACAGAACAGGCTGTATGCGGATACGGATACGGTACTCTTCTCACCGGAAAACGGGAAGGAAGCGGCAGACAGAATGATGGAGATCCTGAAGGACACGCCGGAATACCTGCAAGTGATGAACCATATCCCGGCGCACGCCATGGAAGACGGCAATGCCGAATGGTGGAGATCAGAGGAAGCCGCATCGCTCATTTCCTCGCTTATGGAAACGCTGGAAAGCTACACCCCGGAAGGATTCCGTTTCGGGCCGAAATCCGGAACAATGAACCTGTACGGCTACTGGCGGAGCGAAGCCGGGAAAGGCGTCCTTTATCATGTCCATTATACTATACAGACCGGCTACGAGTTGGGAAAAGGCCTTCCACCCGAAAAGACGGAGGCATTCTACCGGGAAATTTCGGAAATCTTCCAGAATGGCGGATTCGCCGTCAGGAAGGATGGAGAGCATGTTCCGGCAACCTGCATCATCAAGGGAAAGACGCGGCTTCATGTACATCCCATGGAAATCAGCGGATATTGCGAAGCGGTACATATTCCGAATATCACAAGGATACTTGAAGGAAACGGAAACACGTTCCGGCTGATCCGGGACGACATTTTCGAAGAAGTGTATTCCTTTACCGAAGAGGAAGAGCTGGAATACTACCACAACAGGTACGGAAAGCACATACAAAAGGACGTCAGGAAAGCCTTCAGCCACCATGAAAAGGGAAAGGAGGAGATTCTCTCGCTGATGGCCTCAAGGATAAACGTGGCGACAACCTCGCACCTGTACGGAATCGGGGATAACTATCCCGCATACAGGTTCATAAAGTCAGCATACGAAAGTCTGGTGGAAAAAGGGGAGATCATAGAGACCACACGCCACGTCGGATGCTGCCACATCATATTTGCAACCCTAAAAACGAACAGCATATGACTACCGGAAAGATGAAACCTTACAAGGATCTCAAAAACTTCTATGACATAGCCGGCCTGGAACACATCAACAGGGACTATGCCTATCCCATAACCGAACGGGAAGTTGAAAAAGTGAACAGGCTGATCAGCCTCATCAGAAAGGCAAGGGAGCAGGACCGTCCGGCCGAAGGCGACTCGGTCGAGTTCATCTCGCGTACGGGGGACTATTTCGGAGAGGCGCATATCGAAAAAATCATCGGGAAACATTCCCATATATGCCTTTCCCCTGAAATGCAGTTCTGCTTCATGGACAGAAAAAAGGCGGCATTCGAAACCGAAGGCGGTCCGTGGACACAAGTCAGCACGTCCCTTCTGGTTCCAGCCGGGACCGCCGGCAAAAGACTCTATACCTGGGGATACGGCAGGCGACACCATAAGGGATACCTCCACTTCCGGACATTTGTGAGAAAGTGGAAATATCAGGAAGCCGACCCGCTTTACGACGGATATACCACCCGTGACTGGTACAAATACCATATCATGAAACACCGTGACCCCGAAAGACGAAACGAATATACCTACCGCAGCAATGAGTTTACGCTCTACAGCCGGAGCAGGCTGGACGAACTGGCCGGAATCCTGCACGGGAAACTGTATAGGGGAATCCTGCCGAACTCGCTGGTACTTTGGGGATACCGCATGGAACTGAAGGAAATATCCCGCAAGGAATGGAACGGGCTGAGAGGACAGGGACAGATTCTCATGGATTTTCTGGATTACGGTTCCGTCCGAATCCTGACGGACGATGAAACCCATACCGTAACAATCCATAGGATCGACGAACAGTCATAACAAACAAAATGCGAACAATATGGCACGATATGAAATATCCAACGAAATAAAGCCGCTTGACAAGCTCATTACCGGATTTGCCTGTTCATGCGGATACGATGTACAGACAGTGTTCAACGACCTGCTCCGCTTCATCATACACGGATTCTCGCCGGGAGCACCGCCAATCAGAAACTGGAAATACAAACGCCGGCAGAACATCGCATTCATGGAGATGACAAGGGAATGGACGCTCCTCATGCAGAAACACATAGCAACGTCAGGCTGGTTCGACGCATTCGGAGAGCTCCACATGGCCTACTGCTCAAAACCGGGACAGCAGGCAAACGGACAGTTCTTCACACCGTCACATATCTGTGAACTTATGGTCATGTGCGCGGCAGGTAAAAAAGAGACCGGACAGAGGATGGGAGACCCTACATGCGGTAGCGGAAGGCTCCTGCTGGCATACCATGCGCACAATCCGGGAAACTATCTGGTCGGAGAAGACATCAGCCGTACCTGCTGCATGATGACCGTATGCAACATGCTCGTCCACGGATGTGTCGGGGAAGTGATCTGTCATGACAGTCTCCAGCCAAAGGCATTCACCGACGGATGGAAAGTCAACCAGGCACTGCACCTTACAGGAATACCTTCAATCAGGCGCATGAAGGAAGAGGAATACAGGAATCCCCTGCCGGAAAATATCGGGCGCTTCACCGAGGCGGTCCGGCTCGTAAGCCTATTAGAAAAATCATTATCAACCACTTAAAAATTATAATTATGGAAACTTTAGCAACATTGAACAGTCAGAGACAGTTTGACTTCCAGAACAACGGAATCGAAGTGATGAACCTTGAAACGCTACAGCGTACCTACAAGGAGAACGACATCTACGGCAACCCGGTAAGGGGAATCTACCATTATCAGGTCATAGAGCGCATGGCAGACATCTGCCGCCGCCATAACCTGAACTACGAAGTGGAAGAGATCTTTGCCGCCCAGAACAAGAACAGGACACAACCGGGGGTGGTCATCCTTCCGCAAGTCGAACAGGCCTATGGGGAAAAAGCGGTCGAAGCGCACGTGCTGCGCCGCATATTCACCACCATCCGAATCCTGGACGGAGAAACTGACGAACTGACAACCACGCTCGTGGTAGCCTACCATCAGGACGGAATCCAGGCGGCGATAGGACCTTGTGTCCGCATCTGCCATAACCAGTGTATCCTCTCACCGGAACGCAGTATCGCCAATTACGGCAAGGACAAGGTGACTACCGAACAACTGTTTGAAAAGGTGGATGAATGGATGCAGAACTTTGAACGTGACATGGATACGGACAGAAGCCGCATACAAAGGCTCAAGGAGAAGGTGCTTACCCCCCGCGAACTGTACATGATCATCGGAATGCTTACGGCCATGCGTGTCTCCCATGACAGCACGGACAAGCGGCTGGCAGCCGGAGTGGAGACCTATCCGCTCAACCAGGGACAGATTTCCGCCTTTACGGAAGAGCTGCTCAAACTCTCCCTTGAAAAAAAACGGATTACCGCATGGGACGTCTACAACGTATCCACAGAAATCTACAAACCCGGAAAGACCGACTTCCCGGCCATGATTCCACAAAACGGAGCAATGGCGGAACTGCTGCTTTCCTATGACAACTAAGGCAGTAAAATCCAATGGAACCGGTCCGGTTTCGCCACGAGCGGAATCGGACCGTCCGTTTTATAAACCCAATAATAAATATATGTATGAAAAAGAGCAATGGAAAGCAGGCTGAAACATATATCCTTTTCAGCTGCAACACATGGCACGAGTACAGTTCATTTGAACCCCAGGCAGTTTTCAGTTCGGAAGACAAAGCCGCAGAATTCCTGAAAAGGAACAAAAGAAGGCTGAAACTGGAAGATGACGACATCGAATGTTTCATGCAGTACCATCAGACACAGGGAAAGGACACAAACTACCTGATACAGCCCTGTCCGTTCGACCCTGCCACCATGCAGGAGACCTGACCGGGATAACAAACCAACCATATATAAATTAAAAAAACATGATGAATAAAAAGACTTACATCGGCCTGTCACAGCCGGACGGAATAAGGTATATTACCGTCATGAGAGGTGGCGATTTCGAGAACAACGGAATGATACTGAAAAACTTCTACTGCAAGGAAAGCAGGATAAGGCAACTGCTCAAACTGGGAGACCTGTTCAAGCTGGGAGGCAGCCAGTACAATCCGGCAAGTTCGGAAGACGAGAGGAACGACACCGTCCATTGCATACCGCTCGGGAACGGGCCGGAATACAAGACCGGGGACAAGGAAACCTTCTTCCTGCTCGGAGAATGGACCTACCTGTATGAAAACGGCAAATGGCTGCTCGGATACGGAGGAAACATATACGACATCAGCCGGACCGATTTCAGCGTATTCATACCGGAAAACAACCGCATCCCCCCGGTATTTGATGACAGAATCAGATTCGTCACAATAGACAGCCGGGGCACACTGGAGCTCCTATGCGGATTTGCCGACAGATGGGACACCTGGGAGACACTCCAGGACAAGGTTGATGACAAAGGGCAGACCGTCTATGTATTCAAGGAAACGGAACTTATCAGAATCGTAAAACCCAAAAACATAAAATCATGAAAAAAATCAATATGACAACAGCCATATCCTATCTGCCTGAAGAATTCATCACGATGGAAATGGCCGAAACGGCAGCCAAAGAACACCGTGCGGAACTGATAGACTACCTGCCGGAATCCATGATCACCCCCCAAATCCTGGACACGATATTCGAAGGCGAACATTCCGGATGGGGGTCATGGGACCTTTCAAGGATACCGGAAGAAAAAAGGAACCGGATTATCTGTCTGAGAGCCGTAAAGACGAACAGGAATAATTTTTCCCATGTTCCTGAAAAATACAGGAACGGTGACATACTCGAAGCACTTTTCGGGCATGGATGCTTTCTGGACTACCTGCCTGTCATACCGGAATCCTCATGGAACGTCCGGACCGTCACACATGGATTATACACGCTGTACAGACGGATACAGAATCCGGGAGAAGCCTGGAGAAGAAATCACACGCCGGGCCAGGACCAACATTTTATCCGGACAGCCAAGGTCATGCTATCCTTTGTCCCGTCAAGGGCAAAAAGGTTCAGCCTCTGGAAGAAGCTGGTCGGGAAAGAATACATAGACTCCCATACCATCGACAAGATGATACCGAAATGTTTCAAACAGTCAGAATACTACAGGAGACGGTGCATACAGTCCGTCAGCGAAGTGGATACCCGATGGCTGGACTACGATACCGTATGGAAAGCCATTTCGGAAAAGACCCGCAACATATATGACCTGATGAAATCCCCCCGGCATTACGAATGGTTCTCTCAACATGCGGACGATGCCATGGCCGACAAGGTGGCGGAGGAGGTTCCGGAAATGTTCAACCGGCTTCCGGAAAAATTCAGGACAGAGGAAAGGCTCATCAGGGTGCTGGACGGGAAAAAGGAAATTGACAGATACTGTTTTCCTATCAAGCCGGGACTGATGACGGACGGAGTATGCCGGGCGCTGGCAAGAAGGGATTCCTTCTATCCGGACATTCCCAAGGAAATATGGACAAAAGACCTTGTAGAATACATGGCAGAACACGGCAGGAGCTTCAGGTGGCTGTCCAAAATGCCAAAGGAGCTCCAGACAAGGAAACTTGCAGACAGGGTGCTGGCTGAAAAGCCGGAATACTTCTGTTATCTCAGAAAAGAGTTCATCACCAACGAAATGTCAATGCATCTGTGCCGGCAGAACGTACAAAATATCGACCATTTCAAGGAAAGGGCCACTGAGTTCAGCAGGTACACCGGACTCCCGGCCGAGTTCTACGGATGCGAGACGGAACCGGAGAACATAAGGGAACGGGGCGACAACCGCCGTTACTGCCGTACCGGACTTACATACATCGCACTTCAGAGATGTGAAAAAAGATACGGTGAACACGAATACTACCTCATCATGACACGTCATGCCAACCGTTACCTTCCTGCCAGTACCGTATTCAGGAAACGGATTGACACGTTCCACCGGACATGGCTGGAAAAGACCGTCTGTGACAATGATCCGGAATTCAGGATTCCGAAGGTAGGAAAAGACCTGAAAGACGTACAGGCCATGCGCTATTATGACGTGCAACATATCCGTACCATACTCGGATGTGACATCTATCGCAACACCTTCATGGGCCGGACGGTGGAATACTGCATCAAGAAGAACGGGCTGACCTACCATGACACAAAGCCGGAGAAACTGGTACCGGGACTTCACCTGAAAATCAGGAAACTCAAGGAAGAGGCCGCACTTCCTGAAGAAACATATGATTCCAGGGAAATCAACGCGGACATGCTGCACAGGGAAATGGGATATTGCCTGGCCGGAATAGAAGCCTTCGCAGAAGACTACGGTCTGGACGTAGCCCGGACCTATACCCTGAAAGAGCTGAAGGAAGCCATCCACTCCCAGGGATACAAACCGTCATTAGAGACATACAAGACAGAAATCCAACATCTAAATCTTATCTGACATGAAGACTTTCGAAAAAAGCATCAGACAGCTCCGCGAAGAAATCGTAAACTCGATACGCTCGCTCATGCAAGCCAACCGGCTTACGGAAATCACGCTCGACAGCGACGGGCATGATCCGGTATTCGTGATCTGGTTTGACGACCTCGGAGACCCGGTCGAATGTACCGTACACAAGATAACGGATACCGGACAAGGCATTGTCCTTGAGGTACGCAATAAAATTACGGAAGAGGCATATCACGTGACAAGCGAATACGAACTGGCACTCGCCAATCCGATATGGCTGAATGAAATGTATGAATTCATGCTCCATATTCTACCCCAAACGGAAGGAAATGCCATCTGCTGCAAGTGCGGAGGTACGGACGTAACCTGTGAGGCTATGATAAGGCTTTTGACCACTACACGGACGAGTCCTTTCAGTACGGATGGTGCGACAGCTGCAAAACCGGAGTAGTCATCAGCGATACGGCTGAAGTCAAAAAAGAAATATTGCAGAAGTACAGGGAGTTTACCGGGGCTTACAATACCGAACCGCAACTGGTCTTGTGCCGCATCATCTGGAAGGACAGTCTGGAAGATACGGAAGTTACCATTGCGCTCGAACACATTCCCGAAGAGCTTGACAATACCATCTTCTTCTATTGCGACAGCCTGTCCGATTTCATGGCGATGACAGAATACGGATGTGAAGATTTTATCGTCACGGAATGTATCGAGTTCACAAGCCTGGACACATCGGAGAAGATATATTCACCTCAATGAAAAAGATGCGTTCCCAATTACCCGTCAACAAAATCAACAAAAACTTTAAACATTAATCATCAGGAATATATGGATTTACACAAATATTACAAAGAAAACAGGCACGAAATCAATTCGTCCATCATGGAAATGGCCGATGAACTGGCAACCGCATGTCTTATCAACAAGTACAACCGTCCTTTTGAAGCGTTTGTCGAACCGGATGAAGAAGGTGATCCCGAAAGCGGCACACACTACAAGGATGAATATCAGGATGAATTCAACCGTTTCTATGATAAGAGCTATGCCCGGATTGCCGGTCTGATGAAATTCGATGTAACCGAAGAAAACGGCATTGCCAGACAACAGGCATGGCACTAAAAATGAAAACGGACCGGAATATCTTCATGAGGTTCTGGTTCGTCAGTATATACATCATAACAAATAAAGGAACAGGAGATTAGAACACAATATTCTGTTCACGATTATACCCAAAAACATAAACGTATGAAATCAGCAATGCTTAAAACAGGAGATAAGGTCCGAATCAAAGGAGAAGGTTTCTTTGAAGAATTCCCGGTTATGCCCAACCATACGATAATATGTCACGGGCTTGACGTTACCCCGGAAATGAGACAGTACTGGGAACGGGAAGCCACAGTAGTGGAAATCGACACGACAGGGAGAAGTCCCATGTACGGTTTGTCGGTAGACCGTGGCAAGCACCGGTGGAACGTTGAAATGCTGGAACCGGAATACGGCCAGTCTGGAACAAACACCGGTTTACCAATCCTTTCCCAATAGACAGTCAAGTCCGAAGCCTTATATATTAAAGGAAAGACACTTCATCTATTTGTCATGTCTGCACTGCCGTTCCATTGTATTATCAATATTACGTGAAATCAGAATACGAAAAGACAGCCGAGAGCCATCCATCCGCCCGCGGCTGTCTTTTCATTTAACGTACATACAACAGCTTGTATTCCTCTTTCCTCCGCCTTTCAATGGAAGGAATCCTCTTCCCCTTGTAATGGCAATACTTTATGAAATCCTCATAAATATCCCGGTTGCCGGACTCCAGCTTCCTTACCAGCGTGCTCTTTGGCATTTTGCCATAGCCGAGCAGACGGTACGGGCCGACCTGGTATGCAAGGCAGGCTACCAGCAGCGAATCCTTTCCCAGATGCCGGAACAGGGCACACATCTCCTTCAGGTCCTTCCTCAGAATCCGGTCTCCGTCCTCTTCCGTCAGGCTATCCGGAAATCTCTCCCCTTTGCGGATACGGTGTCCATAGGCTACATAAGGGTAACACTCCGGCCCATGCCAGCCCTCAAAATTATGATAAGCTACTCATAATGCTGATTATGACAAGTAATATGTTATGTAAAGTGCAAGACTTATAAAATGAGCAAACT
>ERZ506896.17-NODE-17-length-176186-cov-15.303093_pt1 | contig 176186 bp, 156 predicted proteins | sample MGYA00513176_ERZ506896 | MGnify/ENA metagenome assembly ERZ506896
TCAGATAGTTATCGCAAGATTTCTATCTGATTTTTGTTTTTAGAGAATGCTGAATTTAGTGTGGTTTAACCGAGTGAGTTAAACCAGGAAGTCAACCGAATGACGCAAAGCACAAATTCATGGTTATTTAAATAAGATATTTCTGAGAATATCATCTAACCACGGCTCTTTCATCTTTTCCACAAAAACATCATTCTTTAGTTGAAAAGCCTTTTTGTAAACACTCTGCATTTTCAAATTATAGCGCACCGTATCATAGCGGACTACTGACTGGTAAAATCCGGTATCAACAGCGACAATTTCATTTTCTATTCTCAATGTATCCTCAGCTGTATCGGAAACTCTTCCAGTCTCCATCTGTGCGAATGAAATGCAGCTGCCTCCGATTAGAGCCAATAATGTTACCAATATTTTATTCATACGCTACTGTTTTCTACAAAGATACAATATTCAAAGAACAAACATCTCTTTTACAAAAAAAATTCCATTATACCATAAACGCTTATAAGGCAACGCACACATTTGTATATCAAAGTTCAGTTTTAGTTAATAAAATTATGTAAGTTTGTAAACGAATAAAAAGCTCCCCTCCAATGAACAACATCATTCATAAAATCAGGCAGATTTATCCGGTTTCCGAAGAAGCTCTTCAGGCATTGCTGATGAATATGCAGGTAAGACACTACCCTAAAGGAACTTATATAGTACAAGCAGGAGTGACAGACCGTTTGGTTTATTTCATTGAGGAAGGGGTCACCCGTTCCGTATTTCATCACGACGGACAAGATACCACCACTTGGTTCAGCCAGGAAGGTGATGTAACCTTCGGAATGGATTCACTGTACTATCAGCAGCCGTCAGTAGAAAGCATTGAAACTCTTTCGGACTGCAAAATCTACGTCATCCACATAGACAAGTTAAATGCTCTCTACGAAACATATATTGATATAGCCAACTGGGGCAGAATACTGCATCAGAACGTAAACAAAGAGCTCAGTCATATGTTTGTGGAAAGGCTCCAACTGCCTCCCAAAGAGCGGTATGAACAATTTAACCGCCGTTACCCCAGACTGATAAATCGGGTGAAGCTAAAATATGTGGCAGCCTTCCTGGGTATTTCCATCTATACTCTCAGCCGGGTACGCGCAAAAAAATAGAAGATTGCCGTTCTTTTTTGCTTTTAAGCAAAAGAACTTCGCTTCGCATGGCGTATCTTTGAGATCCGAAAACATTAACCAAACAACAGAAAAAAAAACAGATGTCGCACATTTCATCTTCTGCCTTTTCAGACACCAAAGCACATTATGACCTTCTCGACGGGCTCCGTGGCGTAGCAGCCTTGATGGTTATATGGTATCATATATTCGAAGGCTATGCTTTTGCCGGTGGTAGCATTATCGAAACCTTCAACCACGGCTATTTAGCTGTAGATTTCTTCTTTATACTATCGGGATTCGTTATCGGGTATGCTTATGACGACCGTTGGGGCAGGAACCTCACAATGAAAAACTTCTTTAAACGGCGCCTGATACGTCTCCATCCGATGGTCATTATGGGAGCTGTCCTGGGTGCCATTACTTTCTGTCTTCAAGGATGCGTACAATGGGACGGAACACATATTGCCCTCTCCATGATTATGCTGTCCCTTCTTTGCACTATATTTTTTATTCCCGCAATGCCAGGTGCAGGTTATGAAGTCCGTGGTAATGGCGAAATGTTTCCTTTGAATGGTCCATGCTGGTCCTTGTTTTTTGAATATTTAGGCAACATCCTTTATGCCTTGTTTATCCACCGCTTATCAAACAAAGCCCTTGCCGTACTGACAATATTGCTGGGAGTGGCATTGGCATCATTCGCCATTTTCGACATCTCCGGATACGGAAATATGGGGGTAGGCTGGACACTGGACGGAATAAACTTTGGCGGCGGATTGCTGAGGATGCTTTTTCCTTTCTCCATGGGCATGCTTTTGTCGCGCAACTTCAAGCCTATCAAGGTGAAAGGTGCTTTCTGGATATGTGCCATTGCATTGGTTACCTTGTTTTCAGTGCCCTACTTGGAAGGTGCAACACCGGTCTGTACAAATGGCATTTATGAAGCGTTCTGTGTAATCATCGCTTTTCCGGTTCTCGTCTGGTTAGGAGCTTCCGGTACCACAACGGATAAAAAATCGACCCAGATATGCAAGTTCCTGGGAGATATATCCTATCCAGTCTATGTGATACATTATCCATTTATGTACTTGTTCTATGCATGGCTCATCAAGAACCAGCTCTTCACGTTGGAGCAGACTTGGCAGGTTGCCTTGTGTGTTTACGCATGGAACATATTATTGGCTTATCTATGCTTAAAATTCTATGATGAACCGGTACGGAAATATCTGGCCAGACGCTTCTTGAGCAAAAAACAATAAACAGTCCGTCACGGAGATTATGCTGATTCGCACAGATACAAATTCCCGATATAAATTCAATCTGCGCAAATCAGTATGATCTTTGTGGCGAACTGTTATTCCAGATAAAGCGGTTCCACTACTTCCATCACATTCTCATGGAACCACTCATCCAATTTTGCCTCTACCTTATCCTTTATCTGTGGAGTGATGTATTTCTTCATTTTCTTATAAGCATAGATTGCAGCAAATCCCTTCCCTACCATAAAGACTTGTCCCAAGAGGTCTTCTATACCGGCAGGAAACACAATGGCCACCAAAGCAATCATGATATTTGTCCTTTCACTCTCTGGAGTAGAATCAGTAGTCAGGACATAATAAGCTGTCAGTACGGGACGACCAGCTGCCCGACTACCTTTCTTTATATACTCCTCTACTTTAAGACGAATCTCGTCCATAGAAAAATTCATTTTCATATTCATAATCTCCTCTTTTTATTTATTAGACGCAGAAAGATGAAGTTTGGTTGCAAAAATCTGCAAATAACATAAAAATAGTTCTGTGGAACAATCACAGCCCCACAGAACTCTCATAAAACCATCTAATCTATACATGTAAATCTTACAATACTACAAATTTCACAATTTGTATATAATCAAGAACCTTATCCAAACTATAATTGAATTTCCTTACCGGAAACGATACATTTCTGTACATCTATTACCCCATATTTCACATCTATAAACGGCTTTCCTTCCTTAAGTCCAACATTACCAAAACCCGTTTCCGTAGACAAGAATGAAGTGAAATCATCTCCAATCCGCGAATCTATATACAAAATTTTGTCTACTGCATCATAGCGTATTCCCGTAAGGCCTTCTAGCATAGCATAACTGGCCATTGCACGAGCATACCATGCTCCACACTCATATTCATTAAACGGATTACGAACACGACCATTATAACGATCACGGCAAGTTCTCACTATTTCAAGCCCTTTTTCCACTTCTCCTTCAAACATAAGATGAGCAGCCACTTGATATTCAATTCCAGTCCACACTTCGTTACTGTATACAAAAGGCAATTTTAGCTTACCACCTTTCGGCCAGGTACAAAGTAATAATCCCCCATCCTCTCCCAATGCAAAGGTGGAACGTTGAGGGTTGACATGGTTACTTAAGCTCTTTTTAAAGTTATACTTATGGACAGAAATCAAATGACTTTTTACTTTCAGACGATCGACCACCTCCGGCATTCCACATACCAATGTCATCCAAGAGCCCAATATTCCGTCAGACAAACAACCTTTACCATACTGATATTTCGGACCTTCTTCTTGTAGGATTTTTAAAGCTTCTGGCGTATAATGGGTCACAAACGATTGGGCATCAACTGGGTCTGGAGCGTCCAATCCAGTCCATTGAATGTTCTGAATAAAATACTCTCCATCAAAAAGTTTGCTCTCCAAATATGCTTTACTTTTATTCATCAATTCTTCATAACGGGAAATATCATCGCCTACCGTTTTACCCATCAAGCAAATAGCTTGTAATGCTCCTACATAAAAACTGGTAATCATCCCATTCGCGCCCCAAAACTCTATATCATACGTATTATGGTGAGGTTCTTCAACAGCTCCAACCTCTCTCGGATCCCAAGTACGGATACAATAATCCATACTTTTCTTCACAGCTGGATACATCATCTTCAGCCAATTTATATCACCCATAATTCTCCATTCACGATATACCTTCATTATACCTCCTAATTGCCCATCTGCCGCCGAATGAAAATCATGGACAGTAGGACTGATAGGCAGATTCGTACGGAACACTTGATGTCCCCTTTTATCCTGGCTCACAAAAAATTCTGTTTCACGTAATGTACGTTCTAATTTTGGGAAAAGATGAGATACAGCTTGCGCATAATTCCAAACATGCGTGCATGAACCATGACAAGAGCCCCAATTATCATGACTTCCCTCCCAATTCCACATACGCCCATCGTATTGGCGAAGTACTGTAGTAGATTTCAATATACTCAAATTAGCAGCAACAGCCTCCTTAACTTCAGGTGGAAGAGTAGAATCATAGAAAGCATCAGTGAACAACTGAGTATTCTTTTTCAATGCATCATAATTATCCAACCAGTAGTTTGCAACATCTTGTATACTGCCAAACCTACTGCTATACCAAGGGCGGTAATTCCCTTCAAAATTATTCTCATAAGTATAACAGTTACTCAATTCATCTGGACAAACTGGTGCATCAGGGATATCAGTATCTGTACGTGGGATTCCACCTATTCGTTCTTGTGAATAAGGGACATGCCAAGCCATGTACAACCTTATATTACGAGTCTCACCAGGTGCTAAAGTAAACGGCACATATAACGAAGCTCCCACTGCTCCTTCCAAGCCTGCTGGATTCTCTTCCATTCTGCCCTCTTCCAAGTTATCCCAACAAATGCTCAATGGGTCGAACCAACCTCCACGAAACCAGTTATGATTAACTACCGTCTGGGGATTGTCAGTATAAATCATAAAATCACCTTGACAGAAAGGTTCATTCTCTGTGCCTGTCTGTCTTAGAATGAATCCATTCTTTGCTGCATCTATATACGCTTTACCTCTACCCGGAGTTTGCATAAAATTCATACTATTATATGAAAAGACGGCTTGTACTTCCTCATTACTGGTATTATGAAACTCATATTCAAACCCAGCAACCGGTAGACTTGAATTATCTTCATCCGTTGGTATAAATGGATTCCAGGCAACCAGTTTCACATCTATAGGGACATTCTGATCTGCCAACTCTACCTCCGCAAAAGGGAAACGTGACTGGAAACTATACTCCTTAAACCGGGGCATTCCCCATGAGCCGCCGTCTCCACGGCTGGAATTAGGAGCACCAAATTTTTTCCATTCTGGAACCGGCCCTTCCAGAATGCGTGTACCATACTCATAACCTTTCACATGAATTGCAGCAAACATCGTTGGTTCATTGAAAACATTCGGTCTATGACGTATAGACATATTACTCAATGCTCCTGTTCCTTCAATACAGAACATGCCCGTGCCTATACCTCCTATAGGGAAAGCTATTTTACGCGTATATTCACCTATATACTTCTCATTATAGCCACGTTCAACCGCACTCTCATGATGCCAGCACCCTTGAAAAATCAGTGCACAAACTACCAGACATATTAATAAATATTTCGTCATAAATACTGTATTTATTATCATTTTTTTATTTTGTATCAGGAGCTACAACTGTATAAACAGCACTACTTCTACCGGAAGAAAGGCGGAGATAACATTTTATATTTACTCCACTGAAAGATAAAGGTAACTGCAATGTATCCGTATAGAGTTTTCCATATAAACGAGGATCGGTACCATCTGTGGTATAATATATATCAGCACCCTCTACTGACGGCTTCAAATCCACTATCGCGTTACCGCCTCTAACAATAGCTTTATCCCAACCAATCGGTTCGGGAATACGGAAAGTAACCCCTTGTCTATCCAGTTCAGCCAAACATCCCGCTAATCTTTCACGGAAATCTGCATAATTCTTCTTTTCCGCAGGTGACCAACCTATTTCTGAAAGGGCCATAGCCCGAGGATATGCCATATAGTTCACTTTATCAGGATGATGTATAAATTCTCCCCAAACATTAGCTTGTACCCCCATTATATAACCGCATTGCTCTTTTGTAAGCTTAGGCGTATAAGGTTCATAGCTGTAGATATGTTCCAACGTAACCAGTCCTCCTATATTTAAAGGCTCATTAGTATAATCCTCACTCTGATAATAATCAATATACATATAGTTATTGGGAGCCATCACCACTTTATGCCCCATTCCCGCTGCAGCAATTCCACCGTTTTCTCCTCTCCAGCTCATTACAGCAGCATTCGGTGCCAGACCACCTTCTAAGATTTCATCCCAACCAATGATTTTTCGCCCCTTCCCCGTTACAAATTCATCCAAATGATGGATGAAGTAACTTTGTAATTCATGTTCATCTTTCAATTTATTTTCCTTAATGCGTCGTTGACACTTCGGACATTCTTTCCAACGTCTTTTAGGTGCCTCATCACCGCCTATATGAATATACTCACCGGGAAACAAATCTATCACCTCAGATAAAACATCTTCTACAAACCGATAGGTTTTATCATTACCGAGACAAAGAACTTCCTCCTTAATACCCCAAGTTTCCGGTATCCGAAATGGTCCGCCCGTGCAAGACAGCTCCGGATATGTAGCTAAAACAGACATTGTATGTCCTGGTAAATCGATCTCCGGAACAATAGTGATGTACCTATCTGCCGCATATTGGATAATCTCCTTAATCTGCTCCTGAGTATAGAATCCTCCATGTGGAATACGATCTTGTTCTGTCGGATTATGCCCCCACTGAGTACTATTACGCCATGCCCCAATTTTGGTCAATTCTGGATACTTTTTTATTTCAATACGCCACCCGGCATCTTCTGTCAAATGCCAATGGAATCTATTTATTTTATAACGAGCCATTAAATCTATATACTCTTTTACATATTCCACTGAGTAAAAATAACGTGCAACATCCAACATCAAACCACGATAACCAAAACGGGGTTCATCATTTATCATAATATACGGAAGCTGTATGCATCCATTTCCCTTATCAACAAGTAACTGCTGCAATGTCTGAATTCCATAAAATATTCCAGCTTCACTTCCCTTGATTGTTACTCCCTTATCATCCACAACTAATGAATATGCCTCTAAAGGCATTTTCTTGTCTATCTGCAAATGAATGGCATTCTTTCCTTTCGATCCTTTCTTCAAAGTCACCCCAAACCGTCCATCTAAATAATTATTAAAGAGACTGACTGTTTTGGTAAGCGCATCATTACTGTAATTTATACGTGTATCGGCAGATACATCCCAAGAACCTTCTCCCATCACCATTTCTTTTGGCATAGGAATTACTGACTGTGCATTACAAGGTAACGTACCGAGAATAATACATATTACCAATATGTATTCCCATCTGATTTCGTGTTTAATCATGACTGTAATTCAATTTTATATCTATATCCTTTTGTTTATTCACCTTGATATTTACTGTCTCGAATCCTTTGGCAGAAATCGTTAGCACATCGTTTTCTACAGTCAGAATGGAATATCTTCCGCCTTCCTTACTTATAACCGTTCTACCAGAATAATTAGATTTGATTTCAATTCCACTTATAGGGGTTGCTTGTACATCTCTGACACAACCAGCAACCTTTATCTTTCTTCCTGGATTCTTCACAATTTCATCCATGCAGAAGTCGTTATGACCAAGACTATTACTAGTCACCGGCTGTCTGCCAACAAAGATTGTCCTTCGTAATCTGATATCATCTGAGGCTGTTCCTATCTGTATTTCATACTCCCCTTCTTCTACTACTTTTTTCATGCTCAAATCATATAAGGCCAATTCTTGTATTGGTAGCTTCAAAACAACTGTCTGCATTTCGCCTGGTTGTAAGAATGGTTTTGAGAATGCCTTCAGTTGCTTGACTGGAGTCACAACCGAACTGACCACATCTCGAACATAAAGCTGTACTACCTCCTTTCCCGCTACACTACCCGTATTCTTCAAAGATACACTGACAATCAAGGTATCAGATGGATGTAATAACTCTGCAGAATAATGAGCATTCAAATACTCAAATGTAGTATAACTCAATCCATGCCCAAAAGACCATAACGGAGCTGGTGAAGAAAAAACATAATCACGTCCAGGTTCATTTGGTCTACCAGGACGACGATAGAATCCTTTGTCCGTTGGCAAATGATTATAAAAAACCGGTAAATGTCCTACGCTCTGCGGAAACGAGAATGGAAGTTTGGCTGAAGGATTAATATTTCCCAATAACATATCAGCTATTGCATCTCCAGCTTTCTCACCACCGTACCATTGTACAACTATGGCTGGAATATGTTCTTTTATCCAAGAAATAGAAAAAGGCTTACCTGTAACCAATACAACTATAACAGGTTTTCCTATTGCATAGATTTCTTCCACCAATTCTTCTTGTACACCTGTCAGATCCAGAGAAGAGAGGTCAAACCCCTCCCCACATGTAGCATCTGAATAGTCACGTGCCAGTGAAGCACTAGAAGAACCAACAAATACAACAGCCATGTCACTCGCTTTTACAGCAGCTACAGCTTCATCAAATCCGGATTTATTATCTGTAATAAGATCACATCCTGCCGCATAATTTATTTTTATCTTATTTCCAACCCGTTTCTTTAGGCCTTCAAGTGGAGTAACCCCATCTTTATTACTCCGGCTCCATGTATAATCCCCGAACTGTACTTGATTAGCATTCGGCCCAATCACTGCTAATGATTTTATTTTATTCAAATTTAAGGGTAAAAGAGTATTTTCATTCTTCAATAAAACAATCGATTCATCAGCCACTCTGCGCGATAGCTCCACCGCTTCTTTAGTACGCATGGCTACTCCCGGCATGTCAGCGCCCTGATATGGATTCTCGAACAATCCTAATTCAAATTTAACACGTAAGATACGTCCAACAGCCAAATCCACATATTTTTCATCAAACCTGCCTTGCTCTATCAATTGCTCCAAAGCCCAATAGCAATTACTGGAAGCTTCCAAGTCCACCCCCGCAGTCAAGGCTTGGATAGCCGCTTCACTATCATCCTTAGCTGTATGCTGAAAATCCTTCAACATAGCCACTGCCCCCCAATCGGAATATACATATCCTTTGAATCCCCATTCATTGCGTAAAATATTCGTCAGTAAATAAGAAGAAGCAGAATTAGGGATGCCATTCCAAGAATTATAGGAGGTCATCACCGCCTTCACTTCCGTATTCCGAACAGCCATCTCATACGGCTTGATATGGATATTACGTATATCCCGTTCTCCACTCTCAACTGAAGCCAAGTTCAGCCCTCCCAAAGGAGCTCCTCCCGGTCCAAAAGGTTTCAACATTGGAGATATTCCTCCGTCAATATAACCTTTCACTTGTGCAATCCCCATCTGTCCCACTAGCCAAGGATCTTCACCAAACGATTCCTCAACACGCCCCCATCGCAAATCCCGAACAACATCCAATCCTGGTGAAAGAGTCTGAATTACCCCTTGGGACCTTAATTCTGTAGCAATTGCTTTAGTCATCTGATAAGCCAAATCTAAATTAAAAGTACTACCAACGGCTACAGATTGAGGAAAAATGGTAGAACCATCATGTACCGAGCCATGTAAAGACTCAGTTACTGTAAAAACTGGGATTCCCAAGCGTGTCTCTTCAACCATATATTTCTGAATTGCATGAAATGCTTTCCGCACATTTTCACCAGTAAGATTGAATCCCTCAATACAGCCGTAACTAATATCACCAGCTGCATCTCTTAATTTTTGGTAATCCACCTCTTGACCATTGTATAATTGATAACCATGCAAATGACTTAATTGTGCTATTTTTTCTCGTAATGTCATTCTGCCCAATAAATCTGTAACCCGTCGTTCAACAGACATACTAGAATCCTTGTACACCGGAATGCATTGAGCCATGGAATCTACGGCAATAAGAACCGACAATATAAAAGGTAATAACCATTTTTTCAAAATCCTATCTTCAAGTAACATATTTCAGTAATTCAAAAAGTAAATATAAATATCAATCTTATGGTATAGCTTGATGGTCTGTATCACGCATTCTATACCAATCAACCAACTTTTCTTTCTCTGGTAATTTGAACGCCAGAGGTACAGCTTTGTCTTGATACCAGAAAGCCGCCGAAGAGAATTTAAAGGGCCGGGTCTGCTCCGGTTTACGGGGATTTATAAAATCAAAAATAAAACTTTCATTGAAACAGATTGCATCTTGCTCATGATAACGATACATACTCACCATCGAACGGAGCGGATCCTTTATAGGAACTCCATGCAACTCTCCACAGAATTCACCTTCCCTAAAATACCAGCCACCATTAAAATAATCTTCAAGTCCAGAACCAACTATAGTCGGTACACTTTTGTCTTCCGTATCGATATAAATAAACTCGGGTGCTTCCAAATATCCCAAGTAGTTTGGAAGCCAACTCTGCATGGACAAGGAACAGCCAATAAAATGTCCATGTCCTTTAGTCTGCAATATGGTTAATGGTTCATAACCAGGATTGGTACCAGCATTATATAAACAATGGAATCGTCCCATACCCTCAGGTAAACTCTCCAATTGATCATAATTGGCATTTAAGAAAACGCTTGTAGTCAAACGGTGATGAAGATTTTCCACTTCTATCCTTACCTTTTTAAATGGCATCGGAAAATAACAATAGAAACCTCCACTGGACATACCTATATATTTGGACATATAATGCTTATATTCACAATGCCCTATACCAAAGAAGTCACCAATCGGACATTCTACAGAAGGATAGTCCTCACCATCCCAATAAATACGCAAAATCAGCATTTTCAAAATAGTAGGATCAGGCCACCGCTCCTTACTTAAATCCCAATTTTCCCAAAACCAACCATTAATAGTAAACCACATACGGGTAATTACACCAGGAGAAGTGTGATCTACCAGTACAGATTTCTCACCCGGTCCAACCAAATGGGCTTTAATCTTAGTATTCAAGTCAAAAGTCGTAAACTGACGAGATACAGCGTTACGCATAGTATGGATAGATGTAAAAGCAGAGGTTTGAATGTCTCTCCGTTCTTTCTTGATGGGATTCAATGCATGCCCTACACCAGGTAATGCTGCCAATCCTACGGCACCTGCCATAGTAGCCAATGCTTTACGACGAGACATCTTTTGAGGGCTGGAATCCATATTGCCCGGAATTTGTTTTCTCTTCATCATATTATGTATTAACAATTATCCTTGCGGTTCAATCTCTAAAATAGAGCCTTGTATATGTCTAGTACCTTTGGCTCTGTCAAAGTTTATATAGTATACCACCAATACCCTCTTCTCATCCAGCTGTACAGCCCATGTATATCCGACATCTCCATCATCCGCATCATCTCTTATGATAATCTCAGGAGCCGTGGCAAAATCTGTACATTCTGCATTAAGAATTCTGGCTCTAACTCCACAAGGTTCATGACGATAACCATATGTCAACAAAACTCTATTGTCTGGCAGCCTCATTGCCTGGAGAGGATGTCCTTTGAACCCCATACTTTTCCATTCACCAAATGTTTTCCCACCATCTATGGACCGTGCAATACAAGCTTGGTCACCAAACGCTTCCGAACGCATAAAAGCAATCAAATCCCCATTAGGCGTTTCATACATGGAAGTCTCATTAAACGAGACCTTTTTATCTTTAGCAATTTTCGTACCGTATTCCCATGTTTTTCCTTTATCTTTGGATATAAGCAAATAGACCGACGTATTTCTTAAAGCTTCTGTATCAGAAGCTACTACTGCCCAAAAAATACGTCCATCTTTTCCTTCATACAAAGCGCCACGATTATAAGCCGGCAATTTACCTCCCAATCCACTATAATTTATTTCAGACGGAACGCTACAAGGTATAATCAAATCATTCCAAGTTCTACCATCATCATAAGAACGGAGCAAATATCCTCCTGCAAAAACAGCGTCTGTATTCTGTACGAACGGTTTCTTAAGAACAGCTAAACCATCCGGACGAATAAATGTCCACAAATAACTAGCACATAGCAGTGTTCCATCTTTCAACTTCAACAAACATGGATCTTGTGAGCCTCCAAACGGATGGGCATAAAGCAGTTCCGGTTCCTTGGTCCAATGTTCGCCATCTTTGGATCTCACTACTACCAGATAACTATTCGGGTCCAAATGATTATTCTTCTTCTCCTTAAAGACTTTACGGTCTGGAGCTCTTCTGAACGATACCAGTATCTCTCCATTCGATAATTTTACAGCTGAAGGAAAAGCGGAGTAAAACATGGTATCCTTATATATTATTACATCCTTTATTTTCTTGACACCTGGTATCAAAACGTCATTCTGTTGAGCAAATAATGTTGTCGCAGAACACAAGTGGACAAGCAGACAATAAAAGAGAAATATAGACTTTTTCATATATAATTTTATTATGTTCGTTTATCAATCTTTCCAATATGCTGTAAAGTTACAACATATTGGAAAGATTTCAATAATATACTTTATTTATCCCAACCAGGATTTTGAGTAACTTTCGGCTCCACGCTTATTGTTGACAAAGGAATGGGGAACAGCATCATATAATCTTCCCCCTTATGCTCTCTCAAAGAAGGAACCAAATCAAAGGCTTTGTCAAAACGTACCAAATCCCACCACCTTTTACCTTCAAAAGCCAATTCTAAAAGTCTTTCTTTCAAGATAGCTGCATCATTCGCCTCTTTTGTGCTATTCACATAAATATGCTCTTCATACTTGTCTTTATATGCACGTTTCCTGACCTCATTAATTTCTGCAGAAGGATCTTGTCCCAAAGCATTTTTAGCCTCAGCCTTCATTAATAAAATATCAGCATAACGGTACAATATGATATCATCTGCAAAAATACGATCACCATCTCGCACCAAGCCTTTACCTTTTAATACTACACTAACATAAAATTTATTTTCTCCAGTTTCCTGATCTTTAGAATAAATCTCAAGAAAAGAAGCATTTTTTCGAGTATCATCTTCTGTATATTGCTTTCTATACTCGTCCGAAGCTACTATAATACCTTGTCCCGGCCCTATCGGATAAACTATATCCTTTACCTCTTGAGGAGCATCTCCAGGAACAGCACTCGCATGTATCCACATATATCTGAAATAGTTAATACCAGATTCCAAATCCTGAAATCTAACACTCATCAAGATTTCATCATTACCCTTATTATCATAAGCAAATACATCAGCAAAATCCGGCTGTAAACGAAGCTTATCCGTTTTAATTGAATTCAAAGCATTTAATGCAGTTTCAATATCACTGCTTCCACCATTCATTTTTTTTCCACTCCAAAGATATACTTCAGCTTTCAAAGCCAATGTTGCCGGTTTTGACCACATAGCTCTTTGATCACCGAAATTGTCATCCGGATATAAAGACAAAGCTTTCTCCAAATCATCTTTTATCAGTTGGAAAACTTCCGTTTGGGGTCTTCTTTCTTTATAAAGGACTTCTGAATTTGTGTTTTCAATAGGATCTGTATGGATTATCAAATCCCCCCATGTACGAGTCATCACAAAATACATGAAAGCCCTCATTGTATAAGCTTGAGCCAACATTTTATTGCGGGAAGTCTCGTTATTAAAAGTCACATTGGGAGCATACTTTAAAAGAAGATTGCATGAATTGACTATCTGATAATAACGTATCCAGGATATAGGCATATTAGCTTGTGTCAACGTATTATAATAATAAATATCATATCCGCCATATCCACCGATACCTACAGTCAGTATTTCGCTACGCGCTTCCCCCAATATATACAAATCATGTTCAGCAGCTCCTCGTAACTGGACATAAATACCATTTAACGCACCCTTCACGTCATCTTCTGTCTGCCAGAAAGATTCATTCGTTATAAAGCTTATTGGCTTAAGGTCTAGTGCATCACAAGAAGCAAATGTCAGGACCATAAACAAAGCTATTGTACTATTTATTATATTTCTAATTTTCATAACTTTACTTTATTAAAATGATACATTTGCACTAAAAATAATATTTCTCGGCATAGCATATCTACCATTATCCTGTCCACCTTCTTCTGGATTAAGACCAGAATATTTAGTAAAATAGTGCAGATTATTTCCCGTAACCGTAAACCGAAGTCCGCTTAAACGAATCTTTTGTATGATATTTGCAGGAACTGTATAACTTAAAGAAACTTCTCTAATGGCTAGAAAATCTCCTGATTCATGATACAAAGAGCTACCTCGGATAGCATTCTGCTGTCCACGATCACCATGCCAATAGAATCTCGGCATGTCCGCTTTGTCACCTTGTTCTTTCCAGGAGCGATTTACGACATCTTTCGTCATATTATTATCACCCTGCCAATTATAATCCAAAAAGCCTTTGGCAAAATTATATATGGTATGACCCAATGTAAAATCAAGTCTGCAATACAAATCGAACCCTTTATAAGATAGAGAAGTATTAATACCCCCAGTCCAATCCGGATAAATATTACCAACATATACACGGTCTTTACTGTCAATCACACCATTACCATCAGTATCTTGCCACTTTGCATCACCACCATATTTGGTTTTATCAGGGACTGTAATAACATTATCTATCGGCTCATTAGCATTCTGTGCTTCCTCATCAGTAGAATATACACCTATCATCTTATAGGCAAACAAATCTCCAATTCGTCCTCCTTCCTGTAAACCACCTTGCCAAGTATGTTTACCCAGTTTAGCATCCCAAATGTACTCACCACCAATCCGATTATTTTCAACCCCATTATCTGGCAGCTTCAATATTTTATTGGTCACCTTCGAGGCATTAAAACCTAATGACCATTGAATAGAACTGGATACCGGTAATATTCTTGCATTCATTTCCAACTCAATACCTCTATTTTGTAAACGCCCTAAATTAGTGAAAATAGAGCCAAAGCCTGTAGAATGAGGTAAAGTGCGATTTGTCAGCAAATTATCTGTGGTACGATTGAAATAATCAAAGATAAAGTTTAACCGATTATTAAAAAAGGAAATATCAGTACCGATATCAAATGTCTTAGACTCCTCCCAACTCAAGTCTTGATTTGCCATAGTTCCCATAGTGATACCTGCATTACCTAAATATTTAGATCCTACACTATAACTACCTTGAGCCGTATAATCCCCCAAGCCTGAAATATTACCATTTACTCCATAGCTGGCACGCAATTTCAGACGCATTAGATTCTCAGGCATAAATGACCAGAACTTTTCTTTATCCACATGCCACCCTAATGACACGCCAGGAAAAAATCCCCATTTGTTGTTCGTACCCAAATTGGAAGCACCGTCATATCTTGCAGATACAGAAATCAAATATTTATCCTTATAATCATACCCTATACGAGCAAAAATACCTTGCATAGATCGCTCTGTAATAGAACTACTCACACTTACAGGAACACTTGAGGCATTCAAAGTAGGAATCAAATCAGTAGAAGCACCTCTACCAGCAGCTGCTAAACGGGCCTCTTTCCTAAAATAATAAGCATAACCAGCTGTTACATTCAAATTGTGTTTTTCATTGAAAGATTTAACATAGTTGAATACAGCATCTGCCTGATATTGCCGCCATTTGTAAGTATCAGCATTTGCATTTCTTGTAGTTATATAATCTCTCGGTCCATTCCAAAAAGCATCCCAAAAAGTATAGTTATTACTGTTCACTTCAAATAAAGAAAGAGCTGGTTTGAAAGACAATCCTGGCAATATAGTCCAATCTGCATCTACTCCTATTGATAAATTCTGATAGTCATACTCTCTTTGTGCCTTGTTCATATGATATACAGCATTTCCCAGATACTGGGCAGCTCCTGGAGCCAGACTACCATCTTCAAATCTGAATTTAGTGGTAGGTGAGGCAGCCGGTGAACGATAGAATGTTGCATCTGCAGCTAATGGAGAACCATACGTAAACGAGTTTGAATAAGTAGTTCTAGCTGAAATTTTCAAATTATCCCGTGCTTGCAAAGAACCATTCAAACTAAAATTATACCGTTTATATGAAGTTGTAATAACAGTTCCTTCATTAGTCATATACCCTAATCCCATATTAAAGGTAGCCTTTTCCGTTCCACCTGAAACTTCAATATGGTGATTATGAGAAAAACCAGTACGATAAATTTTATCCTGAAAATCAGTATCTGAGTATAACAATGTCTTACTCGGATCTACTGGATCTGGCATTGATTTCCACCCTTGATCTAATTTATAGCGATTCTCATCAGTCAAGTATTGAGTAGAGAAGGCAGTATTATTAGTCAGATCATTTCCTGTTCCATAACCTAAATGTCCTATCAATCTTTGTTCGGTAGCTTTTCCAAATTTCGCTGGTGAAATCATACCTTTCCTCATAAGGGTCAAAAATTCTTCAGCATTGGCAAATTCATATTTTTTACCAATATCAGAAATTGTCAGATTATATCTATATTCAACTCTGGTTTTACCGGCCTTCCCCTTTTTAGTAGTAACAATTACAACACCATTTGAACCTTGGGCTCCATAAATAGAAGTAGCAGCAGCATCTTTCAGAATTTGGATGGATTCAATATCTTCCGAAGCTATATGAACCATATTCGCCCTCATAACACCATCAATAATATATAGTGGAGTAGCACCATTAGGATTATTAATGGAAGTACCACCACGGACTATAATACGAGGTTCTGCACCTGGTTGCCCTGAAATACTTTGCACACGTACACCAGACACTGTACCTTGTAAGGCTGAAGCTGCATTTGCATAGGGTACATTCTTCAAAGCCTCTTTATCAAGCTTGGTCACAGATGTCGTAATCTTCTCACGAGACTGAGAACCATACCCAATGACTACAACTTCCTCCATTTGGGTGGCATCCTCTACCATCACTATTTTATAGTTACTCTTATTGGCAGATACCTCTTGAGTTTTCATTCCCAAATAAGAAAATAACAAGGCACGACTATCAACTGGAATACTAAAACTAAAATTTCCATCCAAATCAGTAACAACACCTAATGAAGTTCCTTTAACTTGTACAGCTACCCCCACCAATGGTTGTCCATATTCATCCATCACATTTCCTTTTACTGTTTTCTTTTCTGATTGATTAGTGGATAATACAGACGGAGTATCTTCCGATGCATATACACTTCCCACACTCAAAACAGTAAAAAGGAAAATATAAAATGCCCAATGTAATATCCTGCTATTAGATTTAATGTCTATTGTTTTCATTTTTTTTGATTATTTGTGTTTCAAACTATTATTAGATTCACCACTGTATAATTACTTTCTTCTTATTTCCATTATTCCTCCTTTCTCTATCAATTAACAAAATCTGTTTCTATGTCAGAAACAAAGCACTTTTTCACATCAATCTTCCCATATTTCACCTCAATGAAAGGTTTACCATCTTTTAGACCAACATTACCAAAACCTGTTTCCGTCGACAAAAAAGACGTAAAATCATCACCTATCCTTGAATCAATATATAAAGTAGAATCCACTGCATCATACTGTATTCCAGTCAAAGCTTGGAGCATAGCATAACTAGACATTGCACGGGCATACCATGCCCCACATTCATATTCATTAAATGGGTTACGTACTCTTCCATCATACCGATCACGACAAGTACGGACAATATCAAGTCCTTTCTCAACCTCACCTTCAAACATCAAATGAGAAGCCACTTGATATTCAATACCTGTCCATACCTCATTGGAGTAAACAAAAGGAAGTTGTAACTTTCCTCCTTTGGGCCATGAACATAATAATAAGCCTCCTTCATCACCTAAAGCAAAAGTCGAGCGCTGAGGATTTACATGTTTTCTGAGATTCCTCTTTAAATTATATTTATGAACAGACAATAAATGACTTAATATTTTCTTTCTATCTATAGCCTCGTCCAGTCCACAGACCAAAGAAAGCCATGCTCCTACTACTCCATCAGATAAACAGCCTTTTCCGTATTGATATTTCGGCCCTTCCTTTTCCAATAAATCCAAACCCTCTTTCGAATAATTAGAATTGACAGACTGTACTTTCGTCGGATCAGAAGCCTGCAACTCCTTCCAACGAATATTTTGAATAAAATATTCACCGTCGTACAATTGATTTTCCATGTAGTCAATACTCTTATCTAGCAACTCTCTATATTCTGTCATATCTTTCTCCAAATGTTCACCCATAGCAACAAATGCTTGTAATGCGCCAGTATAGTAACTATTAATCATACCACTAGGCCCCCAAAATTCAATGTCATAAGTATTATGATGAGGTTCCTCTATAACACCTTTCCTTTTAGGATCCCACGTATTAATGCAATAATCAAGACTATTCTGTACGTATGAATAAATCAACTTCAACCATTCGTCATTACCATATATATGCCAATCACGGTATACTTTCATAATACCACCTAACTGCCCATCAGCTGCTGCATGAAAATTATGTCTGATGGGTCGGATAGGAAGTGCAGAGCGAAATGCTTGGTGCCCATTCTTAGCTTGACTAACAAAAAATTCCGTTTCCCTCAGTGTTCTTTCCATTTTAGGAAACAAATGAGGTATAGCTTGAGCATAATTCCAAACATGTGTACAAGAACCATAGCAAGAGCCATATTCATTACCGCAACCTTCCCAATTCCACATCCGACCATCGTATTGCCGAAAAATCGTAGGTGATTTTAATATAGTAAGATTAGCAGCAACAGCTTCAACAACTTCAGCAGGCAAAGTTGTAGCATAAAATGCATCAGTAAACAGCTCTGTTTTTTCTTTCAACGTATTATAATTTTTCATCCAATAGTCTGCGACTTCCTCTATATTTGCAAATCTACTGCTATACCAGGGACGGTATTTATCGGACAACTGAATGGAAGTATCAATATAGCCTGCGGGCTCTCCTCTTTCATTAACTACAGGTACGATAGGTACATCTACATCATCAATCGGTTCCAATCCCTCACGAACTAATGAGAAAGGAACGTACCATGCCATATATAAACGGATTGTCTTTGACTCTCCCGGTTGCAATCTAAACGGTACATACAAGGAAGCTCCGGGAGCATCCGCCATATTAGCAGGATTTTCTTTAATTACCCCACTGCTCATCTCATTCCAGCACATCGTGAATGAGTCAAAAGACCATCCTCTAAACCAACAATAATTAACCTTAGTTTCCGGTTCATCTGTAAAGATTGCAAAATCAGCCTGATGAAACGGCTGCGTTTCTGTTCCTTTCTGTGATATTATAAAACCATTTTCAATTGGCCTAATAGATGCTCCTCCATTACGAATATCTACAAAGTTCTTTGAATTATAAGAAAATATGGCTTCTACTTCTTTAGCATATTTATTTTTAAACGTATATTCAAAACCAGCAACTGGAAGCCCTGAGTTATTTTCATCTGTAGGAATAAATGGATTCCAAACCTTCATTGTCACGTCCATCTTCAGTTCATCGTCACTCATTCTCAATTTGGCAAAAGGGAATTTTACTTCAAAATCACAATCTTTAAATCGAGGTAATCCCCACGTGCCGCCGTATCCTTTTGTTGACTGTGGTTGGCCAAATTTTTTCCAATCCGGTACTTGTCCTTCCACAACAATACTACCATTATCTACCCCTTTCAAATATAATCCGGCAAACATTGTCGGTTCATTCAACATCTCAGTTTTATGCCTAATATTCATATTAGAAATTGCACCACTACCTTCTACACAAAACATTCCCGTCCCCAATCCCCCAATAGGGAAAGCAATCCTGCTCGTATACTCTCCCGTATATTTTTCATTATAATCACGTACTTCTTCCATACTGGAGCAAGAAGCCCATAAACACAAGCAGATACATAGACCTAAAAAATAAAATCCATTTTTCATATATCATTTTTTTAATGATTTATTCCTTCAACATTCTCTATTTTTTCTCCATTTCTGTTCAATCTCCTCCAATGATAACCCTTTTGTCTCCGGCAAGAATAAATACCCCCATACCAAACCCAACACGGCAATAAATCCATAAAGAAAAAATGCACCTGCCGGATTCTCAGAAGTCGTTTGTCCAACAACAATTTCGGTACCTGGTATAGAAAAAAAATCTATAATCTTAAAGAAAGTAAAGGAGACAATGCAATTAAATATCCATACAGCCAATGAACCTATCGAAGTCCCCAATCCCCGTACTTTCTGCGGAAATATCTCGGAAATGACCAACCATCCCAAAGGTCCAATACTAATTGCAAAAAATGCAACATATCCAAACATAAAAATGACCATTAACCACCTTCCGATTTCGCCCAACTGATTAGCATAAATAAAACAAGCACTAAGGCACAAAACAGAAAAGGCAATTCCTGACAGACCAATAAAATACAACTTTCGTCGTCCGATTCTATCCACTAAATAAAGAGAAATCACTGTAAATACAACATTTACAATTCCAATACCTACAGAAGCCCAAATAGCAGAGAGTGTACTTTCAAATCCTGCCATCAGGAAAATCTTCGGACTATAATAAATAACTGTGTTAATACCTACAAACTGTTGAAAAAACATAATACAAACAGCAATCATTAGAGGAGTTCTCAACCAAGGCTGCATCAAATATCGCCATCCTACCGCACTATTCCTATCTTTCTCTATTTCCACCTCCATTTGTCCAATTAAATCATTTACTGTATTTTCCGGTTCTATTTTCTGCAACACTTTCCTACATTCTTTCAACCGTCCTTTACTCAACAGCCACCGAGGTGTTTCAGGCACAAAACACATACCTACCAGTAATACCAAAGCCGGTACGACACCTGCCCAAAACATCCATCTCCAACAATCCAACTTGTTTTCATCAGCCCAAAAGGTATCTGACATGTATGAAAGTAAAATACCTATTGTAACCATTAACTGAAACATTGAAACCAGACGTCCCCTGGATTTAGCTGGAGCAATTTCTGCTATATACAATGGAACAGTAAATGATGCCACACCTATAGCTATACCAAGAAACAGACGAGAAAAAACCAAGCTCGTCAAATCCGTTGCCAGTCCTGACCATAACGCTCCCACTGCAAATATCACAGCAGAAACCAATATGATTTTTCTTCTTCCAAATATATCAGATAAACGCCCACAACATACAGCCCCCAACATAGCTCCCAACAAACCAGCCGCCGTAATCCATTCAACATCATTATTATCTATTCCCCAATCTGACTGAAGAAATGGAATCGCTCCTGAAATTACCCCAGTATCAAAGCCGAAAAGCAATCCTCCTGTTGCTACAACTGTAGCTATTAAAAATATTATATGTCTGTTTTTCATATTAAACTTATATTTTAGGGTTCAAAACTTATCCAAACTTCCTTTTTCACTGACGGATTCGGAACATATAAGAAAGTATCCGGAGCATCTTCAAAAATTTTATAAATGGATTTACCTTTCCCAATACCTAAATCATGATACTCTCTTGGAGCCTTTCTTACCAGTTCCGAAAAATGATAGTTTGTATTTCTGATCCACTTCAATCCATCACCCTCAAAAACAGGATACCATGCAATACCTTTATGACGACGAATCTCAGCATATTCAAAACCATATTCACGGTCACACCATGCACCAAACACAAGAGATTCATCTGCATTCGTACTAATGGTAGCATGTACCCAATATGGAGGGACCACCACCACATCGCCAGGCTGTGCATAAACAGCATAACACCTCCCCGGTTCATCTGTAGCCGACTCTTGCATGTAAATGACCGCCTCTCCATTCCATATCTCATAAACCTCTGGAGTGGACCATTGACTAAAAGGTGAGACCTTATGAATATGTCCCTGACTGCGAATGGGTTCCATTCCCAAACTTCCTTTGGCATAAGCCACTACTCCAAAAAGCAAATGCTGTTTTTGCAAAAGCGCTTTATGAACAGTCTTACCCACATCCATAGCTATAGAATAGACAATATCCGGTCCTTCACATTTCGGATCCAACAAACTAGACCGGATATCATCCAACCACCGGTTTTCTACTGTCGGGCCAAAAACGTCCTTACCATAAATAAAACCTAACGGATTTTCTGTTATCCCTATATCAATCCCCTTATCAAAATTATCTTTATGCATGATGTCTTACAAAAGCTTTAATTGTTCCACATTCCATTCCTTCAAACTCCCCATAAGGTTTTATTGTATATTCCTTTATGGCAGCAGGAATAATAAAAGTTTCCGCATAATGGACAACAAACGGAGAAAATTGTCCTATAGGACTTTCCACTATCACCGAACGTCCCTCAATCAGATTCAGAACATTAACACCCGACTCATTCTTATGCAAAACTTTGTCCGTGAACCAATGTCTTCTTGTTTCTATAAATTCCCATTCATGAAGTCCCGTCTTTTCTTCACGCCAAGAATCTCCTTCACCAATAACAGAGACCTTGTTTATCAGTTCTTCTTTCACCCAAGACTCCGTTCTATTCCATTGTATCACATTAGCCCCATGAGCTATATTAATCGGACGCGGTCTGCCATCCAGTCCCATCCGTCCCCAATCCCACAACTTAAATGTAAAGATGTATGGGGTTGCACTAATCTCAAGTACCATGCTATTCCTTCCCGAACAATGTACCGTACCAGCCGGAATTAAAAAATGATCATGCTTCTTTGCCGGATAAATACCTACATACTTCTCCACTTCAAATTCACCAGTCCTTTGCGATTTTTCCAATTCATCAAGCATCTCCTCCGGTTTAATATTATCCTTCAAACCCAAATATACAGTTGCCCCCTCCTTAGCATCCAAAATATAGTAGCTCTCATCCTGCGTATAATACATCCCAAATTTCTGTTGTATATATTCAGTCAAAGGATGAACTTGTAAGCTTAGATTGCCGCCTTCTATCGTATCAAGAAAGTCAAACCGTATTGGAAACTCATCACCAAACCTGCCATACACAGCATCACCCAATAACTGTCGGGGATAAGCAAAAATCAAATCAATTGACGGTATTTCCACTTTCTCATCCCCAAAGGCCAACAACAGACTGTTTTCTTCAGGTACACAGTCAAAACACCAAGCATAATTAGGCATCGTCCGTTCTAAATCGCAAACATCTTTCATCCACTGTCCTCCCCAAGGCCCCGGATCAAAAAAGGGAACTACACGAAACGGACCATTTACCGCTTTCTCCAATCCCTCAAACATCGCTTTGCCTGTAATCATCTTAGGATGATTGCGCCGGTTCGTATCCAAAACATAATCCACCTTTGCCATCAGCATCTTTTTGTGCCTATCGCATATTCTCCAATCTACGAAAAAAGCTCTTTTATACTGCAAGGAGGTTCGTTCTTCTTTATTGTTGACACCTATATTTGATATTTCATTTTTACGGAATCTGGACTGTATCTCCCATCTTGCCATATCGGCATAAATCAACAAATCAGGATGTTCACAAAGATAGGCCGCACCAACCCCATAGACTATTACAATACCAGACTGCAAATCTTCTATCTGTTGCCGGATACCAGTAACTTTATCGAAATCAAAAAAACATTCCATTGTATACCGGGTCAGATAGCCGAATAATTCATCATCGGTAATATCAGGATAGAAAAAATCATTGATTTTCTCTTCCGGCAACATCGCACTATCTGTATGAACAAATAAAGCATTATTGAACCTACCGGCAAAAGCATTACGTATATCATTCTCAAACACTCCTTGATAGCACTCAATCGCAACCACTTTCAACGGCTTCTCCAGTACCTTCAAACGTTCACTGATACTATCGGTAATGGCAAACCAACCGGAAATACAGTCATCCGAATTATAGGACACCTGCACAAAAGGATATTTATCGTAATTAGCAGAATACTTCATCTTTTATCTTTTTTCTTAAACAATATTCCAAACCATACAAAGCTGCATAATCTCCCAAGCTAGAAACTACCACAGATACTTTTGCACTCGGAGTCCAGGCAAACTTTGACACCCGTTCCTCGATATAAGGCACTATCACTTTATGGCTATTCATGATTCCCCCTCCAAGTATCACCACTTCAGGATCATAAGCATGAATAAAATTTATAACAGCAGCTCCCCATATTTCAATGCATTCATTTCGTACCAATAACGCGTCTCTATTTCCTTGTTCCGCCAATTGGAAGATTTCTTTAAAATCATAATTCTGAGATGACATTTTAAACGAAGGAGACAGGCAAGCATGATCCTTTATAATTTTATGAAGGAAGAATGAAGAGGACAAAGCCTCCACACACCCCTTGTTTCCACAAGAGCATAACCTTCCTTTGTAGTCTACTACAAAATGGCCACCCAACGAACCTGCTTGAAAGTGCTTTCCATACATTACCTCACCATTCATAATGACTCCCGATCCTATGCCCGTACCAATAGTCATCATAACAACGCTATCATATCCTCTGCCGCTCCCATATTGCCATTCTCCAATTGCTGCAAGCCGTGCGTCATTATCAATGTAAAAGGGGGCTCCCCAATGTTCATCCGCCCATCTATCCAAATCAAGCTCCACTCCATCATCATATTTTTCATTCGTAGATATAATAATGCTTTTTTTATTATTTACTAGCCCTGGAAAAGCTATACCCACTCCAAAGAGGCGCTTCACACCATTTGAATTTAGCAGGAAATCAATTGCATTTTCAATCTCCGGCAAACTTGCTGTCATATCCAAATCTTGACGAGAAGGCATTTTTACATAGTCTACCAGTTCTCCATTGCGTAAGAGACCGACTTTTGTAATGGTTCCTCCCAAATCTACAGCTATGATATACTTCATATTCATATTTCTATCAATTGGGGATTGCCATTCACACACTGTAAAGATGCAGAAAACCCGTTCTCCAAAATCACTTGATAATCATGTCCTGCGTCCGAAGGCCAACAAGCAGCGAATGACAGAACAGAATATCCTATATTTGCCACACGATGGGCCACCCCTCCAGGTATATAATGAAGACTACCCGGAAACATCCGCTCACTCCAAACCCTTCGGTTCTGATCCATCATAATCAATCTGCCTTCACCTTCCACTCCCCAATAGTACTCCCCACGATTCATATTGGCATGAAAATGTCCTTTGGTCATGAAATACTCATCACCAACCTTACCTGGATAAATTCTCGTGATTCCGAAATAGAGTCCCCCTGGCGTTCCTTCTTCAACCGGCAGATGACAAGTCACCTCATACAATAAAGTATCAGGAGACATCTGTTCATAAGCCTCACAATTATGAAAAACACCTCGTAAATCAGCCAAAGTCTTCAAACTCCTCTTCACATTTTCACCGATCAAAGAATCCTTTATAAAGAGCAAAGGCGACTCATTTGTTCTCTTATCATTCATCAGCATCATACTTTTAAAATCTTATATTGCAAAAGTACGCTGATATGGAACTCGCTCTTTCCTCTATATTTTCCGATAATTATGGTATTTTACCATTATTCGCAGCAAATGGATAAAACCTTGCAAAAAAAGTAGAAAACCAAGGCTCTAACCACCAAATATTCAATGATAAAATAGTAGAATCAAATGGCTTGTTTAGCCTTTACTCCAAACTGCTTTTGGAACTGCGACGGGGACATTCCTGTCACTTTTTTAAATTGGGATATAAAATTAGATAAGTTAGGGAATCCGACTTCCCCACTGATAGTAGAAATCTTCATTTTGTTTTCCAGTAATAGTTTTTTCGAATAACCGATACGCATTTCGTTCAGATATTCTACAAAGGTTTTCTTGGTCCTCTCCTTGAAATAACGGCAAAAAGCTGTCGGGGTCAATCCAACCAAAGTCGAAACTTCTTCCAACCTAATGGAAGTCGCAAAGTTCTTGACGAGAAACTTGTATACCTTATTAAATCTCTCAAAATCTTCTGAATTTACAGAATTCGTAAATCCCACTGAGGCCAGTAACTCATACTCAGTCGATGTGGCCATCAGCTCAAGAAGTGTTAAAAGATTCGTTACCTTCCGAACCCCTACATCATTCACCGAACTCCTTATAAACCGGGTTATCTCTAATTTCGAATTTCCGGTAAACTTCAGTCCACGCCGTGATCTCTCTATCAAATCACGAATATTATTCATTTCTGGTAATCTGATAAAATTCGGATCAAATATCTCACGTTTAAAGAACAGACAGATACACGTAGCACGCAAACCAGACTCCTTATCAAAATAAGCATCATCATTACGCCATTCATGAGGGAGATTAGGGCCAATCATACATACATCCCCCTCCTCATACTGTTCTATGCAATCCCCGACAAAACGGGTTCCTATACCTCTAGTTATATACATTATCTCTATGGCCGGATGATAATGCCAAGGTACAATGAAGTGCGGCAAGTCTTCTATATAATAATGTATATGACTGTCTATTGGGAATGGCAGATCTTGGTAAAGTGGTTTCATAGTCATCTAAGTCAATAATCACCGTTAATTATAAAAGCGAATATAGATAATTATTTTATCAAAACAAGCTATTGTATGTTAAAACTCATAGTAACATCAAAATATAAATATCAATCTTATACTCAAACAAACAAATGATATCTTTTGTATCTTTGTCCCCGCATTTTCACAACCACATAAAATTATAATGAAAACAATAGTAAATGTTCCCTCCCGACAGAACACCATGCGCGAGCTGCGGGATTATCTGATGATTGCCCTGGGTATGGTCTTATATGGTATCGGCTGGACAGTCTTCCTGCTTCCCAACGATATTACTACCGGTGGCGTACCGGGCATTGCATCCATCGTATATTTTGCCACAGGATTTCCCGTCCAATATACGTACTTCGCCATCAATTTCCTACTTCTATTGCTTGCCCTACGTGTGTTGGGATGGAAGTTCAGCGTAAAGACAATCTTTGCCGTATTCACCCTGACCTTTTTCCTTTCCATTATCCAGAAACTGACCGAGGGTGTTGTCCTCCTGCACGACCAGCCCTTCATGGCTTGTGTCATCGGTGCCTCCTTCTGCGGTAGCGGCATCGGCATCGCCTTTTCCAACAACGGCAGTACTGGCGGCACGGACATCATTGCCGCCGTAATCAACAAATACCGTGACATCACGCTGGGCAGAGTCATGTTGATATGTGACCTTATCATCATCTCGTCCAGTTACTTTGTTCTAAAAGATTGGGAAAAGGTGGTGTATGGCTACGTTACTCTATACATATGCAGCTTCGTGCTCGACCAAGTGGTGAACAGTGCCCGCCAGTCCGTACAATTCTTTATTATCAGCGATAAATATGAGGAGATAGCCAAGCACATCCAAGTATATCCCCACAGAGGTGCAACAGTCATCAACGCCTCGGGCTTCTATACGGGAAAAGAGATAAAAATGCTGTTCGTGCTGGCCAAGAAGCGGGAGTCCACCATCATTTTCCGGCTCATAAAAGACATAGACCCCAATGCCTTTGTATCACAAAGTGCAGTCATCGGAGTCTATGGAGAGGGATTCGACAGAATCAAAGTGAAGTAGAGGATTTCTCGAACTTCCCTTGATTCCAAGTATAAACAATAGGACGGCGGACAAACGGTTTCAGTTTCTCCGCCGCTTCTTTACCCATGTAATCGGTCGTGGTAAAAGTGAATGCCAACGTGGCGTCCTTCGCAGAAAGGTCCGCTTTCATCAGCAGCATGTCGGCCTGGCGACGGGCATCCTGATACTCATAGACATCCACTGTATCCGAGGCCTCAGCGATAAAATCATCCAGAACGGGCAATGCCGGCAGGTAGGACGAAGCAACCAGCTCCTTCCAGTCTGTCGTATAGAACTTGACATGGCTGTCGCAAGCCGGAGCACAAACCGTAGCAACCACACAAATCACCTTCGTACTGTCGTTAATAGGCAAGAGCTTCATCTGCCATGAACTCTGGGGCGTCATCTTCACATGTATATAGTCTGGAGAAAGCTCCGTCATTTCCGATTTACCACCAAAGCTGTTGGTCACCTCAGCTTTCATCTTACTTTCCAGAAAGTCTATAAAATCCGCACGGTTCACGGCGCTAAGCAACGGACATATAGAATCCGGCATATTCTTAAAACACGTCTTGGCTTCCTGGGCCTGCAAATACCCCCATCCGATGAAAGCCAAAATCAAAAAAGCACTCAGTTTTCTTATCATAACATTTTAATCATTTCTTCAAGGAAACGGGCATCTGTTTCATCAAAACCGCCCAAATCGTCACTGTCAATATCCAATACTCCCCACACTTCACCGTCCTCACGCTTCAGCGGAACCACGATCTCCGAACGCGACAGCGAGCTGCAGGCTATATGTCCGGGAAATGCATCCACATCGGGCACAACCAACGTCTCGTCTTTATCCCATGCCGTGCCGCAAACACCACGGCCTTTCCTGATGCGCGTACAAGCTATCGGTCCCTGGAAAGGTCCTAACACCAATTCTTCACCCTTCACCAAATAGAAGCCTACCCAAAAGAAATGGAAAGTCTCTTTCAGCGCCGCCGAAACATTCGCCAGATTGGCTATCAAGTCATCTTCACCTGCCAGCAGATTTTTCAGTTGAGGAAGCAAAGCGCGATATTTCTCTGTCTTGCTACCAGCATTTATATATAGGTCTTCTGCCATATATCTCTTGTCTATTTACTCCCCAAATATAGGAAATTTGGGATATCACAGATTAATATTCTAATTTTCAATATGTTACCAGAAACAAAAAGTTCTACTGTAAAACTATAGTAAAACCAAGGCCACAAAAACATATCCTAAAAAGGTGTCGTATGCAAATATGGCAAGAAAAAACGGAAAGACAAAATCAACGATTAAAATAGGAACAAAGATATTGCCCTCCCCAATACAGCGAAGGGTATAACCCACTGAAGGACCTTCTCGAAACGCTCTAAACGTTCCACTGAAGAACCCTCAACATAAGGCAGAAGTCGCAGTATAATGCGAAGTCTGCCTTTTCAAGCAATATGTCTATCCTATCTTTCATATCATCGCCTTATCATAAGGTCCCCGACAACATTTGCAAGAACATTCGAACCGAACCCACGCAGCCCATCAAGCTTTCCAACCATCCGAATCAGCATGTCTATCTTTCTTTCAAGTTCACAAAGGCGAGTTATCGTACATCCGGTGCTTAAAGTATCTCCTGATACGAAACCCCTCGTCTTCATCCTCCAGATTCTCCACCGCCTTTCTATAACAAGATAGGGCCATCTTATCGGCCGGCACTTCCTGGGGTGTCTTATACCCCATATCCTCGGATATACTTTTCGCATGGTCGGAATAAATCATGTTGGCTGTAACCCACAAGGCATAACTATTGTAATGCGGCTTGTCCTCCACTTGTCCCCCAAGACTTTTTACGGCATTGCAGAACATCTCATATCCCCAATGGAAACCTTTCGTGCCATCTTGATTGACAGTCCTCTTGTTGATATTCCCGGCCTCTCTCTCTGACAAGTAGTTATCCCAGCATACTGCTTCCAGATGGGAAAGCCACGTCTCGGCCATATCCGGATGCGCCACCGCTATCTCACGGAACATATATTTTTCGGCCTCGCCAAAAATCTTCATGTTTTTGGGATTCTTGCTGTCGGACATCTTTTCATAAAGGAGGTTATAGCGCTCTATCATTTCATCTTTTGTCTTCATAATAATGCTTTTAAGGGGAGGACAGTGCCTCCCCGATTTATAATTTTGCTCTCTTCCTTTTTACGGACTGCAATCCACGGACGTTATAATCCGTCGACACGGCTTCGTCAGGCAGGAAAGGTGGCTGTAATAGTCAATGGAGTGGCAAGGCTTACACCGAATGCCCGGTTGCAGCACTTCACGTTTTCCGGAGTGACACTTGTCACGAGAGGAGCAAGAGTTATCGTAGGAACCGCACCGGCAGCACCGATAAACGCCACCTTAAACTGCTCCACCCATTGTTTGGTTACGGAACGGCATGACCCCTTTGGGGTGTAAGACACAAGCACTGCGGCGTTAATTGTAACAATAGTCTGCGTGTTCACTGTCTGCTGCTCGGCTACAGTGAAATTGACAACGCCAGTAGGCTGTACGCCATTATTGGCACAATAAGCCTGGCACAAATTCTCCACTACATTTGCCAGATATTGCTGGCTGGTAGCAGCGATTGCAATTGGAGTTAATTGAATCATAATCTTTTTCTTTTTATATTATTTTTCTTCCGCATCCTCACCTTGCGGAGTAGGTTCCTCTGTCAAGACCTCATAAGAATTTGCCGACACATTTATTGGAAGATTGTACTGCAAAAGCATCTTCAATTCCTCCAAATCGTCTTTCTCGAATTCCACCTTTCCCTCAAACAGCGAGAGGCTCCCGACCTTTATAGCGTCATCTACCACTTTATGGGCAAGTTCCGGTATAGCGGAATCCGGTATCCCCTGCAAATATCTTGCAAGCATAGGCTCCACCAGAAAAGAAGACAACCCGTCCATTAATGGCGCTATCTCCTTAGATAGACTCCACATCGGACTTACCCAACCGGTAGAGCGCAACTTGGCATCAATGTTTGCGATGAACGGGAGCTGCCCCAATCTACTGCCAAGCAATCCCTGTATAGCAGGCTGCGCCCATTTGTTGAGCACAGCCGCCAATTTTTGAGCATTAGAAAACATAGGCTACGGATTAACCGTTACATCCACAGCATCCAGTATCACAAACTTTACGCTGCGGAACAACAAGTTCGCTCAATGCCGCCAATTCCGCAATCTGCTGCTTCATGCAACCCAGTGTGGCGGTGTTGGTGCCATTGTAAACAGCCTGGTTCAAGTTGATTTCACCTTGAGCCTCCTTGTTTCTGTTGATAATCGTCAAAAGGCGGTCATAAACATCAGCAAGTTTCTGGTCCGTGTAGGTGTTGGACTTCAACAATGCGATTTCCGAATCCTTTGCTGCAAGCTTATCCATCATGCCAGCCTCATAACGGCTTACGGGCTTGTCCTCCGAGGTAATAACCTCAACCGGGCCTACATATCCTCCGTTTCTTGCATTGCCACAACCGCCCAAAATGTTTCCTGCGTTTAACCCCAAGAAAGACGCAATACCTGCAGAAGCTCCTACAGTGTTGTAGTTTCCCTGTCCTTGTCCGGTGACGTTGTACTCCTCACCGCTCATTCCTTTAATTCTCATAACTTATAAATTTATAATTTCAAGGCAATCCAATTGGAATGCATCACAAAGGACGGGACAAACCCTATGCTGCCGAAATAATTCTTTGCGAGTTTATTGCTAATTTATTGACTATACCCAATGCTAAAAAAACACAACGATAGAAAAATAGTTATCACATTTTTGGAACTTGATAGAATTATAGTTATCTTTGCGGCGTTATCCACATGACAAAACAAGTCATTTCGTTTAATTTTAAATCTTGGCAAATGAAAGTTTTAAAAGTAAAGGCTGTGATAGCCTTATTAGAAGCGAAAGGGTGGAAACATGTCAGAACCAATGGCGATCATAGAATTTTTAGGAAAGAGGGCGAACCACGCCCGATTCCTATTCCTGGGAATCCTAACGATGATTTGGCTATTGGAACACTGAAATCAATTTTCAGACAAGCAGGTTTAACAGAAGCCGACTTGAATGAAATTTAATCCACTCTTTAGGGAACAGCAGGACAATAGCCAGTCCTGCTTTCTTTGAAGAGAGCAAAAGAGTATGATTAACAAATAATAAATTATGAAGTATGAAACCGCTAACCGTTATCATCGAGAAGGCAGAAGATAATTATTCAGCTTATATCCAAGAAGTAGATGGTATTGTAGCAACCGGAAAAACCGTAGAAGAAATTAAAGCGGGCATCATCTGTTCTATTAATGTACTAATAGAAGATTGCAAGGAATTTGGTGGTGTTATTCCTGTTGAACTTCAAGGAGACTATGAATTGTCGTTTAAAATGGACGTAAAATCATTACTCCAATTTTATTCTGGAATATTTACAAAAGCTGGTTTAGAGCGTATCACTGGAATAAACCAAAAGCAACTATGGCATTACGCATCCGGAATGAGAAATCCCCGTCCGGAACAAACTTTAAAAATAGAAACAGCGCTTCACAAATTAGGTGAAGAATTATTGGCTATAAATTTATAACGCTGTTCCCTTTCCGCTTCTAAAAGCCCCCATTTCTCAATGAGGGCTTTAGTATTTCATCTCCAATATCAGACATGTTACTTTTTATACTCCATTTATTCATTTTCTGCTCAAAATGGTTGCGAATATAATTTACTGCCTGGCGAGTAAGTCCAGTGACCCGTGAAATATCCTCATCCGTGAGATACTGAGATAAAAAGTGAATCAAGATATATCTTGCGTCCACACACTCCTCCTTGTTGCTCTCGAGCACATCCACTTCCCCTACTCCCGTATGGCGGCACACTGCCGCCACCATGGTCTGATATAATTCTGCTGCTTTCATATTTATGCTTTATAACATTAATCCTTGTGAAACAAAAACACGATAGCGTTGTTAGATAAGCTAAGCCCCAAACAATGCTACCGTGTTGTATTCCCTTGAAGTTTGCAGACAGTTAAGGGAAGGGGCTTTCTTTCAGCTCTAAGCCCGAAGAGCGCATCTGTACGATAAGTTTTCCTATGGGCACTTCTACTCGCCCGGATAGTAATGCTAAGTCATGTCAGCCTCCTTTCTTAAGTTTATAAACCATTTTCCCAAAAACTATCAGTAGTACCACTACTATGGTAGCAATAGCGAAACCTCCCACTTCCTGCTTGAAGGACTGCCATCGGGTCAACTCCTTCTCAATCGGATAAGGGACCTGAACACTGTCTGTCCTTTCGATATAAAGCGTGTCATGCTTGACTTTATCCACAAACAGATATTTATACCTGAATTGATAGACGGTATCCCCCTTGTCAAGTACATATATGCTGTCACGCATATAGATGCTGTCACGCCGGTAAACGGTATTATACACGCTGTCTGTACGCACCGTTTCCACCGGGACATATCTTATGTTTCCACACGATGAAAGCAATATGCTACACAGCATAGCGGACAAACCGACGGCAAGCCAAAACAATAATCTCCAAAATTCCGGCAAATCCGATTTCTCAATGAACCTTTTCATAGCTATTCTGTTTAATGATAAACTGTTTGTATGTGCGACGGCTTTCCGCTGTGAAGTACATTGCCGTTTACAATAAGTTCCACCCGTTTTCCACATCAGACATTACAGCCGGAACACCGTTTTCTACCTGCGAAATAGCGGCTGCAAAAGCACACATCGTAGCCTTATCCTCAATATCCGGTATATAAGTGTTAGGCACCTGCATCTCACTGCATACACGATTGATATAACCGGAAGTATTATTCTCGCAAGGCGGTGCCCAACGATTAATGAAATCACTGATAGTTCTACAGTTGTGCAATTTACGGTAGTTCTGCAAAAGCTTTATCAAGGCACGATAACCGTACGCCATCGTATTGAATTGCTTAAATGACTTGTCCTTACTCGGCGTTATCTCTCCGACCCATACAGTAGAACTGTTACGGATATTTCCTGGATTATTGTTTCTCAAACCTCTTGGTAAACTCATTTCTTTTCCTCCTTATCATTTTTATTGTTGGTAGCCTTTTTTATAAATTCGTTCGGCGGGTCACGGTCTATACATTTGAGCGAGTTGTTGCATTTTAGAAATTCCAATGCCTGATTTTTGAGTTTCAAAGAAGAATTCTCCTCAAGTAAACCGCGAATGCGCTCTCTGTCCTGAGTTTTTTCTTTGAACAGCGTTTCAATCTTTGACTCCAGCTCTATGACTTTCGCTTCCTTCTTCTCATAAAGTTCCTTCCACTCAGCAGCATAATGAGTTATACTGTCAGCTTCCGCATTCTTACTTTCGGCCTCTGCTTTTCGAGCCGCTGCATTTTCCTTTCTTTTTTTTGCGTCATAAAACATGAACACTCCGAGAATTGGAAGAAATATTGTAGCAACTATACTCCCTATCAGCCCTATTATTTCATTCAATTGTTCCATCTGAAATCGTTTTACTCAGTAACCAAAATTTTGTCTGTCAAAAACGACAAAAGCCGCCGAGCTGGATGCAAAAAAACATCAGCTCAGAGGCTTTGATATATGTCGGATATTCCAAGTGCATAGTTACGGTGCCGTACATCTTCATACGGGTACTGCAAATATACTAATATTTCTGGAAAATCATTATCTTTATAACAAAAATGATTTACGCATACATTCGTGTTTCGACAGACAAGCAGACAGTAGAAAACCAGCGGTTCGAGATAGAGAATTATTGCAGGAAAAGGCAGATAGATGTAGACCAATACATCGAGGAGACGATAAGCGGAATGAAGGACGTAGACAAGAGAAAGCTCGGGACACTGCTAAAGAAGATGAAGAAGGACGATACCCTTATAGCCTCGGAAATATCCAGACTGGGCAGGCGGTTGCTGGAGGTTATGTCTATCCTTGACAATCTGATGAAGAAGAAAATCCGAGTAATAACCGTTAAGGAAGGCTTTGAACTTTGCGATAACTTGCAAAGCCACGTTATAGCATTTGCATTCTCGTTGGCGAGTGAAATAGAACGCAGCCTTATCTCACAACGCACGAAAGAAGCGTTGGCAAGAAAAAAATCGCTTGGAATGAAACTCGGAAGGAAAACCGGAGGGACAAACTCCCGGCACAAGCTCGACAAACACAAAGAACTTATACGCACTATGGTCGAATACGGATACAGCAAAGCAGCCATCTGCCGGAAAGTCAAGTGCCAGTACAGCACCCTTGACAAGCATCTCGAAAGAGAAGGACTGATAGTTAGGAACTATACTCCGCGTCCACGAAAGCCCAAGGACATCCCCACAGAAAAAAGAATCGTTCCCCAAAAAAGAAAGAAGCGAAAGGTTATCATCAAGAAACGAATCCAAACCGACCGAGCGCCACACGTTGAATACCAAGCAGCCGCTTACCAATATCGCCACCGATTGATGGAGGCTGACACACTTCGAGAAAAAGGCATTGTTGTTGATGTAGACAAGCCTGCCATACTTGAGGAGAAAAAGGAGAAGCTCAAGTCTATTCGGCACCATCATCATTTGCTTTTCCCTCACGAAAAGGAAATATTGAAATTCTTGAGGCAAGGGAAAAGCAAGGTCTTTATCTCCCGATACTTTAATTGTAATATAAAAACACTGGATGCGCACTTGAAGAGAATGGGGGTGGAAGTGGTGTATAGGTGATGCCCCTTAAATATGCAATAGTTATGGCAGAGAAGCAGGATATAGCAATGAATGCGTTTCAGATAGTCACTGATGCGGATTATGTGTATGTAGAAAAAGGAAATAGCCAGAGGAAGATTGAAAAGAATGTTTTTATTGATATTGTAAAAAGATATATCACCTCTGTTAGATTTACAGGTAGCATACCAGACTCAGATTTAAATAGCATATACAAAAACGAAGAGTCTGGAATATCCATATATAATATTAGTGCGGCGATTCTAAATTCTCCTGCGACCTATTCATTCTGTATTAATATACAGAGGTCAGGGAAAGGTGATGTTACTGCTTCCCAAAGAATTTTACAAATTGTTCCAGATGATAATTTGGTTAATTTACGAACGGGGAAAGGTGATGGAGAAAAGATTGTTTATACGTCGTGGAGGCGAATATAAATTACCAATTTTAGCAGCTTGATTTACCTCTTTCATTTCTTATCCAATCTCTTACCCGTTCCGGCCATCTCGGTCAGAACGGGCATAACCTAAAACATTATTTGTCATGTACATTATATATTTGAGATGAAAGTAAAATGAGTCAATAATGTACAGACAAATCAGCAGCTTTGTCATATCCTATTCTCACGAACAAAATACACTTCTGTGCCTATTTATTACAAGAGTGTGCAAAAATATAGCTTTTGCGCAAAATACGCAAATGGCGCAGAAGATACGAATGAAAATTCACATGGCTTGCTGAGCCACTATCAGAAGGAAACTTCTTTTACAGAGTAGCCTTCAGGAATGGCTTCGCCAACCTCTTCCGGTTTATGCAACGTAAAGCCAATCATGGATGACGCGGATATATGCACCATATTTGTTTGAACCAAGCGAACAAACACATCTAAGTAAGATATTTCTGAACTTGATTTAATAGATAATATACGCGCTTTTGAAATGGGAACGACACTTGAAGCAGCTATTTTAGTAATGAAAGAGCCACCGCTATATGCATCGGTAAAAGCGTAAAATAATATCGCTTTTGAGTTCTCATAGGAAAAACTATTTGCTATATTAAATATTCCAGAAGAAGGCTGTTCACCACTTACACCTCTGGCGATTCTATACCACTTCCCATTAGATAAAGCTGCTTTCGTATATCCACTGCCCGTGTTCGGATGAGGAAGGTCGCCAGGTTTTATCAACACACTATCCTTGCCTTTCAAGCCTCTCACATAGTCCACACTGCTGACTGAGGTCATCTCATTTTCCTTAATATCTTGTTCTGCCATACCTTGTACGTTTAAGGGGCAAAGAACACGGCAGAGAAATGAAGGCTTAAAAGCTCTTTTATATTTAGGTATTATTTATCAACGTCCAATCTTTTAAAATCTCTCCATTGCTACGAATGGTTTTAATATATATTCTTGCAGAGTTGGTAATGTATAAATGGGCCGTGTATTGAAACCCTCTTAGCACTAATAAAATCCCAGTCCCCATATTATCTAAATTATCAGTAGATGAATATACACCAGCACTGATTTTATTATTGTATCCTTCACTTAATATGTTCTTACCTTGTTCAAATCCATTAGCTTGCATAAGCCCTTTGTTTGTCTCTGTTGCCACCGGCATTGCACTTATTACTTCTGTCAATGTCGGACTAATACTACTACCATTTGCCGCCAGCCCACGCAGCCGTACCGGAGTACCACCACTCATCGCATTCTCTCTAATATCATCTGCCATATTCTTACATTTAAGGGGCATCCGCTTTAAAAACATGATACCCTAATTTAACATTTTAATAATTAACTCGTTTTTGTTTAAATAAATTCCCGAATTAACGGCATCGGGAAAGCCGAAAAAGAACAAGTTTCCTTGTTATAGAACAGTGCCTTCAGAAGATTCCTCGACCACTTCCACAAAACCACCGGACACCAGGTCGGCAAGGTCAAAAGACATTCCCATACCGCTGTCACGGATGCACAAGTAAAGCACATCCTTGTCTGTGTAATACTTGCCGTTAAATAGCTCCATTCCCTGCTTCCAGGCTATCGGGTCCTCCTTCGTGCCGGACGCTTCAATCTGGACAACCTTGTAGAGGGATTCTGTTCCTATACCCGGTACCCACTGGATGGCAAATTCATGCTCCTGAATCACTTCATACAAAGTGTCTTCGTAGGTGAACATGAATCCGATAGGCTCAGTCTTGCCAATTAATTCATCCCATTTTGGGAAATACTCCTTATGCTTAAGGCTCACCTCAACCGTCAGACCTGCGGTGTTGATGTTCTCCTTAATAATCTCATGTAACGTGTACACCTTGTCCAGATACTCATCCGACAAGTCGGACGGGTCCAATATCGTCCCGGCATTGAGCATACGCTCCTTCTCGGCTTCGGATACCTGGCGATATTTGGATGCCTCCGAAGCGTCGCTGATATACGCCGTATTCCCGAACACCCTTTCATCTATGGGCACATCCGCACTCTGTGTAAGGTAGTGCCCTCCGTCTGCCTGCAAAATCATTGTTGTTCCTCCTTTCTTGTTTCATTATCATTTGTACTCTCCTTAACATTCATGTCGAACGAATCAAGCAGTGAAAGATTGCCGAAGTTTTCCGCGAATTGCTTCATCAAGGTAATCTCCTCGTCGGTAAATTCCATCTCCCCTTCCGACTTGTAAATCTTCATCGCCAGCGCATGGCAAGCTACACCACTGCCGTTCAAGTAGATGATATTGGCAAAGCCTTCCCTGCAATCCTGCACAATCACTTCCTTGTGATTAATAGTTGTGTAAATCTCAAATCTTTCAAAATTGATTGTTTTCATATTAGTAATTTGTATATCCGTAAACCCAATCTCTATTGTGCGCATCATATATGTAGATGTGCCACCGGTTAGAAGCGAAACTTCCTCCACTGCCGGTTATGGTATCTCCTGATGCAGCTGCTACATTAACCTTTTTCTCGTTTCCTGAACACAACCATATCTCCTGACCGTCCTCGCATCCTGCCGGAAGAGTAACCGTTATTTCAGCGGTATTCACCAGTCTCACGATACTGTCCATATTGGTCAATATCGTGGAAGTAGAAACCCTTCTGAATCTTCTACGGAATCCGGTAATATGCCCTTTGGGAATATATAGCGCGCTATTGCCATGAACGTTGCTGTCATCATAGGTTGTAGCTCCTGCTATTGAGATGTACAGCCCTGCCTTGTTATAGGTATAGGATGATGTGCCGGTATCTTCAAAACGTCCCAACACCTGCATATTGGAAGTTGCAGGCATACAGTTCAGCCCGATGCCCACCCATTTGTTAGTGGCACTGAAACCCAAGAACGCAGAGCTGGAACCATCCGCATGCAAGAAAAACTTGGAATTGGAATAAGAGTTGTTTCCGGCACCGCCATCGTATGCGCCATCTGTACTTGAAATGCTGGTACCGGAAATTTTGAAACCTGCAATAGTACCGCTTATAGCATTGATAGTCCCAGTCAGCTCCACATCCGTACCTATCATTTTGCCACTTTCCAATACCCGGAACGGAGCGTTGTCCGGTGTCGCGGAACCAGCCCAGATACGCACCTTGCTGCCTGCTATGGAACCGGACAGACCTGCAGTTACCGTACCGTCATCCTTCTTGATAAGCAGCTGGTTTCCCTGCATGAAGTCAATACTCGCGTTCTTTGCAATAATGAGGGACGTGTAGATAGGGCCTACACCGCTTAACTTGGTCCATGTGGACGATGACACTCCCGGCTTGTTGCTTTCCGAGCTTGTATGGGTAGTGTTGCATTTGTAGACATCCCATCCGTCGATTGCGGCATTGTTTCTTATCATGGCAATATCCACATAACGGGTGCCGCTTGTCAGAGCTTCGTCGTTGCGGTAAGTCACGCCCACAGCCCATTCGGAATGCCGGGTGATGCAGCCTTGGATGCCCTGCTCTCCATCTTTCCCGTCTGTACCATCATTACCGTCTTTCCCGTCTGTACCATCATTACCGTCTTTCCCGTCTTCTCCCTTTGAAGCAAGCAAATCATACTCTGCAGAATTCATCTCGCCGGAAAGTATGTACCCGTATGTCTTGCCACCGTCCTGGGTCTGCTTGATTCGCTGACCGGAACTTGTTGTAACAGTCCACAGTGGAGGATTGGTCGTCTCCTTCTTGGCTATGTATGATGAGCCGCCCATGGTAACTACACCCTGCTTCGGCACGATAAGTCCAGTATACCATCTGCCCATGGCTGTTATGCTCTCGCCCTTCTCTCCGGTAACGCATATACCCGGTGTCTCGGAAGTCGTGTTGTCCGTATAGGTGATGATGCTTTTCGTCCATATGTACTTGCCGTTCTCCCACGTAGGACGGGTAGTGCTCCAGCTTCCTCCGGTGAGGGTTGTGGCAGACGTTGACATGTAGTAGTATTCCGTTATGGTCTTGACACCCTTTCCGGTAGCGCCTGCCCCACCGGTTATGCATACCGGAGAAGTCTCCTCCACGGAATCGTCCGAATACGTGGTGACGGTCTTGCTCCATATATACTTGCCATTCTCCCATGCCGGGGCATCCGTCTGCCAGCCGGTTGTCGGAGCGGTGGTGTTGCTTGTGGATATTGCATAAAGAACATCCACATACTTCACTCCCTTGCCGTCAAACCCGTATTTGGCCCAGAGGGCAGGAGTGCTGAAATTACCCCATACACCGTTCTTCTTCTCCCTCTCGCTCACCCATTCAAAAGGCAGGGATTCGGAAACGCCAATGGGGTCATCATGCCAGCCGGAAGGGATATAATCATCCGTCTGTGAGGTCGCCGGAGTGGAAGGGCGGTTTTCCTCCGTGGTATGGATAAACACTCTTTCGTAATCGGTACCGTCGCTTCCGTCCTTTCCGCTCTGGACAAGCAGGTCGTACTCCTCCGTATTTGATTCACCGGACAGAATATAACCGTAAGTCCTTCCTCCGTCCTGCGTCTGGGTAATGCGCCTGCCGTCACTGGTCGTAGTAGTCCATAACGGTGGGTTGGCGGTCTCCTTCTTCGCGCAGAAGGTGCTTCCTCCCATCGTGACGATTCCCAGTTTGGGAACGATAAGCCCGGTATGCCATCTGCCGAGTGAAGACACGCTCTGTCCGTCCTTTCCGTCCGTAACAAGAGGTATCGTCTCCACATCGACCTCCTTCCCGTCCACGTAGAATATGAACTTGATGCTCTTCTGGAAGCTTGATACCGGTACCCCGGCATTGTTCCCGATTGAGACTTCCGCTCCACCGTCAAGGGAGTATTTAAGTTCGCCCGTCCCGGTCTCGGCCGTGCCGCCGGAAACCGAAGACTTCAACCGTGTACACGATACGGAAGTTACATTGAGATTACCATTGGCATCCTTTATCACAGCGGACACGCTCGGGACAAGCCGGTACAGAACGGCATCGGCACCACCCTTGACACCTGCCAGGGTAAACGTGAGCTGCCCGGTGTAGGTTTTGCCGTTGTAGGTGGCGGTCAACGCGACGGGTATCGGGTTTCTGCCGTCCAGAGCCACGCCCTGCTTGACACTGAAAGTTATCTCTCCGGTGGAAACATCGTGCGTCTCGGTGACGTTGGCAGGGAGCGTGCATGTTATGTCGGTAAGGGTCATCTTCTTACTGCCGTAGCTCATCCATACAACTGTGCTTATCGATGTGTCCTGATAAACCTTGCCGTCATTGGTAAGGGCGACGTTATCCATCTCGTTGGTGAGGTCTGCGAACACTGCCGATTCTCCCGGGTCACCCTTGTCGCCCTTGGAGGCAATCTTCTGCCAGTCATTGTTCGTGCCCGGCTCGGCTGACGAACCGTTCTTGTTCATGCAGGCCCATGTGCTTCCGTCATGGGTCACGCTGTCGTAGTAGTCATATTTTCTGCCGGATTCCCAAGCGCCCTCATAGCTCAAGTCCTTGGCCGGGGTGCCGTTGGGCTTCAAGCGCTCTATCGTGCCGGAGATGTACACATTCTTGCCGTAGAACGAATAACCGGAGAAGTCCATGCCGCCTATGGAAAGGCCACTAAGGTCACCGGTCTGCATCATGACGTTAACCTCGGGGTCTATCACCCAAGTGTTGACGTGAGCCAGACGGCGTGTATAGTAACGGTTTTCGTAGGTGATAGCCTGGCGGTCCTCGTCGGTGAAGTTACCGTATGCAAAGAAGTTCATGCCCGGCATCGGATGAACGGACGTACCCACCTGAAGCTCATATTCGAACTTCATGATTCTTGCCTCGTTCTCCAGTATATTGGTCGGAGTAAAGTAGGATGTGGCGAAACCGGAATACTCTATGAAACCGTTCGCGCCAATCGTATCCTTGTCGGTGTTTCCCCCACCTATGTTGTGGAAGATACCCCTGCATATGTCGCTCACATGAAGCGTACCGTATTGGCCTTCCAGAAGGTCAAGGGTGGCGATGCGGTTCTCGGTATCCACAGTCTTGATTGTTCCGTAGGCGAACGTATTGGCTTTGTCACCCGATATAACGTCTATGCAGTTGAAGGTAATCTGAGGTACAATAAGCTCCTCACGGAATACAGCCTTGTCCGTCTCGATGACAACCTTGCCGTTCTCGTCCAGATAGATGGAGCCGCCGCTTCCTCCGATAATGCCGGAAACGAAGTTCTTGCTTATCTGAATTCCCTTCTCCGCGGTCAGCTTGTCGCCGACTTCCAGCTTGAAGGGAGTGCGGTCGTTGGTGGTCTTGCTGAGGAAAAGCTTTTTCAACTCTTCATCGTGAGCCGCTATCTCAGCGATAACACGCAACGCACTCATTATATCCGTATCCGAAAACTCCCCTTCTTCCGTATTTTTGTTTAGGATTCTTGTAACCGGCATCCCATTTATTTTCAGCCCCTTCAGATAATCGACAATAGCCGTTACACTGCTGTCCTTCTTTCTATTAATAAACTCATCGTTAGCCCTTAGTGATGACAATACATTTGTGTCCGAAAAAGCAGTGGAATCCCCGGTCTTTATAATATCAATCCCGACGCCTTCCCCCGGAGAAACCGAAACCGTTCCACCGCCACCGGATGGTGACGATGAAATAGGATAGTTGGCAGAGCGAGGCTTTGCTGGGGTCGTTCTTGATATTATTGGTATCTCCTTCATTTCTCAATCATTATACACTCAAACCGGTCAGCAGCATAATCAATGGAACCGCCGGCGTTGATAAATCTTTTACTAACCAAAAAATTGTCTGTCAAAATCGTCAGCGGAGATATTTCTTTACTATTTTTAACTATCTGGGTGAGCTTTATCCGAGTATCGCTATAATGGTTGATTATACGGGTTATCAGCAGTTCTTCAGGTCGCTTGTTCTTTCCAAGAATGGAATTATACAGATTATCTGTGAGGTAATTACCATCAAGCAACACCTTGCTATAGCATGCCCCGTCATCATTGTATGAGCTTATTTTCAACTCTATCTCATCAAGTTCATTGATAAAACTTTCATTCAGGACATTCTCATAAACACGGTCAGAATCATCTGTATCCGTCATACCGTCTATCTTCTGGAAAACACATTTCAAATCCTTTAAAAAACAATTCACATATCCACTAAACAATTTTCCGATAAAACTCTTTATGACAAACTTTGGCTGTCCCCCAATCGAAAAGCCCAACGGCATGATATATCCGTCCAACCCGTCATAAGGCATACTCAATGTCTTGGTAGATTTTATACTAAGGAAACCGCCCGACACCGGTTCATGGAATGTTCCATCCTTGCCGTCATCAATATATACGTTGAATGTGGAATATCCGTTCGTGAAAGTGGTCCCATTCCAATATTTATCACCTATCGAGAACTCACAGACAAAATACGGGGGTGTGTGAAATCTGGGCAAATCATCCCCGAACGAATACATTTCATCTATAGGGACCAATGTCGGCAATTCGGCTTTTGAGGCCAGCACAAGCTGCACACTTCCTTGTATGGCAAACGCGCCGTCTTTATATAACGCAGTAGGAAGAGGCCTTTCAAAAGTCAATATCGGGTTATCGGATTTTAAATTGTATTTCGTGTCATCCGGCCGTGCGCCTGATGGATAAAGCACCGTCCTTATCTGTATCAGGTCTTCGTAATTGTAGTTGGTAATATTTGGCTCCCACTTATCCCCATTCTTTTCCATTTCATAATTGCATCTTTTTATCGGTATAGCCCCATACAAAAGTTCAACATCATCAAGAGACATATTCCTTATTGCATCTTCATTTACCGGATTCTGTGTTATTCCCGGTTCGTAATGGTACATTTTATATTCATTCGGCAAGAAATAAACCTTTCTGGAAACCTTATTGTCCTTCACGAATTCCCTCGCATACAACAGTTTGTCTCCAAGACGGAAAAGTGTTTTAAAATCCTCCTCCGGGAATATCTTCCCCACCGGATAATTGTTGCACTTGACTGTCACCTTGTTGTAACCCGGAAGAATATCCAAGGAGTGACCGGAACCGGCAAATCCTATATCTTGCACTATCAGGCTGTTCACACCCACCTCTTCCTTAGCCGCTAATGATAAATCGTACTTATTGTATGTTCCCTCATGGTCTATATCAACAAAATAAAGCTCTCCTTTCCAGTCTACACAAGTCCAATTCAAGAACTTGCAAATTTCCTCCAGCACTTCTTTTAGTTTCATGGGTTTGCCATCTTCGTCGAAAAAATCCTGCTCGCTGATGAGCATCTTTTCGAGAACATTCTCACCGGACACATACTGATTTGCACCGGACGCATACACATGAGGTATATATACTGAGGCGTAGTTACCCCCAGACTCCCCTATACAGCGTTTCAATAAGTACCATAATGAAACAAAGGATTTTTCCTCTCCCTTTATGGTGTAATCCAAGTATTCCAACACCGACATGGCCGATATGCATTCCATCTCCAACGAGAACAAATCCGAAGAATAATCCTGAGTATAAAGTTCCGGTTTAATATATCCGCACCATTCCACTACACCGTTTCTCTCCAACGTGACACGAAACTGCCTATAATCGGTAGAGAACAGTGTACGCAGATAATCACTACCAACAACCTCTATTGTGGCAGTGGAGAATCTCGAAGGAGTATACAAAAACTCTTCATTTGATATTTCCACAACAAACGGATTAGCTCCTGCCACTAATTCCGTGCTTTCTCCGTCATATCCTTCCTTTTCTATTTTAACAATATAAGACACCTCTTCCAACGAGGCGAACATTATGATATAAATCAGTCCGTAACTCATAATATTGGCTTTTTTCCTTGTGATTTCAATTCATTGTTTATCGCGAGAATGAGGTCCTTTGCTCGAACCCTGGTGGTCACTGTCGACGACAAGCTTTTCGCACCCCCAATATTACCGGAGTTTATCGCCTTGAAAAGGTTGGACTGCTGACGCTGGTTCAGAATCATTTCCCCGGAGTTTACACGGGCTAATATTTTGTCTCCTGAGGTCGGGCCACCTGTAATAATACCGCCTTGTGCGAATTTGGGAATAAGGGCGAAGGCTGCTATGGCTGCTGCGATTGCTCCACCGATAGCGATTATATTTGCAGGGAAAGGCAATTTGGCAGCGCTGGCGCCGGCAGCACTGGCACCCTTTGCTGTATTGGCGGCAACCTCAGTTCCGGCATTCGTTACTTCCGTGGCGGTCGTGGCCGTATCAACAGCAGCTTCCGTTTCGGCATTCGCTACCTTTGTGGCGGTCGTGGCCGTATCAATGACCGCCTCCGCTTTCTTTGCCATACCCAATTTCTCGGTCAGTTCCGTAATGGTCTGTATGGTCTCTATAATGCTCATGAAAGCATCCACTGTATTTGTCATGGCATTCCATATTGCCATTATCTGTTCCCAAGCAGTAGCGTCAACGTCGTTCATAACATCACGCAAGTTTTCAAACGCACTTACTACACGGTCGGAAGAACTTGCTACATCCTTAATTCCGGAATACAAACCCTCGTTCAGCTCTTTCGTGAAATCCTTGACATCCTGCCTGACCTGCGCTATTTTCAATTTTTCTTCCAAATCCGGCACATTGGCCATGGCATTCGCCAGCTCATCGGATAATTCCTCTCCCAGCTCTTTCGCTCTTTCCTTATATGCTTCCGCTATCTCCTTGGCCTTATCCAACTCCTCCTGGGTTATCTCCAGCTCTGTCTTCTTGTAGTCAAATGTCGTATCTCTTGGCTTCACCTTGATAGGAGCGGCGAACGCCCGGGCATTAAACTGCATGGCCGCTATGAACCCGTCCGCACTGTCCCCTATACCTTTTATCCCGGCAGCAGCCTTAGCCGCCTCTATTGAAAGTGAAACGATGTTCTCGTTAAGCTGTTTCTGAGACAACACGCCCTTTGCCTGCTGGTTCTGGGCTTCCTTGACTCTTTCGTTGTATTCCTTCTGCACCCTCTCGAACTCCACAAGGGCAGCGTTCCTATCACGGTTGGATATGGCCTCATCCGCAGCGGTCTTCAATGCCCGGTAGTATTCACTTTCAAGGGTCTGCTTATCCCTCGTACCCCTCGCCTGGGCATACATCTTTATATTCAACTCACCTAACGCCTTGTTGTATTCAGCCTGGGTAATCTTACCTATTCCCAATTCAGCGTTCAGTTCCTCCAATTCTCTGTAGTAGGATTCCTGCTGCTTTTGAAGGGTAGTCTTCTTCTTTGATTTGGAGCCGGACAAGTCATCAATAATTGTTGTCTGTGTATCACTTTTAACCACATATCCCACAGCATCCTCCAAACGTTTGTTCACATCCTCCAAGACCTTGGCGTTCTGTGCATATTCCCTTACTACAGCATCAATTTTAAGCACGTCCTTCCCCTCTCCGTGGAGAAAGTCTATCATCCTATTATATTCTCCCTGGTCACTCTTCCGAAGACTGACCAGGTTCTTTATACTTTCCATCCCTAATCCGGAAGGCTCTACAAGTCGGCGCTGCCCCTCCTCCATCTCCACTTTCTTTCGAGTGAGATAGTCAGCAGTAGCAGTGGCCTCCAATAATTTAATACGTTTGGCTATTACATTATTAATGTTCTGCTCCTTGGTTATCTGCTGACCGACAATACCCTCTATGCGCTTTTGGTATTGTTCTTGTAACTTCTTGTTGTCCGCTGCCTTATTGTACAACTCTTGCAACACACGCAACTGAGCCACCTCGGCAGAAGTGGAGGACAATGCACCGGCAACTTCCTTTTTATAGTCAGCAAATATATTTTTAATGCGAACCGCTTCCTTGCGAGCCTCAACCAGATGGCTAACGAGAGCAGATATACCGGAAATTATGGCTATCGGCAAAAAAGACTTAAGCAAGCCCATAATGGTGCGCCATAACTGTACAAACCCGAGTTTTATTGATTTCAGAGACTTTGCCCATATATTTGAAGTCTGTACAGCGGCTGCGTTTTCCGAAGCAGCCTTCGCTATATCAATGGCTTTCTTTTCCGCTAACACCGCCTGATTCAAAGCCCTTTCAGCAGCCGCCAACTGTTTTTTTGAAGCCAGTCGCTTGTTGTTCTCTATAGTTTCATAATCGGTAAGTGTTTCCTGATAAGCCTTTTCCGCTGCAATCCTTGCTTCCGTTGCCTTCTTCATCTGCTCCTGAGCAACCGCATCCTTGCTTATGGTAGTATCTATAAGCTTCCAGAATTGGGCGAAGTATTTCGTGACAGACAAAAGCAACTTACCGCTGATAATTCCGATTATGAATGTGAATATCCCACTTATCTTACCTTTCAACGAGTCCAGTGCTCCGGCCAGCCAATCAACCAAAGACTTGTACTTCCCCTGGACATCCATGCTGTTCACAAGTTCTGTGAATATATTCTTGAGCCGATTGACGGATGTCTCCAGATTATTCGTATCCACATTGGGAATCATCTCATTCAAAGCGTCCGCAAACTTCGGAAGTACATCAGCACTCATAAGCTTGCCTTCCTTCAGCAGCTTATCGAGACCCGCAACCGAGGTGCCTGCGGCCTTTGCCATTGCCTGCAAAGCAATAGGCAGGCGTTCCCCCATCTGCAAACGAAGCTCCTCAGAACTAATCTTCCCCTTGCTCATCATCTGGGATAAAGCCAAGAATACCCCGTTGCTGTCCTCCGCACTCATACCGAAAGCTGTAACGGCACGGGAAACCGACTCGAATATTTTCCGCTGCTCCTCCATGGACATGTTGGAAACGGAGGCAGAAGCCGTGAACTTGGCGAAATTCCCGGTCAGAGCGTTAATCTCAAGACCGTACTTCTTTGCCATGTCAACCAGAAAGCGCTGGTTGTCCGCATACTGGGACATGCTCCCCGAAACGTTCTTTAATGCGGTAGATACCCGGTTAGTCTCACGGGCCACATCCACGAACCGAGAGACCAGATTGCTCAACCCTATACCACCGGCACCAAGCGCGGCAGCAAAGGTAACAACCTGCATCTGCATGGCCTTGAAACCGGCTTTCACCTGATTGGCTCCCTTCTTGAAGTTCTCGGTGAGAAGGTTTATCGCAATACTGAAACTTAATTTTCCTGCCATAATTTCTTTCCTTTCTTTAAAAATTCCTCAAATCTTTCCACTTCTGCATCATTTATCTCGGTTTCCTCCTTGGGTTTCTGTTCCCATGGGAAAGTGATAAGGTCCTTGGCCCCGTTCTCCATAGCCTTCGCGTCTATGTGCGGAAGTATTGTAAGATAAGTCCACAGCCGTGCATTCTCCATCTCGTCCTTCCTCTTGTTCTCATAGGCTTCTATATAAAGCGGCAGGTCCTGCAATTCCATCTCATTCAAGGCATAATGGGCATCAAGGCCGGACATGATGAGTGTAGCAACTATGTTTCCTATGGTTTCCGGTCTGTCATCATTGACTCCTCCACTTCCGGCATTCGTGCTGTGCCTAAACTGGGCCATGACAGATATAATCCTTCCCAAAGAGACAGACATTCCCTCCATAACCTTATCGTTTGCCAATACCGATTTAAAGACCTCATACTTATACGGTACCTCGAAACTGTCAATGGACATCGCATACAACAAGACCTCCATATCCTCCCGGTCTGAATAGTCCATCAATGAAAAGGACTTCCCGCGCATCTGTTCCCAACGAATGATAGCCTTTACCGTCAAACGGGTAAGCCCAATCTTTTTAATGGCTTTCTTTTCAATCGGCATGTTCTCTCTGTCATCTTCCCTTTCTTTGCAGATTTCAGCAAGGATGAAGCCAACAAGAATTATTATGGTTCCAAATAGAATTATTACCATAACTATAGCGGTAAAACGTTGGGGTATTTCTGGTAATACAACTTGGTCAATGCGGATTTAAGACTGTTGTAGTCCTTGATAAAGCCTAAATCTATCCACTGGGCTATCTGCAACTCCAGCTCATACAATTCGCGTATCTTGGATTCATCACCAATCTTATTACGCATTTCCGATTCATGCTTCCCATAGACTATAATATTAAGAGATTTAGCCAAATCCTTGACTTTTTGTTTGAATAAGCCATCTGGCAAAATGGAACCGACAGCCTTACACATAGATGGATATGCATCACCGGCAAGATTGCGGAATTTTATCATTTCATCATATACAAATTTGAGAACATCATATTTAAATGAAGGATTTATCCACATTGCAAAATCAATAAAAAGCAATGGATGCATCCATGTACCTGCATTATCACCCTTATTTGCCTTTGATTTATGATACGGGTAATTACCCCTATCATAATTTTCCCTTTCCATTATAGTGTAAATGAACTCTTTAGTAGAAGACAAACCGAAGTAGTCATTAACTTCTTTCTTCATGCCTTTTAATTGATTCCACTGCTTCAATAATTCTGTAGCATTGAAAAATGCGTCTTTTGTCCGTTGGGTTACCTTAAACTCACCCATCGGGCGTATCATTATCTGATTTGTTTTCATTGTATTATTTATCGTTATTACAAAAGGCGGCCATCATAGGACCGCCTTTTATTTTACAAACAAGTTAGATAGTGCCACACAGCAGACGAAAGACTTCCTCTTTATCCTCCCGTTGTCCCTTCCACCTGCTCCAGCGCACCAATACCTTTGAAAGACACACTGAGCTTGGCTATCTGACCGGCTTCCGAAGTCAAGGACTGGGAGGTTATCATGATACGGCCAGTGTAATTCTTCTTGGTCTTGTCGGGAGTGAACGTACCGCCATTGTTGTCCTGGTCAGCAACCGCAGCCTCCCCGAAAAAGAAGTCCAATACCTTACCGTCAATCTGGGCTTTCAGAAGAGTGTCGTAACTCAATGCACCCTCCTTACGGGTAATAAGCGCTTCGCTTGATACCGTATAACTCTTCTTCCCGGGCAATGAACCTGCCCATCCTCCCATCATCTTGTTGGAAATATCCACCTCTTCCGTTGTGATTTCCAATGTTGCCGTCGTGGCAAAAGCCAACGGTTCGTCAGATTCGGAACCGTCAGGCTTCGCGAACACGAATAACTCACCTCTGTAGATGTCCTTACTTGAATCTAATTTTACTGCCATAATTATCGCTGTTTAATTGAAAATTGTAATACCTGAATAAATTTCTTATCAATGAAGTCTTCCGTGGAGTCTTCAAGCTGTATACGCATATCCGGGTCCTTGAAGTCACCGGACAAAGTGTCATAAATCAAAGAGGCGAGACTGTTGCTTCTTACATAGGATTCGCTGACGGCAGTCAGATAAAGAACGGATACCTGGGTGGCTACACCCATCTTCGTATATTCCTGCTTCAACTCGTCACGCTGATATACAATAAAATCGCCAACCGTATCCTCCGGTGCCATTATCGGAAAAACCCTTTCCCCGACAAATCCTTTTATCTCCTCGTTCTGAAGGAGGAGAGACCGGATTTCAGCGGTTATCTTGAACATGTTCATTTTCTTTCAATTATTCGTTGTACGGCTGTTTCTATTCCCTTATATAGAGCCTGTATCGCTTTCCCCTTCTCGGTCTGCTCTGCGTCTGACCAAAAGCTGTTAGCCGGCATAACTCCGCGATATATTCCCTTACGCATCTTCTTTTTTCCGGTAGTATAACGTCTCTTGGTGCCCATGTCCACCAAATGGGCATGATTTCCTCCGGGGCGGTCAAACCCAGCCAATCCCCCGAGCTTTCTTCGCTTAATTCTCGTCGTAAAAGAATTCATCAAATGCCCGGTATGCCTTCCGTGAAAAAGAAGCCTACTGCGCAAGTTGTTTTTCCCCCTTGCGCGAAAAACATTCATCGCAGAACGAAGCCCACTTTTTACGGCCTTGTCCTTCTCGAAGTCTTCAAGCCCATTAATAAGGTACTGTATATTCTCCCGGTCTATAATCGAAACATCAATCATACATCCACCTTCCTCATCGTTATTGTCAACTCATTGCCGTTAGGTTCAAGCATCTTTATCTCCCAGGTACATCCGGCATACTCCACACGGCATCCGTACTTGATTTGAGGATACTTGCGCGTCTGCATGACAATCGTCTGGTTCACGAACTGCTCATAAGCGGTATCTTCCTTTGAAAACAGTGTCTGCTTCTTGCGTGAAGCCCGGCAACGGAACACTTCCCTATAGGACTTTTCCACAGAACCCATCTCGGAGACTGTCTCCACCGGTTCCTTGAACACAAGCGTATATTTCAGTAGTCCAGCCCTCATCCCGCATAGTTCCGATAAAGCGCCACAAGGTGCGAATAAGACAACGGCACTTCCGATGTCTGGGCGAAAGCCACCGGCTCGCGGTTGGCATAGAACTGCCCCACCATCAGAAGGATACACTGACGGAGAGGCGCTGGAATGTCCTTCCCGCCTTCCTCCACCAATGTATCCAGCTCCACGCAAATATCCTTCGACACAACTACCTCAGCCGCCTCGATGAGACCGGATATATACTCGTCATCATCCGTGAACTCCTGCTCTACATTGAGATGACGCTTGGCCAGTTGCAAATCGACGTATGCCATATTACTTCATGGATGCTATGCAGAACGACTCCTTACGGATAAAGCCCATATTCCAATATGAATTGGTAATAAGTCTCACTGTACCCTTCAATGCCTGGGTATACGGGTCAACCAACAACTCTATACCGCCCCATTGACCGATAAAGTAATCTGCCCAGTTACCGAATACAATACCGTATTCATCCGTGCCTTCTCCGATACCTTTCGGCAGATTATTTGTTCTGAGCGCACGGTATCCGTTCAACTGACCGTCCCCGTTGCCGGTAAAGATGAAACCGCCCGCACCGGAAGCATCCTTTACCTTTGTCTTGGCCTTTCCGACAAGTGCCGGGTGCAGGATATAAGACAAGTTTCCGAACAAGGCATTCTGCACGTCGGCATTGGTCTCCATTGCTACAATCTGTGCCCAGGTCATGTCTCCCTTAATGGTAGAGTCAAGTGTGCCAAACATTCCGTCCGGCGTATTAGCCACGCTGGTTTCCTTGCTGAATGCTGTCTGTTCAATCTTCTGGGCGATGGCTACAGCTATAGCCTGGCGTATATACGCCTCAACGGAAGCATTCTCCTGAACAAGCAACTGCTTGGAGATGTCCACATAAGCGGTCAGACGCAAAGGCTTGAATAAGTCTCCCTTGCTGAACGCACCGGCTCCATCCTTGGCACTGGCGTTCTCAGCCTCCCAGAACACGTTGGCACCAGAGAATTCCGGCCAATAGATATTCCCCTGCAACCCGGTCATGAAACGGGCACCGGCACGGGACAGCACAAGAGCAGACTGTAAAGGCAGAAGCATCTCCTGCTGTTCCTCGTCAATGACAACTCCCGTTGCCGCTTCGGTGGCAGCAGTAAATGCCGCACGCCTCTCTACGTTTACGGGAACCACTATACCGCGTCTGTCTGCCATCTGAGCACCTGACGTATTGTGGTGTGTGGTAGCAGCCTCTATAACCTCTGCCTCAACATCGTTCTGCGGGTTTCCGTCAACCATGTTGGATATTGCACGACGCAATGAGAATCTGCCTCCCTTCGGCTGATGGGAACGGCCTTTCTGACGATTTTCGTCCTCCCTCTCCTCTATCTCAAGGTTAATCTCAGCCATACGGCACTGATTGGCGCCAAGTTGTTCATTCTCTTCAGCATTCAACTGCCGTTTCTCTCCCCTGGCCTTTTCAATGATGGCCTTTGAACGAGCAGAAATCTGGTTCTTCTCGTCCTTCAATTCTGTAATACTTTTTTCTTTCGACATAACTTTTAGATGTTTAATAATTTTTCAATATTGGAATAGTATTCATCCAAGTTCAGACTTTCCCTCGCCTCGATTTCCTTCTCTGCCTGCTCCTTTCCGCGCAAGCATACGGATGTCTTGCTATAGGCAGCGTTATACACCGGGGAAACGTCATAAAGATTGCCAATCTTGCTGATGGTACGTTTCCAAGTGCCATCCGACCTTTTTTCCCAAGCATCCTTCTCCACATCAAAGCAGAAGGAACTCTGGTCTATCTCCCCACGACGCAAATTCTCGAGCAGCTCGTCACCCAAGGCTGTTTTCGGTGCCTCAAAACTGTATCTCAGACCTTTCTCGTCAACAGTCAGGGATAAAGAACCCTTGCCATACTTGCTGCGGGCCAATATACCGCGCTCCTGACCATGATTCAGGACGGCAAAAACATCGCTTTTTGCAATTACTCCGTCTGCCGCGCCCGGTTCGATGGTCTCCTGAAAGGATAGACCGTCAGAGGGCACGTTGAAGAGGAAGGCATATCCTTCGACGGTCCTTGTCTCATCCCCCTCTCCGGCTATCTTGAACTGAGAGGAGACGTTTCTGATTTCTTTTTCTTTTTCCATAAATCACGCTTTTACTCAGTAACCAAAAAATTGTCTGTCAAAACGGGGTTTTCTTCGTCCTTTTCAATATTTTTTGCTGGTCGGGCTGATTTTTATTCGACAAAGCGGTGTCAAGGGTCTGCACATTGACCGGAACGAAGGCCTCATCGCCATTCTCCTTCCTTGGAAGATTGCTTTCCCGACGTATCTCATTGGGGGTCGCGCCTCCGATATAGAACATGTCTTTCCAATAGGCCGCCTGAGCCGCCTTATCCGTCCTAAGTATGGCAGAAGTGTCAAACTCGGCCATTATGCGACCACGCTCGGAAGGCAGGAACACCTTCCGGTTGATTTCCTGCTCTATCTTGGTGATTACAGCCAAAGCCGTATCGGTCAGATACTGCAATTGGGTAGCCTCAACAGTTGAATAGCTCGACTTGGACAAGTCGAACGCCTTGACCGGGGACACTGAGAAGAACCGGCATATGTCCGTCACATTGAACAGCCTGCTTTCAAGAAGCTGGCTGTCCTTGGGGGAAATCGTGATGGGCTGATACCTCATGTTACCCTCCAGAACCGCTATGCCGTTCGGATGGTTCTCCATCCGGTCATACCACACCTGGTATATCTCGTCCCGCTGTTCCTTGTTCAGCCTTTTCCCATCTACGGACAAAATGCCCGAGACAGCTCCCCCGGACTCAAAGAAACCGGCGGCATGCTCTTCGCTGCTGGTGGCTATGTTAAGGGTCTGCCTTGCATGGGTAAGGGTGGAGACACCTATTATGCCATCATAAGAGAAGTTCAGCACATGAATCATGTCTTTCGGCTCGACAAGCTCCTTGAATCCGGTCACCTGATAGCGCTTGCGCATGATACCCCTTTTGTCGGTAATCCACTGGACAGACACCTGCGACGTCGGAATGTAAATCAACTGCTGCACATTCAGCTTACTGTCCCTCTCTATATAGGCATACCCGTTTCCGGTAAGAAGGACCGACACCATGAGCGTCTTGAAGAAAACAAACCTCGTCATATCCTCATTCGGCTCCAAATCCAACAGCACGTATGCCGGATGGCTCTTATGCTCCTTCTTGAATCCGTCCCCGTCAAGCAGATATGTCTTCAACGGGAGGACAGCCACACTGTCCGATATGAGGTCCACACAACGATATACAGTAGAAAGGAGCATCGGCTTGCTCCGGCTGTACAATGCCGGATGGGGACCCGAATAATTCCAGGCAGGAATACGTGATATTTCCTGCTTGGAAGCCTTTCTTATTTCCCAATTTGTAAAAGGAATCTTTACTTTCATACATACACTTTTCCACTAACCAAAAAAGTGTCTGTCAAAAATCGAAATTCTAATAGAATTCTCCGTAATGAGGAGAAACAAGATATACCCCCAATGCTTCCAGCATAGCTATCACTCCGTCTATCTTCTTTTCTTCAAACTGTTTAGACGGCTTGGTATTCCCGTTACGGTCACGGGCCATGCGCACATTACGGAAGCAGTGACGGTTTATCACGTTATTGTCTATTACCGCCTTTCCGGACAAAATCAGACGCTCCATCTCCTTGGTCGGACGGTTGAAATTCCCGAGTACCTGGCTGAACGGCTCCATAGGCAACCCCTTCTCCTCGGCATTGATGGTGAACTGTGTGGCGTTCCATGTATCGTACGCTATCTTCTGGATATACACTTTGTCCCTTATGTCCATTATGTCGTTGAGGATATAATCGTAATCGGTTACATTGCCTGGGGTTATCGTAATCAGTCCCTGCCGACGCCATTCACCATACAACTCCTTGAACCGGCGCTCCTGCAATGCCATTTCCGGCAGATAATACTTTGCCTTGAAGTAATATTTGTCCTCCGTGGGAAACATGAAGGCGGCACAAGTCAGGTCACTCGTGCTTGAAAGGTCGATTCCCATATAACAATCCATGCCCTCGAAATCATCCAACCGGATTTTCTCGGAAGAATTCAAGATATAATGCTCCGGTATCCATACTGTTTCCGCATCGCACCACATATTCAAGGTCTTGGTCTTGACGTTCACCTCATCCGACGGGGTGTTTATCGCCTTGCGGATTTCCTTGCGGATATAAGACGGCTTGACGGTTACCTCTATGTTCGGATTGGACTTCACCCACACCTTTTCATCCTTCCAATCATCCTGCTCGTCCAGGGAGTATATGGCGACAAAAAAGGAGTCATCCTCTTTCAGCCCCTTCAAAATCTCCGTACCGGTAGTTCTCAACTCATAACAAGGACCGAGCTTGTCAAAGCCCGCAGTGGTAATGATGACTTCCAAGGGGTTGTCTCGGGTTCCCTGACCCGACCCCAATACAGCCTTCAGACTGTTGTTCTTTGCCGCATGATACTCATCCAGCACGAACGTGGACGGGTTTGGACCGTCAAGCTTGGTTGAATCAGCGGCGAGCACTTTGAGCCATGATGATGTTTTCTCGAATGTGATAGTATCCCGGAACACCTGAAGGTAACGGTTCTTCGGATCAAATTTCTTGGCGAAGTTCGAACACAGAGGCCACGCGGATATTTTCACCTGCTCCTTTGAGTTTGCCGCAAAATACACCTCCGCACCAGCCTCATCGTCATTTATCAAAGCATTCAAGCCTATGCCTGCCGCAAGCGCAGTCTTCCCGTTTTTACGCGCCACCTCTATATATACAGTCTGGGTCAGACGGGAACCGTCCTCCCTTACATAGAAACCGTATATGCTGGCTACAATCCACTCCTGCCACGGCTCCAAAGTAAAAGGCTTGTCGGCGTGCCTTCCCTTGAAGTGCTTCAAATAAGGAAAGAAATTTATCACGTCATCCACCTTGTCTTCCCGGAATTCATACCTATCATCCTCCATAAGAGAAAAAAAACGCTCGCAGGCAGAACGTATGAATTCACCCGCCACAATCTTTCCCTCAATAACCTCCTGCGCATATCTGTAATATGGCTTATTCATTCTGAGTCGCCTTTTTCCTAAAATACTCATCAGCCGGGCTGTCCTCCTCCCTGGAAGCCGTTTTACCTTTGATAAGCGACTTACTCTTGGCTGTCAGTCCGTACTCCTTGGCAAGCTCAAGATACTGGCTCCAGTTCTCCTTCAGCAGATTGGCCTCCGGGCGCTTGACCATTTCCCCCTTGATGTTCTTCATGGTCAACCCCTTTTCCGACACTACTCTCACACAGTCAATATAGGCGTTGTATGCCGTAGCCATCCGATGCAGTTGGGGAATATCGGAAGCCTCAAGCTCCCTCTCCTCCTCAATCTGACGGACTATATCCGATATGGTCTTACGGGCCTCCTTATACGTCACCGTCTTCGGAAGCCGGAAACTTATTTTTCTTTTCTCCATTGCGCGGGCTTTTTCTACGAACCAGAATTTTGTCTGTCAAAGCATCATTTTAACACATCACAACACTTTGGCTTTTTTCAAAAGAATGCCGTTTGTGTCGAGAAGGGTCGGATGAGGTTAGGAAGGTGAAAACTGTAAAAATATACCCCCATATCCCCCCCTTCCTCCATACACGGCAAAACATCATGCCATGCTATCTATCCACCTCATAAAGCCTGCATCCGGTCTTTTCTTTCACTCGTAGCAAAAAACTTGCAGACTCATCGCTATCAACGACAAGCTTCACGGCAGAAAGACCTTCTGTCTTCGGCTTCTGAAATAAAAGAGAGCACGGCTGATTGAAATATACCCAGTAAAACATCAAATCAGCCAGATATATATTATCAATCTGGACAATATATCTTATCGGTGGACGGCTCATCTCATTATTATTTAGCTGTTCTGTTATGTAATTCCTGATGGTGTACCTTGCACAGACTCATCAGATTGTCGTAATCATATGCCAAGAACATACGCTGTTCAGGGTTGTCGGTGCTCATGAACGAAACCACATGATGGATGTCCTCGGCAGGAACAACCTTACCTTCCTGAAGACACATCTCACAGAGCGGGTCGTTTGCGAACTTCCATGCCCGTAGCCTCTTCCACCTCTCCGAGTTATATACGGCCCTTCTTTCTGCATCGTAATGGTTACCCTTCTGAACCGTCCTTCTCTTGCCTTTGTTTATAGTCGGCATACTCTACCTCCCTCCTTGCCTTATCATCATTTATTCTTTGGAATTTAATCATATTGAACCTATAAAGAAAATGCTCCACAATCTGGTCATCCGACTGTAATGCAACGGAGGCGCTGTCCTGAATGACATACAATACCGTGTCCTGAAATATATCCTCGAATCCCTCTCCTCCATATATTCCGTGGACACCCACAGCACACAATCTTTTCAAACGGTCGTAATTACGTGCCACCGCTGCCATTACAGCCTTATTGACCTTTCCTTTCTTTATCTTCCGCATTTTTCTTTTTCCAGTTCCCGTCCTCGTCTATCAAATCGTCAATGCAACGCTTCAACATGCTCCTTGCAATGACCGATATGCTGACTCCGGTCATTCTTGACAACTCAGACAGCAGCATGTGGGTCCTATCGTCAATACGAGCAAACAATTTTTTATTTTTAGCCATCTTGAACGAAGTTATATCAAGCTGTATTTAACTGATTCGTTTATATCCGCAGGATTGAATTTACAAAAAGGTATTATAACGTTGTCAGTAACTATTATGTACTCACCTGCCACAATGAAAGCATTCAAACTTCCGATAAGCCTTTCCATAATGACCCATCTTTTTTCGCTCTCATAGAAATGAACACAGTACGAAGCGTCTGCCGCTTCTCCGTTTCTATACACAACCTTTTTTCCGATGACCTTCTGAACTCCTATACGATGACAATAATCGGATGCATCATAAATGACATCTTCCATATTCCACCTTATTGTGGGAATTTCAATTTCTCGGGAAAAGAATTCTTTCAATTCCTTTACAGTAGCCTTGTGTGCTTGTGCTACGTCTGTCCCATAATACCACCGGTCATGATTGCAAAGAATAAAATCCCCTTTGTATTGGTAGCATCCGACCGCTTCCCATATGTTGTCATGGTCCAATACAAACCATTGGTTCTTGTCTGTATCATTTCTCAATGCAGCAATGCCCAAGAAAAGCTCTTCATTGGCTCCGCAATCAATCCTTCCTTTCTTGGTTATGGTATCTATATCATATATCACCCCATATTTATCACCATAAGAAGTTATTATAGCCCTGCCTTCTTCAATACTTTTGTGATGCCCTTTACCGTCGTAGTTATGTGCATCTAAAGTGGTAGCCCCCTCATTAATTATACTATATCCCAACTTTTCCAGCTTCTTCCGAAGCTCCGGTGTGTTTTTGCGTATAAAGCACGGTGTTATAAATCCCATAGTTATTCTCCTTTTAGTTTCTTAAAAAATTTCATCGGCGACACTAAGGAACCCGACGAAATGTCTTTGAAAATTTCACTATCATCATTCACCCCCAATGCAAGACAATACTCCTGCGGATTAACTTTTGCCAATTCACGGAGCTTCTTTTCCCTATCTACACCCGCGTAAAGAATCCCGGTATATTCCAAAGTAATAGAGCCGTGCATATCTTTCAAATCTGATAGCCTTAATATTTCTCCTCTTGACATTATTCAATCTCCTTTCCAACATATCCTTTTTCAATACACCAACACAACATATAATAGGCGGCATCTATTATTTTCGGCAATTTTACAGAATGAAATATTTCATCCCCTATTACATCTATATACTCAAAATACCCATACACATCTTGCACCATGACGCTTTCAGATGGTGGTGCAATCCGAACGGGAAATTGTCTGGTGAATGTTCATACGGCATCATTCATTATGTTAGTTTACTATCAAATATCTTAATGCACTCAAACAGATAATGCGCAATTATCGGCTGAACCGCATTGCCTATACACTTCGTTCGGTCCATCCTATCGGGAACCCCATTAGACTTTCCAGCAAAGCGGGGTGAGGGTATTGACTGTCTTGTTCGCCATCCCGGATATACTCGTGTAAATTGCCCCGATAAGTAGGGCTTCCGAAATACCGATTCCTGAGTGCTCCGTTTGCCGTTGATTTCACTGGGGTAGGCAATACAATATAATCGCTCCCTATTCTGTTGTATGCCAAAGTCGGTGCCAGATAGACATTGCCATTCCGCATCATACCCGATTTCGGAAAGGTCGCATAGGACTTGCTCGAATCCCCGAACAGCGAGCATTGGGCTGTTTTCAATGAGCACGTATTTAGGTCCAACTTCCCGTACAATTCTGAACATCTCAGACCATAGGCCGCTTCTTTCACCGACAATTCCGACACCTTTTCCAGCAATGCTGATGTCCTGGCAAGGGAATCCACCGCTGATGATGTCAACAAACGGAGGTTTTGAATACGTTCTAATATCTCTGTTGATTTCATGCTCTTCTCCAAAGTTTTTCTTTATTACTAATGATTGATAATCCTCAAATTCACAACTCCACTCGGTCTTTATGCCGGCAAGTGCCGCACCTAATCCAAAACCTTCTATGCCGCTGAACAAGGAGCCGTGAGTTAAATTACTATTCATTCTTCTCCATCTTTAGTTTTTTTATATTAATTGTTGTCTAATCAATCAGCCTCTACAGCTTCACCATTAACCAATGTATAGAAGGTATCCTCTTTAACAGACCTTCCGTCCACTTTAAATGCCTTGACTGAAACGATAGGATAAGTGTTTCCGTCCCATTCGCCACGTTCAGCAAGCACAATCCAACATCCTAATGCTCCCTTTGCCTTGCAATCCTTTCCGGCAGCAAGAGCTATACTTTCTTTGCCGGTAGCCGATGCAGCACCTCGGTCGCCGGTAGCCGATGCAGCACCTCGGTCGCCGGTAGCCGATGCAGCACCATAGTCGCCGGTAGCCGATGCAGCACCTTGGTAGCCGGTAGCCGATGCAGCACCTTGGTCGCCGGTAGCCGATGCAGCACCATAGTTGCCGGTAGCAATCTTTTCCTTTACCCACTTACATTTACTAAAAGTGAACTTGATTGCCGCATCAACAATGCTCTTAATGCTTAACTCTGCTCCTATGTGGATTTTTGAGCAAGCAATTTTGGTATCATCTGTATCAGCATCCATTTCCCCACTTCCTTCAACTTCATGAAATTTGTTCATACCAATGTATGCAGGAGGATAATATCCGAATACATCCAAGGGATAAAGACAGAAATGGAAACCTTTATTACAAGCACTTATATCACCCTGCTCTTCGTAATCCTTTCCTTCTTCATACTTGAATTCTCTGCAAGTCATATCGGAATTGAACCCCTTGAATCCTCTAATCTTGCTGAATTCCTCTGGTATGGTAACGTTACCCGGGAGATTCGCTCTGAGTACCATGTATGCCATATAATTCGTGTCAAATCCAGCAATTCCCGTCCCGATGGCGGTAAGAAGGAATTCCTTTTCCGGATGCTCGTTTGCAAAATGCCTCAAGTTGCCCAAATAGTTAATCAAGTCTTCTTCTGTGACTTTCTCCATATCCTCATCCAGCGTTGGAATGGCATAGGATTGCCCTTGGATTCCTTCGGCTCGTCCCATGATTGCACCGAATTTTTCAACCGCTAATCTGGCTGCTCCACCGGCATGGTTGCCGTTCATATTACTACCAAAAACAAATATCTGATTCTCTTTAAGTTCCTGAATATTGTCAGGGGTAAATTTCTTTTCCATGATTTATATCTATTGAATATTGAACACTTCCCTTATCTCTATGTACCCAAGCCTTTCGCACTCTTTCAACAAATCCAATCCATCATCATCCACACTGGCTGTTGATTCGTGGTTAACGGACATGCCATGTATCCTGAACTTATCCATGATACGTCTCACTGTATCCGCTTTCCTTGTCTTCCAACAGAATCTTACTCTCATCACTGATATACCTTTTCCAGGCGGTATGCCTTCACGTCATTAAACCACCTGCCATTGCTTTCCCTCGCTTCAACGGTGAACTTCACCCTTACATGGTCTCCAACCGCAGGAGCATCCTCTATCGGACCGTCATAGCTGATTATCGAAAACCGCATCATCTTCTTGTAAAGGTCGTTGTTCCGCAAAACATATTCACGTTTTTCAAAGTCCTTACCTTTACTTGTCGTTCCCATCGTGGACGGCAGCTCCACCTCTATTATTCCTTCCGCTTCACACTTCATACTGTTTCCTTTCTTTAGTTTATACTTAACTGCCCCTTCAAGTCGTCCCGACTACCCTTCGGGCAGTATAGGACAAGTTGCCGTAAACCGTTAATTTTTAAATTATTTCATTTTAATGTTTTGAAAATCAATCATTTACACGCGCACCATATGGTGCTTTTTTATTTTTGATTAAATATTTGATTATCAGATTGTTACACTTTTCTCTTAACCGGTGTAATTATCCCTATCTGAAACCCGGACAGAAGTTTTTCCTTGTATTCCCTCTCCAACGGTCCTACTTCCTCGGTATACTTCTTCCTCTCTTCCGACCATCCGTTGGCAAAGCACCGTATGGTTTCCCACTGCTTTTTCGTGAGCTTCCCATCAAGGTACATCTTCTTGTATCTTTCCTTGTACCTTGTCACGCCGATACGGTGTATCTCCCTTGCCTTGTCAAGCTGGGACATCTTCACGCCCTTACCGGCAGACAGTTCCCGGTGAAACTGGAGTTCCGACCAGTCCTTATAGAAAATCCTTCCTATCTTTTCCAGATACATCCTATCCGTAAGTTCCGATAACGGCACAGACTGATGCTTGTACACCGTCTCTATGCGCAGGATGTTCGAACCCACATTCTTTCCCTTCTCGGACGCCTCAAAGCTCTTGTCGTATATCTTAAGAACCTTGCGGTAATACTTGCTCTTCTCCGTTGTCTTCTGCCGGTATTCCGGGTAATTGGCATCATTCCACAACACCCTGCCCGAAGCCCCGGTCACCTGACGGATATACTCGTCAGCAGGACGGGAAAGCTTCATCGTGACACCTATCTCGTAATATGTCACTACAGCATCTTCCATGCGGACGCAGAGGCGCATCAGAAGTTCCCTAATCGTACGGACCGCCATCGCAAAGGTCATCGGTCTGCTGTTGTCCATCCGACCGACTTTTCCCCTGCTGTATAGCTTGTGAATCGAACACTTGCACCGGAGCGTGTCACCGCGTATCTCGATGAAGCATCCGTCAAAATTGGCGTAAGCCGTGGACTTGTAGTATACCTCATCGCCTTCGGCACATTCCTCCAGATAGTTCCTCAGTACGACGGTGCCTATGTCATCCACGCTTATCCTTGCCTTTATTATCATTTTGTCAAACATCGTATCGTAAGCTTCCTCTGTTCCAGAATGTGGGCTATCTCCTTCTTGTAGTGCGCTATCAACGCCTCATACTCATAGTCGTAATACTTGCGTGTCTCATACTTCTGGGCTTCCAAAAAGGCAACACGCGTCTCACCATACATCCTGACAAGCCCAAGGCGGTAGCCGGACATGTTACCCTCGTCAAACCGGTTGCACTGGCGGCACTGCGCATTACAATTCACTTCCGAAAACCTCGTTGACATGTGCTTCCGGTTGATATAATGTCCACAGTCGGCATTACTTATCGGATAAACCTTCCCGCAACTTATGCAGCGAAACAGCGTGGTGCCCGGCAGCATGTCACGCAGTCTTATGTACTGGCTGAACACCCTGTCCAGCTTCTTCTTCAAGTCCGCGCCCTTAGAGGCGGCGGCTTTCTTCTTGCAATAAAAACCCATATTATCCCTTTCTACAAATGCTGGCTGTGCGGGAATCGAACCCGCGGCTCCGACCCAAACCTAAACCTTTAAACGAACATAGCACAACAGTCGGCGCTTCACCATCAAGCCGACAGCCAGTCCCTATCTTCACAGACGGGTATCAAACACCAATGAAATCACCTCGTCTCTTCCGTCTCTGGCTCCAGGATGTACGGATACACATCCACAATCTGGGTTTCCTTGACCTCCATCACCAGGTAGGCAAGTGTGCCCTTCATGCCCTCATGCAGACGCTTTTCAGCGTTGGCCGTATCGGAACTCTGAACAATCATGTACGCATACGTCCTTCTTTCCTTGCCTGACTTTTCGTCCAGAGTGATATATGCAACCTTTATCTTGTACCACTTGTCGTCACACTCCTTGTCAGACGCAAACAGCTCCGACACGCTCTCCCATTTCAAAGCCGTAACGTTGAATTCTCCCGTGATAAAGTCCTTCACGTTGTCTATGATACGGGCTTCCGCTTCCGTAAAACTGAGGGCATCCACAAGGTAGGATTCAGTCACTTTCCTTGTCATACCTTTCTCGTCTGTCTTCTCATAGCGAATTTTCGCCAAAAACCATTTCTTCATAATTCTCTCTTTTAATGATTATATTCTTGATTATTCGGCTTTATCCAATTGCTGGATATGAACCAATTGAAACATCCTATCCGTCGCAGACGAAAAGAGGGCATCCATGCTGAAACCTTTTGGAGTCAAAAGGCTAAAGGTCTTCTTAAACTCCACGATGTTGCCGTACATATCCCACACACCTCTCATCTTTACTCCCTTCAGCACCATTGTGCCGCTTACGGCAATCACGGTGGTTTGCGTGATGTCTCTTATTATGCGGTCTATCTTTACTGGAATTCCAGCCATGATTCCATATTGCTTGTTTCCGACCAAAGAATTGAAGTCGAACTCCTCCTGATTCAAATCAGGGAAAATCATCAGATTGTTTGTTTCCATGACATTAAAATTTATACACGTTTTTATTTATTCGCTTTTTAGGTTTCCCATCGGATAACTCTCCATAAAAAAAAATCCATATCATTGCTGCTACCACTCCCGATAAAGGGGATATAATACTCATCATTAGCACATCCGAAAAAGGACTTTTCTTAAAATCGGGAGCTTCATAAAAGGTATGGCCCAGGGCAAAAGACACAACGATTGCTATTATTATCGCTATGATTACCACCCAAGCACCAATTTCACACTCTTCTCTTTCTTCATCTTCTCTCATATCGCTTACTGTTACCAATTGAACTTCCTATTTCATCTTCCATCGCACGGTTCTGCCAATATTCCGGATTCCGGCTATACTCCCTGGCTATCTTGTAATCACCCGGATTCCCAAGCTCACGGTTCATTACCTGGTATACACCGGCAGGCATGTCATATATGACTTCCTCTGCATAATCACAACGTCCGGCAATGCCAAGAAGAACCACGGCCAAGACTACGGCGAACACAACTGTTAATCTCTTATTCATAGCATCTATCATTTTGAAGGTTTCCACTCAATAGTTATCACAGCATCGAGCCTGCCACTTCCGTTACATACCGGACAAGGCTTCTTTACCGACTCTATCCCATCTTCCCAGAAATATCCGTTGCCATGACAATAACTGCAACGGTGCCCAGGACTGGATATACTTTCCTGGCGATTCCCTCCGTCTATGAACATGGGCGGGGAAATCATTATCATCTGTTTATTCTTGCTCATCGCACAATGGCTTGGTATTATAGAATTTCATCTTTCCAGGAAGCACTCTCACTTCGCGCGGATGATATACACCGCCAAGTGTAACAATCACATCCACACCGAGCACCTCCTTCGCCTCCTTGACCTTATCCATCAATTCAGCCAAAACCTTTCTTTCATTTTCCATAACAGTATCGTTTATAGTTAGAATCATTTAATAAGCCGGACTATCTTCACAGACCGACCGGCCTCTCACACATCAAAAACACACTTCTAAGCGTTTCTTTTTCTTCTCGCACGGTCATTGTTCTCACGCATGGCATGAGTGGAGGCACGCAGCTCTGCCATGCCCTTCAGAAGGTTGCCCTTCTCCATCGCCTCAAGAATGTCAATCCTCCGGTAATAGATACGACCTTTCGGCTTCTTTATCAGACAACCGTCCTCGTCCTTCACCTCTTCAATGCCAAACTGGTAATCCTGCAGCAGACCTCTCCTCACAAGATTCGTTATTATATCAGGAGTAAACTCCTCCTCAGCCTGCGACTTCGTAAGGACGATGCTCTTGTTGCTCATCCAAGCCTTGTACTCGTTTATAGCCAGCTTAAGGCCAAACTCCATCCCCAAACGCTGGGAGTATTCTATTATAGGGTCAAGTGCTGCCATAATCAATGAAATAAAGAAAGCCCCAAGTTTCGAGCCTGATGTGGTGTTTGGCTGTACTCCCTGGAGCTTATTGTGTAACCTGAAATCCTTCACTCAACACTCGGAAACACCACTAACCGAATTTGATTCATTGTTTTGGATATTAAAATGGTAGTCACTATATTTGCCGTTGGAACAATTTTGGTGCTAACAAAATCACGGTTTATACCGCGACCGCCATTTTTATATCCGTTCGTAAGCGCCGATTGACGTTTACGGATGCAAAACTATATTCATTTGAATATAAAAACAAGATAAAATCAAAAAAGTTTTATTCAAAACGAATATTTAGACCAATTCTAAATTAAAAAAATATGATAGATAGAATAAAGACTTTAGTTAATGCCAAAGCAAGGTCTGTTCGAGAGTTTGCTGAATTAATTGGCGTAAAGCAAGTTACTTTAAACCAACAAGTGGTTGGGGATAGAAAACTCAGCCTTGATGTTATTTTGGCTATTTTAAATTCATTTGAAGATATTTCTGCCGAATGGCTTCTCCGTGGAGTGGGCAATATGTATAAGAATGCGGAAGCCTCAACGGATTCCGAAGAAGAAGATTCTGAGGAGGACAAATTCTACAAGGACATTATTTTCACTTATCAAGAGATGACCAAAGAATATAGGAAGAAGATAGAATACCTGGAAGCAGAGCTTGCGAAAGCTGCCCCGTTTGCAGGCGAAGAGAAGAAGAAACAATCTAAATCAGCGTAATTTAAAATCTTAATATCTAATTATAGTATAACCATGAATGATGACACATTATTCCCCTTTCTTGAAAACCAATTAATTCCTAAAGAAAATGAAACGGAATCACGCTCTTTTATTGAACGTAAAAACGGTAAAATACGCCTGCGCCTAAGTGATGGAAGAATGTGGTGCCCCAGTAGACAACACAAAGGTGAGGTGTTTAAACTCACCGATGCAGAAATCAGGCAAATAAACGAATCACATAATGGTTCTACTTCTTTTACTGCGGTTGATGTTGAAACAGCTACATTCAATAGAATGATATGTCAAATCGGCATTGTAGTGGTTAAAGATGGCAACATAGTTAATAAAATCGTTCGATTAGTACAACCTCCTAAAAATTTATATGACGCACATACTATTAACGTACATGGTATTACTCCCGAAACAACTCAAAATGCACCTTTTTTTGACTCTGTATGGAAAGATATTAAGCGATATTTTATTAACACTAAGATAGTAGCACATAATGCCTCATTTGATGAAGATGCATTGAGGAAAAATTTGAAATACTATAATATCGAGGAAAAAGATATCAAAAAATTTGTTTGTACTTGTGAGTTGTTTAACCGTACCAGTTTAGCAAATCTATGCTATGCATACGACATTGATTTATCAAATCATCACGATGCCTTGTTTGATGCAGAATGCTGTGCTCGGTTTTATTTGAATTATATAAATCATGTGCCTTTTAAAAAGCCTTTTCCAGTAAAAGAGTCGCACGAAGAAAATGAAACACTTTACGACCCTCTGATGAACCTCATTCCCTATAAAAACATTTCATCTCTACACCCTACAGAAACTTTTATAAATAAGAGGTTTCTCATAACTGGTTCAACTCCATTTGACAGAGAATTAGCCTCTGATATCATAAAACAGCTCGGTGGAAAAGTCTCTTCTGGTATTAACAAAAGCCTTGACTATGTAATACTCGGAGAGAAGCCCGGTCCATCCAAGATAAAAAAATTAAGCCAATTGACAGATGAAGGATGTGATATCGTAAAATTGTCTGTAGATGATTTTTTCTATTTATTGAAAACCTCTATAAAAAATATTTAAAATGAAAACAGAACCAACGCTTTTCGATAATACTGAGTCTGTAAATCCTTTTTACGGTGTTCGTGTATATATCTCAGGGGCATTGTCCCAACGAAAATCTGAAATCGAATTTATGCTTGAAAGAGCAGGCGCTATTACCAAGAAAGGTCTTGCAAAAACAACATGCGTAATCATAAAAGGAGACACCCTCAGCAGTGACGAAAAAATTAAGCATCTTACATTAGAACACGATGGATTTCATATTCCTATAATCAGCGAGGAAGAAACGCGAAATATATTAAATGGAAAAATTTCTAATATTTCATTTCACACTCCAGTGAAGAATGTCGATATTACATACGACTTTATATTCAGCTCTCTAATACCTAAAATAGCCCATTTTAATTTTTACGAATATACCCATTTCTTAGGCCAAAAAGAATTATTTATGCATGACATCAATGGAAACAAAGCCCTTCTGTATCAATGCCTTGGTAATATTGGCGCTTATTCAAGCTTTGAATTTAACCCATACGAAATAGACTTTTGTTGGCTTAAAAAAGAAACCATAACTAAGCTTAAGAATGGAGAAAAAGACGATTTTATACGCATTATCACAGATAAATATAATTCATCGGACAGCACTAAATTTACTTATAAATTCATCATTGAGTCCGAAGCTATATTTTGGATGAAGTGGAGGGCTATGGAAATTGGCGACAACATCTCATTAGATTACATTACAAGATATTTGCAAAGCATCTATCAAAAGTGATTATATCGAAAGTGTTAGGAATGAAAGAAAACTACAATTCAATATAATTCTTTCCTAATACTTTCTCAAAATGTTTTAATTCATATCCCTACTTCCGGTATTCAACCTTATGCGTTTCAGATGACAATACCGCCCCAACACCATCCTCACTGACCGGCAATTTTCCATTCTTGATATAGTCATACAACATCGTAACATTCTTTGAGAAGTTATTATATCTTCTATCACCGTTACATCCAACAAAAATGTTTACTGCCAATTTTGCTGCCTCCAAACGAATCTCCTCATCACTCATACCCGATTATTTATATTAACTTTTTCTCTTTTTACTTAAGGAACTAATTAACGGCCACCCCATTGTCAAACAAGAATTCCGGCGCCAAATCCGCACCGTTCGCCCATTCTATCGTATTACGGGTCAGCCCGTACTGAACAAACTTGTCTTTATCCAGCAACTCACCGAATACCTCACCCACGAGGAAAGGCCTCAAATCAACCCTCTTTCTACTGCTGTCATTGAAAGTGACAAGCAATTCATAATCCTTGATATAATCAACGTCTATCACCCGTAACATAAGCATTTATTTTAAAGGTTCTATCCTATTCAGTTTTTCCCCTTTTTGGGCTTTCTCCCATAAGGTCAATATTTCGGACTCATGCAGGTCTATCCACTCGTTAACCTTGGCTATCACTTTTGCAGGCGCCTGACCGTCCACAATTCTATCCAGCACACTAATGGAACATTCATAATCACCGTATGAGAAATGAATGTGAGGCGGGTTGTGGTCCCTCCAATAAAGACTTACTATAATTCCAAAAAAACGGCAAATTTCCGGCATAAACTATATTGTTGTTTTCACAAAGATAGTCAAATAAAAGAAATCCCCCAAACAATTATACCACATTTGGCAACTTAAAGCAGAAATACTATCTTTGCATCATTCCAAAAACAATGTACCGCCGTGAGGCGAGACCGTTCAATTAAGACAAGCAAGCCCCGGACCGACGCAGGAACGGGGCTTTATTTTCACTTCTACCTTAAAAAACTCATACATTCAGCAAACAAAAACACATAGCCACATGTTATGTATAACATTGCCTATTTAATCTTTCTATAACCATATGAAATACTGCCCCTTCCATGACGCGCTAATCGGCGACCTTCAAGCCCAAATACGTTTCCTAACCAAAGAAAACAACTTCTTCGTCAATACATGCCTCAAATGCAGAGACTGCCTCAACACCACATGCCCGATAAGATACAGAAGAAAGGACATACAGACACCCGTGAACTTCGAAGCTGGGAGAATCATAGACATCAATACCGGGAAAAGCGTTGACTATTAATATGCCTTTATAGCGGTTAAATGTTCTATTTTTAAGGAAAACAGATATAAAGGCAGAAAAAACACCGATGTTACAATTTTCAGACTGTTCTATTTTTAATATCACTCTCCAAAAACAAACTTCACCACACCCTTTATCACCTTCTCTATCACCGAATAGTCCTCCTTTATATAGCTATCGGTAACGCTCCTGCCTGATGAATGGTTCAGACACATGGCTATATCATCCTTGCCGAAGCCGCAGTCATTACGCGCTATAGTGGCAAACGAATGCCTCGCCGAATAGAACTGCACATAATCAATGCCCAAATCGGCACATATCCGTTTCAGCCCACGATGGACAGCCCTTGTCACTCCCCGTGAATCACTATACTTGCAAAGAAAGTCAAAGATACCATCGTTAGCCTCATCCCTATACTTCTCTATTATCTCCATGGCAAGAGGATGCACGTACACCGATATAAACGCCTGGTCTTTCCTACGGCTCCTTGTCTTCTTCCTCTCATACTCGATATAGTTGCCACGCATCCTATACCCGAACATGTCGGCAATGTTCATTCCGGCAAGCAGGAAGGACAGTATGTACAAGTCACGGGTAAACTGAATGTTCTCCTTGGAAGAGGAATAACCGTATATCTTCCTTATCACATCCACGCCCACAGCCCTCTTTCGTGGCATCAGCACCTTAGGCATGACATACGCCTTGAACGGATTGTTGGATATGACAATATCCCCGGTCTCGTAATCGTTGAACTCAAGCAGCGCCTTGTTGTATATGGACTGTATGATACCCATGTAGGAATGTATTCCAGTGTCATTCAACGCCTTCTTCTTTATATCCTTATATTCCTCCCTGGTGCCATGCCGCTGCCTGACACGTATTACGCGGTCTGTACGCAGCCACGCCTCATACTCGCGAAGGAAAGAGGATGTAAGCTTGTGGACACTCAACCCTGACAGACCCTTGTAGGAAAGAAAATGGCACAAGGAATTTATTCCGGTAGTCTTTATAGTACGTGTACCCTCGTTGGAAATGGACTCTATAAATTCGCGGGCATACTGTATGAAATCAACATCCCGGCTCTCATTCCTGCGCCGTATCAGCTCAACAACCTCCTTGGATGTCATGCAAGCGGACACAGCCGCAGGATTGGCGTTAATGATTCGACGGTATTCGCTGACTATCATGTCAAGCTCCTCCTTGATGGACTCGGAAATTACCGTGCCGGTGGAAGAACCCTTCCGGAACTTTACAAGCTCCGTATAAATGGGAGTGGACACATAAGATGAACTTCTGTTGTGGGAAATACGAATTTTCGGATTGTAAGTTCCGTCATCCTTCTTGTGGTGCTTCATCACCACCCATGCTACTGTTGCCATAACCGTTTTTTTGATGTGTGAATATTTTAACAAGCACTTTTCAGACGTTTTTTACCGGCTTGCCATTTCGTAAAACATTTGTAAAACAAAGGTAGTAAAAACGGGTAAAACAGACATTATAAACCAAGGTTTTTAACATTACGCCATTTTTATAACACACTGTTTTTCAACAATAAACCATCCACAACACGCTACAAGCCTCATCTGCTCCCCAAATATAGGAAGAACATTCCAATCAACACCAAAATGAGGTCGACAGCCTTGCTTTTTAAATTCTTTTCACGGAAGAAAAGCGCACCGAAAAGGAAGGAAACAACAACGCTTCCACGACGCACCATCGAAACGATGGAAATCATGGAGTCCTCATAGCTCAGGGCATAAAAATAGACAAAGTCTGCCGCACAAAGGAAAATGGAGATACAGATAATGGTCCAGTCCCAACGAAACGGGGTACTTTCTTTTCGCTTGGGGTACCACAACAGCAAGATAATGGGGCACATGATAAAGACTTGGTAGACATTATACCACGACTGCACCAGCATCGGATTGAGCTGCTTCATCAGATATTTGTCATACAGCCCACTGACAGCTCCGGCAACGGCAGCCAGCACGATGAAAAGAATCCATTTGTTATGCTTGAAGTCGATTCCCTCCTTCTTGCCCGAACGGCTCAGCATGAAAAAGGATACTATGGCAAGCATCACGCCAATCCATTGATAAAGGTTCAAGCGTTCGCCAAACACAAGCATGGCACCTACAAGCACCATCACGGGGCGCGTCGCATTAATCGGTCCCACGATGGTCAGCGGCAGATGCTTCATCCCGAAATAACCGAATATCCAGGAAGAGAGCACGATAAACGACTTGACAACAATAAACTTATGCACCTCCCACCCCACCACGGGAACATCAAACATCGTACCTCCCAACACCGACGGCGCAAAGGCAGATACCAGAATGAAAGGAAGAAATATCAGGCTCGAGAACAGCGTGTTCAGGAAAAGTACCGGCAGTACGGCATTGTCACGAAGCGACTTCTTCTTGAAGACATCGTAAAATCCCAATAAGGCAGCAGAGAGGAAAGCAAGCAATAACCACATAGAGTTAATTAAAAATTAAGAATTAAAAATTAAAAGGAGGGGGGTACGTTTTTGTAGTGCATCCCTCTTTTATTCTAAAAAAGTAGTTTCCGGATAGGCTACATCCACTAGAAACAATGCATTTCCGGGAACGGAGGTTCCTGCCTGACAACGGTCCTTCTGTTCGATGACGCGTCGGAAACCCTCAACAGAAAGTTTTCCGCGACCCACTTCGAGCAAAGTACCGACAATGGCGCGTACCATGTTCCGCAGGAACCGGTCGGCCTGGATGGTGAACACCCAGGTCACATCGTCTACCCGGGTCCAGGCGGCATGCATAATCTTGCAATTATTGGTTTTGACATCCGTATGAAGTTTGCTGAAGCTGGTAAAGTCCGTATAGTCAAACAAGGTTTGGGCAGCCTCATTCATCCGTTCAAAGTCCGGTGTTTGGAACAGACGGCAACGGTATTGACGATTGAAAGGCATCTTGGCAGTAGTGACGTAATACTTATACATCCGCGCCGTAGCATCAAAGCGGGCATGTGCATCGGGCTTCACGGCCCGCAAGCGGTATACGGAAATATCGGGAGGAAGCAGACGATTCAGCTTATCCGTCATAAAAACAGTGTCCAGAGGAGAATCACTGTCAAAGTGAGCTACCATCAGTGAGGCATGCACCCCGGCATCGGTACGCCCCGCTCCCACGACTTCCACCTCGCGACGCAGCAAGGTACTCAGCGCCTTCATCAAACACTCCTGCACACTCGCTCCATTCGGCTGGATTTGCCAGCCGTGATAAGCGGTGCCATCATAAGCCAGGTATATAAAATATCGTTGCACGGTCTTTTTTGTGTGCAAAGATAGTGCAAACCGAATACAGAACTTTCATGCTCGCATGAAAAAGTTATGTTAAGGTGCAGCCTATATTCGCTTTTTCAGCACAGATAGTGCTAATTTAAGAAGGTTTGAATTATCTTTGCAAGGTTTTCACCACAGATTACACAGATTAACGCAGATTTTTCACAGACATAGTACATTTATAAGATGAGATATTCTTCCAGAATCCTACCTATACTGATAATTGTCGCAGCTGCCGCAACATTCACCTTTGCCGGCTGTAAGAAGAAGGACATGTCGCTCAAGTTGAACGAACCGCGCAACATTCGGGGTGTTGTCAGCTACAAGCGCTCGTTCGGAGACTTGAATGAGAAACATCTCAATGTAGCCCAAGCCATCGGCATACGTGTACTTTCATCCCGCGAGGAAGCAGAAAAGATGAGAGAGCAACTGCAACCTATCACGACAAACGAGCTCTATGCCGTGGATTCACTGACGCATTCCATCCCTTATCTCATTCCGGGCGCCGCCAGCCTGCTGGACACCATCGGACACAACTTCCTTGATTCACTGACCGCCAAGGGGCTGAATCCAAACAAGATAATTGTGACTTCCGTACTCCGCACCCAAGACGACGTAAAACGCCTGCGCCGCCGTAACGGCAATGCTTCTCCAAACTCGGCACATTTTTACGGAACGACATTCGATGTCAGTTGGAAGCGCTTTCAGAAAATAGAAGACGAGGATGGACGTCCTTTGCAGGATGTCAGCGCAGATACCTTAAAACTGGTTCTTTCGGAAGTGCTCCGTGACCTGCGGAAAGCCGATAAATGCTACATCAAGTACGAGTTGAAGCAAGGATGCTTCCACATTACGACAAGAGAGAAATAAGCGGAAAAGAATTAGCGTTAATAGTATTTTTCAATCCCGCCAAACCCTATTATTATTTTGTTCTCTTTCGTTTTACAGATAAAGTTATTTAATCGCCTTTCAAATTCTTCCGGTCGTTTCCTCGCCGCTTCAATGTATGCGATTCGGATACGTTTATAGGGGTCAGAGAAACTCTGATAATTCTTCCATATTCTTTCATCCTCTTTCAATCTGTCGATTATATCATTTGGAAAAACAAAAGGAACCGACAAGACAGTTCGTATTTTATCCTCAAATTCAAGATGTATCATTTTATGCTCCAGCAACCATTTCAACCTTTCTTTGTTGGCTTGCGAATAGGTACTTTTAGGATTCCTGGGCGTGAAACGCTGAATTTTATGTTCTTTGTCAAGTGACTTTATCGTGCTGTCAATCCACCCGAAACAAAGGGCCTCTTCAACAGCGTCATTATATACAATACTTTTCTCGCTTGAAGATTTAGTAGGAAACACAAACCAGACTCCATCGGCAGTATCGAAATTGTCAGCCAGCCACTTCCGCCAATCTTTTCTGTTTTCAAAATATCTTATTTCTGTTGACATGACAAGCCATCCAAATTACACTTCTCTCCTTATTCTTCCAGCATCTTCCACGCTAGCGGCAGGCAGGCAACTATATCCCCCACCGTCATCCCCACTGCCCCCTGCTTCTTGCAGGCAACATCTCCCGCCAGTCCGTGCACATACGTGGCCAGGCAGGCAGCCTTCTCCGGCTCATAGCCTTGGGCAAGCAAGGCAAGCACCACTCCCGTCAGCACATCACCGCTGCCTCCCGTTGCCATACCCGGATTGCCGGTAGGGTTGAAAAAACATTTCCCGGCAGGAGTGACAATGGCAGAATAAGCGCCTTTCAAGATGATATGCACTCCGGCGCTCTTCGCCAGCTCGCGAGCCTTCATCAGGCGTTCGTACGAATTCTGGCATTTGCCTACAAGACGCTCCAGTTCCTTGGGGTGCGGAGTCAGAATACTCCCTTTGGGCAGACGCCCTATATAGTTACGCTTCTCGCCCAGCAAGTTCAGGGCATCAGCATCCACCACCATCGGAGTCTGGCATATCTCTATCTGCTCCAGCAGAGCCGCCTCGGTCTCTGCCGCCTTTCCCAGTCCCGGACCTATCGCCACGGCCTGGTAATCGTCCGTATCAGTAGCGGCGGCAAAGCAGGTGTCGCTGATGTCCAGCTCCGTCATGGCTTCGGGCACGGAAGTCTGCACAATGAAGTTGTTGCAGAACGGCACATGCACCGTCAGCAGCCCCACCCCCGAACGCAGACAAGCACGCGCAGCCAGCACCGAAGCTCCCGCCATTCCCTGCGAACCGGCTATCAGCAGTGCACGGCCGAAGTTCCCCTTATGGGCAAACCGGCTGCGCGGCTTCAGCAGGGCAGACACATCTTCATGCTCCAGCAGGCAGAAGTCCGTTTCCATGTCATGGATGACATCCTCGCTGAGTCCGATGTCCAGTAACTGCCATTCGCCCACATACGGCTCGTTCTCGGCAAAGAGAAATGCCAGTTTCGGCAATTGCAGGCTCAGCGTCAGATGGGCACGGACGATATTCGTATGTACGTTGTAGGTATTGTCCTCACCCATCAGTCCCGACGGGATGTCGATGGACACCACCGTGGCGGGCGAGGCATTGATGTACTTCACTACGGCTGCAAAACCGCCGCTCAGAGCCTTGTTCAGACCGCTGCCGAAGAGGCCGTCTATCACCACATAGTCTGCCGTCAGCACGGGAGGCACAAACTGAGTGGTCACTTCGTGGAAGTCCACGCCCGGCACGTCGGCCAGCCGCTCCTTGTTCGTCTCGCAGTCCGGCGAAAGCGTCCCTTTCGTATTGAAGAGATACACCTCGAGCCGGTAGCCCTTCCCGGCCAGCAGTCGCGCCAGGGCAAGCGCATCGCCACCGTTGTTCCCCGGTCCGGCAAAAACGGTGAGCGGCGTGTCCGGCTCCCAACGCTCGGCAATGGCACGGGCCAATGCGCGTGAGGCACGTTCCATCAAGTCGATGGAGGCAATCGGTTCATTCTCTATGGTATCTGCATCCAGTTGCTTGATGCTTGTAGTAGGAAATATCTTCATAATAGGATTATCTTAAAATCGTAGAGCAAAGATAGGGCTTTGATTTCAACTGTACAAAGAGAAGACGTTTTTTATCAAGTTGCTTTGCCCCCCGGGAAAAAATATCTGCTCCGTAAGGAAAAGTTGTCTTCAATGCAAAGGATTCTTAGAACAAAGCCTTTATTCTTAGAAACAAAAGCTCTATTTCTATAAACAAAAGCTTTATTTACAGAAACAGAAATTCTGTTTTAAGTTTGCGTAGGCTTACGGACAAGTTTGCACAAGCTTGTCGGCAAGTTCCCGCAGGCTTGTCGGCAAGTTTCTAATTATACCCATTAACTTACGCAAAATAATGACTAATTTTGTACCCTCAACATATAATAAAAGCCAAAACAATAAAAGCATATTCAATGAGTACATCCCGACACCCGAAAGGTCTTTACCTTATCTTCGCCACCAGCACGGCAGAGCGTTTCAGCTACTACGGCATGCGTGCCATCTTCATTCTGTTCCTCACCCAGGCACTCCTTTTCGACAAGGAGCACGCCGCCTCCATCTACGGCAGCTACACCGGACTGGTGTACCTGACACCCTTAATCGGCGGCTACATCGCCGACAAATACTGGGGCATCCGCCGTTCCGTCTTCTGGGGGGCCATGATGATGGCAGTCGGCCAGTTCCTGATGTTTGCCAGTGCCTCGATGCTGGAGGCGCGTGAGCTTTCGCATTGGCTGATGTACGGCGGACTGACTTTCCTTATATTGGGCAACGGCTGCTTCAAGCCCACCGTCTCCTCCCTGGTGGGGCAGCTCTACGAGCCGGGTGACAAACGGCTGGATTCCGCCTACACTATCTTCTATATGGGTGTCAACGTGGGTTCCTTCCTCGCCCCGCTGGTCTGCGGCTATTTTGGCGAGACGGGCAACCCTCACGACTTCCGATGGGGCTTCCTCATTGCCGCCATCGTCACCGTGCTGACGGTCGTCCTCTTCGAAACCCAGAAGAACAAGTACCTCATCGGCCCCGACGGCAAGCCCCTCGGCATCATCCCCGACGCCCGCAAGGAACGGCCCCAGGCAGACAACACCGCCCGGAAGAGTGCCCATGCCAACGGACGGACCATGCGCAACTACCTGCTGCTCGCCCTGCTCGCCATCGCGCTTGCCGGTTTCTTCTACTGGTGCTTCGGGGACGATTGGATAAGCATCGGCATCTTCACCGCCTGCATCGTGTTTCCCGTCAGCATCCTGCTGGAAGGCTCACTCACCAAGACGGAGCGCGACCGCATCTTCGTCATCTACATCATCGCCTTCTTCGTCATTTTCTTCTGGGCGGCCTACGAGCAGGCAGGCGCCTCGCTCACGCTTTTCGCCTCCGAGCAGACCGACCGCGTCATCCTGGGGTGGGAAATGCCCGCCTCCTGGATTCAGTCCTTCAACCCCTTCTTTGTGGTGATACTTGCCGCCATCATGCCGGGCGTATGGGGCGCCCTGGGCAAGCGGGGCATGGAGCCCGCCTCGCCCACCAAGCAAGCCATCGGCCTGCTACTGCTTTCACTGGGCTATCTCGTCATCTGCTTTGGGGTGAAAGATGTTCAGCCGGGCATCAAGGTGAGTCTCATTTGGCTGACGGGGCTCTACTTCATCCATACCATGGGCGAAATCTGCCTCTCGCCCATCGGACTCTCCATGGTGAACAAGCTCACGCCCATCCGCTTCGCCTCGCTGATGATGGGGATATGGTACCTCTCCACCGCCACTGCCAATAAGTTTGCAGGCACGCTGAGCGGGCTCTACCCCGAAGCCGGAAAGGTAAAGACGCTACTGGGCTATCGCATTGAGACGATGTACGATTTCTTCATGGTGTTCGTCGTCATGTCTGCCACGGCATCGCTTATCCTCTTCCTGCTTTCAAAGAAATTACAGAAGATGATGCATGGAGTGGAATAAAAATCGTATTTTTGCGGCAACTTTCTAAAAACATCCCATCTATGGATACCATACAAATAAAAGACAAGATGTTCACAGTCTCCATCAAGGAGCAGGACATACTGAAAGAAGTAACCCGTGTAGCGAACGAAATCAACCGCGACCTGGCAGGAAAGAATCCTCTATTCCTCAGCGTACTGAACGGTTCGTTCATGTTTACCGCCGATTTGCTGAAACGAATCACGATTCCCTGCGAAATTTCGTTTGTCAAATTGGCATCTTATCAAGGAGTATCCTCTACCGGGGTAATTAAGGAAGTAATAGGCATCAATGAAGACCTCACAGACCGTACAGTGGTCATTGTAGAGGACATAGTAGATACGGGACTCACCATGCAACGCTTACTGGACACCCTCGGCACTCGCGGTCCCAGGGAGATTCATATTGCCTCCCTACTGGTGAAACCTGATAAGCTGAAAGTTGATTTAAACATAGAATATGTGGCCATGAATATTCCGAACGACTTCATCGTGGGCTACGGGTTGGATTATGACGGCTTCGGGCGCAACTATCCCGACATTTATACTGTAGTAGACTGATACAGACATAATATAGTAAATCATTAAATAATAACTAAGCAAATGTTGAACATTGTAATTTTTGGTGCTCCCGGTTCAGGTAAGGGAACACAAAGTGAAAAGATTGTAGAAAAGTATGGTATCAACCACATCTCTACCGGAGACGTGCTCCGTGCTGAAATGAAAAACGGTACAGAACTGGGCAAGACTGCTAAAGGTTATATCGACCAGGGCCAGTTGATCCCCGATGAGTTGATGATTGATATTCTGGCAAGCGTATTCGACAGCTTCAAGGATAGCAAAGGCGTGATTTTCGACGGCTTCCCCAGAACAATCGCCCAGGCTGAAGCATTAAAGAAGATGCTCGCCGAACGCGGACAGGAAGTCAGCGTGATGCTCGACCTCGACGTGCCCGAAGAAGAACTGATGAAGCGCCTCATCAAGCGCGGACAAGAATCAGGACGTGCAGACGACAATGAAGAGACAATCAAGAAGCGTCTGGTGGTTTACCACTCACAGACAGCTCCGCTGATTGACTGGTACAAGCAGGACGGCAAATACCAACACATCCAGGGCTTCGGCGTATTGGAAGAAATCTTTGCCGATGTTTGCAAGGCTATTGACGCAGTGAAATAACAATAAAACAGAATATGGCTGAATCGAATTTTGTTGACTACGTAAAAATATATTGCCGCTCCGGAAAGGGCGGACGAGGTTCTACGCATATGCGGCGTGAGAAATACATACCCAACGGAGGCCCCGACGGAGGTGACGGAGGACGAGGAGGCCATGTCATCCTGCGGGGTAACCGCAACTACTGGACGCTACTCCATCTGAAGTACGATCGCCACATCCTGGCAGGTCACGGAGAATCCGGTTCCAAAAACCGCAGTTTCGGAAAAGACGGAGCGGACAAGGTGATTGAAGTGCCCTGCGGCACGGTGGTGTACAACGCCGAAACGGGTGAATATATCTGCGACGTCACCGAGCACGAACAAGAAGTCATCTTGCTGAAAGGCGGACGCGGAGGTCTGGGTAACTGGCACTTCAAAACCGCCACACGCCAGGCTCCCCGCTTTGCACAACCGGGCGAACCGATGCAGGAGTTGACGGTAATCATGGAACTGAAGCTGCTGGCAGACGTCGGTCTGGTAGGTTTCCCCAATGCAGGAAAATCCACTTTACTGGCATCCGTTTCTGCGGCGAAGCCCAAAATCGCCAATTATCCGTTTACAACGCTGGAACCCAATCTGGGCATCGTGTCCTATCGCGACAGCAAATCGTTTGTGATGGCGGACATTCCCGGCATCATCGAAGGAGCCAGTGCCGGCAAAGGCTTAGGATTGCGTTTCCTGCGCCACATCGAGCGCAACTCATTGTTGCTGTTCATGGTGCCTGCCGACAGTGACGACATCCGTAAGGAATACGAAATCCTGTTGAACGAGCTTCGCACTTTCAACCCCGAAATGCTGGACAAACAGAGAGTGCTTGCCGTCACCAAATGCGACATGCTCGACCAGGAACTGATGGACGAGATAGAGCCGACACTGCCCGAAGGGATTCCGCATATATTTATCTCTGCTGTCTCCGGCATGGGCATCTCTACGCTGAAAGACATCCTTTGGGAAGAGCTGAACAAGGAAAGTAATAAGATAGAAGGCAAAGTGGACAGCATTGCCCATCGCGCCAAAGACCTCAGCCACCTGCAGGAAGAATTGAAAGAAGAGGGTGAGGACGAGGACCTCAGCTATGAATACGTCAACGACGACGAGGACATAGAGGACCTCGAGGACTTTGAATACGAAGAAGATTGGGAGGAAGATAAAAAATGATTCCTCTTACAGAAGATAGGAAAATGTTGGGATATGAGCTGCTTGCCTCATATCCCGGCATTTCTTGTTTTGTAACCACCCGCCACGGTGGATGCAGCCAAGGTAACTATGCCTCCCTCAACTGTACACCTTACACGGGAGACGAAGCCGAAGCTGTACGCCGCAACCAGGAAATAGTATGTTCTTCCCTGCCCCAACGCCCCCAAGAACTGGTCATCCCGTTTCAGACCCACGGGACAAAGGCACTTGTCATTGACGGAACTTATCTGCATGCAACAGCAGAAGAACGCCACTCCATGTTGCAGGGCATTGATGCACTGATAACCCGTGAACCGGGCTGCTGCATCTGCATCTCTACGGCAGACTGCATTCCCATCCTGCTCTACGACCGGAAGAATGCCGTGATAGCCGCTGTTCATGCCGGATGGCGCGGCACTGTGAATTACATCCTCGGCCACACACTCGACAAGATGCGTGCCCGCTATGGCACAGAGGGCAAAGAAGTGATAGCCTGCATCGGCCCCGGCATCTCCCTTTCCGCCTTCGAGGTAGGCGACGAAGTCTATGAAGCATTCCGCAAGAACGGTTTCCAGATGGATTACATCTCCGAATGGAAACCCGCCACCCACAAATACCATATCGACCTATGGGCTGCCAACCGACTGCAACTACTGGACTTCGGAGTACCTTCCGCACAAGTGGAGACAGCCAATATATGTACTTTTACCCAATATGAAGAGTTTTTCTCGGCACGCCGGATGGGTATCAAATCCGGAAGGATATTGTCGGGAATCATGTTAACCCATTCAAACGGATTGCATTAATGTATCATATCACACTTTCTAAAGAAATCAAGCAGAATTGCCCCGAATTCCGCGGTGCAGCCGTATTTGCCGAAGTGACAAATACCCCATATTGCGAAGGGTTGTGGCAAGAAATCGCAACTTTCACCCAAGAGCTAAGAGCCCGTGAAACCACGGACAGCATCAAGTACCAACCCGTCATTGCCGCCACCCGCGAAGCCTACAAACGCTGCGGCAAGGACCCCAGCCGCTACCGTCCCTCGGCCGAAGCACTGAGACGGCGACTGCTGCGCGGATTGGAACTCTATCAGATAGATACGTTGGTAGACCTTATCAACCTTGTCTCCCTACGTACGGGCCACTCTATCGGCGGATTTGATGCCGACGAGATACAAGGGACCGACCTTGAGCTGGGCATAGGACGTGCCGAGGAATTGTTCGAGGGTATAGGCCGCGGCATGCTGAACATAGAAGGGCTGCCCGTCTACCGCGACCGTATAGGCGGTATCGGTACCCCGACCAGCGACCACGAACGCACCAAGATGAAACTTGAAACCCGCCATATCCTTGCCATTGTCAACGGCTACAACGGGCAGGAAGGTCTGAAAGAAGCAACCGAAATGATATTGGAACTGTTGGAGAAATATGCTTCCTCTACCAGTGGGACTATACAATATTTTGAATAAATGAGAATCCGTATTCTTGTCCCTCTCCTGCTCATAGCCCTTGGTGCCACGGCACAAGGGAAGAAAACGGTCTTTTCCACCATGGAAACCAACCATATCCGCGTTGCCACTCCGGGACTGTTTTCGCAAAGAGAACTGATAGAGCTACCTTTGGAGGACATTCCGGACACGGAATACTCCTTTCCCCTGCCTGGAGGAAAAGTCATCTCCCCTTACGGACGGGGGCGGGGACGCCACAGTGGCATAGACATCAAGACCTACGCCAAAGACACCATACGGAGTGCCTTCAACGGCGTAGTACGGATGTCCAAGCCTTATAGCGCCTACGGCAATGTCGTCGTCGTACGCCATGACTTCGGACTGGAAACGATATACAGCCACAACTTCAAAAACCTTGTACATTGTGGCGACACAGTCAAAGCCGGACAGCCCATCGCACTGACCGGACGCACCGGACGCGCCTCTACTGAGCATCTGCACTTCGAGACACGCGTCAACGGGCAGCACTTCGACCCCAATATTATCTTCAACATGAAGGAACAGACGCTGAACCGACAACGTATCGGATGCTCAAAAAAAGGAAACGGCATCGTCGTGCAACAATTACCGACAATCTACCCGAAGCCACTGCAAAAAAAATACCCAATGGAACTGTTTAAGTATCCAAACGTTTCACTACATTTGCAGAACGTTTCACTAAAAGAACGAATTGAACTTTAAAACATATCAATGATAGAAAAACTGATTGTTCTTGAAGATATTGACCCGGTAATATTTTATGGCGTAAACAACGCCAACATGCAGCTGATAAAGGCCTTGTATCCCAAGCTTCGCATCGTTGCCCGCGGCAATGTCATCAAAGTATTGGGTGATGAGGAGGAAATGTGTGCATTCGAGGAGAACATCACCAAGCTGGAGAAATACTGTGCCGAATACAACTCTTTGAAAGAAGAGGTCATTATAGACATCATCAAAGGCAATGCCCCGCAAGCGGAAAAATCGGGCAATGTCATTGTATTCAGCGTAACCGGAAAGCCGATTATCCCGCGCAGCGAGAACCAGCTGAAGCTGGTAGAGGCATTTGCCAAGAATGACATGCTGTTTGCCATCGGTCCCGCCGGTTCAGGAAAGACCTATACAGCCATCGCGCTTGCCGTGCGGGCACTAAAGAATAAGGAGATAAAGAAAATCATCCTCAGCCGCCCTGCCGTAGAAGCCGGAGAAAAGCTCGGTTTCCTGCCCGGCGACATGAAGGACAAGATAGACCCGTATCTGCAACCACTCTATGACGCCCTGCAGGACATGATACCTGCCGCCAAGCTGAAAGAGTATATGGAGCTGAACATCATCCAGATTGCCCCCCTCGCCTTTATGCGCGGACGCACACTGAACGATGCCGTCGTCATTCTGGATGAAGCGCAGAACACGACCACCCAGCAAATCAAGATGTTCCTCACCCGCATGGGCATGAACACCAAGATGATTGTCACGGGAGACATGACGCAGATTGACTTGCCTTCTTCCCAGACTTCCGGTCTGGTGCAGGCACTGAAGATTCTGAAAGGCGTAAAAGGCATCAGTTTCGTGGAGCTGAACAAGAAAGACATCGTACGCCATAAGTTGGTAACTCAGATTGTGGAGGCCTACGAGAAGTTCGACAAGGAAGCGAAAGCGGAGCGTGAACGACGCAAAGCCGAACAAGCCGATAGTAAGATTGAACAGAAACAGTAAATTCTCAAAATCGTAAATATTACAAAGATGAAAGCATTAACAGCAACTGAATTTAACTTTCCCGGACAGAAAAGCGTGTACCACGGAAAAGTTCGTGATGTGTACAACATCAATGGTGAAAAGTTGGTCATGGTAGCTACCGACCGCATCTCAGCCTTTGACGTAGTATTGCCGAAAGGTATTCCCTTCAAAGGACAAATGTTGAACCAGATTGCAGCAAAATTCCTGGATGCCACAACCGACATCTGCCCCAACTGGAAAATGGCTACACCCGATCCGATGGTGACGGTAGGTGTGATGTGTGAAGGATTCCCCGTAGAAATGATTGTACGCGGTTACCTCTGTGGCAGCGCATGGCGTGCCTACAAGAGCGGTGTACGTGAAATCTGCGGCGTGAAGTTGCCCGAAGGGATGAAGGAAAACCAGAAATTCCCTGAACCCATCATCACCCCGACCACTAAAGCCGAGATTGGCGAACACGATGCCGACATCTCCAAAGAAGAAATCCTGGCACAAGGTCTTGCCACACCCGAAGAATATGCCGTATTGGAGCAATACACCATGGCCCTCTTCAAACGCGGTACCGAGATTGCAGCGGAACGCGGATTGATTCTGGTAGACACCAAATACGAATTCGGCAAGCACGACGGCAAGATTTACCTGATGGACGAAATCCATACGCCCGACTCCAGCCGCTACTTCTACTCCGAAGGCTACGAAGAACGTTTTGCCAACGGCGAACCGCAAAAGCAACTCTCCAAGGAGTTTGTACGCGAATGGCTGATGGACAACGGTTTCCAAGGCAAGGAAGGACAGCAGGTACCGGAAATGACCGACGAAATCGTTACTTCAATCAGCGAACGTTACATCGAACTGTACGAACACATCACCGGCGAGAAGTTTGTAAAGGAAGATACCAGCAACATTGCCGAACGCATTGAAAAGAATGTAACCGAATATTTAAAGTAAATGGACTATCCCCAAGAACACATCAAGCCCTACGGTAATGACGGCAAGAAGAGCGAACAAGTGGAAGAAATGTTCGACAACATCGCTCCTGCCTACGACAAGCTGAATCACACCCTATCCATGGGCATCGACCGCAGCTGGCGTAGGAAAGCAATCAAGTACCTACGTCCTTTCCGCCCCCGGCGTATTATGGACGTAGCTACCGGCACCGGCGATTTCGCCATCCTTGCATGCCGCGAACTGCAACCCGATAGCCTGATTGGCACCGACATCTCGGAAGGCATGATGAACGTGGGACGTGAAAAAGTAAAGCAGGCGCACCTCTCGAACAAGATTTCATTTGTCCGGGAGGACTGCACCTCCCTCTCGTTTGCCGACGAAAGCTTCGACGCCGTGACCGTAGCGTTCGGCATCCGCAACTTCGAAGGGCTGGACAAGGGACTGTCCGAGATGTGCCGCGTACTAAAGACCGGCGGACATCTCGTCATACTGGAGCTCTCCACACCAGACCGCTTCCCGATGAAACAGTTGTTCACCATCTACTCCAAAGTTGTCATCCCCCTGCTCGGTAAATGTATTTCGAAAGACAACAGCGCCTACACCTATCTACCGGAAAGTATTCGCGCCTTCCCGCAGGGAGAAGTGATGCAGGAGGTAATCCGCAAGGCAGGCTTCAGCGAAGTGCACTTCAAGCGGCTGACTTTCGGGATATGTACACTTTATGTGGCAACTAAATAAAAAGAAGAAACTTATATAAAAAAGAGACCTTATGAAAGCTACACACACCCTCTATTTATTATTTATTTCCCTCCTTTGCGTTGCCGGTTTCACAGCTTGCGATGATTCGGGAAGTGATGATATGATATGGGATTTTGCTCCTATCGAACTGCATATCGCAGTACAAGATGCTCAAGGTAATGATTTGTTGAATCCTGAAACTCCCGGCAACATTGCCAAGCAAGGAATCAAGGCAATCTATAATGGAAAAATATATGAAAAGGACGTTCCAATAAGCCAAACCAAAGCTTACCTTGCACACTTCAACGGTCTGCAAACAATGAAATTTGAAACTGGCAAATACTTTCTCACTTTTGGAGAATTCAATGGCGACGATACATTCGATAACGAAAAAGTAATAATAGACTGGAACGATGGTACTCAAGACGTCATCACCTTCTCTAGCAAACTGATCTGGAAATCAAAAAATAAACCCGTATTCGACAGAAAGTTCTGTTTGAACGGAAAAGACAACGGATTGCAATTCGGAGGTTTTGTTATCATCAAAGAACCGGTAATCACCTCCTCAACTACTTCCGACCAATAATGTACTCCATAAACAAACGAATATAGTTCAATCAATAACTAAAATATTATGCAGAAATACGGTTTAATAGGTTACCCGTTGAAACATTCCTTTTCTATCGGATATTTCAATGAGAAATTCAAGGCAGAAAATATTGATGCAGAATATGTAAATTTCGAAATTCCACGTATCGAGGATTTCATGGAAGTTATCGAGGAAAATCCCAACCTCTGTGGACTGAATGTGACTATCCCTTACAAGGAGCAAGTCATCCCCTACCTGGACGAACTGGACAAAGACACAGCCAAGATAGGCGCCGTCAATGTCATTAAGATTATCCGCCTTCCCAAAGGCAAAGTGAAACTGGTTGGCTACAACTCCGACATCATAGGATTTACACAATCCATAGAACCACTTTTGCAACCACAACACAAGAAAGCCCTGATTTTGGGTACCGGCGGTGCATCGAAAGCCGTATATCGCGGGCTGGAGAACCTGAGTATAAAAAGTACCTTCGTATCACGCGCCAAGAAAGAGGATAAATACCTCACTTACGAAGAACTGACACCGAAAATCATGCAAGAGTACACAGTGATTGTCAACTGTACCCCAGTAGGCATGTATCCCAAAGTGGATTTCTGTCCCAATATTCCTTACGAACTACTGACTCCCAACCATTTGCTCTATGATTTGTTATATAATCCAAACGAAACCCTTTTCATGAAGAAAGGCCAGGCACAAGGAGCCGTCACTAAGAACGGTCTGGAAATGTTACTGCTGCAAGCCTTTGCTGCATGGGAAATTTGGAATAAATAATGAAGAAAACCATAAAATATTCGATTCTCGGTCTGGCTGCCCTCTGCACCGTAGTACTGTGCGGAGGGTACTATATGCTGGGGCATGCTCTGAAACCCGAAGGCCTTATCACACGCAGTCGCAACATTGCCGAATCCTACAACTTCATGTTCGAGCAATATCCCGAACTGCAACCGTGGGTAGACAGTTTGGTGACTGTAGGAGCATTGAAGGACTTCTACATTGAAAACGACCATGGAGAGACGCTACACGCACTCTACGTTGCCGCCGCCCACCCCACCCCAAAAACAGCAGTCATCGTACACGGATATACGGATAATGCCGTGCGCATGCTGATGATAGGCTATCTGTACAACAAGGAGATGGACTTCAACATCTTGCTGCCCGACCTCTACGGGCACGGGATGAGCGAGGGAAACCATGCACAGATGGGCTGGAAAGACCGGCTTGACGTACTGCAATGGACCGAAACCGCTGACGAACTCTTCGGGCGCCGCCATACAGACAGCGTAGCATCCCGCAGCACAGAGATGGTAGTGCACGGTATCTCCATGGGAGCCGCCACCACCATGATGGTATCCGGCGAAGTGGAGCATGGTCAATACCAACAGCCTTTCATCAAGTGTTTCGTAGAAGACTGCGGCTACACAAGCGTATGGGACGAGTTTCGCGGAGAACTGAAAGCACAGTTCAACCTGCCCGCCTTCCCTCTTCTGCATACAGCAAACTGGCTCTGCCGGCAAGAGTACGGATGGGACTTCCTGGAAGCCTCTGCTTTGGAGCAAGTAAAGAAATGTACTTTGCCGATGCTCTTCATCCACGGCGATGCCGACACCTTTGTGCCGACGTGGATGGTCTATCCCCTCTACGAAGCCAAGCCCGAACCCAAAGAATTATGGATTGTGCCCGGTGCCACGCATGCTATGTCTTACAAGGATTATCCGCAGGAATACACCGAACATGTAAAGAAATTCGTAGGAAAATACATACATTGATGTGATTTTACCTATCTTCGCCGCAACAAATATTGGTAGTATGAGACGATTTATTTCCATAACATTCTTCTTATGCCTGCTCTTATCCTTGCAGGCACAAGAAGTCTACACCACTAAGAATATTCCTAAAGTACACCTTCAGGACAAGACACGCTATGTGTGCAACCCAGCCGGAATCCTATCCACGGAGGCATGTGACAATATAGACCGTATGCTCTATGCATTGGAGCAGCAAACTGGCATTGAAACGGTAGTTGCCGTTGTCCCGTCCATCGGACAAGAAGACTGTTTTGATTTCTCACACCAGCTGCTCAATGAATGGGGAGTAGGGAAAAAAGAAAAAAACAACGGTTTGGTCATTCTGCTGGTAACCGACCAACGCTGCATCCAGTTTTATACGGGATACGGTTTAGAAGGGGACCTTCCTGATGCCATCTGCAAACGTATACAGACCAAATACATGATTCCCTATCTGAAAGACGGTAATTGGGATGCTGGAATGGTAGCGGGTGTAAAGGCAGTCTGTTCACGTCTTGACGGCACTATGGTGAATGACACGGAAGAGGAGGATGACCTCTCCGTAGGAGGTATCCTACTGGGGCTTATCGGTTTCCTCGCAGTGGCATCTATTATAGGCATCCTTGCCCAACGCGCTGCCAACAAATGCCCCAACTGCGGACAACATAAATTGCAACGTAGCAGCAGCATACTCATCTCACGCCGCAATGGAGTGAAAACGGAAGATGTGACCTACACCTGCCGCAATTGCGGACATAAAGTAGTGCGCCGCCAGCAGTCATACGATGAAAATTACCGGGGAGGAGGCGGAGGTGGTCCGGTCATCTTCGGTGGTGGAGGTCTCTTCGGCGGAAGTGGCGGAGGAGGCTTCAGCGGTGGTAGCTTCGGAGGCGGTATGGGAGGTGGCGGTGGAGCCGGTTCCCGGTTCTAACGCCGAGGATGTGTCATCTGTGTGCCATCAACCGTTTTGACACACCTTCGAGGATACTGGAAGAAAATAAAACGTTTACATAGAATATAATTAAATGATTAATAACTGCCTTCCCCTCCTCCCCTCTCTCTATCGGAGAGGAATCGGAGGTGAGGCCTAAAAATGAAAAGTATGAAGAAATCAACCATTATCATTATCGTTGTTATAGCTCTTCTCGCCATTTGGGGTGTAACCGGCTATAACGGACTCGTAACCATGGACGAAAATGTCAGCGGACAATGGTCGAACGTAGAAACCCAATACCAACGCCGTGCCGACCTGATTCCGAACTTGGTGAATACCGTGAAAGGATATGCCACGCACGAGAAGGAAACACTGGAAGGTGTAGTAGAAGCCCGCAGCAAAGCCACTCAAATCAAAGTGGATGCGGCAGACCTTACTCCGGAAAAGCTGGCTGAATATCAGAAAGCACAAGGTGCGGTGACTTCCGCCCTCGGTAAATTGCTTGCCATCACAGAAAACTATCCGGACTTGAAAGCAAATCAGAATTTCCTGGAACTGCAGGCACAGCTGGAAGGTACGGAAAACCGTATCAACGTAGCACGTACCAACTTCAACAATGCAGCCAAGAACTTCAATACAGCCATTCGCCGTTTCCCCAAGAATATCCTTGCCGGTCTCTTCGGTTTTGAGAAACGAGCTTATTTCGAAGCGGCAGAAGGAGCGGAACAAGCTCCCCAGGTACAATTCTGATAAATACACAACTCTATAGCGAGGCACAAAGGCGAGAAACTTTGTGCCTCGCTTTGTGTTGTAGAAGATTAGATGTATCTTTGCACATTCAATTGAACAAACCTATTATCTCATGAGTAATCAACGATACATGATGCGAGGCGTCAGCGCATCAAAGGAAGATGTGCACAACGCCATCAAGAATATCGACAAAGGTATTTTCCCGCAGGCTTTCTGCAAAATTATCCCCGACATTTTGGGCGGTGACCCGGAGTATTGCAACATTATGCATGCCGATGGAGCAGGCACCAAGTCCAGTCTTGCCTATATGTACTGGAAGGAAACCGGCGACCTGGGTGTGTGGAAAGGCATTGCACAAGATGCACTGATTATGAACATCGACGACCTGCTTTGTGTGGGTGCGGTAGACAACATTCTGGTATCCTCTACCATCGGACGTAATAAACTGCTCATCCCCGGCGAAGTAATCTCAGCCATCATCAACGGTACGGATGAACTGCTTGCCGAACTCCGCGAAATGGGAGTAGGCGTTTATGCCACCGGTGGCGAAACAGCCGACGTGGGCGACCTTGTACGTACCATTATCGTAGACTCGACAGTGACCTGCCGCATGAAGCGCTCAGATGTTATAGACAATGCCAATATCCGTCCGGGCGATGTGATTGTAGGTCTGGCATCTTACGGAAAGGCTACTTATGAGAAAGAATACAATGGCGGTATGGGCAGTAACGGACTGACCAGCGCACGCCACGATGTATTCTCCAAATACCTGGCAGAGAAATACCCTGAAAGCTATGACAAGGCTGTACCCGAAGAGCTGGTATACAGTGGCAAGCTAAAACTGACAGACAGTGTCGAAGACAGTCCGCTGGATGCAGGAAAGCTGGTACTTTCCCCCACCCGCACCTACGCACCGGTAGTTAAGAAGCTGCTCGATGCGCTCCGTCCCCAAATCCACGGTATGGTACACTGCTCGGGCGGCGCACAAACCAAGGTACTGCACTTTGTGGGAGACAACTGCCGTGTCATCAAAGACAATCTCTTCCCCGTTCCACCGTTGTTCAAGACCATCAAGGAGCAGAGCGATACGGACTGGAGCGAAATGTACAAGGTGTTCAATATGGGGCATCGCCTGGAAGTGTACCTCTCTCCCGAACATGCAGAAGAGGTGATTGCTATTTCGAAGAGTTTCAACATCGATGCACAGATTGTAGGCCGCGTGGAAGAAAGCGACAAGAAAGAACTGATTATCAAGAGCGAATTCGGAGAGTTCAAGTATTAAATATATGGCAGACAACAATACCATACTCGAAAAGCTGGAAGGGCTTGTCGCCCGCTTCGAAGAAGTGTCGACCTTGATTACAGACCCGGCAGTGATTGCGGACCAGAAGCGTTACGTCAAGCTCACCAAAGAATATAAAGAACTGGGCGACCTGATGAATGCCCGCAAAGAGTACATGCAAGTACTGGGCGGCATAGAAGAAGCCAAAGAAATTATCGCCAACGAAACAGACCAGGAGATGCGGGAAATGGCACGCGAAGAGCTGGATGCCTGCCAAACCCGCCAACCGGAACTGGAAGAGCAGATAAAGCTGCTGCTCGTCCCCGCCGACCCGCAGGATGGCCGTAATGCCATCCTCGAAATTCGTGGCGGCACGGGTGGTGACGAAGCGGCAATCTTTGCCGGCGACCTCTTCCGCATGTACACCAAGTACTGCGAATCCAAGGGATGGAGAATGGAGATATCCAGCGCCAACGAAGGTGCAGCCGGCGGTTTCAAGGAAATTGTCTGCTCCGTGACGGGCGACAATGTATACGGCACACTGAAATATGAATCGGGCGTGCACCGCGTGCAGCGCGTACCGGCCACAGAAACGCAAGGACGGGTACACACCTCAGCTGCCAGCGTAGCCGTGCTTCCCGAAGCCGAAGAGTTCGACGTAGTTATCAACGAAGGTGAAATCAAGTGGGACACCTTCCGAAGCGGTGGTGCCGGCGGTCAGAACGTGAACAAGGTGGAATCCGGCGTGCGCCTGCGCTACAACTGGAAGAATCCCAACACAGGCATAGTCGAAGAAATCCTCATCGAATGTACCGAGACGCGCGACCAGCCCAAGAACAAGGAACGCGCCCTCTCGCGCTTGCGTACCTTCATCTACGACAAGGAACACCAGAAGTACATCGACGACATCGCCTCCAAGCGTAAGACGATGGTCAGTACTGGCGACCGCTCCGCCAAGATACGCACCTACAACTATCCGCAAGGACGCATCACGGACCACCGCATCAACTACACCATCTACAATCTCGCCGCCTTCATGGACGGAGACATCCAAGACTGCATCGACCACCTGATTGTGGCGGAAAATGCAGAAAGACTGAAAGAGAGCGAACTGTAAGGCAGTGATAAGTAACCCGTAACTAAAAAATAATATGAACAAACAGCAATTATTCGAGAACATCAAGCGCAAGAAGTCATTCCTTTGCGTAGGTCTTGACACCGACATCAAGAAAATACCCGAACATCTTCTGAAAGAGGAAGACCCTATATTCGCTTTCAACAAAGCCATCATCGACGCTACTGCCGACCTCTGCATCGCCTACAAGCCCAATCTGGCATTTTATGAGAGCATGGGCGTGAAAGGCTGGATAGCTTTCAAGAAAACCGTAAACTACATCAAGCAGAACTATCCCGACCAATTCATCATCGCCGACGCCAAACGCGGTGACATCGGGAACACCTCTGCCATGTATGCCCGTACCTTCTTCGAAGAGCTGGATATAGATTCCGTAACCGTAGCTCCCTACATGGGCGAAGACAGTGTGACCCCGTTCCTTACGTACGAAGGCAAATGGGTAATCCTGCTTGCGTTGACCAGCAACAAAGGCTCGCACGACTTCCAGCTGACGGAAGACACCAACGGCGAACGCCTCTTCGAAAAAGTGCTCCGCAAATCCCAGGAGTGGGCCAGTGACGAACAGATGATGTACGTAGTAGGCGCCACACAAGGCCGCGCCTTCGAAGATATCCGCAAGATTGTTCCCGAACACTTCCTATTGGTTCCCGGCGTAGGCGCACAAGGCGGCTCCCTGGAAGAAGTCTGCAAGTATGGCATGAACAAGGCTTGCGGCCTGATTATCAACTCCAGCCGTGGCATCATCTACGTGGACAAGACAGAGAACTTCGCCGCCGCCAGCCGAAAAGCAGCCCAAGAAGTGCAGGCACAGATGGCGGAAGAGTTGAAAAAAGTGATTAACGACTAACGCTTAATGTTCGAAAGAAAGATTATCAACGACCCTGTCTTCGGGTTCATCAACATACCAAAGGGGTTGTTGTACGATGTTGTACGACATCCTCTTTTGCAACGTCTAAACCGTATCAAGCAACTGGGGTTGTCCTCTGTCGTATATCCCGGTGCGCAGCATACACGGTTCCAACACTCTTTGGGAGCCTTCTACCTGATGAGTGAGGCCATCCAGCAACTTGCCACCAAAGGAAACTTTATCTTCGACAGCGAAGCCGAAGCTGTGGAAGCCGCTATCCTGATGCACGACATCGGCCACGGCCCCTTCTCCCACGTACTGGAAAATACCATCGTGCAGGGCGTCTCCCACGAAGACATCTCCTTGATGCTGATGGAACGTATCAACAAGGAAATGAACGGACAGTTGACACTCGCCATTCAAATTTTCAAGGATGAATACCCCAAGCGCTTCCTGCACCAACTGGTAAGCGGGCAACTGGATATGGACCGCCTGGACTACCTGCGCCGCGACAGCTTCTATACCGGAGTGACCGAAGGCAACATTGGCTCCGCCCGCATTATCAAGATGCTGGATGTAAAGGATGACCACCTGGTAGTAGAGTCCAAAGGCATCTATTCTATTGAGAACTTCCTCACCGCCCGCCGCCTGATGTACTGGCAAGTCTATCTGCACAAAACCTCCGTTGCCTACGAGAAAATGCTGATTAGCACCCTGCTCCGCGCCAAGGAACTGGCAAGCCGCGGCATAGACCTCTTTGCCTCACCCGCCTTGAAATTCTTTCTATACAACGACATCAGCCGGGAGGCATTCTACAACAATCCCGAATGTTTGGAGAATTTCATTCAGTTGGACGATAATGACATCTGGACTGCCCTCAAGGTATGGAGCCGCCATTCGGACAAGGTTTTGTCCACCCTGAGCGCCGGCATGATTAACCGAAACATCTTCAAAGTCGAGATTTCTACCGAACCTATTAGTGAGGAACGGAAAAAAGAACTAACTTTGCAAATCAGTGAACAACTGAACATCCCTCTCTCCGAAGCGAGATATTTCATCTCTACCCCCAGCATCGAGAAGAATATGTACGACGAGGCAGATGACAGTATTGACATCCTCTACAACGACGGCAGCATCAAGAATATTGCCGAAGCATCGGATATGCTCAATATCTCTCTTCTGTCCAAGAAAGTAAAAAAGTACTACTTATGCTACCAACGTTTGCATAGATAAGTATAAAATATTCACCTCAGGACAAGGAAATATAAAAAAAAAGTCCGTTATTTGCGTTTTGAAACCATCTAACAAGAATAAGACATGGAGTTCTCTGCTAAACAAATTGCAACATTTATCCAAGGAGAAATTGTTGGAGACGAGAATGCTACCGTTCACACCTTTGCGAAAATCGAAGAGGGAATACCGGGAGCCATCTCCTTTCTATCCAACCCCAAATATACCCCCTACATATACGAAACCCAATCAAGCATTGTTCTGGTAAACAAGGACTTTGTTCCGGAACAAGAAGTGAAAGCCACCCTGATTAAAGTGGACAATGCGTATGAAAGTCTTGCTAAATTGCTAAATCTTTATGAGCAAAGCAAGCCAAAGCGGGTGGGAATTGACTCTCTGGCCTTTGTTGCCGAGACAGCTAAAATTGGCAAGGATGTTTACATTGCGCCTTTTGCCTGCATTGGCGAATACGCAGAGGTGGGAGACAATACGGTCATTCATCCGCACGTCACGATTGGCAGCGGTGCCAAAGTGGGCAATGACTGTATTATTTACGCTAACTCCACCATCTACCACGATTGCCGGGTAGGAAACCACTGCATCCTGCACTCCGGTTGCGTTATCGGTGCAGACGGTTTCGGCTTCGCCCCCACTTCCGAGGGCTATGAAAAAATACCGCAAATAGGTATCACTATCCTGGAAGACCATGTGGAAATCGGCGCCAACACGTGTGTGGACCGTGCTACTATGGGAGCCACCATCGTACATAGCGGCGTGAAACTGGATAATTTGATTCAAGTGGCACACAATGATGAAATAGGCTCCCACACCGTAATGGCGGCGCAAGTAGGTGTAGCAGGTTCTACCAAGATAGGAGAATGGTGCATGTTCGGCGGGCAGGTAGGCATTGCAGGTCATATTCATATTGGCAACAAAGTGAACCTTGGCGCACAGTCTGGTGTTCCCAGTAGCATAAAGGACGGTAGCCAGCTTATCGGTACCCCTCCTATGGAGCTGAAACAATATTTCAAGGCATCCATCGCACAAAGAAGTTTGCCGGAAATGCAAGTGGAACTGCGCCAGCTCCGCAAAGAATTGAATGAACTTAAACAACTATTAAATAAGTAACCAATGTTAAAACAAAAGACTCTAAAAGATAGCTTTTCGCTTAGTGGAAAAGGTCTTCATACGGGACTTGACCTAACCGTTACTTTCAATCCTGCTCCGGATAACCATGGATACAAAATCCAACGTATCGACTTGGAAGGACAGCCTACCTTCGATGCCGTTGCAGACAACGTATCCGAAACTACCCGTGGAACTGTAATCTCCAAAAACGGAGTAAAGGTGAGCACAGTGGAGCATGGTATGGCAGCCCTCTATGCATTGGGTATCGATAACTGCTTGATACAGGTAAACGGACCGGAATTTCCCATTCTGGACGGAAGCGCCCAATATTATGTCAACGAAATAGAGCGCGTAGGCACTGTAGAACAAAATGCCGTAAAAGATTTCTATATCATCAAGTCCAAAATTGAATTCCGTGACGAAACAACCGGCTCTTCCATCATCGTGTTGCCGGACGAGAACTTCAGCTTGAATGTATTGGTATCATACGATTCCAACATCCTCCCCAACCAGTTTGCAACGCTGGAGGACATGACGAAGTTCAAGGATGAAATCGCCGCAAGCCGTACTTTCGTGTTTGTACGCGAAATTGAGCCGTTGCTGCAAGCCGGTCTTATCAAGGGCGGCGACCTTGACAATGCGATTGTTATTTACGAACGCGAAATGTCCCAGGAGAACTATGACAAGCTGGCCGACGTGATGGGTGTTCCTCATATGGACGCCAAACAATTGGGATATATCAACCACAAACCTTTGGTGTGGCCCAATGAATGCGCCCGCCACAAGTTACTTGATGTCATCGGTGACCTGGCCTTGATAGGCAAGCCCATCAAGGGCCGTATCATCGCTACCCGCCCGGGACACACTATCAACAATAAGTTCGCCCGCCAGATGCGCAAGGAAATCCGTTTGCACGAAATACAAGCCCCTACCTACGACTGCAACCGCGAACCGATTATGGATGTAAACCGCATCCGTGAACTTCTGCCTCACCGTTACCCGATGCAATTGGTGGACAAAGTCATAGAAATAGGTGCCAACTACATTGTAGGTGTCAAGAACGTAACTTCCAACGAACCTTTCTTTCAGGGACATTTCCCGCAGGAACCCGTAATGCCCGGTGTGTTGCAGATAGAGGCAATGGCACAGACGGGAGGTTTGCTTGTTCTGAATTCAGTGGATGAACCGGAACGTTACTCCACCTACTTCATGAAGATTGACGGTGTGAAATTCCGCCAGAAAGTGGTACCTGGAGATACCCTCATCTTCCGTGTAGAGCTGATGGCCCCCATACGCCGCGGCATCTCTACCATGAAAGGCTATGTGTTTGTAGGCGAAAAAGTTGTCTGCGAAGCAGAGTTTATGGCGCAAATAGTTAAGAACAAATAATAAAATTTACGATTAGACTATTTACGATTTACGATTCAAATTATTCGTGAGAATTATCACATTCGGATAAAATCGTATATACAGTAAATCGCAAGTATTCTCAATCGTAAATCGTAAATAGCTAAATCGTAAATAATATGATAAGTCCCTTAGCGTATATTCATCCCGAAGCCAAAATCGGGGAAAACGTAGAGATTGCTCCTTTTGTTTTCATTGACAAGAGTGTGGTAATCGGTGATAACAACAAGATTATGGCAAATGTCAACATTCTGTACGGTGCACGCATCGGCAATGGAAACACCATTTTCCCGGGAGCCGTTATCGGTGCTATTCCCCAGGATTTAAAGTTCAGAGGGGAGGAAAGCACTGCTGAAATCGGAGACAACAATATCATACGTGAAAACGTAACTGTCAACCGCGGTACAGCTGCCAAAGGCAGAACCATCGTCGGTAACAACAATCTCCTGATGGAAAGTGTACACGTGGCCCACGATGCTCTGATAGGCAACAGCTGTATCATTGGCAACTCTACAAAAATGGCGGGTGAAATTGTCATCGACGATTATTCCATCATCAGTGCCAATGTACTGATGCACCAATTCTGCCATGTGGGCGGTTATGGAATGATACAAGGCGGCTGCCGTTTCAGCAAGGACATCCCACCGTACATCATTGCCGGACGCGAGCCTATCTGCTATGCGGGAATCAATGTGGTAGGGTTACGCCGCCGTGGCTTCTCCAACGAGACCATTGAGAAAATCCATGATGCCTATCGTATTATCTATCAAGGCGGTCTGAACAATACGGATGCCTTGAAGAAAATCGAGGATGAAATGGAAATGACACCGGAAATAAGCTATATCGTAAACTTTATACGTGAATCAGCCCGCGGCATTATCCCCGCAGGAAAATGAAAAACGTATGATTTACACAAAGTCAGAAATCATAAATTATAAATCATCATGATCTACAGATTTACAATCATCTCTGATGAGGTGGACGATTTTGTCAGAGAAATACAGATAGACCCGGAAGCTACCTTTTATGACTTCCATGAAGCGATTCTAAAGTCGGCAGGCTACACTAACGACCAAATGACGTCTTTCTTCATTTGCGATGATGACTGGGAGAAAGAGAAAGAAATTACGCTGGAAGAAATGGATGACAATCCGGAAATGGACAGTTGGGTGATGAAAGAGACCCAGCTGAGCGAACTGGTTGAAGACGAGAAGCAGAAACTTCTCTATGTATTCGATTATATGACTGAGCGCTGCTTCTTCATCGAGCTTTCTGAAATCATTACCGGAAAGGAAATGAAAGGAGCCAAATGCACCAAGAAAGCAGGTGAAGCTCCCAAGCAGACCATTGATTTTGAAGAGATGGCAGCTGCTGGCGGTTCCCTTGATTTGGACGAAAACTTTTACGGCGACCAGGACTTCGATATGGAAGATTTCGACAAAGAGGGTTTCGGCGGTTTGGACGAAGCCGGAAACTCCTTTGAAGAAGAGAAATATTAAACAGACATACCATACAGATTTCTTTTAGGCACGGATTACACGGAAACACACGGTTGTTATTGAATATTCCGTGTAATCCGCGTAATCCGTGCCTATTTTTTTACCCGCATGCACACCCTAATCGTACTTATCGGTCCCACCGGAGTAGGCAAAACAGAGCTCAGCCTCCGATTGGCAGAACATTTCCATACTTGTATCGTCTCGGCCGATTCGAGACAACTCTATGCAGATTTAAAGATAGGCACGGCTGCCCCTACACCGGAGCAACTGCAACGGGTACAGCATCACTTCGTCGGTACCCTGAAGCTGACAGACTATTACAGTGCCGCCCAATACGAAGCGGAAGTGATGAAGCTGCTGGAAGACCTGTTTACAAAGCATAACACCGTACTGCTGACCGGAGGCTCAATGATGTATGTAGATGCAGTCTGTAAAGGAATTGACGACATTCCGACCGTAGATGCCGATACACGCCAGCTCATGCTGCACAAATACGAAACAGAAGGTCTGGAAAGACTTTGTGCGGAACTTAAGCTGTTGGATCCGGAATATTACAAAATAGTAGATTTGAAGAATCCCAAACGCGTAGTCCATGCTTTGGAAATCTGCTACATGACGGGAAAGGCCTACACTTCCTTCCGCACTCAACAAAAGAAAGAACGCCCCTTCCGTATCATCAAAATAGGATTAACACGTAACCGGGAAGAGCTTTATGAACGCATCAACTGCCGGGTGGACCAAATGGTGGAAGAGGGTTTAGTGGAAGAAGCGCGCATGGTCTACCCGCATAAAAGTCTAAATTCCCTAAATACAGTAGGCTACAAAGAAATATTCAAGTACCTGGATGGTAAATGGACATTACCCTTTGCCATCGAAAAGATAAAGCAGAACTCACGCATCTATTCCCGTAAGCAAATGACCTGGTTCAAACGAGACGAGGAAATCCACTGGTTCCACCCGGAGCAGGAAGGGGAAATACTGGAATACTGTCATTGTTCCATCAAAGGCGTATAAGCCTTTCGGACAAGTGCTTCCACATCTTGATAAAGCTTCTGCATTTCTTGAGAATCAATGCTTCCTTGCTGTCTCCAGCTGTCCAACAATAGGCATGTACGGCGAAACACCTCTGCCTCTACCGTAACAAGCTGCTGCATATAGCCATTATTCTCCATATTGTACAGTTTTTCCCAATTCAGATAACGATTGGTTCCCATCCCCTGATTATAACAAAAGACATTGTTGGAAAGCCGGAGTGACCAATCACTGAGCGGAGCGGCGGCACACGCCTTGTCCCAACATACCATCGGAGGCAGAAGTCTATCCGCATCCTTCACCCAAAGCGGCACGGCAATACCCGTAGGAGGATATCCCAGCATTGTCCACATCGTAGTAAGTTCCACCTTCTCACCCGGTTTTACGCCCTGCACCACAATGGAACAAGAAGTACTGTTACGGGGAATAAAATCCTGGTCGACAAACCAACCGGAACCTTGCGGGCGATTAAATTTCCCGTTCTTCAAATCAATATCAAGCATGCCATTGCGAAACGAACGTGAAAGATCATTGAATATACCCTGCGGTGTGATCCCTCCCGTTGCAGAAGCCCTCATCAGTACCCTGTCTGCCTCCATATAGCGTACATAACCTGCCCCCCGATTTGCTTCACCGGCAAAAGAGAAGTTGGTACGGGCAATGTAGCCGTAAGGAGCATCTTTGGGATTATTGGCATCATACATCGTATATTTATAATAATCCACCTCAAACATGGCGGCAGCGCCTTGAGCGTCGATTACGCCAAAATTGGCCTCTATCAAGCTGGGCTTGGAAATGGTATCGAGGAAATGGCAGAAATCCTCCACCGTGGCACAAACCTCCAAGGCACGGTAGATAATCCTCCCGTTGGCTGCCCCCCGTTCTTCCCCATCTTTCACTTCCACCAGATTGTAGGATTGGGTGTTCATCAAGGCAAAACCAACGGAGTTTGTACCCATCCATGCCTCTTTCAAGGCAGGAAAGTTAGCACTATTCACATCGGCAATGAAGTTATACTTCTCCCCTTTTATATAAGCAACATGATTTCGCAGATAGTCCGTATCACGGTTTTTCCATAGCAACGGACGGCCGTCAGGAGTAACCTTTCCAGAAACGACGGCAGATGTACAAGCCAGAACCGGCTCAGCAGTGAGTGCCGCAAGCAGTCCCCATATTAAAAAAAGATGTTTTATCATAACCTTGCCTTCCTTAGATTTATATTCGCAAAGGTATGATAATCTGTGAAAGGGCAAAAGAAATCCTCTGAAATCCTTATCCCCTATTCATCAGGAAAGAATTATTCGCTGACAAGTTTCTGCAACTTATCCTGCATATACCGAAGTTTCGCAGTTCCAGTACCTTGTTCTATATGACGGATAATGCCTTTCTTATCCACCAGTATAGTGACCGGCATACCACTCACATGAAAGGTCTCGAAGAAAAACAAGTCATCGGCTATCTGGGTAAAGAGGAAAGGACGGCTCTCTACAATTTTCTTTATTTGTGCAGCACTGTCAAAAGTCGTAGCAAGATAGGTTACATCAGGATAGACTTCTATCCATTTGTTCAGCTCCGGCATTTCACGGATACAAGGACCACAGCCGGTATACCAGAAGTTCAAGACCATAGGACGTCCCGTCACATCGGCCTTGCTCCACTCCTGTCCTTCTATGTCTTTCACTTTGAATTCCGGAAAAGCCTTTCCTATCCATTCTTCCTTCTTCAAAGTCTGTACGGCACCGCCTATCGGCAACTTCTTCCCCGTTCCTCCACGGTAACTCATCAAGAAAGCTTCCGCACCAGGCACCTCGTCGGCAGGAGTAGCATATTCTCTCACCTCCTCAGACAGCACAATGCCCTTGCGCAAGCGGAGTTCCGTAACCTCGTGTCTCGCGCCGTCCTCATGTATTATGAAAGCCGCCACGTTGTCCGAACCCACACCAGGCGGCATGCCTTCGAAGAAAAGCCCGCCCACCAAATAATATTTCTTACCGGCTGTCTGGGCAGAGCAAAGCCCTGCCCCCACAGCTACCAGAATCAGAAACAAAGAGAGAATTTTCCTTATCATAATTGTTAGAGACTATTCACTTTTCAGCGTAATCGTAAGCTTGGGCTGCACCTTCACTTTGCCGGTAGCCATACCTATATACGAAACAACCAATACAGCATCCTTAGAAGGTACAGAAAGGACAAAATTGCCATTGACATCGGTAACGCTTCCCGTAGTGGTACCTTCTATCAGAACAGCCGCACCGATAACAGGCTCACCCTGCTCATCCACCACTTTGCCTTCCACTTTCATATTGCCTTTGGCAATGGTCTTTTCTACAGCTTTAGTTTTTTTAGTAGTGATGTAAATCTCACCTTTTCCACCTGCCTCTTTCTTCACCTCAATACCCTCAATATTCTCGGCAGGTATTAAATCATCGATAGTTTTAGTACCCAAGTCAACCTTTTCTCCATCAATATAGACAGTCTTTATTAAATCAAGACTACTCTTATGCTGTACTTTAGCATTCTCTGCCACCTCATTACCCCGGCGGATAACCATACCCGGAGTTCCTTGTTTCAGGGTTATCAGAACAACGCCATTCTGTCCCTCTTCTCCATATAAATCCGTGGCAGATTTATCTTTCAAAACCGTTACACGTTCTATCTTATCAGGATTCAATGCACTCATGACAGATGGCGTCACCTCTTTTCCATCCACAATATACAATGGCTCTTTCCCATTACCTGCATATCCTTCAACTGTAATACCATTGGCAGAAGAAGTTTTTTCAAGTTTGTCGTCGTCCAGCCTGAACATCACCGGCACCGTAAATTTCACAGCCACCGGCTGCCCCTTCTGTCTCCCCGGCTTCCACTTCGGCATAGTGTTTATCAATCGCAGCGCCTCGGCATCCATATCCTTATCCACAGAACGGAGCACCTTGGAGTCCTTGATGCTTCCATCTTCATCCACCACAAACTGGACAGTGACCCGTCCCTGCGTACCGTTCTCTTTGGCAGATGCCGGATAACGCATATTCGTCTTGATATAATCCATGAAAGCACTCATTCCGCCGCCGGGAAATTCCGGCATCTCCTCTGCCACCTCGAAGACCAGAGTTCCCTTCAACCGCTTGCGGACTTCCGCCGGTACATACTTCACATCGGCAGGCTTCGTAGTGTCACCTGCACTTTCCGCCACTTTTGTTTCTACAATTGCAGCCAAATCGTTAACTTTGACGCTTGAAATCTTCTCCACTTTATCGGAGACTTCGGGACGGGCAAAAGCTGTCACTGCAATGGCAGCTACCGGAAGTACATAAAGATACTTCAAACGTGCCCACGGGCTTGATTTTTCTTTTAACATCATAGTGATACGTTTTTTAAGTTTACTGTGATTAAAGCTGTTGGCCATAGAGTAGAGCCTTGTGCCGACAGCTTTTTTTATTAATAATAGTTGATACTGTTTTGCATCCACACCCTCCTTTATCACCGTTTCATCCGCTTCAAACTCATGGATATTCTGCAATTCCTGCTTCAGGAGCCATGATGCCGGATTGAACCACTGAAAGAAAATGCAGACATCAGCCACCAGCAAGTCCCAGGAATGGCGGTTATGGATATGGGCAAGCTCGTGGATAAGGATTTCCCGTCCGTTCTCCTCCAAGTCTTTCCGTGAAATGACAATATATCCCATCCAACTGAACGGAGCGATGTCACAGTTGTGTACAATCAAAGTAACGCGCTCTTTCCTGCCCGGTAAGTAGCTGCCAATATCCTCTTTTTTACCCGATTTCAGCAACATCAGTAACCGTACCAACGAATATACGTTGCGGAAGGCAAAGAAAACGATTCCTGCCAGATAGACAAGCAGCGCCACTTGTATCCAGGTGACTGTTGCCGTTTCAGCCCTTGCTCCGGCCTCAGTGGCATTCACTGCATCTGCCATCATCAGCAACTGCTCCAATGTCAGCATCGTCTGGTGCACTTCCGTCTCCTGCTTCACACTTACCTCTACCAAAGGCAATAGGCAGGACAACAGCAAAATGCCCAACAATGAAAAACGGTTGAAACGATGAAACGTCTCGCGTGCCAGCAACAAGCGATAAAACAAATAGAATATCGCCAGGCAAACAGAAGATTTGAGTATATAAACAAAAAACAGACCCATGGAATTATTTACTATTTAGGGATTTACGATTTACTATTTACAGTTACTTGGTCAGTTCATTCCGTAGCATCTCCACTCCGGGAAATCCGGTTGCTTTGTAGGAAATATCTCCTTCACGGTTCACGACGAAATAGGTCGGGATACCCGGATATTCGTACAGCTTTGCCAATGCCGTACTTTGCTCATTGCTAATGCGACAGTGAATACCGGGTATATCCGGTATCATTACTTTCCATTTTCCTTCAGGAGATGTTTCGTCGACAATATATAGATAAACCACCTCTTTCAGCTCCTCTTTCAACGGTTTCAGGCTTTTCATGGCCCGCATACAAGGACCACACCAGGTGTTCCACATATCCACCAGTACCATCTTGCCACGATAAGGACGAGTAATGACCTGCAACAAACTGTCTGCCGCTACCTCCTTTTCCACCTCAACAATCTTATATCCGGTCTTTCCCTTAGTAGCTTCCAGCTCTGATTTCAGTTCGGCTTCAATCCTCCCGTTTCTCATCAGGAACAATTGCCTGAGGTTGGGAGAAGCGATGCTGTCCACCGTCCGACGCTCTTCCTCAGTCAAAGGCATGTACTTGCTCAGATTACGGGAAGCACGCCCGGCAAGAAGCATGTCCGGCCAAAGAGGGTCTTGCACAAACTTATCCCGGAAATTTCCGGTAGCGGTCTTCACAAAGTCCGTATAATAATTGTAATATTTCTGTTCGGGGGTATGCAGAATATCCAGTTGCAGTATTTCCTTGAAGTATGAGGTACTGTCCACCGTCATGTCCGCCCTTTTCACCCCCTTCCTGCCCGAAAGCATCGGGGCATAACTAAGGTTACTCTTGTAATTATAGATAAGGCTGAACAGATTCATATCCAGATTTGCCCGGATATAAGTACGGCAAGCCTGGCTCATATCCTTGTTTTTTACAAGTTTCTTTTGCATATCTTCATAATGCCTGAACAGATACTTTTTATATGCCTGCGGAGTCATCCCACAAATATCTGCATAAAAATCATCAGCTCCCGATAAGCTTTTCATTTCACCGAACCGCAGCAACTCGGTATTCAGACCGGCATAGTCTCCTTCAAACCAAACACAGTTGTCCGTTACACCATCCCTTTTCCGGCTTAAAAGACGGCTTTGCGAATAGAATATTTCAGGCAGATTGATTGTGACATCCAGTTCTCCACCCGGAACGAGAAACAATTCTATTTTCGAACGGGATATCCACAGCGTAGCACCGCTCGGCAACAGCACCTCTGTCTCATAACGGAACGTGCCATCCTCCGCTATCTTCAAGTCCTTACCGGTGAAATACATGAAGAACCAAGGCGAGTCATAGTAGCGTAACGTCACTCCATACTCCGGTTTATACCCCAATATCTGCCCCTTTATGACAGTCTTTCCCATATTCAATTCCGGTCCGGGCAATGGCAAAACCTCATCCGGTTTCTTATTCCGCAAACGTTCGGGAATATCCACCCGAGGTTTCTCTCCGTTGAGCTGTATACCATAAATTACCCATCCTTCATCACTGTCCGGTGTCTCTACAAAATCAAAGCTCTCAGTATCCATCGGAAGCGGACTAAACTTCAAAACAGCAGTCATTTCACCGGAAGCGGGAATATGCGTCCATTCATCCCTGGCAAAACCGGTATTTCCCAAATATCCGTAATCCTTTCCGGATGCCCGCAACACAGCTGTCGAATCAATCCTGACCCTATCGCCCTGCATGCCATAAAGCCTCACCGCCAGCCAGGTCGTATCTTTTCCAAGCGTCACTTGCTCCACTTCAATGCTACGCGTATTGCATGCCATGAAATAGGGTACCTTTACGATTTTCTTTGCCTGCAATCCGCAGCAAATACTTACCAGCAGCAAACAAACCAATCCGATGTTTTTCATAAGCCAGAGTTATTAGAGCCTCAACAATCTCAGTCCCTTCCCTTTTCCACGTCTTGTATCAACTGCTTCAGTTCTTCCAGGGATATATCCTCTTCCTTCACCAGAGACGACACTGCGCTGAGATAGGAATTATTGAAATATTTGCTGATAACGTTCTTCAGTGTCCGCTTGCGGAAATCCTCCTCGCTGACCACCGCATAATACTGATACGTGTTGCCGTACGTATGATGGCTCAGGAATCCCTTATCCTCCAATCCTCTCACAATGGTGGACAAAGTATTGAAATGTGGTTTCGGCTCTTCATAGAATGCCAGCATTTCCTTCACAAACAAGGGTCCCTTTTCCCAGAAAAAGCCCATGATTTCTTCTTCTTTTGCAGTCAATCCTTTCATAACATTCTTTGTTTTCCGCAAATAACTAAATTATTTAGTTCAAAAACTAATTTCTCTCGTTAAATAAAACTAAAGCTTTTAGTTTATTCGGCAAACACCAGTCTCCAACCGTCTCCCGACAAGCAAAATACCTACTAATAGTGATTGCAGTTCTCGGATAAAAGCCGTTACTTTGCGCACGAATCAGAGAATTAAAAACAATAACATACAATGAATGAGCAACATAAGTACCGCTCCACGGACAAGATGAGCGACCTCATCTGTGACAATTACTCCTTATTAATGGTGATGAGCCGCTTCGGACTGTCATTAGGATTCGGAGACAAGAGCGTGAAGGACGTCTGCGAAGCACAAGGCGTCGATTGCCCTACATTCCTCGCCGTAGCCAACTTTATCAGCGAAGAACAATACTCTTACAGCGGCAATGAAAGTGATTTTTCCATTCCCGCCCTTATGGATTATCTGAAGCGTGCCCACACATATTTCCTCGACTTCAACCTGCCGGCCATCCGCCGCAAACTCATCGAAGCCATCGATTGTTCCAGTACAAACGATGTAGCCTACCTCATCCTGAAGTTCTTCGATGAATATGCCAAGGAGGTACGCCGCCACATGGAATATGAAAACCAGGCCGTATTCACCTATGTAGAGCAATTACTCCAAGGCAACCTATCGGATGAATACAACATTGCCACTTTTGCCAGCAAACATAATCAGATAGATACCAAACTGAAAGAGCTGAAGAACATCATCATCAAATACTACCCGGAAAAGGAGAACAACAATCTCCTGAATGCGGTCTTGTTCGATATATTCAACTGCGAACAAGACCTTGCCACCCACTGCCAGGTAGAAGATTATATGTTTGTTCCCGCCGTAGCGCAAATAGAAAGGAAACTGAAAAATGAACAATAATACTTCTTTGAAGATTGTCATTGCAGAAACTTCGGTCATCATCCGGAGTGGCCTGACGGCTGTTTTGAAGCGTATTCCCAACTTGAATGCACACCCTATTGAGGTTTCTTCTCCGGAATCGCTGCAGAACTACATTCACATGCATCCGGCAGACATTATCATCATCAACCCCACTTTCGGTGGCTGGTTCGACCTGCCCGCCTTCAAGGCAGAACACGGAAAATCCGGTATCAAGTACATTGCTATGGTATGCTCCGTCATCGACAACAACATATTGAAGGAATATGACGAGAACTTCGCCATGTGCGATGACGTAGATGTCATCGCCTCCAAAATCAACCACTTGCTACACACCGAGGAGGAAGAGGAAAAAGACAGCGAACAAGAAACCCTGAGCCAGCGCGAAAAGGAAATCATCACCTGCGTTGTGAAGGGCATGACCAACAAAGCCATCGCCGACAAACTCTACCTCTCCATCCATACCGTCATTACCCATCGCCGTAACATTGCACGCAAACTGCAGATACATTCTCCGGCAGGGCTCACCATCTACGCTATTGTCAACAAGCTGGTAGAATTGAGCGACATCAAGGACTCTCTATAAGATTCTTCCGGCAACCGTTTCCCTACCCGCTGCGGCCTATAGGGAAAAACCGGATGAATCCCTTGCAAAAGTATGCTCCTCCATACGGGAAAAGCCCTCTGCCTATTGATTAAGGTTTATCTTGTGCTTGAAGACAAAGCTCATCCCCTATGTCATCCCTCCCCATCCTATGACTCTTTATGCCCCACAAGTATCCTTATCCAACCTTACCCACAGTATCCGTCACGCCATACACAAATCCCCGCTTCACGATATCACATCGGGAAGCGGGGATCCTTTTATCTTCATAAAAGTGGTTACGTAATTATGACTAACTAATTCATTCAAATCTGATGTTGCAAAGATAAGGCATCGGCAGACAGTACGCAATCACTTAAATTAGGTATAATAAAACAAGTCTGTCATCATAAATAGGTAGAACCACCCACAAATCAGGCATTGGCATAGCTGTGCATTCCTCCAAGGATGTAGTTCACCCCGAAATAGGTCATCAGGACTGTCAGAAAGGCAACAATCATATAGATATGGAAGAATAACGGACTGCGGAAAATGCGCAGGCTGCGCGCATGGAACGCCGCTCCATAAACCATAAAGGTAATCAGCGCCCATACTTCCTTCGGGTCCCAAGCCCAATAACGCCCCCAAGAAGCATTGGCCCAAACCGCACCCAGAAAAATGCCGGCTCCCAAAAAGAAAACGGCGGGATAAAGCAGCAATCGGCTGAGCAGCATCAACATCCGGGCTGAACGGCGAAGACACAATGCCAGTATGCCGTTCAGCATCATAAAGGCAAACAAAGCATAAGACATCATTATCAACGACACATGCGTACTGAGCCACGGAGAAACGAGCACGGGCATCAAGGGAGTGATTTGGGGATTCATCTGTCCCAAATAGGACACCAGTAAGGCAAAACCGGACAGCAAAAAACCGAAAGGCACCATAAACGGGAAGCGCCGCCGAAACAGACAAGCCAGGAACAGCGCACACAATGCCATGAACTGCATCGTTTCGTATCCATTACCCAACGGGATACGCCCGCCGATGTACCACCTCAGACCATACCCGAAGAGCTGAAAGAGAAACGCCGCATAAAGAGAAAACGGGAAAAAAGTATCTGCCAAACGCGAAGAGAAAGAGAGCGCTACAATCCTACCGGAAGAGTCTGACAATGCCGACGAACGGCGCAGGCCGCGATACAGCAGACGGAAGAAAGCCAGCATCCCCACCGTAAGGTTGAACATGAACAGCAATTTGCTGAAAGGAATACGGTTATACAGCAATTCGGCTTGTATTTTAGTATCGGAAACAGGCTCCACACTCCCGTCTTCCGGCAAAGGACGAATCAATGTACCATTTTGGAGCATCAAAATCAGTCCCACCTTTTCATCCGCCTCTACAATGGCCTTTTCCAGAGAAGTCATTTTCTGATGATGGTCTTGCTTCCCCTTCCAGAACTTCTGCAAGCGATACTTCTCACCGTCGAACAAATCAGCCAGACATGCATAGGGTGTCTCCAAATGAAGCAGGCGACGGAGTGCCTCGTTTTTGATATAAATCATCGGCTCATTCTGCCAAACCTCCGGACGCAGAAGCCATCCGCCAATCACCTGCTCCGGCGTCATGCCTCCATAAGACGATTTTCCCGTCAGTTTCAGTACAAAATCGCGCGCAAGGGTATTGAAAGGAACCACACGGTCATTATAAATCACCTGCTTACGGGCAAGACTATCCGCCTGCTTGCGTGCCAGTGCCGGAAGGCTTCTCTTCTGCGCATGTACCCCACTTCCCAGACACAGCAACAATAGAACAAACATTCCTCCCTTCTTCAACAACGGATGCCTCAGCAGCCTGCGGAACTCTCCGCCCCGGCTGACCAGCATCCAGAGCATGGAGACACCTAACAAGAGGTATCCACTATAGGTAATCCCTATCCCCCACGGGTCATAATTCACTGTCAGCCAGCTCCCCTGCATATCCTCATCAAAGGAAGACTGATAAAAGCGAAACCCCTGCCGTGAAAGAATACGGTTCATGGAGACGGGCGTCTCACCGTGAATATAGCTGATATAATCTGCAGGAGCATCCGTACCCGGATAGTACTCAATCCGGAAACTGTCCAGACGTAAGGTGAACGGTAACTCTACAACCTGCCTGCCGTCTTGTTCCAAAAAGCAGTTCACCTCACTGCCGACAGTAAGATGCACATATCCTTTTCGGCCACAAAGAAACGTAGTCATGGCTCCCGCCAAAATCACGAGGAAGGAGCCATGCAACAACAACGTCGGGAGACGCCGCCACAACCGCTGTCTTACAAGCACAACAACAGTCATCGCAGCAAGGGCTCCCCACAAACAACAGAACCAAATCGTATGATAAACATGCTTTTCTACAAAATCCGTACTGTATGTCTGCTCTACAAACGTAGTTGCAGCAAGTAAGAGCAGCAAACAACCATAAACAGCTATGAGAAACTTTTTCAATTAAGAGCTATCAATTAAAAGTAAAAAATCAATATGGAGCAAACTCCTTGTTTTCTAAAGACTTGACTCCCATACATTCCATCTCTATCAGCCAACCCGGACGACATACGGGAGCATATACAAACACTCTCGGAGTATCCGGAAAACGCTCGTCATACATTCCTTTGACCACGGTATAGTCAGCAACATCCCGCAGATAAACAATCATCTGTCCTAAATCATCAAACGTACAGCCAGCCTCTTTCAACAAAGCCTCCACATTCTCCCACATACGTTCCGTCTGCTTGCGAATGTCCCCGGGATATACCACCTCACCTTTATTATTGATGCTCGCAGTACCCGAAATAAACACCTGGCGACGGTCGCCATAATCCACATACGTACCTCGCTCGAAACTCACACCGTATTCGTATGTGGGATTCAGATGTGTCGGTGCGTAAAGGTAGTGAATTTGTTCAGATTTCAAACCATCTACAGCATAAGTATCCATCTGAACCGTCACTTTTGGGTCGGCATGACGGCCACCGATACCGGTACTGGAAATATAATGAGTCTTCTCCGTCAAGTCCTGGGTAACAAACACCTCATTACGCGCCTTCACCACTCCGGTATAATTCACATCCACGTTCTGTACAAAGAACCAGGTACGTATGCAATTATCAGCCAGCTTGCAGCCCTGTTCCATCAGCTGCATCACATAGTCATTCAACAGCAGACGGGTCTGGTATTCCGAATTGGCGGCACGATTGAAAGAGCCGCCTCCCCAAAGGTGACGGTAGGCGCCATGTCTCACTTCGAACAATCCGTTATGAAGTACCTGTGTTTCCACACCTTTCTGCAGATAGACCCACAGTGCAATCTTTGTACCGTTCAACGGCGGCTGCTCTACCACGGAGAGTGCACAATCCGAACATTCTGCCGAAAGCGCCAGTAGCATATCTGCCTGATTGGCGGCGTCACTTAGAAAGTAGCGTTTAAAGATGGCAACAGCACCTTGTAGCTCACTTTCACGTAGTTGGCAGTAAGTGTCGACCACCGCATTCAGCTGTTCTTCATAAGTCGCTTCCGGTCTGGTGGCATGAATCATTACATGATATTCCGAAACACCCGCTTCTACCTCATATTTAAAGATTTCGGTTAAGGTATTCTCCAATTGATTAGTTTGTTGTTGTTTATTTTTCATATTAAATATCAATTAGTCGTTGTTGTTCAAAAAAGTACCGGTATTACCAGTAAGGCCCATCATTATTACGGCTGTGCACCATCGTCAATCCAGTTGCCAATCAAAGACTGCATATCAGATGAGGTTATCATCTGAGAATGGTCTATACGCCAATCCGAGCTGATGTCCGTACCCAATATGAGATGCAAGACACTTTCTGACGCATTGCCGGGCATAACCCTCATTTTACCGTCCACCGTCGTTGAAGCCCGGTTGACCAGATCAGCATGGCTATGTCCTTCCAGCAGATTCAAGCCACCACCCGGAGTGGTGCTAAGACCATGGCAAGCCGTACAAGTGGCATTGAATATTTTTTGTTGAATGGCATTGTACATACTTGCATCAACTGTTCCTGCATCCATAAGTATAGTATCAGCGATTTCAGTACATTCCATTGCCACCAAACTGACAATGCGCTTCCTCAACTTATTGATTACACATAGCTCGACAGTTGTCACCTCATCCGTTATGCCGGACATTGTCAACTGGATTTCATCATTATCCGATTCGGATGCCGGAACAACCTTTGAAACAATGGCATAATCGCTTTCATCATCAAATCCTGCCACTACCACACTATAGTCGCCCGACCACTTATCCACACCACTAATCCGGCCTGTCATCTTCACTGTGCGTCCTTCACCCGTGGCCACTACGGCATTCTCATAAATTCTCCCCTCATCGCATGCATGCAGACCTATAAGAAGCACGGGCAGAAAAAAGAAAAGAATGTATTTTTTCATAGACGAATCCTTTCCTGACTTCATTTAGAATGTATATTGAAGCATCACCGTGGCAGAGTGAGTGGCCAGACCTAAATTATCATTATCACGGTCGAGCTGCGTGTCGTGTCCCCAACGGGCTACATACTGATACATTGCCTGCAATTTCAGGTTGCATCCTCTGAAAAAGTAATTCATACCTACAGCAGGCATATTCAGGAAACCGTCGTCATCCGTACCGTTACGATTGAAGATATCGTAGCGTGCGGCAAGCTGTAGGCGGGGAGCGACAAAGTAACCACCTTGCACATAACCGCCTAAAAAGCTATACGATTCATTTATCTTTTGCCGTTTGGTGAAACCTACATTCATATAATAAGCTTCAGCCGCCAGATAGAGCTTGTTCTTCAACATGGCAAATTCCAACCCCACACGGGTATCATTGGTACTCTCATTTTCACTCTCCACATTGATAGAACCCGAAAGACCGAATAATATCTTATCCTCGTTCAAACGGTTAGGATTACCTTGTGTGGAAGGCATCACCCCCTTGGGCATATAAGTCAGACGTCCGGCATACAGCAATGAAGGGATATGCCAGTCATCACTCATCGTCTTTGAAGCTGTATTCACGGAAGCTCCGGTTCCATTGAACAAGCCGACTTCATAACCGAACTTATCTGCCACCAGACCGTGAATTTCAACACCCAGGTCAAATCCCGTACCGATATTAGGCGTCACGGCATTCAACGAATAAGGCAAAATTACAGAAGACGTCAGAGAAACCGGCAACTGGGGAAGCAGTGTTTCGCCAAGAGTTGTCAGATAGGCATGCGAGAATGGAGTCTTGAACTTTCCGACACGAATCGCAAATTGTTTTTTCAGCTGTACATCAAACCACGCCTGCTGTAACAGCGCTCCTCCACTTGCAGCAGCATTGATGGACAGATTGAAAGCTACTTTTCCAAAAGCCTTGCCAGTAAAGCCAAGTACGGCATAAGGAATGGAAAAACCCGAATTGGCAATATTATCTTGGTTATAAGCCTTATCCAAGCCTTCATCATCATACCAATTGAAATTAGCACTCGTTTGTACCAACAGATAAGGCTTGAAAACAAAATCACCTTTCTTTGTTTCAATGGTAAAACCTTCTCTTCCGGCCAATGACACTACACCATTCTCCGTATCTTCCTCATGTTGCGCCATAGCGGTCAAAGGCAAAACAGCCAGCATGGCGACATATAAAAATTTCTTCATAATTACTTTTTATATAAAGCTTATTAGTTCTAAAGTGAATTTAAAAATACAATCAGGGCATCACGGTCATCCTTACTCATGTTCTTAAAGAGATTTTTCGATGCTTCTCCCTCTCCCCCATGCCACATTATGGCTTCAACAAGATTGCGGGCACGACCATCGTGCAAGAAGTAGGTATGTCCGTTTACCTTTTCCTGAAGCCCGATACCCCAAAGCGGAGTAGTGCGCCATTCATTGCCACGCGCCAACCCACTTACATAGTTATCATTCAGACCGACTCCCATAATTTCGGAGCCCATATCATGCAGCAAAAAATCCGAATAGGGGTGAATTGTCTGACTTCCCAACCATGGCAAACGGGTACCGTTCAACAGCACGGAGCCCCGAGGCTTGGTATGCAACGTGGTGACATGGCAAAGATGGCACTTGGCTTTATAGAAATTCTGTTCTCCCCTTATCACCTGCGGGTCATTCACATTACGCCGTGCAGGAACACCAAGACTCTGCATATACAAGTCAACATCTTCCATATCTTCTGTAGAAACATCCAACTGGGCATAAGAAAGCCCCATCATGCTGCCTTGATTCACCTGGGACTGCCCCTCGCATATCTCTTCCGGATAGCGGCTATTGGTAACACCCATATCACTTGAAAAACCAAGTTCAACAGTCAAATCCGCATGTTGAGCCTTATTTCCCGACAGCCCCAAGCTTCTCACACCACGTTCGGTAATGTAATTGCAACGGCCACTTATACCATACTCCGGATAATTACTTTTTGCAGCAAGCGCTTCAATCTCCGTAGGTTCCAAAGCCATCATTTGCCCCATACCGACATGTCTCAACGGGATACGCACCGTACAGAACATATCTTCAGGCTTTATACTGTCAGCATACCATTCGGATATGGAATAAGCCGGTCTGCAAAGTTCATACTTCTCTCCGTCGGGAAAGGTAAAAGTCTCATAAGTATACTCCACAGAAAGCTTCCCCTCCGGTTTCACTCCATAAATGGCCTGGTCATGGAGGACACGACCATAATCCTGAAAAAACGCACCATTCTTGCGGCTTATATAAACCAGCATCGAGGAAAACCCGTAACTACCCGATCCACCTTCACTCCACAGCGTCGGTTTGGTACGGCCGGCATTACGATGACAACTGCCACAAGAATACCCCGCATAGACCGGGCCAAGACCACCTCCCATGCCATTGCTACTCGTACGCACATCATCGTAAAGCCCGTCACCATCATTAAAGCGACTGTTGTAAACACCCGACACCCAGTCTGCCGGTGAATCATAGGCCTTGGATGAATTCATGAAGATTGTGGACGTTCCGGCAGACAGAGCGTATCCTTCAGGAATCTCTATATCCAACACGTCAATCCCATCATCATCACAAGCAGTCAAACCTGCCGACAAACAAAGGAGAAGACATGAATATCTCATTAAACGATTCATCATCTTTATCTACTTTTTAATAATGGCATATCCAAACATGCCAAAGAAGTAAAGGCAGGATTCTCCAAATCCTCCCCTTTACTTCTTGAGTATTGTTTATAAATAATTCTTATTTAACTGTACGAGGCTTGCCATCCTTGAAAAGCAGGAATTCCAAAGTATGGAATCCGCGTACATTTTGAGCAGATTCAACTTTTGCATCATCATCACCCTCGCTCCATTCCAAATCGCCCCATTTCTGGGAATTCAGAATCTGGACAATGGCGTTCTGGTCCAAAGGCCAACTATCCATATTCGGGTCAAGTCCCAGCTCATCCACCGGCCCAAATAGGAACGCCTCACTTTCCTCCCAAGGTTCACGGGCTGTTATCCAAGCATTGCATGCCGTCTCAAAAGCACTGTTAGAGGGATTGTTGGCAAGAGCCACCACAGCGTCATACAGCGTACTATTCTTCTCCTTCAAATCCTTATAGGTAGGCAAAACCACAACATTGACATAATTTTCAACAATCGGGTCAAGTGCTTCATTGCTGTTAATGGTGCTATTGTCCCTGATATAAGGTTTCAACTCCTTATCCAATACACTTTCCAGTTCTTCACAAGCCTTGATAGCCGCTACCGTTTCCTGACTGTTGATATTATTACGGAAAGGTTGGGGAATAGCCTGAATAGCCGATGCTGCCGTAGTGATAGCTGCCGACACTTTCGTATCCAACTCCGCATTGACTCCAGCCACCAATTTTGAAATTGACTTGTCGCTCACCTTACCGTCCAAAGAGCCGTAATAGGCATTGCGGATTGAGTAAATATTATTGGTATAATCATCACGGGAATGCCAGCTATACCATGACTCAACAGCATAGAGGGCCTCTGTAACATTGTTTGCCATATATTTATTATATGGATCACCAATCTTCGTCTCACCTACCTCATTGGAGATTTCAACACAACCGTCGATAACCTGCTCTATACAGTTCCAGGCACTTGAAAAGTTATAGGCACCATTATGAGCTTTGAAGGAAGTTGCAAAACTTGCCCCACCCTTATAACTCGTATTCCAAGAATCATAAAGATTGGTGGCATCTGTCTTCAACAAAGCCGCCACATTTCTCATGTAGTTGTGCCAACTTGCCGCATTCTCCGAATTATACTCAATGTCAGCAGGATTAACTGTACTGTTGTCATCATCATCGCTACAAGCAGTAGCCGTAAATGCCAGCCCTAATACCAAAGCTGTCGCATAAAAGAAATTTTTCTTCATCTGTATAAAATTAATTGATTACTATTCATCTACTTCTTGACAAACCAACCGATATAGGCAATACCAATCGAAAACTCATTTTCACTATTATACTTGCCAGTTCCAAAAACCTTGTTTGTTCCGATTTGGCGGGTAGTGTAGTCAGCCTTTACCACCAGATTAGGCAAGGCATACCAATTCAATCCAGCAGTCCACATGCTTACCTGACAACGTTTCTCCATTATCTGGCTGGCCTCTCCCTTTTCTTGCGGATTATAATATTCATAACGTGCAAAGGGGTAGATAACCGGAACTTTCCTGTTTCCTTTGAAGAAAGCGCTGATATTCAAACCGGCCTCGGCTGCATAACTGACTACATTCTTTGCAATGGGGGTTATACGGCTGTAAGGAGATTTATTCGACAATTTGGTATTTGCCTCACTAAGCTTCGCTGAATTACCCAAATTTCCGTATACCATATTGGCACGGGCAACCACATATTTATTACGGTATTGGGCATCTGCCGTATAAATTCTTACCGGAATCTTACCGGTAGACGAATAAGTATCCGCTTTGTCAGAATTGGAACCGGCATCAGCGCAGTAATAGAACGAAGCACCTATACGCAACCCCGGAACCCCCTTATAGTCCAGACGAGCCACATAGCCCGGTGAAGTAAAGTTGTCTTCTTCAAAGATGCCTTGTTTGCCACTTGCTATCCAGGTGTTACGGTCAAAGCCATTGGCATTCAGACCGGCCACTATCATGGCCTGATAATCAAAGCTGGCATATCCTTTTCCAAAAGAACCAAAAAACTCGAGTCCGTTTTCATGCCACGTAGAAGGAAGGATGGTTGTCTCTCCTTCCGGCCGATAAGTTCCAAAGAAATTGATTGGTTCATGATGGGCGTTGGTCAATCCTACCGGGACAATGATGTGACCGGCACGTATGTTGAATTGTGGAACAATTAAACGGGTAATGTGGAATTGCTCGATAGCCACTTCGCCACCCTTTTCCACCTCCGTTTCATACTCACCGTTTTCCGTATTCTCAAGTTCATAAGCAGTACCCGTACCACCGGATTCAAACTCGATTTCAGCACCGAGTATCCATTTGGAATTGAACTTGTAATCCAGAGCCAACACGAAACGGGGTATAGAAATTGTATTCCTATGTTTGTCTGGATTGCCTTCAGGTGCACCATAGAAACGGTTAATACCATAATCCTTAAAACTTGCAACCATTTCTCCGTATCCACCGAAACGGAATTTCTTGTAGTTGTCGCCATCATTCGCTACTTTTTCCTTTTTCTCTTTGTCTGTTGAAATCTCCGTACTCTCTGCTGCAGAAGTAACTTTTTCAGGTTCAGCAGCCTGCAAAGCATTGGCAGAAAGCAAAAAACATAAAACGAATAAGCCAGTTAATTTTCTCATCTTTTATCTTAAATTTTGTTGGGAGCAAAGGTAGAGGTAGTTAAAAAGGAGAACAATACCTAAAAATTGCGAAAAGAAGAGAAAGAGTAACCATTAGTAGGTAATGGCAGATTTATAACAACAAATAAAGATGAAAAAGGAGGATAAATGGTAAAAGAACTATTAAAATGCTAATCCACGTAACGAGCACGATAAGCAGGGCCGTACCTTCCAGAATACGGTCAAGCACAGTGGGTTGGAAACGGACATTAGGGCATTTCTTGCCGGAATAAGGACCAAGATTAATCATATTATCTACGATTTAGAATCTGTTATCACTAATCCTCCTTTGCTTTCTCTTCAGACGGAGGAGGATTCTTGGACTTCTTCATCCGCCCACTCTTCCGCAATGCTTCAGCGATAATCCACTGAAGCTGTCCATTGGTACTACGGAACTCGTCGGCTGCCCATTTTTCAATGGCATCCATCGTTGCAGCATCCACACGGAGGACAAAGCTTTTGGTTGAAGTTTCTTTTTTAGCCACTATTTATTTACTATTTAACAATTTACGATTTATGATTGAAGTTACTTTGATATAACCAAGTACCAATCAAAGAGTATTCTGCTTGCCCCGCACGAAGGAGGCAATGTCATCCATAACATATGCCGGGACGGGCGAAGCATGGCTATACTCAAACGGAGTCGCCTTGCCGCTGCCTTCCTGCAACAAGTGATTCAATTTCGGATAAGATTTGAAGTACGCATTCTTACAACGCAACAGACCGGAACGCCATAAACCGAAGTCTTCCATAGTCACTTGATAATCTCTCTCCCCTTGAAGAACAAATATGGGCAGCTTTAGTTTAGCGGCAACCTCCACCGGTTTGTAAGCGTTGGCAAACAGCCAATATGAGCGAGGCTGCCCCAACGGTAAGGGAATTGCCTCATCGAACTCTTCGGTACCAAGCTTTTTGACATTCACCAACTGTTGTTTCAGTTCATCAAGTTGAGCCTTTACATTGACTGAAGAATCCGTCAAAGAAGAGGTATAATAAAACTGTTCCTCAAGAGCATCTTCAAGCGGTCTTGCCAGTCCGGCAAGGATAATGATACCTGCCAAACCTTTCGAACGCCCGGCAATACGGGGAGCCAATGTACCTCCCAGGCTGTGCCCCAACACATACACACTGTCAGAAGCCAGCTCGGGCAAAGCCCTTACCTGCTCCACTATGGCAACGGCATCGTCCACGGCCTCAGTATCATAATCGAGTTCGCGACCGGCAGGAACGCAAGCCGCACCATATGCTTTTGTCCGTTTTTCATAGCGGACGACGGCAATGCCGCGTTCCGCCAATCCCCAGGCCAGGTCACGGAAAGGCTTGTTGGGACCTATCGTCTCGTCACGGTCGTGAGGACCGGAGCCATGTACCAGAATAACACAAGGAACCCTGCATACATCCGAACCGACTGCCCTCTTGGGCAAAGTCAACGTTCCGGGAAGCTTGTAGCCGTCGGCTCCCAGCGTAATATCCCTTTCATCCATTTTTGTCTTATCATAGGCTACCGGTTGGGCAGTGCTAACAGCAGGTGCAGGGACTAGCCGGATTGTATTCAGTGCCCCGTCAGCATCAAAAGCCACTAGAAAGCGGAGATTATAACGTTCAAATTCCACATCGGAATAATAGATAGTAATTCCCTGGGCAGAATCGGTCTTCCATTCTCCTTTTGATATGGATTTACCAAACATTTTCTCTGCTTGCCGGAAAGAATCATTGAAGAGTGCCGGAGCCAGTTTCTCCTGCAACTCCCGGTTCAATGCCGCATGGATGCTGTCACCTTGCCCTGCCACAAACAATTCATAAATGTGCTGCGCGCGCGCAGTATTCGCATCTTGTGCAAAGCCCCCATATACATTGCCCAGCAAGAGCAGTATAAGAGCCCACCGTCCTATGCCTCCCATCTCTTTCATCCGTATCCTTTATCAATGGTTCAACGTTCCCGTATTGACTACCGGTTGGGCAGCCTCGTCCGCACAAAGCACTACCAACAGATTGCTGACCATTGCTGCTTTCTTGTCTTCGTCCAGTTCAACAATTTCTTCTTCAGAAAGTTTATGGAGCGCCATTTTTACCATAGAGACTGCCCCTTCCACAATCTTCTCGCGTGCCGTAATAATGGCAGATGCTTGCTGGCGACGCAGCATCACAGCGGCAATTTCGGGCGCATATGCCAGATAGTTGATACGCGCTTCCACCACTTCCATACCTGCCATGGCCAGGCGTTCATTCAATTTCTGCTCCAGCTGTTCATTGATTTCCTCACCGCCCGAACGAAGTGTCAACTCTTCCGTATCAGCCTCATTATCATCATAGGCATACTGACCAGCAACCTGGCGAAGAGCGGCATCACTCTGTATCATGACGAAATTCTCGAACGCATTCATACGGTTGGCCACCGCATTGCCAAGACTGACCTGGTTCGCATTACCCGCTGTCGGAGCGGATGCAGCCATTGTTTGTGAATCAATCTCAAACATGGCTTTATAGGTGTCCTTCAGCTTCCACACCAATACCAGTCCTATAAGAATAGGATTACCAATCTTATCGTTCACCTTTATCGGCTCCACATCCAGGTTGCGTGCACGAAGCGAAAGCTTCTTCTTATTAAGGAAAGGGTTTACCCAGAAAAAGCCGGTCTCTTTGAATGTTCCCTTGTACTTGCCAAAGAACACCATGGCACGCGCCTCGTTCGGTTCCAGCTCCATATAGCCGGCAAACATAATGAACCATACCAGACACAGACACACCGAAAGGATCAAGGTAGGCACAGAAATGAGAAACCCAAAGATTATCACCGCCGTAAGCACTACCAAATGAAGGAACAAGGCCAGAAAGCCATTCATCTTGAAACCACTGAAACTACACTCTTTTGTTTCCATATTCTATAAATTTAATTGATATCATAACGATATCACAAATATATCAATTAAAATTAGAGAAGTACAAAGAAACAAGGGAGTTAACATATAGTATTAAGGATTATTAAGAACATGTATTCCCAGTATATAAAAATTCCGCTTGAGGGTCATAACTCACCCTCAAGCGGAAAACTTTTTTTGACTCTGTCAGTGATGTATCAAGACTGAATGACAAAAGACCGGCGCAGCAAATCAGCAGTTTGCGAGCTACCGCCCACCATCAGTTCATAGCTGCCTTCGGAAACGCACATGGCATTGCTTTGCGGATTCCACCACACCAACTCTTTATCACCCAAATCAAACTCTACATCGACCGTCTTTCCTGCCGGGATATGTACCCGCTTGAAAGCACGCAATGCCTTGCTCGGTCCTTCGACATCATCGTTTTTCTTCAAATAGACCTGCACAACCTCTTCACCGTCACATTTGCCGGTATTGGTTACGGGGACACTCAATCTCAATTTCTCACCGGACTTTATATTATCCGAACCAAGCACCACAGCGCCATAGCTGAAAGAGGTATAGCTCAATCCATGACCGAAGGGGAAAAGCGGTTCCTGGGTCATGTAACGGTAAGTCCGGCCCGTCATATTATAATCCTCAAAATCTGGAAGCTGTGACACATTACGGTAGAAGGTTACCGGCAAGCGTCCTGCCGGATTGTAATCACCGAACAAGACTTCAGCTACAGCCGTACCGCCTGCCTGACCGGGATACCATGCCTGCAGGATAGCTCCACACCTCCCGGTTTCCGGCTCCAAGCCGATAGGAGAACCTGAACAGTTCACCAACACCACCTTTTTACCGGCATGGTGCAAAGCGGCAATCAGTTCCCGCTGGACAGCAGGCAACTCAATATCAGTACGGTCGCCTCCTCTGAATCCGGGAAGCTCAACACCCATCTCCTCGCCTTCGAGGTTCGGAGAGACTCCTCCCACAAAGACCACGACATCAGCATCCTTTACACGCTCCACAGATTTCCTCACATCCACTTCATTCTTAAATCCAAGGTCAAAGTTCAGCTGTGCATCGCTACGGAAATATTCAAAATCCAATTCAACGTCATACGTTTTTCCTGCTTGTACCTGCAAAGTATAAGCACTCTTCTGCCCACCGTGCTGATTGGAGAATCCTCTCACTTCCTCCCCATTTATCCGCAATCTCCCTGAGCCATAAGCATAGATGTCAAAGACCACCTCTCCCGACTGGTCGGGAGTGAATACGCTGTTGTAGGTAGCCGAGAAGTCGGTAAGGTTCACACCCGGAGCAAAAACCGTGGCACCGGATGTACAGAAATGGAAAGGAGTGGTCACTTGGGCAGTAGTGACTGGCTCACCGTCACGAGTCACGTTATTCCAGTAGCGTGCAGTAAATCCGGGTTTCCCGTCGGCAGTCTTGCAACGGTTGAAGACGCTCTGTATCTGAGCTCTCTCCACCCATCCGCAGCCTTGTTCATAAATAAGCCGATCATCACTCCCCAAAGCTTTTCTAATTCCGTCCAGAATGGTAACTGTGTGCGGAGGCATACCGTTATAATTTCCCCACTGCATCACAGAATCATTGGCATTCGGACCCATCACGGCTATAGTCAGCCCTCCACGCTTCAACGGCAAGGTATTATCCTTGTTCATAAGCAGTGTCATTGACTTGCGCGCCATGTCGAGCGCCAGAGAATCGTGTCCGGCAGAAGCCACCACAGAAAAAGGAATGCCAGTCCAGGACACCTTCTCCGGCTCGTCCATTTCACCCAAGGCAAAGCGAGCCGTCAAAAGACGCTTGACTGCTACATCCACTGCTTTTTCATCAATCTTTCCCTGCTTCACCGCTTCTACCAGGGCCTCGTAACTCGAACCGCACTCCAAGTCAGTTCCACTCAGCACCGCAACTGCCGAAGCGGACTCTGCATCAGGATGCGTCTTATGACCATAGTCTCTGTAAAAATCGGCAATAGCTCCACAGTCCGAAAGGACAATACCGTCAAATCCCCACTCATCGCGCAAAATCTGCATCAGTAGGCGGTCGCTACCGCAGCAAGGATCGCCCTCAAAACGGTTGTAGGCACACATCACCTCCTTCACTTTTCCTTCTTTCACCAAAGCCTCGAAAGGAGGAAGATAAGTTTCATACAAATCACGGGGCTTGATATTTTCCGCATTAAACTCATGGCGGTTCCATTCCGGACCGGAGTGTACGGCAAAGTGCTTGGCACAAGCATGCAGCTTGTCATATTTTCCATCGTTCGTACCCTGCAAACCTTTTACAACCATCACACCCATACGGCTGGTCAGATAAGGGTCTTCCCCATAAGTCTCTATACCCCTTCCCCAGCGGGGGTCGCGATAGATATTCACTGTAGGAGTCCACATCGTCAATCCTTGATAGCGTTCATGGCTTTCCTGGGATGTATAGTAGGCATTCTTGGCACGGGCCTCATCAGAAACAGCAGTAAATACCTCGTATACAGTCTCCGGCGAGAAGGATGCCGCCATACCAATCGGTTGGGGAAACACTGTGGCCAGCCCGGCACGCGCCACTCCATGCAACGCTTCATTCCACCAGTTATAGGGCTTGATGCCCAGACGTTCCACTGGTTTGGAACTGTCCATCATCAAGGACACCTTCTCTTCGAGCGTCAGTTCCTTCAGCAAAAGTCCGGCACGCTCTTCTGCCGGCAGAGATGCATTCTTGTAAGTAGCCTGTCCACATCCCGACAATAGGAAGAATGGCAAAAGGCAAAGAAGTTTCTGTTTCATCATGGTTTTATATTAATCGTTGTTACAATCGCTTGTATCACAAAGATAAATATTTTCTTCCAATTGCCAACACGCAATAAACTTCTTATTATAGCCTCCTCTGAATATCCTCGTTACTGTTCCGCTGACCCTTACTACGTATATCACCACCGAAAGTATAGGATACACCGATACGGAAACTGGCAAAGGCAAACTGATTGTCGGCAATTATCTTCAACCCGTTGGACATGGTTTCCAATTTGGAATGGCTGACAAACAAATTGTTGACATTCAGGCTGAGGCTGAGCTTATTGTTCAACAACCGATAAAGCATACCTGCACTGACGCTGTAAGTGGGGCTCATCAGATAGATGCCCTGATACTGACGGGAAGAATAGGAACCGGACAACGTGGCCAGAAGAGTCTTCTTTTCATTGAAGAAGAAAGTGTTGCGCAGGCTGGCGTTATAAGCCCACCCTTTCTCCTCGGGAGAGGTGGTGGCAGCGCTGGAGGTGGTCCGGCGATAGCTCACTCCATGCTGGGCGTAAGTTTGTAGCCATTTGGTACGGAAAGTGTATGAATTGTTAAGCCCGAAAGCATGCGTCTGCATGAAATTCTCCCAAAGGAAAGAGGTCACATTCGTTTCAGCATCCAAGTCCACAACCTGGAAGAAGACATCGTCCGAATAAGAATAATAGGCAGAAACATTGAAGTTATTCTTCAACGTATATCCCAGTTCGGCATTGTAAGTATAACTGGGTTTCAAGTCTTCACGACCGCAAGCGTAAGTGTACTTGTTCTGATAGAACGGAAAAGGATTGACCATATTCTGTGACGGACGGGAGATGCGGTTGGAGAAACTGAAGTTCAGCGCATGCCCGTCTGTAGGCGAATAAAGCAGATAGACAGTAGGGAACAAGCGCGTATAGTCGTGCTTGTCCTCCGTATCCTTCGCTTCGGAAATACCGGTAGTGTGGGTGTGCTCCATACGCAAGCCCAACTGCATGGAAAAACGTTCGGAAAATTCACGGCTATAATCAGCATATAAGGCATAGATTTGCTCCTTGTAACGGAAATAATCATCCTGCACCAGCGTAGGGTCTGACGTATCGTAATTGATACCGTTGCGAGTGTTGGTAAAGGAGACCTTGGCACCTGCCGTTATCTTGTACTTTTCAAAAGGAAGGATGAAATCAAGAGCGGAGGAGACTACATCTACCTTGCGATGTTGCAGATAGTTGTAATCGAAGTTTGTGCCCGGAATCTCCGTACCGTCAGGCAGGAGGGTTTTCGAGAGAAAGCCCATATTTTCGTCCCGGTTGTCACGCAGGTAATCCACATCCCAAGTCATTTTCTTGCCTTTGTCATCCCAGACCTTATCGGTATGAAAATTCAGATTGAGGCGGTCGGAACTGGTATCCTTGTCACTGTTGGAGTACAGCAAAGAATCCAATACGGCGGTAGAGGCATCGTAAACTTCCGTCCATGAAAGGGCGTTGCCCGGTTTGGGAGCACTGTGATTATAGATGGCCTGCATACCTACAGTCCAGTCCCGTTCCAACGATACGTCCACACCTCCCTGAAGGTAGAAGCTATTCATGTAATTGGTGTAGTCGGCACGGCTGTTCCAGGTGTTCTGCGGAAAATAGCGGTAATTCTTCTCACGCGTCTCATAGTTGCCCTGCGTAGTCCCCCCGTTGAGGAAGGATGACACGCGCCCCTTGCTGAGGTTCAGGCTTACCCCGCCATATCCGTAATTGTCCTTTTCACCAGCGCTGTAGGAAGCGGAAGCCGTACCACCCACGTAATCTTTGGGACGTGACTTCAAGCGAATATTGATGATGCCTGCATTTCCGGCGGCATCATATTTGGACGGAGGCGTGGTAATCACCTCCACCTTCAGTATCTGGGAGGCGTCATAGGAACGGAGGTAATCTATCAGTTCATCTCCCGACAGCTTCGTCTCACGGTCGTTGATATAAACCTTGATACCCCCTTTACCTATAATACCAATACTGTTTTGTCCAACCTGCAGACCGGGCACTTCACGCAGAAGGTCGAGTGCACTGCCTCCGGCAGAGGCTATGGTATTATGTGCATCGAACACTACCCTATCCACCAGACGCTTGATAACGGGACGCGCGGCCGTAACGGTCACTTCGTCCAGCAAGGCGGAAGAAGATTTCAATGTCAATTCGCCAACGTTTTTGTTTCCTTGCAGCACAACGGGAACGTAGAGGTCTTCGCTGCCGATAAGGGTAATATGCAACAAGTATTCTCCCAGTGGCTGGTCAAAGGAAAAACAACCTTGTGTGTCGGTCAGCATACCGGTAATATAGGTACTGTCTTTTGCCTGCTTCAGCAGCACATTCGCCACCTCTACCGGTTGGCGGTTCTCGTCCTGCACACAACCGGAAAGCCGGTAAGTCTGAGCAGGAAGCAGAGTTGCCATACTTGCCAAGGCCACCCATACCATCACTCTTTTTCTAACGTTGTTCAGTAGTTTTTCTTTCATCATGCGTTTGATTTCAATATTTCACACCTTGTATTTCGCTGATACAAAGGTAGGGGTAAAACATGCCTCAAACGGTCTATATCGAGGAATAAAAAGTCTATATCCCAAAACTACAAATCACTACATATCAACACTTTAATTTTACAAAAGTCTATATTATGCCTTTTCCGGTCTATATGCTGCCTATAAACTCTACGATGCCTTCCTTCTCCCCCATCCCCAGTTTCTTGCGGATATTCGTCTTTCGCTGGTAAATGGTAGGAATGCTCTGTTGTGTCACCACACTAATCTCCTTCGTCGAGAAGTCCGCACAGAGCAGGCAGCAAAGCTGCTTTTCTTTGTCAATGAGCACATCTCCAAAACGGCTGTCCATCTTTGTGTAGAAGTTATCATAAATCCGGTCTATGATAGGATACAAGTCCTCCCATACCAGCAAACTCTCTACCGGCAGTTCATGGCTGGTAATACCCGAAATGCGGCGAAGCAGCTCCTGATTCTGTGAGGTAGGTTGTTTAGCCACCAGCCGTATCATGCCTAATTGCTGCAACAGTATTTTCCGAAAAAACTGCCCGTCTTCCCCTTTCGACTGGTTCCTGGTCGCATCTTCCAGCAACCGGGTCAGTGTTTCCGCCCGTTCTTCCGCTTCAATCAGCCGGTTGCGCCGGTTACGGATATAAAGGGACACACCACCACCTGCAAGCACCAGTACCAACAGTGCCAGCAACAAATTCAGTTGTGCCTGCTTCCGTTCCACCGTCAGAATCAAGTTGGCTTGCGAAAGCGTCTCCTTCGACTCGTCCTTACGCCGGACAGTACTCTGCAACGCAGTAAGAGCATTGGCTACAGAATCATTATAGCGCGCCACGTCCAGCACATCAAACGTACGGTGACGTGTATAATCTATCAATGCCCTATATACCGCCACCATATTCTCTTCCGTCAGAAACCGGTTCCGGCCCTCGCCACGTTTCCTCTCCTTATTCAAATAGTATTCCGCCGAATCAAGCTGCCCTTCTTTCAAGAACACTTCCACTTTCACCAGATCTCCCATACGCAACTGCACCGGGTCGATGACATACTGCTCCATACGACGAATAGTAGCTATTGCACCGGAAGGTTCATCAAAAGAGTAAGCCTGCATCTGGGCATAGTTACGCAAATAATGCACTATCTTACTGGTATCTCCTGCCTCCACTGCCAGTTCTATGCTGCGCTCCATGTAATAGGATGCAGAATCATTCTTGTTCAGCCCCATGGCAATTCCCATAGAGAAGAAGCTTCCGGCTCTTGCGTCCAAAGCTATGGCGGTACGGAAAGTTTCTATCGCTTTCTCATAATCTTTCCAGACATACACATACCAGTATGCCTTATCAATCAGCATATCAGCCATTCTTCCCGTGTCCTGCAGCGCCTTGGCCAAAGCTACGCCGCTGTCAATGGCAGCTATACACCGTTCGTGCTCTTTCAGCCAATACCAGTACCAGGCTTTCAACTGATAGGAAAACAGATTCTTCGCCGTGTCGTTGCGGAAGACGTAATAATCGGAAGCAGGCAATATCAAGGAATCTTCCGCCATCGAGTTGTGCCGTTTATAGTGCACATAAGCATTCAGCCATCCATACAACAGCCTCTCCTCATCCGAAAGTTGCGATGGCCTCTCTATCTGTACCAGCAAGGCATACACGCTGTCCACATTCATATTCACCTGCTTTTCTGCCAGATGTAACAGATGTGCCTCATTCATCTGCCGGCAGGTAACAAGGCACAGCAACGCAAACAATAGTCCAAGGAAAGGTAATCTATTCATAATATAGGAGATATAGTTTTTTCTATCATTTGTCTGCAACCGCAGTTTCCAGTTGCTTCAGCGCCTGCTCCAACACCGAACGCGGGCAGCCGATATTCAGCCGCATAAATCCCTTGCCCGGTTCACCGAACATGGTACCGTCATTCAGCGCCAGGTGTGCCTGGTCTACAAATAATCTCACCAGTTCCTCCTGAGTCAGCCCCAATCCCCGGCAGTCCAGATAAATCAGGTAAGAAGCCTGCGGACGTATCATGCCGATGCCCGGAATATGCTCGCGCAGGTAGTTCTCCGTGAAATCGATATTGCCCTTTATATAGTCCAGCAGCTGTTCCAACCATTCCTCACCATGCATATAGGCAGCAGCCGCACCGATATAGGCCAACATGTGCCCTTCGCTGAACTCGCCCGCTTCCATGAACTCCTGAAAACGGTGGCGGATGTCCTCATTGAGGATAATGGCGTACGAACTTCCCAATCCCGGCATATTGAATGTTTTGCTGGGTGCCATGAAGGTGAGGGAATTCTGCGCGGCAGCCCCCGAAACAGTAGCAAAAGGATGGTGTTTGTAAGGTGGCAGAGTCAAGTCGGCATGAATTTCATCGGAGATGACAAACGTATGGCTTTCCGTACAAATATCAGCAATCCGGCGTAATTCGTCCACCGTCCATACACGCCCGCCCGGGTTATGGGGATTGCAGAGAATCAATACTTTGCATCCTTGTATATCCTTACGGAAACGCTCAAAGTCAATCTGATACTGTCCATCTTTCAGGTCGAGCGGAGAGTAAACCACTTCGCGCTTCATGCGTTGCGTCACCAGGAAGAAGGGATGATAAACGGGAGTCATCACCATTACCCGGTCGCCGGGATTGGTGAAGCATTGCAATGCGAAGGCTTGACCGCGGACAATGCCGGGTACAAAAGTCAGCATCTCGCGAGTGACGTCCCAACCGTGGCGACGACTGAGCCAGCTACAAATGGAAGTATACCATTCCTCACACGCAGACGTATAGCCCAGCACTTCATGTTCAAGACGCTTCCGCAAGGCTTCCATCACAAACGGGGGCGTGCGGAAATCCATATCCGCCACCCACATGGGGAGGAGGTCATCGCGTCCCCATACACTCTTCACACCGTCCCATTTCACGGAGTCGGTACCACGGCGCTCTATTACTTCATCAAAATTGTAAGTCATTTGCTTGTCTTTTTATTGTAGTTTCACTAATTCAACGCATCAATTTGTCTTGTTTTTATACCGCCCGAAAGAGAATTTACAACTATCTGATTATCAACATGTATAAATACATCCTATTTCTGTCGTATACTGAGCCCTATTCAGTCGTATACTGAACCTATTTCAGTATACGACTGAATAGGGCTCAGTATACAATCCATTACTGCCACCTTATTTTTGTAAATAATAATCATATCGGGAAAAATATAAATACCGCCACATCCCACACTGCATGAGACAAGATAATAGCGGCAAAGCGGTTCGGAAAGAAACGGTAAAGCGCGCCCCATGCCGCCCCCACCACCAGAGCCGCCATGACCAGCATGAAGTTGCAGGAACCGGCATGCACCAGTGCATAAATCAAAGTAGCCACCACAAAACCCGCATTCGGATTCCAGCGTTTGGAAAGCGTGCGTTGCACATAGCCGCGCCAGAAAATCTCTTCCGCCGGCCCTATCAGCAACAGTAGCAATGCCGCCAACAGCCAAGGAGACTCTCCCTCTTTCATCCCATAAATGGAGTCCACCTGCGGACGGGCAAAATCGAACATCCAAGATGACACCTTGTCTCCCAACCAGAAAACGCCCCACAAAGCAACAGCAATGCCAATTCCCAGCAAGACATTCGGCAAGCTCCACTTCACCTCCCGCCACCAGCCGGGATTGAACAAGGTGGCAAACACGGACAGCGTGAGCGCAGAACCGGTCATCATCCACCAGAAATTCACGAAAGGAGCCGTCCAAGGCGAAAACATGACCGTCCACAGCACGGCAGCCAGCAGAATGGTAAAAATCAGCTTCTTCATGACAGCAAACCGGCTACAACGAACGACAACGTGAACAGCAGACTGAACAACAACTGGAGTTTTGCCGTCATCTCATCCAGACCGGCTATGGCACTTTCTCCCTTTCCGGGAAAACGGGACACCACCCGTACATTGCCTATGGCAGGAACCAGTGCCGGCATCACCAGCAGGGTCCATAGAGGAAGAGTTCCCGCAGCTATCAAGCCGGCTATCCAGCCAAAAGGGAAAAGGACTTCGGCACAATAAACGTACATCGACGCCTTTCCTCCCAGCTTCATGGCCAGTGTCTGAATCTCGGCACGGGCATCGGTACGCATATCCCGTGTATTATTGGCATGCAGAATGGCCACCGTAATCAGTCCCACCGGCAGAGCTATCCACAAGACATTCCAGTCAACTACTCCCGTAGCCACATAGCAGGTACCCAACGTCGGCAGCAAGGCATACGCCAAAAAGATGACGACATCGCCCAACGCACGATACTTGAGCGGCGGATAAAGCAACGAGCAAGCCGCGCCGCCTATACCGATGTACAGCAACGGCAACCCCGTACGCCACAGCAGGCCGACACCCGCAACAAGGGCAACTGCCAGCAATGCCATCGACAAGCCATATATCTCGCGCGGAGCAAACATCCCGTCGGTCAAGGTCTTGGCGCCAAAGGTATCCCTTGCATCGACCTTATGCTTATAGTCAAAATAATCGCTCCAGGTATTCCCGGCAGCGTGAAACACGACGATGTTCAGCAATGCCCAGATGCCGTTCACCCAGTTTATGTCCTGCTGCATCCAATACAGATATGCCAACGTCACCACCACCGGCATCGAAGAGGCGGGGAATGACCACGGACGCACCGCTATCATCCAATCTTTCAAAGAATGTTTCTTCATTTGTTATTTATCATTTATTTGTGCGCAAAAGTACGAAATATCTTCGCTTTTTTAAGTAATTTCGCGCACAAGATAAAAGAACCCCTTATGATAAAAGCTCTGTTTTTTGACATCGACGGAACCTTGGTCAGCTTCAAGACCCACGAAATTCCCGTTTCCACTATTGAAGCGTTGACTGCCGCCAAGGCCAAAGGCATACATATCTTCATTTCTACCGGACGTCCGCGCGTCATCATCAACAACTTGTCCGCCTTGCAGGAACGGAATCTGATAGACGGCTACATCACGATGAACGGCGCCTATTGCTTTGTAGAAGACACCGTTATCTACAAAAGCCCCATACCGACAGCGGAAGTGGATGCCTTGACAGCTTTCTGCCACGAACGCAACATCCCATGCATCCTGGTGGGAGAGCACGACATCTGCGTGAACCAGCCCGGCGAAGTAGTGGAGGAAATCTTCCATCACCAATTGAAAGTGGACCCCATCGAAGCAAAGCCCTATACCGACAGCCATGCCGACAAAGCCTTCTTCCAGCTGACTCCCTTTATCAACGCCGAGGAAGAAGCAATCATCCTGCCCTCCGTCCCCCACTGCGAGATGGGCCGCTGGCATCCTGCCTTCGTAGACGTGACAGCCAAAGGAAACACCAAGCAAAACGGTATCGACCAGATTATCCGCCACTTCGGCATCAAGCTGGAAGAGACCATGGCCTTCGGCGACGGAGGAAATGACATCAGCATGTTGCGCCATGCCGGTATCGGTGTAGCCATGGGCAATGCCAATAACGACGTAAAAGCTGCCAGTAACTACACAACCACTTCTGTTGATGAAGACGGCATCGCCAACGCCCTGAAATATTTCGGCATAGTCGGGAATCCATCATAAATCTGAAATCTTTTGAGCTTCGTTCCCGATACACAAAACAAAGAGTTTCAAGATGCCTTGAACCTCATTCAGTATACCCGTCAGTCCGTATTCCTGACGGGCAAAGCAGGTACGGGCAAATCGACCTTCCTGAAATATATCTGCGCGAATACGAAGAAAAAGCATGTAGTGCTTGCCCCTACCGGAATAGCCGCCATCAATGCCGGAGGCAGTACCCTGCACAGCTTCTTCAAACTGCCCTTCTACCCCCTGCTGCCCGATGACCCGAACTTCAGTCTGCAACGGGGACGCATCCACGAATTTTTCAAATACACCAAACCCCACCGCAAACTACTGGAAGAACTGGAACTGGTCATCATCGACGAGATTTCCATGGTACGCGCCGACATCATCGACGCCGTAGACCGCATCCTGCGCGTCTATTCCCGCAACCTGCGCGAACCCTTCGGCGGCAAACAGATATTATTGGTGGGCGATGTGTTCCAGTTGGAACCCGTCGTCAAAGGAGATGAACGGGAGATACTGAACCGATTCTACCCTACCCCTTATTTCTTCTCTGCCAGGGTATTCGGCCAGATAGACCTTGTCTCCATCGAACTGCAGAAAGTATACCGGCAAACAGACAGCAAGTTCATCCATGTGCTGGACCACATCCGCAACAATACCGTCGGCTCTGCCGAACTTCAGCTGCTCAACACCCGCTATGGCACCCAAATAGAGCAATCGGAAGCCGACATGTACATCACCCTCGCCACCCGCCGTGACAATGTGGACTACATCAACGACAAAAAACTGGCGGAACTTCCCGGTGACCCGGTCACCTTCTACGGCGAAATCATGGGAGACTTTCCCGAAAGCAGCCTCCCCACCTCGCAGGAACTGGTACTGAAACCGGGCGCACAAATCATCTTCATCAAGAATGACTTCGACCGCCGCTGGGTGAACGGCACCATCGGCGTCATCAGCGGCTTCGACCCTATCGAAGAGACCCTCTACGTCATCACCGACGACGGCAAGGAATGTGACGTCAAACGAGAGTCGTGGCGAAACATCCGCTACAAATACAACGAAGAAAAGAAACAGATTGAAGAGGAAGAACTGGGAACCTTTACACAATATCCCGTGCGCCTGGCATGGGCCATCACCGTCCACAAGAGCCAAGGGCTGACCTTCAGCCGGGTAGTCATCGACTTTACCGGCGGCGTGTTTGCCGGTGGGCAGGCATACGTAGCCCTCAGCCGCTGCACCTCGCTGGAAGGCATCCAGCTGAAAAAGCCCATCAGCCGTGCCGATGTATTCGTGCGTCCGGAGATTGTCAGCTTCTCCGAACGCTTCAACAACCGCACCGCCATCGACCGTGCCTTGAAGCAAGCACAGGCAGACGTTCAATACGTTGCCGCCGCCAAAGCCTTCGACAAAGGGGACTTCGGCACTTTCCTGGATGAGTTTTTCAAAGCCATCCATTCCCGCTACGACATCGAGAAGCCCAACGTGCAGCGCCTCATCCGCCGGAAGCTGAACATCATCAACCGTCTGAAAGAGGAAAACCGTGCACTGAAGCAAGCAGCATTGGAGAAAGAGAAAGCCCTCGTGAAGTATGCCCGCGAATACATCCTTATGGGTGACGAATGCCTGAAGCATGACATGAAGGAGGCGGCCATGAAAAACTATGAGAAAGCCGTCACCCTCTGTCCCAAATTCAAAGAGGCCTGGAAGAAGATAAAGAAACTGGAGAAAGAGATGCTAAAAAGGTGAATTGCTTGTTTATAAGCCGATTATTATCTATTTTTGCATGTAATATAAAACTCAAATCCATTTCTGCCATGCTTCTGAAACTTTATGAAAAAAATAACAATCCCGCCGACCTGCAGCAGGTGGTCGACCTACTGAATGACGGAGGTATCCTTATCTACCCTACCGACACCATGTATGCCATCGGCTGCCACGGACTGAAGGAACGAGCCATCGAACGTATCTGCCGTCTTAAAAATATCGACCCCAAGAAGAACAATCTTTCCATCATCTGCTACGACTTGAGCAAGGTCAGCGAATACGCCAAAGTGGACAACAGCACCTTCAAGTTGATGAAGCGTAATCTGCCCGGAGCTTTCACCTTCATTCTGAACGGCACCACCCGCCTGCCCAAGATATTCCGTAACCGTAAGGAGGTCGGCATCCGTATGCCGGACAATTCCATCATTCAAGAAATAGCCCGCCTGCTGGATGCTCCCATCATGACAACTACATTGCCGCATGATGACAATGAGGACATTGAATACTGCACAGACCCGGAACTGATTGACGAGAAATTCGGTGATATTGTCGATTTGGTAATAGACGGCGGTATCGGCGGTACGGAAGGCTCTACCGTAGTGGATTGCACCAATGGGGAGCCGGAAATCATACGCCAGGGGTTAGGCTGGCTGGACGAAGGATAAATATTGAATTCCGGCCACAATTTCCAAACCTTTTCAACTTCTTTTATGTTTCTTTACTAAGAAATACAGGAACTTTATGAGCACAAAAGAACAATACTGGAAATATTCATTGATAGCTATCATTATCGGGCTGGGAATCATTCTTTTCAGACAAATAGCCCCATTCATGGGCGGTCTGCTGGGAGCCTTGACTATCTATATCCTGGTGAGAAAGCAGATGATGTACCTTTCCGACAAGCGGAAAATGAAGCGCAGCATAGCTGCCACCCTCATTACGGCAGAGGCAATTCTCTGCTTTCTGGTTCCGCTTGGGCTGGTGGTATGGCTGGCTGTGGTCAATCTTCAAAACATCAATCTGGACCCGCAAGCCATTATAGCTCCTTTCGAAGAAGCGGCCAACATCATTAAAGCCAAAACCGGCTACTATATCTTGGGGAAAGACACGGTGGCATACGTCATTTCAATTCTTCCCCGCATTGGGCAAGCCATCATGGGAGGTATCAGCAGTTTTGCCGTCAACATCTTCGTACTGGTCTTTGTACTCTACTTCATGCTGATAGGGGGCAAAAAGATGGAACAGTACGTCAACGACCTACTGCCGTTCAATGATGACAATACACAAAACGTCATCCACGAAATCAACATGATTGTCCGCTCCAATGCCATCGGCATCCCCTTACTCGCCGTCATACAAGGAGGAGTAGCCATGATAGGCTACTGGATTTTCGGTGCTCCCAACATCTTGTTCGCCGGTTTCCTGACCTGCTTCGCCAGCATCATCCCAATGGTAGGAACAGCGCTGGTATGGTTTCCGATAGCTGTCTACATGGCATTGATAGGCAACTGGGTTCAAGCTATCGGCCTGGCCATCTATGGCGGTGCAGTCATTTCACAGCTCGACAACCTGATACGCTTCATCATCCAGAAGAAAATGGCAGACATTCATCCGCTTATCACTGTCTTCGGAGTTGTAATCGGCTTGTCCCTTTTCGGATTCATGGGTGTCATCTTCGGGCCACTGCTCTTGTCACTATTCTTTCTGTTCGTGGATATGTTTAAAAGAGGGTATTTGGATGCAAGGGGGAAGACGACGGAATAAGTACTTAATAAAGCATGACCATAATAGGGTTACCTTCCTCTTCTATTCCCATTCTCCGTTGATTATCATCACTGAGTTCATCCGGTTGTAACAAAGCAAAAAAATGTCCATCCGAAGTGACTCCCCTGATTTGGATATGCTGATTATTCATTTTATCAAATAAGCTATCACCCTTTTGGCAAACAACAGTTTTCTTTTCCTTATGGTAAAATCCACAATATGACTGACTTTCTTCTAAATATAAGCTTGTATGAAAATGGAAATAGATGTACTCTGCATTCTCCAGAATATAGTCTATGGCTATTTTTTTATCACATCCTTCTACATCCAATTGCTGCTGCTCATTCCAGTGCCACTCACCCAGTTCAAAAACCAGATATGGAGTAAGTCCCTGCTCTGAAATAGTATAGATAGTATCATTAAAAGCTTGTTTCACTCGGATGGCATCCTTAGATTTCCATAACGAAGGGCTATTGATTGCCGTATAATATTTCCGGTCACCAACAAATTCTGCCATTGCCAAGTCACCTCCATAAGCAACATTGCCCCCCAACAAATTTGAAACCGACAAAACCTCATCCATGGGAAGCAGGGCTGAATTCCATGTAGCAATACCGGTCAATGACATCGTATTTCTATCCATATAAAAGACTGATGGCGTCTCCGGAGAGAGTTTCATTTTATTATGTCCCCAAATTCTGTCCGCATCCATCAAATAGTAATTTTGGGACAGAATACAATTGACTGTATCTTGCAATCGAATTCTATCCTTATATTTCCCATCAAATCCATATAGTAGGAAATCATTATTCCATCCCAATAGATAAACGGTTCTCCGAACCGCATCAGCCCAAAAGCTCACTTTCCCCCATGAATCCTTTGCATATCCTTCCGGATCAGCACCTACGTGTCCAATATCCCGAATATACTTCCCGTTAGTACGGTCAAAAAGCTTCAGATTCTGATGGACAGAAGATACCAATATCGCACTATCCATAATTATGCACTCCGGATATTTTCCTATAATAGCCTGCTCATTAGTCTCCAAAGGAATATAACTTATGCTGGAAAACAAATTTTGTACAGATTGTCCTTCTGACAATCTACTCATTGCTTCCGCAACATTAATTACATTGCCATCAATCTGCTTTTCGGAACACGAAGTTACAACCAACATCAATAATAAAAAGAATTTCCACATATATCTCATACCATTTCTATTCATTACTCTGAAAGTAGTAAAATATCACTTATCATCATTAATTACATTATTTAATCGATTCCGGCTCCATCACAAGGCGAAAACCTCCATACTCGTCACTATAATTCTCAATGTCGTAATCAATGTACGACACCCGACACCCCTTTGCTGTTCCTCCCCAACTTCCACCTCGCAATATTCGGCGGAAAAAAAGATAAGTACCCTCAAAAGGCCATCCCGGATGGATAGACTTACCACCTTGCTTGTATTCTTTAGTGTACAAATCACCACACCACTCCCAAACATTGCCACTCATATCATACAATCCCAATTCATTGCTTTTTTTCAGACCTACCGGACGGGTAGTTCCAGCTTCTCCATATTGTCCGCCAGAGGAATTCCCAACATACCAAGCCACCTCACTTACCTGATTGCTGCCACTGTATTTATAGTGCTTACTTTTGTGTCCACCACGCGCTGCGTATTCCCATTCGGCCTCAGTCGGAAGACGAAATGTTTTACCGGTCATAGCATTTAATCTACCGATAAACTCCTGCGCATTTTTCCAGCTTACATTTTCCATCGGGCAATCTTCGCATCCCCCATTAAACGGCAAAATGGAATCAGTATCCATAACCGCCCTCCACAGCCTTTGAGTAACTTCATATTTTCCTATGTAAAAATCAGATACCGACTCCTTACGTGCTGGTTTCTCGTTATCCTCACAGTCACATCCCTGCTCATCTGTACATCCCATCATAAATGTACCTCCTTTCACAAAAACCATCTCAATAGAATCCCCATTCACAACAACTATAAGTTGCTGAATAGGAGTTTCATTCGACTGACATCGAATAAAAACAGTTATAAGACATATTGCCAAAACAACAGTCAATGCTTTAACTCTTCTTTTCATACTTTCATTAAGAACATTCTCTTCCTTAGTATTTCATACTATATATACGAATAGCACAAACATACTAAAAACAAATGAATTACGAAATTTACATAGAACTATTTTTCATATTCCACCACTTTCCTCAACGGAGCCAACAACCTTTCCAATACATTCTTGTCAGCAAGGATAATGTCTGCCGTACCTTTCAACTCACGCGAAACAGGCAGCTGTTTGCCGTAGTTGGTCTGCATGCCGTCAGGCAAAGTTATTTCTACTATATACATTCCCTCTTCCGTTGGAGCAGGAGAGATACTTGCAACCTGCCCTTTTACATAGCCAAACTCCTGGTCGGGATAATTATTCAGACGTATATGCACCCGCTGTCCCACATGTACCTTACCCGAACCCTGCAAAGGAAGTAGAGCCTTACCTAACACCCTTGAACTGTCGGATGGCTGAATCGTGAAAACCGTCTCACCGGCTTTCACATTCTGGTTACGACTCCAAACCGTCATAAAAGTAACCTTCCCCCTGACCGGACTTTTCAATAAATAAGAGTGCTCCCATGCACTCAATTGCGCGGCTAACTGCCCTATGGCATTCTTTAAATCAGTCCGACGACTCTGTTCCTCATCGTATGCTTGCTTACGTATATCCAACATATTCTCCTCATGTTGCACCAACTGCATTTCTGCCTGAAGCAAACTCATACGTACCTCTTCTTTAGAACGCAAACTTTGCAAATATCTGCTTCCAGACTCCTCAAATTCCGCAGCAATCATCGCCTTGCGCACATATAAAATAGAATCACGGATATACATACTCTCGGCAAGCTTTATATCCTTATCAATCAACTCATATTCCCGCTCTGCCAACCGAAGATAGGAGCGTTGTCCACCCAGTTGTTTTTCCTGAAAACGAAGTTTCCGAGCGTAATAGTCCAACTCCATAAAACGTGCATATTCTGTAAGTGAAGTAATGAAAGCTGCAAAAGCCGATTGCAGTTCCCCCAACTGCCAGCGCCTGCCGGCAAAAAACTCCACCCCTTCCCGCCAGTCATAATCTTGCGCTTCCCAGGCTTTCATCCTCTCCTTAAGAAAACGCACATCTTCAGAAGACGCAGCATTGCCAATCACTCCTAAATCCGCATCCGTACTCACCAGACTCCCATTCTTCACATAAAGTGTATCCAGCTTCCCCGTAGCATGTGACAGCACAAAGGCGGGAGGCTCTTCCGTAGCCAGAGTCACCTCTGCCGCCAAGGTGTCCGGATACCTGAATATCCAACAACCAACCAGTATCATCAGCAAAATCAACGCCAAGACAGTGATTCCACACCTTACTACCCAGGGAGAGATATGGTTCATCACCTCCTGCACTTCTTCACTGCGGAGTTCTATATCTTTATATTTCTTTTCTTCCTCCATTCATTAACTACCCAATTCCAACTGGTTCTTAACCAGCCGGTAATATAGTCCTTTCCGCTCCGTCAGTTCCCGATGGGTACCTTCCTCCACAATGCATCCCTTATCCAGTACCACAATCTTATCGGCATCCTTCACCGTGCTGAGCCTATGCGCCACTACCACCACGGTTTTTCCTTTATAGAATTCATGCAGATGTTCCATAATCTCTTTTTCATTATTTGCATCCAAGGCATTGGTGGCTTCGTCGAAGAAAAGAAATTCCGGATTTTTATACACAGCACGTGCTATCAGCAAACGTTGTTTCTGCCCTTGGCTGATACCATTCCCCTCCATACCGATTTTGGTGTTATATCCCAATGGAAGAGAATCTATAAAATCACGGATATTGGCCACCGTCACGGCGTGACGTAGCCGCTCCACATCAACCTGCTCCTCTCCCACAACAATATTCTGCGCAATGGTTTCCGAAAAGATAAAACCATCTTGCATCACGGCTCCCGTCTTGGCACGCCACAAATGAGGATTTATGTTCTCCAACGAAGCATCACCCACCTTCACAGCCCCCTTATTGGGCGAATAGAAACCAAGCATCAGTTTCACCAGAGTAGTCTTTCCACTCCCGCTCGCACCTACAATAGCTGTCACTTTATGTTCGGGAATCACCAAAGAGACATTATCCAGCACATAGTCTCTATCCGCTCCATCGTAACTGAAGCACACATTTTCCATTCTCAGCTCCCGCTTCTCAGGCAAAACAGACAATTTGGAAGCAATATCCTGCTCCTCATCCGGTTTCCCATGTACCTCATTCAGCCGTTCCAGACTTATTTTGGCGTCCTGAAACTGCTGCGCAAATCCTATAAAAGAAGAGACCGGCGCACTGAGCTGACCGATGATATAAGTCAGAGACATCATCATACCCAGTGTCATCTCCCCTTCCACCACCGCCTTTGCCGCAATAAACGAGATTATAATATTCGTGGTCTGATTGAAAAATACAGAACCTACTTGTTGTACTTGCCCCAAAGCCAACCCTTTTACGCTGATTTTAAACAGTTTCACCTGAATACGCTCCCACTGCCAGCGCTTCTGTGTCTCGCAGTTATTCAACTTTATTTCCTGCATAGCGGTCACCATCTGCACAAGGTTACTCTGCTCTCCGGCTGCTTGTGCAAACCGACGGATATCCAATTCACGGCGATATTTCATAAAAGCAAGTATCCAGGCAATATACAAGCTGTTACCTAAAAGAAAGATTCCCAATACCACCAAATTGTAGTAAGCAAGTACAATAGCAAAGATGAAAAAACTGACAAAGGAAAAGAGCGTACTAATAGAAGAACCTGTCAGAAAATTCTTTATACGGTCATGGTCACCAATGCGCTGTATAATGTCTCCCACCATCTTCGTATCAAAAAAATGAAGCGGCAACTTCATCAACTTTGCCAAAAAGTCCGAAATAAGGGAGATGGATATACGCGTATTCACATGCAACAATATCCAGCTACGGATAAACTCTACCGATAGTTGTGATACCGAGATTATAATCTGCGCAACCAGCACTAAGGTAATAAAGCTCAAATTTCCGTCACTGATACCCACATCCACCAAGGCTTGCGTAAGAAAAGGTAGGATAAGCTGAAGTAAGCTCACCACCAACATGCCCAATATCAGCTGAAACAACTCTTTCCTATAGGGAGTCAGATAACGGAAGAAAAAACGCAACCCTCTTTCTTTCAGTTCCGGTTCTCCCTCACCATTATAAAAGTCAGGAGTGGGTTCCAGTGCAAGTGCAGTCCCCTTCTCTTCTCCGTCCGATTTGGTAGCTAACCAGCATCGCTTCAATTCCAGTTCATTATACGTAACCAACTGAGTTGCAGGGTCTGCTATTCTAAACGAGTATTGCCCTTTCTTTTTCTTAACATCATAGCAAACCACAAAATGACTCTGATTCCAATGCAAAATGCAAGGCAGAGGAACATCTTCCGCCAATTGTTCAAAAGAGACACGAACTCCGGACGTTCTGAAACCAATAGACTCAGCGGCATCGCTGATGCCTAACATGGAAACACCATTGCGAGAAATAAAAGAACGGGCACGCAAAGTCTGCAAAGAATAGCTCTTACCATAAAACTTAGCTATCATACGTAGGCAAGTAGGACCACAATCCATGGCATCAAGCTGACGATAATATGGGAATACGTCCACTTATTCAATTGGTATATTACATAAATTGTTTTTTCCTATCACCAGCTCATAATTAGAGATAGAGGGACATAAATCCCTATTAACACATTGGTTACAAGGTTTTTCATTGCCTCTAATTCTAAGCCAAGCATTTCCTTCTGTTATTTCTTTATAGAGAAGTTCCTTTAAAGATGAATCTTGTATATTTCCTAATACACTGCAATTCACATTGGCATAGACTTCTCCCGAAGGATAAATTGTTAACTTACCGAAAAAATTATCATTCAAAGTCCGATGCCTAAATATCGTTTTTCTATCAATAGGGGCAGCCAATATATCTTGCATATCCAAGTAGACATACTCTCTAAAGAAATCTTTATTTTCCGCTGTATAAAAAGGTTTTATTTGAACTACCGTTTCTGCAGGTATCTCCATTTTTTCTATACGTTCCATATCAGATTCATTGGATACTATCAAATTCCACTTCACTCTATCGTACGGGAACTTCTGCATATCTTCAGTCAGCTGATTACCAAAACCTTCAGCATGGACTAAAACTTCTAAAACACATTTGGTCTGTTGCACCAATTCTTCATATTCACTACACAAGAATGTATTATCCAAATACAAATGCACATCTACCTTTGATTTTTCCATGTCAGGAAGCAATTGCCTAACATAGCTATTTTTATTCGGATTTCCTCCTGCAAATATATTAATCCGTTTAATGCCATTCATCAAGAATTGGCGTATTAATCGACGATAATCGTCTGTTTTCAGTCCATCACCGGAGTGAACAGTACAGTGATTTATTTGATGGAAGTAAGAAGTACAAGCCGGACACTCCAACTCACACGTTGCCGGTAAATACAGATTTACTTCATTAAGGTTTTCCATAACACGATTTCCCAAAGAGGCTTTTTTTTCCTCATCTTTGACACGTATATCTGAATTCAAGAACAAAGTTGGCTGAAAGATATAAGGCTTAGGAAATTTCCCGTCATATTCTATACAATCACCCGAAAACAATTCTCTTACAGCCTCAACAAAATGTCTTACAACTTCGTTTTCCATCATTTCCTTATCCAACAAAACACTATACCCATTCGTCGGATTTTGCCACTGTTCAATAATCAACTGTACAATCGGATAATCAGGACAAATCAAATAAGTTGCATTCAGAGTATTATAAACTACTGTTTTGTCATTACTACGCAACAAAAACGCATAAGGCTCCAAATAAAATAAATAATTCATTGCATTTACTCCTTTTTCAATTAATCGACTACAATAGAAGATAACAACTCCTCATAATGATTCGGATAATTCTCAGCATACGTTAAAAAAATCCCAAACTCCTCTTTCAACTTAGCATCCGTTTGTATGCCGGGACATATCAATTGCCCATTCTTTTCCTTCAACAAAAACAAGCACTGACCGCAGCTCCTTTTTAAATAACAGTGTCGACAGCTTTTTACTACCTTTTCGTACATCGAACTATAATATTTAGCTACAGCTGCACAGTCCAAATTCAGTTTTCCATCCTTCAGATATCCAATAGCATGTTCTTGTCCAATCTTTTCGCATGGAAGAATTTTTCCACGAACTGTCAAAAATAATTTGCGTTCAAAAGGGCGACAAGTGCCTGTGGGAATGTATCGGTCTTCCCACCCCGTATCAAACAAATCCAAATAAGTAGCATAACGATTACCACCATATCGCATCAACATCGAATGATAGCTCACGGAACGGCTGCCATCCTTAATGAAAGTATACTTCAAATCCTCGTGTTGCACTGCTTCATCAAAGCTCCTCACTCTATCATTAAACATTTTAGAAAACTCTTCAACACGTTCCGGAATAAGCCCAGTAGTATTTAGCTGCGCCATACGAGGATTCTTCCCAAACAGTTCTTTGATGGAATAATAACATTCTGCAACAGAATTCAAGTTATGCAATACAGAGTTGAAATTTACTTTCTTTTCAAAATAATCCGGATAGGTTTCTTGCAGTTTCTTTACGTTTCTGACTACACGTGAGAAAGACGAATTTCCATGCTTATCTACCCGATAAGCAGATTGCACCTCATTCCCGTCCAAACTAATCAGAATACTAAAATTCTTTTCCACCAAATAGTCCATATACCGGTCCAGTAGCATAGCATTCGTGGTTGTATTGTAATTAAAAATCAAAGAAGGCAAATTCAAACTCTCAATATAGGCAATTGTTTCCTTCACCAGTTTCATATTCAGCAGAGGTTCTCCGCCATAAAATCCAATTGTAATCTCATTTTTATGAGAAACATTATAATCAGAACACCATAGTTTAGTCAAATAATCTACCAATAGTTTTACGTTTTCAAAAGACTGGTCACCTGTTTCTCGCCGGTCATAATTAGAATAAAATTCACCATAACCACAATACTTACATTCCAAATTACACCTATCAGTTACTTCAATCAATAATTGCCGCAACCCTGCAAGGTTTCGTTTTACCAATTCTTCACTATAATCTGTTTGAAATGTTACCTCTCTCTTTTCAAAAAAACAATGTTCTTTCAGAAATTTCAGTTTACGTTCGTAATAATTTGTTCTATCAACAAGTGATGCATCCATATGTTCCATTACAGTTGCCATTTCTTCCGGCACATAAAGAAAATAGCACAAAGCATCCGAATATACATATTGATGCTGATTCCCAGTAGTTATCAAAAAAGACTTATCCATCATTTACTATTTTAATGTAGCAATTACCAATATCGGATTACTCTCTTCCTCTACATTCTCCAAAGTATGGATGAATTTTGCTTTTAGAGATTCATCCTTTACGTCAGAAGTTCTCATCTCGTCTATATCTATCCAGTTGTCTTCACTGTTCGGAATAAGTACATCTATCCAATACTTTCCTTGTGAACGATAATCTACATGGAACGACCCTCCACACAAATCATTATCCAAGATAAAGTACTTAGCACCTTCCAGCCTACGAAGGGTGTGATTACCCAGCATTCGTTCCGTAATCTCGGATTTTCGCTCTTTTACTTTCACTTTTCCAGTCTGTTTGCCATAACAATAAGTATAAATGGTTTCCCCCTTACTGCACAGCAGATAGATATTATCCTTACTCGGATAATAAGAATATATGGAAAAATAATCGAAAGCGCTTCTTTCCCTAAACCAAACATGAGTCGCCCCATAATCACCTTTTTCTTCATGGGTTGAAATGATATATTGAGGTACCAACTCATTCGCAGGGCTGTCATAACGATAAATCGTATCGGTATCCGGATATTTCAAGGTCAACTGATTGCCATAGGTATCTATACTGGTAAAAGGTTCTAACCAATAGTTAACAAACTGCTGGAAATTAATTCCGTTCTTCATAATTTCCTCTTCACGCCCGATATGTGCCGGATTTTTGAATATCTTTTTTTTCTGGTAAGTACTATCAACCCATGCAAAAGACCATACCGAATCTTTTGGTGTCGGTTTATTGATAAATGCCAGATTTTGAGCTATAAAGAACTTGTTATCATACAATGCAAATTGGAAATACATTGTCATAAATACATCATCCGGAGATGTTTTTGCAGCTGTCCGCTTATAATTGCCTTCATAATCATAGACTTTAACTCCAACTATTGTCGTCTGGATATATACTTCTTTGGTGTTCTCGTCCACGAAGAAATCAGCCATTCTGATATATTCTTCCGGTCCTTGTCCAACTTTGCCTACCTTATTCAAGAACTTTCCGGAACGTGAAAATCGGAGGACATGATTGTCTTTATAATGTTTCACCCAGATGTCAGAATCAGTCACCTTCATTTTAGTAATTTCTCCTATTAGAGATTCGTCCGTCACCTCCAACGAAACAATCTCCACTTTCGCAGCAGCTTCGCTCAATGGTAGTAAAGCAACCTTAGACACATTGTCTGATGATAGATTAATAACTGGAGTACCCTCTTCATCTTGCAAAGTATTCTCCTTTTTATTGCCACTACATCCTAATAAGAATGAAGCAATAGCTATCAGTAAAAAACAATTTTTCATAAATACAATCATCAATATACCTCATTCTGAAAGTAGTAGAAAACACACATATCATGCACTTCCACTACTTCCAAAATAACGGTACAAATTACTTACTTCACAATTCAAACAGTTGCAAAATACAATTTTTATTCTCCTATAAACAAGGAAAGAATAAAAAACATCAAACTTGTATTATTTACTACTATTCCTACATGCTATGTGATCCATGAGTACCGCCAGTCCACGATGGAGAGTACAGACTACCTGCAACATTTGCATTAAAGTTGTCAACCGGTCCAGACGGTCCAGCGCAAGCACACAAACAACAGTTTTCTCCTCCCAAAAGGCGATTCAACTCCTTTTCACTGAGTTCAGCTTTATTAAGCTGATCCAATTTAATCTTACCTAACTTTTTCATTGTCATCAAAATTTTAATTAAACATTCAATTTATGTATAGCATAAAACTATCTCTATTATTTATCCACAAATATTATTTCACGATATTTCCAACGCAAAGTATTCTTTGGGAAATTACAATGTAACAAAAACTCCATTTCAGGTAAAGCATATAACTTAGCTAATACATTTTTTACCGACTCACATATACAAACTTTCTCCACACACAGTAACCATTCACCTAAATCTCGCCAAACATCAACTGGAAATAAAAACAATGGTTCAACAGACCTCACTCTATACTCAAACTGACAGAAAAGCCGTTCAACACCTAATACTATTTGCTCCAACATCCAAGAAGTCCGAGAGCGAAACAAAGAATTCTCGTCATAGAAACGAAATAGAAAATAATCTCCTACCCACAATAAGAACTGAAATGTACCCATATAAGGCACTTTCATCTCTTGCCACAAAGCTATCAAGAATTCATCCACATCTGTAAGTTGTTCATCCACATCCATCTCTATCAAAGACTTTTGAGCTAAACATTCTATCAAACATCCCCATTTGGCAAGCCTAATCCCATTTTGTTCTGTAAACACTTTTTGTTGTATTTGCTCCAGCAAATTAAAGTTCTCTCCCTCCATTTGCTTTTTGCCTCCCACATAAGTATCACTCAAAAATCCGGAAAGGCAAAGTGTAAATTGTTTATCCAGCAATAAATCTAAATCCGGATATTGTATCTTATACTGATTCCAGACCAAAGAATTGTTAGGATAAAAGCACCACAAATCTTCTCCGAAAGGGAACTGTTTAGGATGGACTGACGGATTTTGATTCAAGAAAAGTAAAAAATGAGTATCGACCCTTTCCTGTATTTCAACCATATTCTCAATATCAAACGAAAAAGTGACTTTGATATGTTCTCCTTGTTGTTCAGAGAAATAAGCCACAAAATAATGAAACAAACTTTGGAACTCACGATAGAATGAGACAACCTCAGTCAAGAGGCTTCCCCACGCTTTTCGAGAATAAAAAACAGAAAAACAACACCACGCTTTTCCTCCCATCAACGTATAATTCTGTTTCATATTATGCCAAGAGTATTTTATTAGTATAATCAAAATTCCGATATACAATCCCTTGTCCGAACCCATTCGGATTTACCGTTTTACAATCATTATCCATTTTTTTCATCTTCAGATAGTTTATAGCCTCTGTTACACCCATGACAATTACCACTATCAGATTCGCATCTTTAACTTTATAATATTGATGATTAAAATCATACAAACAATTAGATTTGTTTCTAAGTATCATTTCCTCATCTTTAAAATTCAGTCGAATTCCGTTCTCCATCTCATCCCATATTCCTTCTTTCCATTCTCCTTTTATCACAAGTCGATATTTATCCCCTATACATTGTTTTAGCATGTCTGATTCATCCGGATGATTATAATTCATTGCAATATTGTTCTGTATCACTCCTATGCCAAAACGTTGTCCTTTATACAACATCAATACTCTCGTAGAGTAGGGATTTATATAATCCAGATAGACACTCTGCAACTTCTTCAACAAAAACTCTTGTGCTATCCGCTCTTCATCTGCATGCATCAAAACATTATAAAATTCCTTCTGATTAAAAATTTCCTGCACAAGCCCTCTACACAACAAACGATTGAAAAATTCAACATCTTCCAAACCATATCCTACAAACACTTCATTGTATCCTCTCGCCTCAACGAACTCCTTTCTTTCCAAGCAGACCCTTCCGAAAACATCACGATAACAAAGATTACTCGTATAAAATAGACGCTCTTTATTGTTAAATTCTTTTAACATAAACTCTGCAAACCCTCTACCTAAGTAATTATCTGCATCCAAATTGCATACTACTTCTCCTTCTGCCAATCTGAAAACCATATTCCTGCTATGGCTGCGTCGATAATAAGCTGGTTCAGTAGTCCTATAATAGACAAGAATACCCATCTCAATATATTTCATCATAGATTGAGCAATCCATTCTTCTAATCCATCTTGCGAATTATAATCCAGCACAACAAACTCGACCTCATCTACTAAGAAATTATCAAGAATATTCTTCTCCAAAGTTTCTTGTAAATGTTTAAGCCGATTCATACAAGTGATGCAAAATGAGATTTGTTTCATAGTGCTATATAGCCATTATTAATGAATAGTAAATCTACCGAATGCATAAGCTCCATCCAAACCTTTTATCTCAAGTAAAAAATCACCAACTAAGCCTTTCTGTAATTGTACTTTTCTCAATATTGGAGAGTCAATATTCTCAGTAGAAGAGTAAACAACATCCCCATTCTGAGAAATTACAATTTCAATCTCACCTATAGATTGATAGAACTCCAAGTCAATGGAGTGGTCATCATTCAAAAATGCTAAAAAAGGAGTCACTGGAGGAATAGAACGGTGACCATTCCCCGGACCATCCGGTAAATCAAAATCCTCATCCATGATGATTTCTACTCTTGAAGGAAAAGTTACTGACTTTCCATTCACTACATTTACCACAAAGAAGCAGTATAAACTTAACAAAATAAAAAATGATTTCATAGTATCTTTAGTTTTGAATGTAATAAAGATAGCCATTTAATCACTTCTTAGGGAAAGTACAAGTGGACAACACAAAAGAGAATAACAAACTATATATCAAGAAAATACTAAAAAAAAAGCTACTAAGTTAATGGACGAAAAGCAAGAAGTTCTTCTAATAAAGAGTTATAAATTCTTCCAATTTATCAGTAGTATCCAAATTTAAGCTCTCCCTCAATCTCCGTTTTTTCGTAAAAATAGAATTCATCTCGCAGTCAAAAGTAAACATCAACTCAGTGGTAGTGAAACCAACTTTAAGCAAAGCTATCAATATCAGGTTACCACTCGTTAATTTAAAATCTTTCTTTAACCGAGAAATCAAATTACCATATATCAAATCCATGTATTCAAGGAGCTGTTCTTTCTCTTGTTTGGTCATATTCTTCACAATCAGCTTTTCCTTCTTCAATTGATCCAAGAGATAAACACCATTTACACATACATTTTCACGTATTTTTTTATTCTCACTCTCCAACAGCAAAATCTTTTGATTCAATTTACCAACCTTCTCTCTATTTGTTTCCGCTGTTTCACCTACTTTTTGTTTCAACACATCAAGTTCATAAACATATCGTTTAATCATGCACTCATTCTCCTTTATTACTTGCATATTTTTCCGGAACATCTCTTTGTATCTTTTTCTTAAAAGAAAATACAAAACAAGACATAATAGGATAATAAATAAAACGATTACCATCCCAAAATAAAACTGTATTTTCTTTTCGTGTTCAACTTGTTGCTTTTCTAAAAGAAGCTTTCCTTTTTCATATTTACGTTGCAAAGTCAAAATTTGAGATGCTTGTTTAGCATCCAGGTCAACGGACAACAACGAATCAGACTTCTCTTTGAAATAGAGAGCCATTGCATACTTTTTCTGCCTCTTTTCCAACAGATACAAATAGTGGTATGCCCCTGCCAGAGTACGAGGCCTTTCTGATTTCAAAGCTAAAGTAAAATATCTTTTTGCCTCATCCAACTTATTTTGATTTAAATAAATGTTCCCCAATGACATTGAACAGTGATGCATAGAATGCCTATCTTGTTCAGTCTCTACCGCAGTTTTCAACAAGATTATTGCATTTTCCAAATCTCCCTCATTTCTTTTTGCAATTCCTTTTACTTGTAACAAAGAAGGAGTTACTCGTTCAAAATCGATACATCCTTTCTTTTCTTCACACAAGGACAAAGCCCTATTGATGTAGTTATAAACACTGTCATATTGTTGTTCTACATAATAAATACGAGCAATATCCCGATAAGCATATATAACCCCTAAAGTATCGGCTGCCTTTTGAAAACAATATACCGAACTTTGATAATTATCAAGAGCATCTTTGTGTAGCTTTCTATCTGCATTCAAAATACCGATATACTCATATGCCAAGCCTTGTAGCTTATACTCTTCCGTTTTCTCCAATTTAGCCAAAGCATTCAAATAGGCTTGCATAGCCAGCGTATCATTCCCCTGCAAATCCATCACTTTGCCATAATAAAACAATGCCTTCCCCGCTTTCACGTTATCACCCCCATTCTTATAATAATCTACCGCCAACTTTATCAACGAATCCGACTGCATGCTATCCAGATAGTTCTTATCACGGGCTTGTGTCAACAGCAGCACATAGTCTGCCCGCTGCTTTCCACGAAGCTTCTCCGGATGAGGAATTTGCTCCAACAGCAGCAATGCACTGTCAGAATATACATCCATATACCTCTCTACCTTATCAAAAACATTGGATACGTTCTTCTCTACGCAAGAACCTAACAGTACGCAAACGGACAAAAGCCCAAGATATAGCAGTTTTTTCATATGAACATGTTCTTTACCAGATTATCATTACGTATAACTCCTATGCCCACAGAATCCTTTTGGAGATAAATATTCACACCAGCCAACGGCAATCCTTTTTCTCCATCAGTCACAATGCCATTTGCCTGTGCATTAAAAACAACTGCACAGCAGAATGTTATGAACAGTACTATACATCGCTTCATAATCCATGTATATATAATTAAACTTTGGATGAGAATAAGCTTTTTTACGGCCTCTCCCTTCAAAGATACAAAAAACCGCTTCAACAATGTACAAAAACAAGATAAATGTGACAAACAAAACAAATAGCTCAGAGCTTGTTTCCCCTTACATAGGCTTCCTTTCCATTTTCTGTACGGAGTTATCAGCGCCTATCGGCCGTGATGCGCTCTGCCAACGGCCGTCAACCACTCGACTAACGACCGTCAACAAGGTGCTTCATAACCGTTGAACACCTATTATACTCATAGTTTCCCCATACTGTGCACCTATCTTATTCCTATTATGAGCCCAGCTGCAGTCTATCGGTAAACGGTCTTTTACGAAGTTAATACCGTGTTTACACGAAACGCATATCGTGTAAACAAGATATTTGCAAAATGCTGTACATTCTATTAATACACTAACAAACAAGATATTAACTTACTTTTCGGCGTATTTCCGCTGTGGAAGCAAAAGTTGCTTCCACCTTTTTGAGTTGCTTCCACAGCACTTGTAATGCCGATGAATAAAGGGATGCAGGAAGTAGGTGGAAGTGTGGAAGCAGAAATGATAAAACTAAGCAGAGATAATTTTCCCTTAAAAGCAATAAAACTCCAGAATCTGCTGGAGCAAAGCATCCTGCTTTCCCAGACCTTTTTCCAACTCCACACTTTTCAGGTTATAGAGTTGTGCCAGCAAAGCTGACGACTGCTTCTCGCAAAGACGGGAATCATGTACCTGCTCCATCCAGCAGACGGTCTCTCCCCAAACATCTACCGAAAGATGTGACAAGACTTCTGTCGGGGCTCCCCCCTTCTCCACCTTACGGAAGATTTCGACCAAAGCACACAACAAGCTGGACATTATCTGTTTACAACGGGAATGGGAACGGGATTCCCGGTTTCTGAAACGTAGCAGGAAATAGTACCCCAGCCATAAATAAACGGTGGTGACTTCTGCATGGATTTTCTCTATCCTCTTCCAATGCGCAACCAAGGCAGCATCAATTTCTTCCAGAATCGCATCCGTATCATCTTCTATGTAGTATTTCTGCGCAAGACACTCTATCACGCACCCCCATTTCGCCATATCCACACACTCTTGCGTACGCCCCATCCATACATGGGCTTCCTCCAATATCCGGAATGCCTTTTCTCCACATTCTGGAGCATCATAAAACCGATACTGACGAAACAACAGAAGAGACTGACATAATAACTCATCCAAAGAGTACTCCGCACTTTCCATATTTAAAATTCAAGTATCCATTCAGGTAACAAAATCGAGCAAAAGTAATCATTTCCTAAGAAAATCACGCTGTTTCAGCACAAAAACCGGCAGGAAAAAGAAGATACCGATGACGGACATCACCAGTCCGCCAATGGTACCCGCCGCCAATGGAAACCAGAAAGCCTCCTTGTCCTCACCTATCATGAAAGGGATAAATCCCAGAATGGTAGAAACTACCGTGAGGAAAATAGGAACGACCTTCGCATTCCACGCCTTGACGTAGGCACGAAGAGCGGAAAGACGGGGGAAACGACGTCGGATGCTGTTGTACTCGTTCAGGACATAGATGCTGGCATTCACCGTGATGCCGCACAGCAGGACGAACGAGGCAAAACCGCCCTGGTCGAAGTTCAGCCGGAACCAATAGAAAGTAAGAAATACCCCGATATAAGAAACCGGAATCACAAAGATGATGGCAAGCGGCTGCTTCAGGGAGTTGAACAGAACGCTGGTCGTAAAGAAGATGATGGCTATCACCACCAGCAGAAGCAGGTATTGGCGGTTGTCCTTCTCGCCCCATGACCAACTGTTGCTGTCCGACTCGGCTGTATAACCCATCGGCAACAGTTTGTTGAACTCCTCCAGGTCACGTTTCTGTATCTTGTTGCCCATCTCATTGGAGCCGATATATTCGTATTGCAGGCAGAGGCGGTACTGCTGGTTTTCTTTGGCAATCTCCTGCGGCATCTGTCCCTTTTCCACAGTAGTCAGTTCGGAAAGCTTGTAATGCTTGCCGTTTCCTACTCCATAGGGGAAGAACTGCATCGCCCAGATGTCATATTCGGCAGACTGGCGGGAAGAGAGCTTGATTTTCTCCATCCCCTGCTCGGCCGCTACCGAACCAATCTCCAGATTCTTGCCAAAGATGGGGCGCACCGCAGAGAAAAGCACTTGCGCGTCGATGCCCTCTTGCGCCATGCGCTCCTTGTTCAGGTTGAAGTAGAATTCCTGATAGTCATCCTTCCACCAGGAGAACTCCGAATTGATGAGCACTTCCTTGATACGCCGGTGCGTCAGCAGCTTGGCCTTCAGCTTCTCCGCCCACTCATAGAGTTCGTCGTAGTTGTAGCCGTACATCCTGATGCGGTAGGAGCCGGCACTCTCGCGGACGTCATTACTGAACCCCTGGTCCTGCAATCCGTAGATGCCCCAGCTGCCGCCTCCCAGTTCCAGTGCCTTGCTTATCATATTGGCTTTCAGTGTATAGGGAAAACCGCTGTTCCGGGCTTCCTTCTTGAAATAAATCTGCATACTGGCACGCCGGGGGCTGTAGATGGAAGTATGAAACTGCCTGATTTCCTTGAACCGGCTGAGGTAGGTCTCCATACGTTTCATCAAAGTGTTCATCTGCTCGAGGGTGCTGCCATTGGGAAGGTTGGCGTTGGCATAGAGCACCACCTCCTCATTACGGGTGAAGTAACTGCCTTCGTACACCTTCTGTATGAAAAGCCGCAAGCTGCCGCCCAGCGCCTTGTCCACAATGGGTTTCACCGACTCCTTATAGGTATCCGAACCGAATACCTTATTGTAAGCAGCTTCCCATTTTCCCCCTCCTTCCAGTTTGTCGGGCAACAGAAAAACGGGCAGACCGAAACCCAACAGTAACAGCAGGCATACAGCCCAGCGCCAACGGCACAGAAAACGGATGAGAGCAGAATAGCAGCAGGAGAAATAAACGGGGAAACGTCTGAAAATCCGTCCCAACCTTGTTTTGAATGTTTGCGTCAGCCCCGGCAAGACAAGACGCCTCTTCTTCCCCGTAATCCGCCTCACCAGTCCTATCTTCTCAATCATCGACGGAACAAAAAACAATGCCACCATCAAGGAAACAGCCAGATTGATGATCACTACCGCTGCAAAGTCCTGCAGGTTGAGCCGTATCTTCTCGTCAAGGAAGAAAATGATAACAAGCGCACCCATCGTAGTGAGGGTTGCCGCCAACACCGACAGGAAGGCCTTGAGATTACGCCGATGCAGAATGTGGTCGGTCATGACAATGGTGCTGTCTATCACCAGATTCAGCGAGACAGTGATACCCGCCAGCGAATAAAGCTGCATCTCAAGTCCGAAGAGGTAGTAGAAGATAAGTGCCACCGCTATATTTACAGCCAGGCTGGTAACTATCAGAAAAAGATATTTCAACTTACGAGTAATGAGCCATACAAATACAAGCAGGATGAGTACCGTCAAACCGGTACGGAAGTAAATCTTGTCCAGTTCTTCCCGTATGTACTCGGTCGCATCATAGCTGGTATGCACTTCATATCCGACAGGAAGTACCTGCCGAACAGCTTCCATCTCGTCCATCACGGCACGGTTCAGTTGCAACTGGTTGGCAGTTTCTTCCGCAGTAATGGATAGATAGACGGAATTCAGCCCATTGATGCGGTAATAGCTTTGCGGCTCCTCCTCCATACGGACAGCCGACACCAGTTCGTCCAAGCGGAGCAGTTTCCCGTCGGTAGCCGTCACGGTGATGGCAGCAGGATTAAAACCAAGGGAGTTGCTCTCCGGCACCAGTGCCAGGCGTATCCATTCCCGGCTACCTTTACCTGTATCCACATTGTGCGTACCCAGAAATTCCTTCCGGTAATGCCGCTGTACTGCCTCGCTGATGTCCGATAGGGTCACACCCAGCAAGCGCAACTGTTCACTGTCATATTCCAGTCTCCACTCCATGGGCGTGGCACCGCTGAGTTCCACCTTATAGATACCCGGAATATTTGCCAGCCGCGGCTTGATATGCTCCTCGGCATACTGCTGAATCAATATCGGAGTGGAAGGGGCATTCAGTGTGAAGGACATGAAAGGGCGTGAGGCGTTCTCGTCGGGCACTTTCATGTGAATGGTGGGATAGCTGACACCTTCGGGCAATTGGGGCCACGTCTGCCGGATGATGGTGGAAGCTTCGAAGCGGACTACCTCGACATCGGCATGCTTGTCCAGCTCCACAGTAATGTTGCCGTAGCCGTTGCCCGAAGTGGAGTTCAGCCGCTTCACTCCGCGGATACGCGCCAGCATGGATTCCAGCTTGCTGGTCACTTCCATCTCCACCACCCGCGACGAAGTGCCAGGCATGCTGAAACCCACCGTGAAGCCGGGCAGGCTGCGTGACGGATTCAGCTTGACGGGGAGCAGCGGTATCAACGCCACCCCTACCAAAGCAAGGCAGACAAACGCCACTATGACGGTGAAGGAAGAAACTCGTTTCATCAGTTATTATAATCAAATTTTTCCGACAGCGAAAATCCGCTGGCAAAGTCGTGCAACGTCAGTTTCCGTATCTTGTAATAATTCAGCCAGTAGTCCTGCAAGGCGGAGATGTAATTGCGTTGCGCTTCCTGCTGGCGGTTCAGCGAGAGGGTCAGGCTGTTGATGTCTGCCTTGCCGATAATGAAGCGCTGGCGGGTTTCGTTATACGCCAGGATGGCAAGGTCGAGGGCCTCTTCGGCACTGGCGACGAGGGCTTGCTGGACGTTGAAGTCGCTGACGGTCATGATAACCTCCTCCTCAATGCTGATTTCACTCTGCCGGGCAGAAGTCTTCACCACGTTCAGATTGTTCCTCGCCATGTTGTATTTGCCTTTCCTCACGCCCCAATCCACCAGTGGAATGGAGACACTGACCGACACCATCTCCTGCTGCATGGGATGCCTGTATGCTTCACCGAATTTCTCTGCCACCTGGTTGAAGCCGACGCTGGCGTTGATGCTGGCGTTGAAGCGCGATTCCTTCTTCGTCTTGTCTACTGTCTGCTCGGCTTCCAGCACTTCCTGACGAAGCCCCAGAAATTCCGGATTGTTGGCTTGAGCGGCCAGCAAAGCCTCATCAACCGGTATGGTCAGCGCCCTCGGACGTCCCGGAAGCGACACCCTGATATCCGTGTTCTTCTCCATATTCAGGAAAGATGCCAACGAAAACATGGCGCGCTTCAAGGCACTGGCGGCATTCTGCAAAGTATTGCGGGCGTTCACCACGTCGAGTTTCAGCGTCAGCAGGTCGGCACGGCTGATGGCGGCTATTTTCAAGCGCTGCATGCCGATGCGGTAGAGGGTATCGGTGGAGACGGCATTGTCCTTGGCCAAGTCATATTCCGCCTGTGCCATGGCAAGCGCAAAGAAATAGGTCGTGGCCTGCTCGGATACTCGCTCTGCATTGTAAATATACTCCTTCTTCACCTTTTCGTACTTCAGCGGCTCAATCCTGCGTTCCCAACGGAAAGGATTGTAACCGACCAGACTCTGCGAGTAGCCCAAACGAACCGGAACACTGGTGAACTGGGTATACTTGTTTCCACCGAAGCTCCGCATATAGCCCAGCTCCGTATCCAGATAGAACGTACCGCCCGTCAAGTCGAAATTCTGTCTGACGGCAAGATTGCCGTATGCATAGAAGGATTGCTGGCTGCGATAGATGTCAAGGTCCTGTTCGGAGTCGTAACGCTTGGTGATATCGCGGTTGTACTGTGCCGGAGTCATGTTCAGCGTCAGGCTGGGAAGGCGGTTTGCCTTATAGGTGCGGTATTCCCAATAACCGGCCAGATACATGTTCTTGGTGCGGAAGGCTTCCAGCGAACTGTCATTCGCCAGGGCAATGGTCTGCTGCAAATCGAGCGTTATCCGCTGTTGGGCAAAAGCGGAAAAGGCTCCCAGACTGAACAAAAGTATAAGACTTGATTTCTTCATGCTCTTTCTTTTCTATAAATAAACCAATATATCAACGGGATGATGAACAGACTGACCAGTGTCCCCACGAACATCGCCCCAATCATCGCTATGGAAAGCGGCTTCTGCAGCTCCGAGCCCATGTCGAACGAGAACAGCAGCGGAACCATAGCGAAAATGGTGGTGAGCGATGTCATGATGATGGGCCGGAGCCTTCTGCGCCCCGCCTCGTGGATGGCCTCGAGCAACGGCATCCCCTCTTTCCGTAATTCATTAATGGCATCCAGCTTCAGGATGGAGTCGTTGATGATGATACCGCACGTCACAATCAGTCCGATGGCAGACATCAGGTTCAGGGTATGCCCGCATATCCACAACAGAAGCAGGGCAAACGCCACATCTATCGGAATTTCCAGCAGCACGATGAGCGGCTGCACGAAGCTTTCGAACTGGGCGGCAAGAATGAAATACATCAGCAAGATAGAGATGAAAAGAATCACCACCAACTCGTCCAGCATTTGGCGGTTGGAGAAGAAACTGCCGGAAAAGGCCGTATCCCAGTCACCCGTGGCATCTGCCTCCCGCTTCACCTTTTCCATCAACTCCGGAGCATTGTCCACTTCATAGAAACGGAACGGTATATATTCACCGTTGCGTCCTGCCGTAATCGTCTTCAAGTCCTCAGCCGGACGCACCTTTACCAGCTCCCGAAGCGGAATATGCTCCACTTCGCCCTTACTGTCCGGACGGGTCTGTATCAATGTCTGCTGCAGCACCTCGTTCACTGTCCGCTCCTCGCCCACAATGCTGATAGGCAGGTATTGCTGGTAGGAATGGAGCATAGCTACGCTGTTCTCCTTGAACGCTGTCCGCAACGTACGGTAAAGCTCGTCATACGAAACGTCATAGAGCAACAGCTTTTCCTGCAGGATGCTTATGTCAAGCTGGTTCTCGAAAGCGATACCTACGGGCGCTGTCCCCGTAAGCTCCGCAAACTGTTGTTCCAGTCCGCGCAATTCTTCCGCCGCCGGCGCCTTCTCCTTGTTACGGGCATAAAGTTCCGCCACCACATCGGCCTCCCCGGTCACGAAAAGCTTCTCGAACACGGTTTCGGGTGGAGAAAAGGAGACTGTCGCCAACGAATATTCCCGCATCAACCACTCGCCCGCCTGCTTCTGCAAGGGAGCAATCCCGTCAGGCGAGGAAGTCTTGAAATACAATTCTGCCTCCGAAGAAGAGAGAGCCTGCTCACGGTTCAGCAGATAGTCCTGCTGGCCTATGGCAGCCGTCTGTTCCACAGTCTTGTCCAACAACTGTCCGAACAGCACATTCACACGATGCCGGTTCTCGTCCACATGTATATTTTCGTTCCATTCCACGTGGACTATCAGTTCATTCTGGTCTATCTGCGGCATACGCTCCTTGGCTATGGAATAAAACAGAAAGACACAAAGAGGAATAGAAACCACACAGAATATGATACTTACCGTCTTATGGGAAAATACCCAGTCGATGCCCACATCATAAAAACGGTCCAGCGTATGTTCCTTCAACGGATTGTTGATGCGGATGCGGGAGAACCACGACCTGCCGCGCAACCCCGTCCGGTAGACCAGCATATAGAGGACCGGCAGCAGCATGATACCCGTGAAGTAGGAAACCAGCAGCCCCACCGTAACAGAGAATGCCTGGTCATAGAAAAGCGCTCCCGCAATGCCGCTCATAAATATCAGCGGCACAAACACGGCAACCGTGGTCAGGGATGAGCTCAGCATCGGCGTCACCACCTCACCCGTACCCGCCACGCAAGCCCGCCTCAACGAATAACCCCGTTCGCGGTACTGCGAAATATTTTCCGTGACAATGATGCTGCTGTCAATCATCATACCCAACGCCAGAATCAATCCGGACAGAGAAATTATATTGAGCGACATCCTGAACAGATAGAAGAACAAGAAACAGATTACAATGGACACCACCATGCTCAGGCCGATGATGAACGGCGACTTGACATCCCCCAAGAAGAGTACCGCCACAATGCAGATGAACAGGAAACCCAACGACAAATTTTGCTGAAGATTGGAGATGGTATAGTCCAGCAACTCCGTCTGGTTACGGCTGATGCTAAAATCAATGTCGGGATATACTTTCTTGAAGTAGTCCATCGTGCTGTTGATGGCAAGCTTCATGTCTTCCATATTCTCGTCCGCCTGCTTGATGACGGCAAGGGTAACGGCACGCTTGCCATTGCTCATGGAGACACCTTTCTCCTTGGCAGGAACAATCTCTACCCGGCAGAAGTCTCCCAAGCGGATGATACGTCCTTCCTTTCGCAGCAGGATGCCCTTCACGTCCTCCTCTGTCCGCAGCAGGGTGGAGAACTTAATGTTGTATTCGTAGTAGCCGTCGCGCACAGTCATGCTGCCCGGCTCCACGTTGTTTTGCGCCAGCACGTTTTCTATGTCTTCAATGGAGAGCCCCAACACAGCAAGCTTATCCGGGTCGGGCACAATCTGTAACTGGCGTTCGACCAAACCCGTGACATCCACCATTGCCACTTCCGCCAACTGCTCGATGCGACGCTTTATGACATTTTCGGCAAACTCGCACAAATCAAGAAACGCGCGTTCGTCCACCTTGCCGTATGCACTGTCGCTTTTTAGGGTCAGATTGAGGTAGAAGACAGGAATGTCCGTCGCACTTGCCTTTATCACCTTCGGGCGTTCGGCATCCTTGGGCAGATAGTTCATGGCGGCGTCAATCTTCTCGTTCACTTCTATGAAGGCAAGGTCGGTATTCGTACCGAAGTCGAAGCCCAGGCGGATGATGCCTGCACCATCGCGCGTCTCGCTGTCCATGTCCTTCAGTTTCGCCACCTGGATGAGCTGCTGCCGCAGAGGTTTCACCACCGTATTCTCTAATTCACGCGCCGAGGTATTCTGCGCCGACACCTGCACTGTAATTTCCGGGATGGCAATATCGGGCAGCAAGGATACCGGCAAGGTGAAGTAAGTCACCAGCCCGACAATGAAGCATGCTGTAAATGCCATCAGTACGGCAATAGGCCGCTGTATCAAAAACTTTATCAATTTTCAATTATGAATTTAAATTGTGAATTATGAATTTTCAACTTTCAATTTTCATCTTTCAATTTTCCACCACCTTCACCGGCGCCTCATGTGCCAAATTCACATTTCCCGTCACGATGACCGTATCGCCTTCTTTCAGGGCATCGTCGGCCATGCTGTAGCTTTCCGCATTCTCCAGTCCGGTCTGCACATAGTTCCACTGCGCCTTTCCGTCTTTCAGGGTAAAGACGACTTGCTTACCCGAACGCAGTACGACGGCACTTTTGGGTATCACGAGCTGACCGTCCAGAGAACGGTGTACATTTACCCTCACATTCATGCCGCTAAACAGACGTCCCCTGCCATTGACGGATGCCTTTACTTTCACCATTCCCTTATCATCTACCAGAGGATTGATTTGGGTGATGCGGCCCTCTTGTTTGGAAGAGGCATCCGAGTAAGGGGTGACAATCACCTTGTCGCCACTCTTTATCAGGGGGAGTTCACTTTCCAGTACCGTAAAGTCCACTTCCATGCCCTGAGTGCCAATGATGGAGCAGAAAGATTCCGAAGTGCTTGCCTCGTTGAAGGGCTTGGAAAAGAGGTTCGCCACCACGCCGTCGAAGGGGGCAACCAGCGTAGCATGCTCTTCTTCATAGGCGGCGAGTTCGTACTGGGAGAGACTTTGGTCGTAACCGCTCTTTACTCGTGCCAGCTTCATGATGTCGGCAGGAATTTTGGAAGTATCACCCACCGGATAGCCTTGCCCTATCAATACGTCCTGCAGCTCAAGTTCCGCTTTGTCCAGAGCATCCTTGGCTTGCGCGGTCTTGTTCTTCAGACGGAACTTATCCAGTTCGGCAAGTTTCTGCCCTTTGCGCACCGGGGCACCGTTCTTCACGTAGATGTGTGCCACTACACCGGTGGTCTCAAAACGCAAATCCGCCATGGCACCGGCGGTTACTTTTCCGTTGCTCACCAGTTCATGCTCAAAGGTCGCCCGCTTCAGGACTTTCACGGTCACTTCATTGCTTTCACTTGGCAGGACGGTTGCCACCCCTTCCTCGGACTCTTTTCCCTTTCCGGCATCGGAGCAGGCGGCAAGCAGGGCAACGGCCATGCATAGCAGGTATCGATAGTTCTGTGTCTTCATATTCATACTCAATTATAAATTGATAAAATTAATCGTTTCAAAAAAACGAACCGATATTTGCATGTGGACACTTTTTTCATAGCACTTTAGCAATTAGTTCGCTCATTATTAACACCTTCCGTTTTTATTCATCTTTTTTGATATGGACAAAAATAAGCTGAATCTTTTTTATTTCCTCCCTCATCTGTCGTATTGCCGTAGAATGCACTTTCGGCTCTTTCGTCAATACCATCCGCTTCATTTTTTCAAACTTGTCCGGTTGTCTGAATCCTGGTTCCGCATAAAGCTTCGCAAGCAGATAATAGGGGTAAATACGCCCCGGCAAACGATGGGTGGAACGGATAAACCAGTCTTCCGCTGACAAGCAATCACCCATCTGCTGATAGTTCTTGCCTATCACATTCAGTATCATGGGGTCACAACTACGCAGTAAAGCTTCTTTCAAAATACGGTTGGATTTACTGAACTGCTGCTGCTTGTGCAATCCATGCCCATATTCGAACAAGAAAGATGCCCGGTCCCTCAACAGAGGATAAAGGCGCCCGTACTCTTTCTCTGCCGATTGATACGCACCTGCATTATACAGCACCCGCGCATTCATCCACTCCCGACAGGCCTGCTCCACTTGCAAGTCATTCTTCAGGCGAAAACCGCCAATGATGCCTACTAATACAGCCACCCCCAACCATTGCCAACGGTCGGCACCGGACAAGCACGCCACAAGCAATCCTCCAAATGTAACGATAAATACCGGAAGTTGTAGCGGATAGGAGGAAAAAGAGAATATCATCAAAGAAAGAATAGCCCCACAGATACCATAACGTCCTTTACGGACTCCCCTATACAAACACAGCACGACCACAACCAATAGACATACAGCCAAAGGAATGCCCAGTTCGACCGCAGCCTGCAGATATTCATTGAATGCATATTCCGGACTTCCCGCCACACGTTCCTCCCACGGTTCATAATCACCTGCTGCAAAATAAGTTTCCTGCGCATTTCCGTAGGCTGCTGCGAAATTATGAATCCCATATCCGGTCAACGGCTTTTCTGCAATGGCACGACAAGTTATCTTCCACATGAAAAGACGGCCACGTGCAGAATCGGGTTTCAAGACAAACAGTAAATAGCCTGCCAATAGCAAGACACAGAATCCACCGACCACTACCATCACCACACGCTGCCTTTGCTGCTGCCATAATAATCTGAACTTATCCGTCCAATCCATATGCCAAGCATATACACACAGACAGGAAACTCCTGCCGCCAACCATGCCGAACGGCTCATTCCTGCCGGAAGCACACAAAGGATAAGCAGCATCACACCACCAGTGACCATAGTTCCAGCCTTATCCATCACCTTTTCCCATCTTCTTCCATCATTCCGGTCAGAGCAGAGAATCTCCCCCCTCTTGGTCAGCCATTGATACAGACAGACCGGAAGTATCATGGCCAAATAGCCGGAATAAGGCCCCGGATTGAAGAAAGAACCTGTCAATACATACAAGGAATGGTTGGACACAGCATAACCATAAAGCTGACTCAATCCCCAAACAGCCTCAATGCCCCCCAGCATTACCAATACCCACGAAACCGGTATAAAAAGAAAATACCTTTTTTCCATCATCAATCCAGCCATCAACAGACATCCTGCAACTACCAATGCACTTTTATCGAAATAGAGCCATTGCCCTATAACATCAGCTACAGGAAGTCCGGAAGAAACGTTACATGCCAAAGACAATAAAACTATACAAGCAATGTAGACCAAACTTCCAGTCAATAGATTACGTACATTATTCATTCTATCTATCAAATATTCAATAGTATTCTATAATTCACCAAAAGATTTGTTTCCCGTCTTTATATTCAAAAATCCGTTCATCTTTACCGGCTGTGTGATTCTTCAGATAAAATAAAGCACCTTGAAACCCTGAATAGACAATAGAATCTGACACAGCCATTTGCCGCCCGACAGAATTCCATTTTCCTCCACCCCAATAAAACAATTCATACAAATTACCTTTATAAATAAAATTCACCTCATTACGAGGAGTATACACCACCTTCTCCACACGATGGGGACTTCCAAAGTCCATCCCGGTCCATCCTCCATCCGGATGTATATAATCAAATGAAGTATCCGGATTACCGTCAAATGCGTTCAAATATTCATGTGTATTGTCTTCAAAACTTCCCGGAGTACCTATGATTTCCCCATATAGAGGTATGGTATCTTCCGTATTCTCATAAAAAGCCAGTTCCGAGATATTACAGAAACATCCGTCAGCACCCTTATAGCGCATATACCGATACGGTTTATCAGACTTCAACCGGGCCACAGTATATAGCCGATACGGAGCCTCCTTTATCAAAAGTAGAGTATCCTTCCACCCAAAGTCTGCCCGGTCGCTTCCTTCCACTACTCCCCCAATCATCCGGTCATTGAAAAGAACACTCAAAGTAAGATGGCACTTCCTATACAAGACCAATTCCTGCTTTTCAGCTTCCGGAACAATGAACCGTATCTTTCCGGTTTCACGCTCCAGAAGAAAAGGAGAAGATACTGCAGCGTATTCCTTTCCGTTCCAGGCAGCCAGCGTAAAGACCGCCCCGCCTCCCACATCCTCAAAACGAGCCTCCCCCTTCTTAAAGAAAGTATATCCTATAGGTTGCCATTGTAGTCTGTTGGCAAGGCACAAATACACCATATCCCCCTCACGAAACTGTCCGGAAAGCAAAGAATCCGGAAGAGCTACAGTCCAATTCCTGCTACCGGTATAAAGTGCAGTGACATCGCGGAAGAACGGACGTCGGAATGCCGGGTAAACATCGGAATATTTCCCCAGTTTCCGTACCGCCTCCTTATCAATACTATAGGTTGCCCGGTACATTTTTCCCCTCGAAATGCTATATTCTTCCGCTTTGCTCCATACTTCTTCATAAGGAAGATTTGCAATGTATGTCTTTCCTTCCTTATCCAAAACAAAATTCCAGAAATGAGAGGCATTGTTGTCTCCCAATACCATCACCCTATCTACTCCGCACGGAATGCCCAATGCCCGCAACACATATATCATGGCATCCGTAAACTCTCGGCAACTGCCCGTATGCCATTTCAGTACATCCGGTCCCAAATGAGGTCCCACCGGAAAAAGAGCCGTATTCCGGTAGTTCGCTTTCCGCAACGTATCCATCAACAACTGGGCGGCAACCTTAGGATTATCAGCCTCATCTGTCTTCCTGAATTCATCCAAAATCGGGCTATAGCACTCATAAATTTCTTTGCGCCAGAGAGAAAGCGGCTCATCCCCTATTCTATAAGGCAATATATATTCGCAGAAAGTATCAAAATCAACATGCTTTCCCCAAGGTTGCTCCCGCCAGACTTTGAATGCCCATTCTATATGATTGACCAAAAAAGCGGAATCCACCGTCATAATGTCCCTCTTATAAGTCAATTGATTTATAGAAAATTCTCCATCTGCTCTTTTCAAGGAATCAATCAACTCTTGCACATGCCTGGAATAAGGAAATGAAACGTATTCACTGAAATACTTCCTGTAATTCTCCAAGGCCTTTCCCTCGTAAGCACCATGAAAAGGCATATTCTCTATCAGAAAACAAGCAGCACGATATTTGTCACCGTCCTCTTCCTTGTAACGGTCCAGTACCTTTTGCAACTCCGCACGGTTATCACCGGCAAGATTCAAAGCTGTGTCCAACCACTGATTTTCCGAAGAACAAGCCACAAACAGACCTGCTGTAAACCATACCCATACACACCAATGCTTCATATCACTATTCCATTTTTTCTATTCCAATCTGAAAGGCAGTCCAATCAATCCTTACAATCCGATACAAATACCTGCTTACCATCTTCCATATGAAATATCAGTTCTTCTTCTCCACGGGTACTGTCATGCAAATAGAGCAAAGCTCCCGATGGTATCCCGTCATATGGTAGAAAAGGTTTTTCTGCCATTTTCTTCCCCAATGAGTTCCAACAGCCCTCTCCCCAATAGAAGAGTTCATAATAATCCCCTATCCTGACAAAGTTATCATCGTTACGGGGCATATACATAAAATTGTCTATAGTAACAACCTTTCCAAAATCCACCGTTACACTTGCACCGGGTTTTGATGAAATGAAATACGACAACGGTTCATTATCATAGACCTGATAGGCAAAAGTATTTGCTGTGGCTGGAGCATCTCCCCAACTGTCTATAGGGACAATCTCTTCCTCTCCTTTATAAAAATGCATTTCGGCAACTTCCGCATATCCCTCTGCCGAAGAACAAAAACGGGCATAGCGACCCCTTACCGGTTTCTCAAGAATAACGTGATTATAATTGATACCGGGCGTATCTTTCACAGTACACAACAACTCCGCATTTTTAAAATCCTTATCACAAGCCGCCTCAAAATGCCCGTCTTTTATCCCTCCCATATAGTTCCTGATACGTTCCGAAAGAGGGTATTTCCGATACAATTCAGCAGAATAGCACTTGGAGGTATCTGCAACATAAGGATGTATATCCTTGCCATCAAAATAAAAAGGATTTCCAATAGGGCGGTACTGCCCGTTTGCGAATGCCAACAATATATAAACCTGCCTCGAAGCCAAATTCCTGAAAAGCGCTTTTCCACTTTCTACCTTAGTAAAATCTATTCCCCGCCACCCATAAGCACTGAACAACCCCACATAAACATAATTCCCGTCCATCCCTTCTACCGGCAGTTCCAGATTCGAATCAAAATAATTATCCGACACTTTTCTTGCAAACACATCCTTAAAAGCAGCCGGTACGGACCGGTTCCGCATAAAATCACCATCCATGTCCCATTGTCTGCCAAAACACCGGCGGTAAACCACGCTCGGGCGCCGACTGTCAATATAGAAACTCCCCCGTTCCGGCTTCCGGGAAGGGAAAGTAAAAGGAAGGCAGACACCCGTTACATCCCTCACCACATTCCACACATGCCCTTTCCGTGTTTCCGCATTGAAAGTATAGAAATCATAGGCTACCGGGACGCCGATGGCCCGCATCACATAAATCATAAAATCACAAGCATCCTGACACTTGCCGATACGATTATGCAGCAGGTACTCTCCTCCCAAATGCGGATAGTTAAAGACCCATGTAAACCGGTAAGGGTCTTCCTTCTGCAAATACTCCCAAACTACGCTAATCGCCTCCACTACATCGATACCCGTATAAACCTCGTCCAGCAAAAAGGAATAACGGTCATGGTATATCTGCCGCCAGTTGTCCGGAGTCTCATTTCCGATACGATAGGGAAGCAGCCATTCACAGAAATCTGCAAAAGAAAGGGAAGCATTCCACGGACGCTTTTTCCAACCATCAAAAGCCAAATCAATGTTATTTATCAAGAATTCAGCCCTTATATTCAGTACATCCGGTTTTCTCTGCAATCCGGAAGGGGTATAATAATCCCAATCCGGTACGGCAGTATCCTTCAGCATCACCCCATAAGCATCTGCCGAAGCCAGCACTGTTTTCAAAGAATCCAGTTCTTCACCTTCAAGGGCATAGTGATAAGGCATATTTTCTATCAAGAAACAAGCGGCTTTATATTTTTCAGGCTCATCTTTATAATGTTCCAGTACCTTTTCCAGTTCGCCTTTGTTGGTTGCAGCACACTCCAGTGCGTACTCCAATCTGCCGGAAGCATTGCAAGCCTCCAATATCCCGGCAATCAATAATATCCAGAGCAATTTAAACAGAACTTTCATCTTAGTCTATTCTTTTAAAGATACGTTTCCATCTCATTTTTCCAGTATTCGGGCTGACGGACTTCCATACCAGCCATGCCCTTCCCACTATAAATGGTTCCGGCAGTAATCCCCAGTAGCGGGAATCTTTTGAATTCACCATCTTGTCACCCGAAACAAAATAATAGTTCTCACAGAAGCGGTAATTGTGTATCACACTGTCCCCCAGCAGAACCGAATCTCCATGCAATGTCAGTTCCTTTTTCTGTTCCCACTCTATCACGTTCCGATACAGCAACCGTGTTTCCGGATTCATTCCTACCACGCTGCCTTTGGCCGGTATATAAAGAGGCCCAAACTCGCTGATAGTCCACCCATTACAGCCACCATCGGGAAAGCTCTTAAGAACAAGGCCCCGTTCCTCCGTCATGCCCGAAGATATCAATTTACCTAATTCCTCCTGCGCCTGCACATTTCCTGCGATACCATCAAATCCGGACACACGATAATGTGTATTCCTTATCTCCAACGTATCACCCGGCACGGCGATACAGCGCTTCACGTAATACAACATCACGTCCAGCGCAATGCTGTCCCACCTGCCCGGATAAGGAAAATTGAACACTAGTACATCATTCCGCTGAAAATTTCTCCATCCGGACATACGGTGCATCCTCACCTCCTTTTTCTCCACGGCATCAAGCACATTGAATAGGCGTGCTCCACCCGAACATTTATCCACCAGAATATAATCACCCGCCAGCAACGACGGTTCCATCGAGTCCGACGGTATCTTGAAGGAGGTCACCACAAACACCTGCAATACTATCAGTATCACAACAAGCAGGCACAGACAGAATAATACGTTTGTTATTCCATTCAACCATTTTTTCAATTGCAGCCGCTCCTTCATCCCATCAATCAGTTATTTTGCATCCCCACTAATCTTCAAAACCAACGGAGAATTTTCTGTATTGCAATATACCGTTATCGTCTTGTCGAAGTGCTCCGGATGTTCGGCTTTATAAACCACTTCCAAAGCTATTTCCTTACCCGGTAATGCCGGTTCCTTTGAATAAGCTACGGTAGTACAACCACAAGAAGTGGCAACATCTTGTATAACCAATGGTTTGTCACCCACATTCTTCAATATAAAAGTTGCTTTTTGTTCCTCCTGCCAATCAAAGTTACCTAAATGCAAAAATGAGACATCTATATGGACTTTAGTCTGGGTAATGCCTTTTCCAGCAGTTGATACAATATCATTCCCACGAATAATTTTCAGATACAATTCTTTTATTTTAGGATTAAGAATTGGATTCCCCATCGCTAACACTTTATTATCCTTATCCAGCAAAAAAGTTTGGAAAGCCATATCAGATGGAAAATGATTTAAGCGATTAAGTTTATCATTTTCATCTATACAAACTGGATAGTCAAAGCCATTCTTTTTTAAAGCATACAATAATTCTATTTCACTTTTTGAATGTAAAAACAGTAATACAGAAACCTTTCCTGGATAAGTTGAATCCAACCGATGTATAAACTCCCTCCACATAGGCAGTTGCAATTTACAACTGAAACATCCAGCCGAATCCACATAGCTAAGAATTGTATATTGCAAATGAGCCGGATATTGAACAGTATCCTTTCCATATAATGTAAAATATAGATTATTTGGGAAAATAATTTCTTTTTTTTCCCACTCTTTTACTAAATGTGTCATATCATCATTTTTTCTTCTCGTACAAGCAAAAAAGAACAATACAATAATCGACAATATTATAAATAAATACCCATCCTTCATCACCAAATTATTTCATTAACCACATTTTCTCAAATTCATATTCTATCACTTCAAAAAGAGCAAAATTACACATCTACAGGAAAGCCGAAAACGGCATATTCCAAATCATTATTTAATCCTAAACACAATACCATGTTTCTCTTTTTATCATACGTTATACTTTTTATCGGCCTATCCAGCTCAACAATAAAACGGGGAGTACCATTCCAATCAAATAACAGAACTTTCTTTGAGAAGAAAGCTTGTGCTCTATTTTGTGCGGCTTGTTCCAAATTTCTCTCATTATAAAGAGCATATATATAATTATCGTCCGAGGTAACCGATGAGACACTCAGCTTTGTCTGAAAGCCCAATGATCCATCGCTACTATTAAACACTGGAAGAGTGCAAATATGTGATTTTACAAGAGCAACATTGTTTAAGTCGCTGTAATCATATATCTCCATAACATCACCGTAGACGGAAAACCAAGCAATCCGTTTTTTCTCACTCGAAATAGTACAAGGGCCCTGCAATGTTTGGGAAACAATCTCCGGAGAGATATTAGGAATCACGATGTTTTCACCAATTTTTCTATATTGTCCGTTTGCTTTCATCAGAAAACGTTTTTCATCGCCCACCAATAAGAAGAAAGCCAATTCATTATCATAGGCAACTTCACAGAATCGAGTATCGATACTGATAGAATCTTTCCTTACTTTCTTTATTTTATTATTAAGCGATAATAGAAAAACAGACTGAGTTGCTAAATCCGAAGCATACACTTCTCCTGCACTCTTTCCAACACCTATAGTCTGAACACTTATGGCTTCATCTCGTCCCTGCCCTTTATTCAATCCATGAGAAAATATTTTCTTTTCGCAATCATAAAAAGTCAGCAGTTGAGGTAACGCCGGTTCTAAAAACACAAGATAATCACCATCCGACAATATAGCTTCTGGCATGCTTAATGAATCAGTTGGAACGTAGTCTTGAACCACCATTTCTTTACTTATGCTATTTGAAAACAAGTCCAAGAATGTTTGAGGCTTATTTTCACAAGAGCACATTACAATCAATAATAAAAGAAATTTTATTTTCATAATATTTTCACTTAACGTAAAACAATCAACATCAAAATAATCACTAATAAAAACGCTGCATTCAAAGCATTAAATACATCTGCAATGATTTTTAAAATAAGGAATCAAAGCATTTAAGTACGTCCTAATTACATGACAATGATTCCTTACCTATCTCATAAGTATATCTAATCTATATTCAAGAATGTCATAGATGACTACAACGAAAATCAACAATACAAATTAGATAACACTAATTCATCATACCTCAAATCATCTTGAAGCACACACATATGGGGCTTTAATATCCCCCTTACAAGTGCCCCAAAGTGCCAAACAACATTCTATAGTTGTTTCACCACTACCTGCCAATGCTTCCACATTAGCCAATGTCAAATCAGATAATACTTCAGATTTCTGATTTGCATAAACTCCATATCCTGCAATCGCTGCAAATGCTGCAACAAAAGCTATCTTAATCATTTTCTTCATACTACTCTTCAGTTTTATTAGTATAAGATTATTCTTTTTTTATCATTTACCACAAGCATAATGCTTGCGTACCAGAATCAAGATATAAAAATCTTGGAGAACTCATTTCTTACCATATCTATCGAAATGGCAGAAAACACACTCTGTTTTCAATTCAAATTACTATCTTTGCCTCGACCTCCTTTCTTGGTGGGTTATGGAACGGACGGTACGAGATGCACCAACAAAACGTGAACCGTCCGTTCCTCTCCATCCATATTATAGTTTACTTTATTTCATACTATACTCTATTATCGGATCATCTTTATTCACATCCGTTGCCAAGATTATTCCTTTTTGTTCATCTACCGATATGCCATAAACATAATGATCTAACACATACCTGCAGAGAGGTTCGCCGGTCAGACTAAAAACATAGATATACCGTCCTCCATCCGGCAAATAGACACCTTGCTGTACATTTTGCGCAATTTCCTTAAAAGAGCGCCCATGAAAAACCGCATAAATGGCACTGTCTGTCACTTGGACATCGCTAAATCCCATGATACCCGTAGGAATACCATAACCCTGAGAAATCTTAAACTCCGGTTCACCGTGCGGACCAATGCGTACCACATGCGTACTATCTTTCAAATTAAAGACTTCAAGTACTTCGCCCAACTGGGTAACTGCTGCCAGCACTCCATTTCGGGGATTATAGTCGATAAAGCTACGCCATGCCTGAGCCAATGCAGGACGGGCATTCTGTAAAGCCTCCGCATTGGCTGACGGTATTTGACCGGTTCTGCGCAATAATTTCCCTTGATAGTTTACCCAGCAAAAGCGGCTGCTGCCAGATCCGTCCGGAACAATGAAGGTAAAGTCGTCAACCATCACAAAGTCTAAAACGCGAAGCATGTCAGCATCCATATTTATCACTTTCTGAGGAACGATTGAGCAACCCGACGAAGTAAAATCATACTTGGTCAATACGGACTTACCAGCATCAAGTCCCCACAGAGATTGACCATGCCATCGGATATTTTCAGCAGAAAGCATCTCTTCGGGAGCCTCGCCCCGCTTGCCGAACGAAGCCAAATAGCGGAAACCCGGATAGTGGAAAACATGGCAAAAGTAGTCCGTGCCATGCAAATCCATTACCACAGCCTTATCACCCTGCACCCGAACGCGGAACGGATAACGGAACAAAGCGGTGTCCAATGGCTGCACCCTCGCTTTCAGCTCGATTGTTTGCGGAAAATCCATGTAGGCAACAGAAGTTGCTACTTTTTTCTGTGTACAAGAGGAAAAGGACAGTGCGGATAGGCTAATGAGGCAGGCTATAATAAATTTGCACATGAGCTACTCCTTGATTTGTTAAAGGACAAACTATTGAACCACTCCCAAAACATTTGCTATCATCCCCACTCTCACCAGCAGCCAATGCCTCTATATTTTCCAATAGCAAATCATCTAGCTTTTCCGAATGACTAATTTGAACATAGCTTAAAAACGAAATGGCACTAATTGCCAAAGTTCCTAATAGCTTCACCTTGCTTTTCATAGTGTTTTTGTTTTTTGTTACACAAGCAAAGATAAAAGGATTATTTTGGCTTTTGCAAGTCTTTATTCGGAAAACGCCCAAAGTTGGGGCGTGAAAAAAAGTTCACACCCGACACACCAATATGGGTTAACATTTCATCTACTTGGAGATAACAATTTGATACCCCTTCCTTTCCGGCAGAAGAAGAATCTGAACGGAATCGTCCGCCTCAAAGAGTTTACCCAATAAACTTATTGCTTTTCTGCGGCGGCTGCCTAAATTCAAATCACTCAATGGCCAACCGCAAATTTCCGCTATTTCATCGTTCGTCAGGAAAAGTTCGGACGACTTGGCAAAACCAAGTAATAACTTCGCAGCTTGTGGCGTACAAGATATTTTTTCACCTTCATAAGTCAGTGTATGGTTGACGGAATCAAATATATACTTCCCGAACCGGTAAGTGCTCTTTGTCAACGTATCAGCCGTTTTTCTCTTTCTATACTGTTGCCCTCCTATATAAACCGCCAGTCCCAATAACAGAATGCACAAAATACAGGATAGTATCTGCAGCACATGGTCTGCCCAATCCACACAGTGCCAAAAATCAAGCAGCATATAAGCTGTCAACCTCATTGTGTACATATCGTCCAAATAGTAAGTGCCTAAATCATTCTGTGAAGCAATTATAGTTTCATCTCCAGTAGATAATTCTTGCACAATGCCCTTTCCCATCGGATTAACCTTCAGAAAAAGAGCACACATGACTCCGCCATACCTATCATTCATCTCAGCTTTCCACTCAAGACAAATCTCTTCCAATGGAAATTTTCCATAATAATTCAACATATCGGCTTTAAACCCTACGACATCCAACGGGAATAGTCCTTGTGCCTCTTTCAATGAATCTATTATCACTTCAAATTCACCATTTTCTGATATCGCTTTCCTTTTGGTATGCTTCTTACCACTATCAGACCCAAATGCATAGAACATCCCCAGCCCATCAAATTCCCGATTCACGACCCGTTCCGCAACCTTCCGCAGAGTTTCTACAGCAACCTCCTTAGCCACGTCTTGTCCCTGGTTGGCATTATCATATAATGCTACTATCACAGACACTGCCACCACTACAATGGCACATATCCATATCATAAGAATCTTCTTATAGCGTTTCATCTACTCCTTCCTTTCTGTTGCTTATTCATTTCTACCCATGCACTCGAAGAGGCATCCGCTTAATAGCGCCAAAGTTAAACAATAATATAAAGAAAAAAGGAAAATGACTTGAGAAAGAAGGATATAAAATCAAAACAGTTTCTTCTTCTAATCTGCTTTAGCTATTTTCCACCCGCCAATCGTCCGCGTGGAACTGTCAAAAATCACGCCAATCTTTACCACACGCCTGCCGTCTGCCCGGTAAGGGATGGCATACTGCTTGCTGTCAATCTGAGCCAACGCCTCTTCCGGGGTACCGTCGTATTTGAACTCGAAGACATAAACGACATCCTGCAACTGCACCACCACATCCGCACGGCCTACGGAACTCTTCACTTCCGACTCCACATATTGCCCCATCAACCGGAACAGCAAATAGAAAATGGTCTGATAATGCTTTTCGGTCTTGTTCTCCAAATCATTGGGAATGGAGGCAAAGAAGGAACGGGTACGCTCCAGGCAGCTCTCCACATCACCCTTCATCAAGTCGCGAAGGAAAGAGACGACGTAGAAGGTGTTGTTCTGGGCAGGCAAGTGCACGTAAGAGGGAAGCAGGGATTCAATGAACCCTTTACGGACCTCACCGTTGGGATAGGCCAAACGATAGATTTGGAAATTACGGTCATAGCCCTTAATGGTCAGATAACCGCTCTGGTAGAGCACCGGGATGGGACTCGTTATCTGTTCCGTAGGCGCATCAAACTGCTCATCGGTAGCCTCAACACCTTCCAGCGCACGCACATCGAAGTCTGCATGGCGCAGAATATCTATCAGGAAAGTAGGCGTGCCCGTGGAGAACCAATAGTTCTTGTATTCTTTGGAATTGAAAGCATTGAACAGGCTGAACGGGTTGTAAATATCCGCACAAGCCTTACTGAAATGATAACCGTCATATTGCCGCTTCAAATGCAAGCATGCCTCCTCGTAAGTCTCATCATTAGCCTCGGCCATCCGCTCAATATCGGGTTTCAACTGCGTCAGCAGTTCCTCCTCGGTGATGCCGCAGAGGGCACTGAAGTCATCGCGCATACTGATATTTTGCAAATTGTTCAGTTCGCTGAAGATGCTCAGCTGGCTGAACTTGCTGATACCCGTGATAAAAAGAAAACGGAGATATTGCCCCAGCCCCTTGAGAGGACTGAAGAACTTGCGCATCTCGTTGCGAAGCTGTTGTTGCAAAAGGGCATCGGAATTACTGTCAAGCAGAGGAGCATCGTACTCGTCAATCAGCACTACAACCGGCTTTCCGGTCTTGGCGTAGGCACGCAGGATGATGCCTTGCAGACGCTCTGCCGCCCCCTCTTCCTCTTCCTTTTTTCCGTAAATTTCTTCCCAACGAGATAAAAACAAATTCAATTGCCCCGTCAAGTCACGCAGCTCAGTATATTTCGTCAAGCTGAAATCAACGTGCAGCACCGGGCAAACCTCCCATTCCTGCTCCAGACGTTCCATAGCCAGCCCTTCGAAAAGTTCCTTTTTCCCCTGGAAATAGGCCTCCAGCGTAGACACGAGCAAGCTTTTGCCAAACCGACGGGGGCGGCTGAAGAAATAAATTTGGTCTGTATTCACCAATTTGTACACCAGCTCCGTCTTATCCACATACACACAATTCCGCGTACGCAGTTGCTCAAAATTCTGTATCCCTATCGGATAGCGTCTGCCACTCAATTCCATAGCTGCTACTGTTTAAATTACAAGTATGACAAAGATAGCACATATTCCGCAAAAAAGAAAGCACGCCCATGGCTTTTTCATCACAAGCCCTCACTGCAAACCTACTGCACATCTTTTGCAGTAACACTGCAAAGGCGTTGCAGTAGCACTGCAAAACAGTTGCAGTGGCACTGCATCTATGTTGCAGCGGCACTGCAAAAACGATGCACTGGTTTTGCAGTGAGTATTTGGTATCTTTAACATTGGCACCCAAAGCCTTACAGCGGAGCAGAGCCCGTTTTCATCACATAACGCCCTGTCCTGAAAACAGTCAACCAAAATCAGGAGAACAAAAAGGGTGAGGGCAAAATTTGCCCTCACCCTTTTAAATTGCTCTCACTCACCCCTGAAACACCGATGAACAAGCAGATGCAGACAAGCGGTGAGGGTGGTGAGGGTGGAATTGCAAAACTTTTATTAGTTTGCTTATTTCAGCAAGCTTTCCGCATCCAGGTGCTCAGCCTCAATATCCTTGAAGTAGCGGTAAGTACCCACCTTCAATTCTTCGGTGGCCGCATCGTCACAAACGATGATACCCTTTTCGTGCATCTGCAAGGCGCTGATAGTCCACATCTGCATCACGGGACCCTCGACTGCATGATAGAGGGCACGTGCCTTGTTGTGTCCGTTTACGATAATCATTACCTCGCGGGCGCTAAGCACAGTACCGACACCGACGGTCAGGGCAGTCTTGGGCACCTTGTTCACGTCGTTGTCAAAGAAACGGGAGTTGGCAATGATGGTATCGGTAGTCAATGTCTTCTGGCGGGTGCGTGACGAAAGGGAAGAACCCGGCTCGTTGAAAGCGATATGTCCGTCGGGGCCGATACCGCCCATGAAGAGGTCGATGCCACCGTAGGACTTGATTTTCTCTTCATAGCGTGCACACTCGGCATCCAGGTCGGCAGCGTTGCCGTTCAGGATATTGGTGTTCTCCGGCTTGATGTCTATATGGCTGAAGAAGTTGTTCCACATAAAGGAATAGTAGCTTTCGGGATGTTCCTTGGGCAAACCTACATACTCGTCCATATTGAAAGTCACTACGTTCTGAAAAGACACGATGCCTTTCTTGTTCAGGTCGATAAGTTCCTTGTACATGCCCAACGGAGAAGAACCGGTGGGGCATCCCAATACAAACGGTTTTTCAGGTGTCGGATGAGCGGCCTTGATTTTGGCAGCCACATAATGTGCCGCCCACTTTGATACGGATTGATAATCCGGTTGAATGATTAGTCTCATTGTGATTGTTTTATTAGGTTAATAAATTAGGGGTAATTTTCAACTACTTCCTATCCTTCTTCAAACGCTCTGCCATGGCACGTGCCAGGTTTTCGCATTGTTCGTAAGTAATGTCCTTCATGGCCTGCTTCATCTCTACCGGGTCGCCCACAATCTCGAACTTGCTCTTTTCGGCAAACTCGCCCATGCGCTTCACGGCGGCACCCGCCCAGCAGAAGGAGCCGAAGTATCCCAGATAGCGTCCCTTCACTTCGCGTACCAGAATCTTGGAGAGCAAGGATTCTATCTCAGGATAAATCTGGTTGCTGTAGGTGGGGCTGCCGATGATAAGTCCGCGATACTTGAATATGTCGGCAATGATATAAGAAGGATTGCTCTTGCTCACATTGTGCATCACGATGTTCTTGATGCCTTGTGCAGAAAGTTCCGCCGCAATGGCTTCCGCCATCTGCTCCGTGTTGCCGTACATGGAACCATAGGCAATGACCACACCTTCGTCAGCGGCGTAGCGGCTCAACTTGTCGTAGATGCCGATAACCTTGGCTATGTTTTCCGTCCACACCGGCCCGTGCGTGGAGCAGATGGTGGAAATGGGCAGACCGCCCAGCTTGGCAAGTGCCTTCTGCACCGGAGAGCCGTACTTGCCCACGATGTTGGAATAGTAACGCACCATCTCGTCCCAGTATCTGTCCAGATTGATGCGCGTATCCAGGAACCCGCCGTCCAACGTACCGAAACAGCCGAAGCCGTCACCGGCGAAAAGGACTCCTTCCGTTTCGTCAAAAGTCATCATCGTCTCGGGCCAGTGCACCATCGGGGTCATATAGAAACGGAGCTTATGATGCCCCAAAGCCAGAAAATCCTCGTCCTTCACCATGTACTGTTCGCCCGTCACGCCATAAAAGCCCTCTATCATGCCGAAGGTCTGCTTGTTGCCCACGATGATGATGTCGGGGTAATGCTGCTTTATCAGGCGGATAGAGCCCGAATGGTCCGGCTCCATATGGTTGATGATGAGATACTGGATGGGGCGCTCGCCGATAATGCTCTTTATCTTGCGCAGATACACCTCGAAGTAGCAGATGTCCACCGTATCGACCAAAGCGACCGTCTCATCATCTATCAGGTAAGAGTTGTAGGAAACCCCATACGGCAACGGCCACATACCTTCAAACAAATGCTTATTGCGGTCATTCACTCCCACGTAGTGGATTTTTCCTTTTATCACTGTTTTTGGGTTCATAATTATTCTTTATTTAGATTGATTCCATATTTAAAGTTGCGGCAAAAATAATTCTTTTTTCTCACATTTCATACTTCTTTCCCTGATATGCACCGAGTTCTTTCATTCTTTTTTGAACCCGATGATTAAATTCATAATTTTTTAGTCCCCAGTCGGGTGCAATGAGCAGTTCCTTAGGAGACTGGGAGACGAAACGCTCCAGCACCAAGTCCGGCCGCAGATGCTCGATATAGTCTATCACGAGGTCGATATATTCGTCCACACCGAACAGATGGAAATCTTCGGGATGCTGCCGGTACTCCAGAGCCATGCGGGTGCCCCTTATCAGTTGCAGCTGGTGCATCTTCAAGGTAGTGAGCGGCAGACGGGACAGTACGCCGGCTTGTGCCACGATGCTTTCGTGCGTCTCGCCCGGCAGTCCGAGGATGACATGCCCACCGGTCAGGATTCCGCGTGAAGCGGTTCTTTCCACCGCATCGGCGGCGGCATGGAAAGTATGCCCGCGGTTGATGCGGCAAAGTGTCTTGTCGTCGGTACTCTCTATGCCGTACTCCACTAAAAGGAATGTATGCCGGTTCATCTCCTCCAAATAGTCCAGCAGGCTGTCGGGCATACAGTCCGGACGGGTGCCGATGACCAGGCCCACCACCCCGTCTGCCGACAAGGCTTCCTCGTATTTCCGCTTCAGGTCTTCCAGTTCGCCATACGTATTGGTATAGGCCTGGAAATAGGCGAGATACTTCATCTCCGGATATTTGTGTGCAAAGAACTGCTTGCCTTCTTCCAGCTGGCGGGTAATGGATTTCTCCGTACGGCAATAATCGGGGTTGAAGGTCTGGTTGTTGCAATAGGTGCAACCGCCGACTCCTTTGTTTCCATCCCGGTTGGGGCACGTAAAACCGGCATTCAGCGATATTTTCTGTACCTTATAGGAAAAATATCGCTTCAGAAAAAGAGGGAACTCATTATAGAGCGTAGATTTGGTTTCCATACATATTCCTTATGTAAGTGGCAAATATAGGATTTTTCCGTGGGATGAACCTGCAAAAACAAGAATACTTTCCACCCGATTTGTTAACGAACATAAAACAAAGAATTTCCACCTGCACTAAAAAATGTTTCATCCACTGATATATAACTAATTAACTAAAGTTTCCCACCCCTTAAAACACCAACTTTTCTCATTTTCCTTTGTCTGTCTTCCCCCATATCCATTGACTGTTAACACATGCCTAACAGAAGTTATGCAGACTATCCACATACTTCGTCCCATTTTTCCAACGCTTCAGCCATTACAAGGATTTTGCTCATCTCTTTGTCGTTTCCGCTGATTGTAGCCATAAGGTATTGGGGCGTCATTCCAAGTATTTCTCCTAAAATGCGAAGAATGCGTTCGATGCAGGTAAGAACTCGCTTCCATAACGTGAGTGCCATGAGATCACCCTCCATATCCGAAAAGAGTTCGCCCATGGTTTGATATTCTGTGAATCTCTTTTCCAAAGCCATGACGGTATATGTAAGGTAACACAGCGTTGCGTCGGCTATCTGACCATTAAAGTCACAACCTTGATAACCTCCTAATCCGAGATATTG